>WNGR01005944.1_pt1 | contig 13080 bp, 7 predicted proteins | sample 5407581 | NCBI WGS metagenome assembly WNGR01 (sample SAMN13153383, study PRJNA577476) | soil metagenome | isolation source: 80 cm soil or saprolite under Garry oak tree replicate 2 | place: USA:California | collected 2016-06-15 | reverse complement strand
ACGCCAGCCGCCAGTGCTCTGCCAGCGCGCGGTCGCCGCCCTTCCGGAAGGCCTCCAGGGCGTCATCGGCCGGCGAGCGGCCGGACGCGGCGCGCTCGCGGAGCGGCTCGAGCCACACGCGCTCGTCCTCGCCGTGGCTGCCGCAGCACTTCTGGGCGCACAGGCCGCGGGCCGCGATCCCGACCAGCTCGCGCGCCACCGCCTGCAGGGCGCGGCCGTCGGGGAGCTTCGCCGCGAGCCCCTCCCGGCCGGCCGCCAGCGAGAGCCGGCGGCGGTCCTCGACGGCCAGGTCGCGCACGAGGGCGAAAGCCTCCTCGCGCGAGGTGCGGTCGTAGAGCACCCCCTTCCAGAAGGCCGCCAGCGCCTTCGTCATGGCGGCGTCGCAGCAGTCCGCCCCGCGCACCTCGACGACACCCTTCACCCGCACCTCCGGGAAGAGCGTCGAGACGTGGTCCTCCCAGTCGCCCATGGTGGCGCGCGTGCCGTGCAGGCCCGTCTCGAGGAAGGCCCGGAAGGTGGCGCCCTGTGGATCGAGGTAACGCCCGTCGCGGCGGAGGAAGATCATCGGCGCGTCGATGGCCCACCCGACGTAGCGCCGGTACGCGTCCTCGACGAAGCCGTCCTCGAAGGCGAAGGGGAGCAGCCCCGAGCGTGAGCGGTCGACGTCCTCCCACACCGCCGTCCGCCAGCTCTTCCAGCCGCAGGGGGCGCCATTCACGATGGGCGCATTGGCGTAGAGCGCCACCACCGCCGGCTGCACCGCCAGCGCGGCGCGCAGCTTCTCCGCCATGTCGCGCTCGCCGCCGAAGTCGAACGAGACCTGGGCCGAGGCGGTCATCGCCATCATGTGCTCGCCCATGCTGCCGCGGCCGGCGAGGTACGGCCGCATGACGAGGTAGCGCGACTTCGGGACCCAGGGCGCGGTGGCGGGAGTTCCCCAGGGCCGGTAGCCCCCGGCGAGGAGCTCGAGGCCGAGCTCGTCGCAGAGCGCGCGGCACTTCTCGAGGTGGCGGTCGAGCTCCGCCGCGACCACGTGCACGTCCTGGAACGGGCGTCCGGAGAGCTCGAGCTGTCCGCCGGGCTCGATGGAGATGGTGAGGCCGGTCTTCTGGGCGGCGATGACGTGGCCGTCGTCCACGACCGGCGCATAGCCATACTGCTCGAAGCCGCGCAGGAGGGCCGCGATCCCGCGCGGGCCGGCATACGGCACCGGGTCGAGCGTCCCGCGCACGAGCCCGAGCTTCTCGTGCTCGAGGCCCACCTTCCACCCCGAGGGCGGGCGCTCTCGAGCGCGCAGCCACGCGACGAGATCACCCACCCCGCGAACGGGGTGATTGTCGGATAGCTGCGGGTCGAGCGACATGGCCGCCTTCTATCCTTCCATCCCGTGGACCGCCACCCCTTCCTCGCGCAAACCCGCGAGGAAGCGGACGTTTCGCGCTGCGGAAGGGATCCCTGGCCGCGCCCGTTCTCCTTGCGCCGCCCCCTGCAGCACCCTATCCTGATCAGTCGGTCTACCTCCTTCGCACTCCATCACCCGGCGCCCCTCATGAACCGTTCCACCCGCCTCCTGGCGTCTCTCGCCCTCGCCCTCGCGGTGGGCGCCGGCGCCACCTACGCTGTCGCCCACAACCGGGCCGGAGGCGAGCCGCAGAACCTCGTCCGCCTGGCGGCGCGCGACCCGCACCAGGCGGCGTCGTTCTCGTCGCCCTCGGGCACGAGCGCCGAGGACGCGAACTACCCGCTCGACTCGCTGCCCGTCTTCTCGCGCGCCATCCACTACGTGGCCGAGAACTACGTCGAGCCCAAGCGCATCGACCCGAAGGCGATGGTGGCGGCCGCGCTCGACGGCATCGAGAAGACGGTGGCCGAGGTGATGGTCGAGGGCGACGCCACCTCCGGAAGGCTCACGCTGACGGTGGGCGCCGCCAGTCGGCCGCTCGATCTGTCCGGCGTCGACAGCATCTACAAGGTGCGCACGGTGATGGGGGAGGCGGTCACCTTCATCCAGCAGCACCTCGTCGCGCACAAGAACCTCCGCGAGATCGAGTACGCCGCCACGAACGGCATGCTCTCCACGCTCGACCCGCACTCCGTGCTCCTCGAGCCGAAGATGTTCCGGGAGATGCGGCTGCAGACGAAGGGCGAGTTCGGCGGCCTCGGCTTCGTCATCGCCATGCGCGACGGGAACCTGACCGTGGTGCGGGTGTTGAAGAACACGCCGGCGCAGCGCTCGGGCATCCGGGCCAAGGACCTCATCACCAAGATCGGCGAGCAGTCCACCGTCAACCTGGACCTGCAGGACGCCGTCGATCGCCTGCGCGGCAAGCCGGCCTCCCACGTCGCCATCTCCGTCCAGCGCACCGGCTGGCCGGAGGCGAAGCGCTTCGACATGGCGCGCGAGCTGATCAGCGTCGAGACGGTGCCGCAGCAGAAGCTCCTGGCGAGCGGCGTCGGCTACGTGAAGCTGTCGCAGTTCTCCTCCAACACCACCCGCGACCTCGCCGCCGCCATCGCCCAGCAGAAGGGGCAGAACGGCGGGAACCTGCGCGGCCTCGTCCTCGATCTGCGCGGGAACCCGGGCGGCCTGCTCGAGCAGTCCATCAGCGTCTCCGACCTCTTCCTCTCGGAGGGGGTGATCGTGAAGACGGTCGGCGAAGGCATGAAGATGCACGAGGTGAAGGAGGCGCACGGCGATCGCGACGACCTGACGAGCCTGCCCCTCGTCGTCATCGTGAACAACAGCTCCGCGTCGGCGAGCGAGATCGTGGCGGGCGCGCTCAAGAACAACAACCGCGCCCTCGTCATCGGCCGGCAGACGTTCGGCAAGGGCTCGGTGCAGGTGCTCTACGACTTCTCCGATCCGGCCAGGCCGAGCGAGGAGTCCGCGCTCAAGCTCACCATCGCCCAGTACCTCACCCCGGGTGACGTCTCGATCCAGGAGGTGGGCGTCACCCCCGACGTGCTGCTCCTGCCCGGGCGCGCACTCAAGAACGCGGTCAACTACTTCGCGCCTCCCCGCATGATGGGCGAGGTCGATCTGGAGAAGCACTTCTCGAACCCGGCCGACTCGACCCTCTCGCAGTCCGAGGCGCAGCGCCGCGCCGACGAGCGGAAGAACCGGACCGAGAAGGCCGCCCTCGAGCTCCGCTACCTGCTCGACGAGAAGGAGGACCTGCTCGCCAAGGCCATGAAGGCGGACGAGAAGCGCGAGGCGGTGGCGCGCGCACACGGGGAGGCGGGCGCCGACGAGCTCACCCCCGAACAGCAGGAGGACGAGGATCTGGACGCGAACCCCGACGAGCTGGTGGAGGACTACCAGATCCGGTTCGCGCGCGACCTCCTGGCCCGCGCCCCCTACGCCGACCGACCGCGGCTGCTCGAGGCTGCCCGCGGCTTCGTGGGCGAGCGGCGCGGCGAGGAAGACGCGCGCCTGCTCGCGCGACTCGGCGCGCTCGGGGTCGATTGGTCGGCCGGACCGGTCCAGGGCACGCCGCGCCCCGTGGTGACGGTGGCGCCCGCCCCCGGCAAGGCCATCACCGCCGGAGATACGCTCTCCTGGACGGTGACGGTGGACAACCGCGGCGACGGCCCGCTGCGCCGGCTGCGCGCCTGGACGCTGGTGGACAAGGCGCCGCTCCTCGATCGGCGCGAGTTCGTCTTCGGGCTCGTGAAGCCGGGTGAGAAGCGGAGCTGGACGGTGCCGGTGAAGCTGCCGAAGGGCCTCGACAGCCGGCACGACGAGGTGCGCCTGCACTTCGAGGACGAGGGTGGGCGCGCGCCGGTGGACGCGGTGACGGCGCTCGACCTGGTCGAGATCCCGAAGCCCTTCTTCGCCTTCTCCTCGCAAGTGCTCGACGAGACCGGCAATGGCGACGGCCTCGTGCAGCGCGGCGAGGAGGTGAGCCTGCGGGTCGACGTGAAGAACGAAGGGCCCGGCCCGACGAGCGACAAGACCTACGTGTCGTTGAAGAACCTGGGCGACGAGAAGGTGTTCATCAAGAAGGGCCGGGCCGTGCTCGGCGCCATGAAGTCGGGCGAGGTGAAGAGCGCCCTCTTGCAGATCGAGGTGAAGAAGGGCCTGAAGGGCGAGACCATGCCGCTGCGGGTGCAGGTGGTGGACGAGAAGCTCGAGGAGTTCATCTCCGAGCGGCTCGAGGTCCCGCTGGCCGCCGAAGGGAAGCCGCACACGGCCTCGCCGGCCGCGGTGCGGGTCACCGGAGGTGAAGCGACGCTGCGCACCGGCGCCTCGGCCGAGGCGCTCCCCATCGCGGTGGCGCGGAAGGGCGCGGTCCTGCCGGCGCTGGGCCGCTTCGGCGACTTCGTGAAGGTCGAGTGGCAGAAGGGCCGCACCGCCTTCGCCCGCGCCGCCGACGTCGAGTCGGCTACTGCGAAGAGCGTCCCGGCGACGCTGGCGGGGGCCGAGGTGTGGCAGCGCCAGCCTCCGCGCATCACGGTGGCCCTGCCCGACACCTCGCGCGGCGCTCCGGTGGTCACGGCCGAGAAGCTCCGGCTCGAGGGCTCGGCGGTGGTGCCCACGGGCGCGGGTGGCATCGTGAACAAGCTGCGCGACGTCTTCGTCTACGCGAACGACCAGAAGGTCTTCTTCAAGGTGGTGCCGGAGTCGGGCGCCTCCGGGAAGCTGGACTTCGCGGCCGACGTGCCGCTCAAGCCGGGGAACAACGCGATCACCATCTTCGCCCGCGAGGACGACGAGTTCCAGACGCGTCGCACCATCCTCGTCCACCGCCGCGGCGTGGGCGAGGTGGCTCAGCAGGCCACGCCGGCGGCGGCTCAGCCGAGCCGCTGACCTCGGGCGCCGGTTCGCCGCTCATCGCGGCGCGAGCGATCGTCCGGTAGGATTCGCTTCGATGGAGGCGTCCGAGAAGGCGAGCGCCGCGGGGGGGAGCGGTCTCGAGCTCCGGCTCGAGCGCGGCTGCGCCTACGTGGCGCTGCCCGGGCAGCCGCTCCTCGACGGTGTCGACCTCCTCGCGCTCACGATGGGAGTGCCCGAGGCGCGGCTCCCCTTCGACGTGGCGGCCGGCGCCGCGCAGTTCCGGCTGCGGCTGTGCGAGCTCGACCGGCTGGAGCTGACGGTGAGCGCCGCGGCGGTGTCGGCCGCGGTGGACGCGCTCGACCTCGCCTGGAACGGGTTCTCGCGGCTCGGGCTGGCGCTGCGCGAGGGGTTCCTCGAGGGTGAGGGAGCGCTCGAGGATGGCGAGCCGTTCACCTTCAAGCTCGGTCTCGCCGCGGACGAGGCCGGCGACGGGATCGTCGCGATCGTCCACGAGCCGCGCCTCTACCGCCCGAGCTCGGTCGCCGCGACGCTGTTGCCGGCCCGCGTGGCGCGCTGCCTCGGCGCGTTGCCGTGGAAGCCGCTGCCCGCCCTCCTCCGCCGCGTGCTGGCCCCGCGCGGGTTCAAGGTCCCTCGCACGGCGGGTGTGCGCCTCGCCCTGGCGGCGGTCGAGCCGGGCCAGCTCCGGCTGTCGTGGCACCGCGGGGCCACCGCCGCGGCTCCACCCGAGAGCGCCGCCGCCGCCGCCGAGGGCGCGCGCGCCTTCGCGGGGGCGGAGGCGTGCCTGGCGGCCGGGGACGCCGCCGGCGCGCTCGCCGCCTACCGCGCGCCCGGCGCGCTCGGCGCGGCCGAGCCGTTCGTCGTGGAGCGCCTCCTGGCGCTGCTGGCGGCGGAGCCGGCGCGTCACGATGAGGCGCTGGCGCTGGCAGGAGCGGCCCTGCGGCAGAAGGTCGGCGTGCCGGCGCTCCTCGCGCTGGCGCAGGTGCACGCCGCCCGCGGGCACGCGCCGTTCGCCGCCAGCGCCCTGGCGGAGGCGGCGGCGCTGTGCTCCCGCCGCGGCGAGGAGAGCGCCGCGCTCGCCGCCGCCGAGGCCTGCCTCGCGCTCGGGACGGGCGCCGAGCCGGCCGCCCAGCTCCGCGCCATCGACGTCGCGCTCGGGCTCCGGCGCGACCACCTGCCCGCGCTGCGCGCGCTGCTCGCGCAGGGCGAGCGCGCCGGAGATCGCCTGGCGCTGCTCCGCGCCTGCCGCCGCCTCGCCGCGGTCGCGCCCGAGCCCCAGGAGAAGGCAGCCGCTCACGCCCGCCTGGGCGCGCTGCTCCTCGCCGCGGATCCGCCCGCGGCGAGGCTCCACCTCGACCATGCGCTCAGGCTGGCGCCCCGGGATCCGGCGACGCTCGCGCTCCTCGCCCGCGTCTGCGAGGAGGGCGGGGAGCCGGAGCGGGCCGCGCGGGCGAGGGCGGCGAGTGCGGAATCCGCCCCTCTCCCCGACCCTCTCCCCGCTTTGCGGGGCGAGGGGGAAGGGACCCCGACCGCGAACGATCACCGAAGCGAACCGTCCGCCCTGAGCGTAGCGCCACCGGAGGTGGCGCGTAGTCGAAGGGCCGCGACCGAGTCCGCTCGCGCGCTCGCGGATGCGCTGGCGGCTTGCGACGCCGACCCCGATTCGGCCTCGCCGTGGGAGGCGCTCGCGCGGGCTTCGCTCGCGGCGGGGGACCGCGCGGGGGGGGCCCGGGCGCTCCTCGCCCTGACCCTGCGTGCCGATCCCGCCGCGGGCGCTGCGGCGGCGCTGGAGGCGGCGCGGCTCCTCGATGGGCTGGGCCGTCCCGCCGACGCGCGCCGCGCGCGGGAGCTGGCGGCGCGCAGCGGCGACGGGCTCACGCACGCGCTCGAGCGCGCCCGCGCTGCCCCGCTCGACCCGGCGGCGTCGCGGGCGCTCTCGGCCGCCGCGGAGCGCGCCGCCGGCGACGCCCCCGACCTCCGCCTGCGCCTCCTCGCTCGGGCGGCGGCCGGCGTGGCTCGCTTCGCCGACCCTGCCAGCCCGTCACCCGCCCCGAGCGCAGCGCCACGCCCGCTCCGCCTCGCCCCCGAGCTGCGCCGCGCCGTGGCGCTCCCGGCCGCGAAGGACGCGCTGGCCCAGCTCCTCGCCCAGCTCGCCCCCTGGCTCGAGCCGCTCTTCCCAGCCGACCTCGCCTCCCACGGCGCGGACGAGCTCCATCGACTCGGCCCGCAGCGCAGCCCCGGGCTGGCGGCCCTGGTCGAGGAGGCGCAGCGCGCGCTGGGCGCCCGCGGCTGCGCGGCCTACTTGACGGACGGTGACGGGTGCGAGGTGCAGCACGAGAACACCCGTCCGCCCTCGCTCGTGCTGGGGGGCGGCCTCGCCCGGCGCGCGCCCGCCGAACGTCGCTTCCTGGTGGCGCGCGGCCTCGGGCTCGTCGACCTGGGCTGGGCGCTCGTCGGCAAGTTCTCGCCCCGCGATCGCGCGCTCCTGGGCGAGCTCGCCTGCCGCTTCGCCGGCGGGTCGCCCGCCGCCGGGCTGCCGCCCGCGCGGGCCCGCGCCTTCCTGGAGGCGCTGGAGCGCACCGTCCCGGCCGCCGCCCGGGCCGCGGCGGCCCCGCTCGCGTCCGCGGCGACGATCGCGCTCGCCGCCGCCGATCCGCGCCACCTCGGCCCCGCGCTCCGCCAGACCGCCTCGCGCTGGGCGCTCCTGCACGGCGGAGATCCCGGCGCGGCGCTCCGCGCGCTCGTCGCGAGCGAGCGCCGCCTGCGCAGCGCCAGCCACGCCGAGGTGCTCGCCCACCCCGAGCTGCGCGACCTCGCCGCCTTCGCGATCTCGGACGCCTTCCTCGACGCTCGCGCCGCGGTGGAGGAGCCGTGAAGCCCCGCTCGCTCACTGCCACGCGCTGATCGAGCGCGCGCCCGCTTGTCGCGGCTCCCGCCTTCGGGGAGGATGCGCCGCATGGCGAAACGTGCGGCCCCGCGGGCGGTGGTGCTCCTCTCCGGCGGCCTCGACTCGAGCACCTGCCTCGCGGTGGCGCGGCGCGACGGCTTCGAGGCCCATGCGCTGTCGGTGAACTACGGCCAGCGCCACCGGACCGAGCTCGAGCGCGCCCGGCGGGTGGCGCGCGCGCTCGGGGCGGCCGGCCACCGGGTGGTGCGGGTGGACCTCTCCACCTTCGGCGGCTCGGCCCTCACCGACCCCGGTCTGGCCGTGCCGAAGGACCGCCCGCCCGGTCGGCCGGCGAGCGCGATCCCGATCACCTACGTGCCGGCCCGGAACACCGTGCTCCTCGCGCTGGCGCTCGCCCACGCCGAGACGATCGGCGCGAGCGACATCTTCCTCGGCGTGAACGCCGTCGACTACTCGGGGTATCCGGACTGCCGCCCCGCGTTCATCCGCGCCTTCGAGCGCCTGGGCCGCCTCGCCACCAAGGCGGGTGTCGAGGGGCGTCCGCTGCGCATCCAGGCGCCACTCCTGCGGCTCACCAAGGCGCGCATCATCCAGCTCGGGACGAAGCTGGGGGTGCCGTACCGGATCACGCTCTCGTGCTATGACCCCGTCCGCGGCCGCGCCTGCGGGCGCTGCGACGCGTGCGATCTGCGCCGGAAGGGATTTGCGGCGGCGGGGGTCCCGGATCCAACTCTCTACGCAGGCACCTCTGGGAGGTGAAGCAGATGCCGCAGATCAAGAAAGAATACCCCGGCAGGAGCGCCGAGGAGATCTACGAGAAGGTCGACGCCGTGATGGAGCGCCTGTCGACGAAGATGGGCCTCAAATACGACAAGGACCCGGACGCCAGGACGGGCAAGGTCTCGAAGCTGGGGATCTCCGGCACCTACCTCGCCGACGAGGGGAAGGTCACCGTCGACCTCAAGTTCCCCATGCTCGTTCCGGGGTCCATGAAGAAGCAGGTCCAGGAGGACATCGAGCGACGCCTGAACGGGCTGTTTGCATAGGGCTCGGCTTCCGATCTGCCGTTCGCCCTTCGACTCCGCTTCGCTACGCTCAGGACGAACGGAAGCCGTCCCACAGTTGGTCAGTCCAGGTGCACCACGATCGCCCCCGCGCGCTCGTTCATCCGCTCGACGGCGGCGTAGAGCGCGGAGAGCGGCGAGTCGCCGGCCCCGCTCGCCGAGCGCGGCCCCGCGCTGCGGCGCCGCCGCGCGGAGGGTCCGGCCACGATGCGGGCGCCGGCGCGCCCCGAGAGCGGGTCGGGCCACACGTTCACCTGCATTCCGGCGCGGTACAGCGCCATGAGCGCGCGGCCCATCTCGGTCGCCACCCGCTCGTCGGAAGTCGTCATGTTCGCGCGCCGCCGTGTTCCGGCCGGGTACCGACCGATGGGGGGCATGCTATCCGCCTCCTCTGACAGAGCTACTTTTCATGCTTCTTCGGGTCCTGGATGGACCCTCCCTTGACGGGTGCGAACCCCGAGCACAACCTTCCGGGTACATGCGCGCGCGCTGGGCCAGCTTCGCGATCGGCCTGTGGCTCCTCCTGGCGCCGCTCGCGCTCGGCTATCCGACGGTCAGGGCCGTGCTGCACGACGTGACGCTGGGGACCCTGGTCTGCGCCGCCGCGCTCGCCGCGCTGGAGTGGCCGCTGGCGCGCTTCGCGATCGCGCTGCTCGCGGCGTGGCTGCTCACCGCCGCGAACGCGCTGGGGTGGGGTTCACGCACCGTCATCGCCAACGAGCTGGCGGCGGGGGTCGCGCTGCTCCTGCTCTCGCTCGTGCCGAGCGGCAAGATCGCCGTCGCGCGAAGACCGGCTAAAGTGGCGGTGTGATCGTCTCGCGCGCCCTGGCGGCGCTCGCTTCCCTCCCTCCCCAGGAACGGCTGGACGTCGCCGCTCGTCGCCTGGCGGGCGGGCCGGGTGGTCCGCTCTGCGCCTTCGCCGTCGGGAGTGAGCTCTTCCCCTCGCCGGCGCAGCTCGACGGGCGCCTGCTCGAAGCCATCGCCGCCCGGACCCTCGGCGGCGCGCGAGGGGCGGGACTGCGCCTCCCCATGAGCCTGGGCAACCGTCCAGGCTCTTTGCGTTTTTGGCGAAACTCGTGACGCGGCACCCATTGTCAGTGTCGGATCGTAATGGGATAATGACGGAATGTTGACGGCAGAAAACTGGAAGCCTTCACCGACCGTGCCAGGAGCACTAGCATGAGACCGGGAAAGCTCTACTTCGGCGACAACCTTCCGGTTCTGCGGGAGTTCATCGCCAGCGAGTCGGTCGATCTCGTTTACCTAGACCCACCGTTCAACTCCAAGCGCGACTACAACGTGCTTTTTGAGGAGCGGGACCTCTCGTCCTCGCGCGCGCAGATAAAGGCGTTCGACGACTGCTGGCATTGGGACCAGGGCACGCAAGACACCTATGAGGGGTTGACCGGCCCCGACGCGCAGGAGCGCGGAGCGCCGCCCGCGCTCTCGGCGTTGCTGGAAGCGTTCTACAAGGGCTTCCCGCAGCGAAACGACATGACGGCGTACCTCGTGATGATGGCGCCTCGATTGTTGGAACTGCGCCGTGTGCTTCGACCCACTGGCGCGCTGTTTCTGCATTGTGATCCAACAGCGAGCCACTACCTCAAGCTGCTGCTGGATGCGATCTTCGGCGCGCAGAACTACCGGAATGAGATCATTTGGAAGCGACAGACGTCCTCTGGCTACAAGGGCTCAAGCAGCTTCGGCAGGAACCACGACACAGTCCTCTTCTACAGCAAGAGCAACAAGTACACATACCGCAACATCTACAAGCCCTATTCTCAAGAATACCTGACTAAGCAGTACAACAAGGTCGATGAGAATGGCCGAAGATATCGAACCCACTGGATTGGGACAAAGACGACAGCGGCAACCATCGCCAAGTACCTCAAGACTGGCAGGATAGTGAGGCGCGCGAACGGTTCTCTTGAGAAGCGGCTGTACCTAGATGAGCAACCGGGGATCGCTGTTGACAGTGTTTGGACTGACATAGGCGCGTTAACGCATGATGGCGCCGAGCGACTCGGTTATCCGACGCAGAAGCCGATCGCTTTGTTGGAGCGCATCATCACAGCCGCATCAAACGAGGGTGATGTCATCCTTGACCCGTTCTGCGGGTGCGGTACGACCGTCGAAGCGGCACACAAGCTCGGGCGGGAATGGATCGGCATCGACATCACGCACCTGGCGATCAGGGTCGTTCGCGACCGTCTGTCCACGAAGTTTCCGGGCATCGCTTACGAACTCCTCGGGGAGCCCCAGGACGTCGAGAGCGCGCGCATCCTTTCGGAGACCGACAAGTACCAGTTCCAGTGGTGGGCGATTCACAAGATCGGAGCGCACCCGGTCGGTGGGGTGCCGGGGAGCCGAGAGGGGAAGCGCGGCCGCGACCACGGCATCGATGGCGTCATCAAGTTCCGTTCGGATGACAAGGTCCACGAGATCATCGTCTCCGTGAAGGGTGGTCGCTCGATCTCGCCAGCGTTCGTGCGCGAGCTGCAAGGGACCGTTCAGACCGAGAAGGCCGCCATGGGCGTCCTCCTCGTCATGCAGGAGCCCACCCAAGATATGACGACGGCCGCTGCCAAGGCCGGGACGTGGCGCGATCCGACGACTGACAAGCGATACCCGAAGATCCAACTCCTGTCGGTCAGCGACATCTTCGAAGGAAAGCGAGTGCAGCACCCCGGGACCGAGATCGTCGAGCAGGGGCCGCAGGCCGGCCAGACGTTGCCACTACCAGGAATGGCTCAGCCGGACCCGCCGCCGCGCAAGGGGCGACTGATCACCGTCCCGGAGCAGCCTGCGGAAGCCCCGATTCCGCTCACCCAAGTTCGAGCCCCCGCCGCCGTGGCAGCACAAGCCACGCGGCGCAGGAAGGGCGGTGCCGACGAGTAGATCGCCTCGTGACGCGCTGCGGCAGGGCTCGCGTCGCTCCCCAGAGGGAAGCCCGATTGGGGTACCATGTGATGACTCACCGACAGTCCAGGGTTGTCGGAGTTCTCCGATGAACTTCGCCGCACCAGAACATGCCGGGCTCATCCCGGACCCTCCGCGCTGGCGGCGCGTTAGAGCAGCGCCTTCATCCCGCCGGAGTGGCTCCGGTGGGGCACGGCATCGAGGTGGTCGGCCAAAGGACTCGGAGCACCCCGAGCCGCGCCGCGCCTCTCGCGTCAGGGTCCTGCTGGTCGAGGACAACCCGGGCGACGCGGAGTTGGTCCGCCTCGCGTTCGCGCAGGCGAATGCAGACGTAGATCTGGTGCACGTCGAGCGCCTCTCGCATGCGCTCGACGTGGCGGCAAAGGGTGCGTTCGACCTCGTCCTGCTAGACCTCTCGTTGCCGGATGCTGTCGAGCTTAGCGCCGTGAGCAGCGTTCGGATGAAGTTCCCGAACTTGCCGGTCGTGGTCCTGACCGCGCTCGACGACGAGCGGCTCGCCGCGAAGGCAGTGGCAGAAGGCGCGCAGGACTACCTCATCAAGGGCGATCTCCCGGCACCTCTCCTGGTGCGCGCGGTGCGCTACGCCATCGAGCGTGAGCAGTACACGCACCGCGCCCAGCTCCTCGCTGCGGAGCACGCCGGGCGCGTGGCGGCGGAAGAACTGGCGAGCGAGAACGCGCGCCTCTACCAGGAAGCGCAGCGAGCAATCATGGCGCGCGACGAGTTCCTGGCTATCGCATCGCACGAGCTGAAGTCGCCGCTCGCGGCACACAATCTTCAACTGCAAGTCTTGCACAGGAGCGCGAGCAAGCTCGCAGCCGCCGATCTGCTACGGAAGGTCGATGCCGCGATACACAGCGGCAAGCGTCTCACGAGCCTCGTTGAGACATTGCTCGACGTCTCGCGGATCGCTGCGGGACGGTTCACGCTGCACAAGGAACGATTCGACGCGGTGGCACTCGTGCGGGACGTTGTCGAACAGTTCCACGAGATCGCCGAGCGCGCTGGGTGCGAGTTGTCTCTCCACACCGATGCGCGAGTCGAAGGGCTCTGGGACAAGGTGCGCGTTGGGCAGGCGGTCACGAACCTGCTCTCGAATGCCATTAGGTACGCGCCGGGGCCGATCGCGGTCTCCGCTCACGAAGAGTCCGAGTTCCTGGTGATCACGGCCTCCGATCTCGGGCCTGGGATCCCGGACCCCGACCTGTCGCGAATCTTCGACCGATACGAGCGCGCCATGATCGCGCGCGAACACCGCGGTGGACTCGGGTTAGGGCTGTTCGTCTCGCGCGAGATCGCCATCGCGCACGGCGGGACGCTCTCCGCCGAGAACCTGCCCGAGCGCGGGGCGCGATTTACGCTGCGGCTGCCGA
>WNGR01005940.1_pt1 | contig 13083 bp, 12 predicted proteins | sample 5407581 | NCBI WGS metagenome assembly WNGR01 (sample SAMN13153383, study PRJNA577476) | soil metagenome | isolation source: 80 cm soil or saprolite under Garry oak tree replicate 2 | place: USA:California | collected 2016-06-15 | reverse complement strand
AACAGCGACTTGTAAAAGCTCTTGGCCAGGTCTCGCCCGTCCGTATCCGCCATTTCCCACATGGTGCCGACAACGCTTCGGAATCCACAGTACTGCGTCGCAGCAGTAAGATGAAGCGCCTCGTCCGCTATGCTCTCTTCGGTGATTTCCGCAGCGTGACAGCAAGAAAGGAATGCGAATTCCGCATCCGGAAGCCGAGACCGTACCATGTCCAGCAACGTAAGACGCGAGCCCCCGTGAAGCTTGAAAGAAGCCTCAAATGGCTTTCCTGTCTCTAGCACTCCATGACATGCGAAATGGGCAAGCCGACTGCCTCGGAGGCCCTCGACTACGGAAGAGGGTGTGGCCTCACTTGAGACAAGACCCGTCACCGTGACACGTTCTTCGAGCTTTCGTATGACCCTGATTTCTCCCTTCACGCCTGGAAGAGAATCGTCTGGTTGGGCAATAAGGAGTAATGAGGGCTTGTCAAGCATGTGTGGGCTCGCATTGCGAGACTCGATGAGTGCAGAGAGCGACGGTGTATACGAAGGGATGTAGAGATCCGAGAAATATCGCTCGGAGGTATTACTCGATGGGATTGGGCCCATCGCGTGGAGGGGAAGAGAACAGAGGACTGAGGTTGGGCACCACCAGACTCGAGATTGCTCTGGTACGCCTAACACCCGAAGCCTCTTGATAACCGGTTCGCCAACAAGCTCGTAGAGGCCCTTGAGTACAGACCATAGAGCATCCTGGTATTTTTTGGAGTCGAGACCGTGCTTCCGCGCCTCGACTAGCTCGTCCCGTAGTTTATTTGCGCGATCATAAAAATTATCAGCAGTAGGAATGGCGCAAGGCAGAGAATTGTGGAAGAGAATGAGGATATCAGAACGCCATATGCAATGGTTGATAAGAATGACGGGGCCACGCGAGGCGGCAGAGCGGAGAGTGGTAAATGATGGCGCCCTCAAGAATCCTTCCAATCCTTGTCTGCCCTGGATCTGTGAAATGAGCGCATCCCGCTCCTCCAGCAGCTTCTGCCGCTTTACCACGAGCCGACCGAATGGGTCTGTCCAATTGCTGCCATAAGCGACGCCATCTTCGGTTTTTGTTTCCAACCTAGTACTCGGTGTGAGGGATATGGTCAGCGCCTCGAGTTCTTGATTGATCTCGGCAAATCTCTTTGCCAACGGCGAGTTTTCGCCGATAAGTTGGGTCATCGGGGTACGAAGACCACGCATCTCGGACCAGAGTAATGCTCGCCCTTGTTCCAGTGTCTCAACTGCCTCCTCAAATCGACCTAAATCGATCTGATAGGATGCGTAGTCGAGGGGCATCTTCTGACAACTCTCGCCCTTGGCGACGAGACGAGTGTGCTGAATCGATATTGTTGGAGCGAAGGACAAGGACCTTTGCATTGACGACATTGCGCTCTTGTAGGCCGTCGGGACAGTGGGATGCCGGATACGTCGCGCAAGGAGCGCCCACTCGCACGAAAGTTGGAATCGATCAGGCTCCTGCACATATTGATTGTCGATGGTCAATGACATTAATCGTATGGCTTCATGGAGGTCCTCTGTTCGGCCAAGCAACCGCGAGCGAGTGAGTAGAGATGACGCAAGCTGTTGAATTGCGTTGAAGTGGCCAAGCTGAGCACTTTTCAACCCGAGAATATCATAGCCAAGGGTAATTGATTCGTCGAGGTAGTTGATCTTACTATTTTTCTCGAATGCGAGGCGGAGGATGTTGCGCAGGGAGGCGAGGGGATTGATCCTCCACGGGTCACTGGGATGAGTTGCATCGAGCAGCAGCCGGCTATACTTGATGGACTCTTCGATATCAGATATATCGTCGGTATGGGAGAACTTAGTTTTATACCAATCTGCAAGTCCTCCGAGGAGGCAATGGTGGTGTTCGGTCCCCGGAGCAGTGTTGGAGTACAGTTCTTCAAGAAGACGGATTTTCTGCCGTATCGCCGTGGTCGAATAGGTCCCCCGAACGGCGTCTGATTCAAAAAGAAGCTCCCCAGATCTGGTCAGGCTTTGAGAGGATGAAAGGACAACTTGGGGTATATAGGAGTTCGCTTCTTGAAGACTCTCAGCGAGACTGTAATCACGAAAACGCTCCCCGACGAGGTTCGACAAGCTCTCAGTGAAGGAAAAACGAAGCCCTTCATCGATAGAAGAAGAGCCAAGTGAGGCACGGAGACGAGAAATTGCCACTTCGGAATATTCTGGATTCTTGAAGACGGCCGATCTAGAGTATGCGAGCACAGTGGCAAGTGATGAAGCTTGACGCCGAATTGAATCCGAACACTCTCCAGGCTGATTGGGTTCGAGGATCGTTTCCAAGAGCGCAGTTGCATCCTCACAGTCATCCTTTGAATGAGTTTCGTCGAAGCGAGCGCAGAGTGTGTTGGCCAGCGCGTACAAGACGTCGTACGAACCTGGTGGGCACACCTTCACTGCGTCCCGTAGGCATTCAATGACGTCGTCTAGCAGTTGGATGGGCCGTCCTCGGTTGCGTTCTGCGTGGACAGCCTCATCCAAAGATGCAAAAGCGGCGGCGGCGGGGATGTCCGCAGAAATTTCTGAGGTGAGAAGCTCGCGGCAGAGAACCACCATCTCCTCGATATTCTGTGTCCCATCCCCAGCTTCCGACACAACCTGAGCAGCCAATGCCTGGATAAGTGAGATCGTATCGACTTTTCTGGGGAGGTCGAAGGATTCAAGGGGTAGTCCTCGGAGGTATCGGAGGCACTCAATAGAATACTTGATGTCCTCGGGCCGCTCGAACTCCTTGGAGCGATGAAGAAGAACTGATGCAAGGCGGTAGAGAAGTTCGACAATATTGAGGCCAGGCCCTTCCCGGGAAACAGGCGGAAGGAAGATCGCCTCAGTGTAATGTAGAATAGACTTCTCAAGGTCTTGCTTCTCTTGTGACAGCTTATAGCGCGCGAATCGTTCCATCGCGAGGATATGGACACAAATGATGTGTGTATTATGGCGCCGAGGGAACAGTGAGAGTGAATCCTGAATAAAAGTAATTTTTTTGTCGATATCGGCAATCGAGGCTAAGGAAGGGGATACGGTGTCAATTACCAACATCAGGACGGCTCGGACTTGGGGATTTGTGCTTACATTTGCGAGCCATGGTTCGATGCGTGAAAATGAGAAATCGTGGATCGTCTGACGATGAGTTGAACGATTGGGATTACGAAGGAAGGCTGGTGGGCAGACGAAAAGCGCTGCACTAGACCGTAGACCACACCTTAAACGTACGCACTCGCACAGTAACAACACGAGGCGTAGATGTCCACCCAGCTCGTTACCCTTTGCTTACGCAATGGCTGTGCTAAGACTCGCAAACTCATGCACAGCCTATGCACAGGTTGACGCAGGCCGGCCAAAGGCTTAGCGGACATGACCTGACTTTGACCTTGGAAACGACAACAGAATGAGTAGTAGATTGTTAGAAATAAGTCGAACTTTGGAAACAGACTGCGGCGCCGCTGCGGGCGAACACTGGCAGCAGCCAGTCAGCGCTAGTCAGCAGCCAGTCAGCACCCTCGCTAGCAATCCGGCAACGCTCGGGCCGCTCCTCGCCAGCGAGGCTCATTGTCTCGAATCGCTCAGTGGTGCCCGCGGTCGTCCGGGTCGTTGACAATGCCAGGGAGGGCCCCAAACTCTCAAAAAGACAAGCTTCGTATCTGCGCATGTCCACCCCGAATCCCTTCTCACAACCAAGCTTCTTCCCGACACATCCAATTGTGCGCGTCATAAAACATGTACTCGTGGTTGCGCTCACTGGCTAGCTGGGTTGTTGTTTTTCAGGACCACTCGTTCCGAGTCGCCAGAATCGGCGCGGGCACAGTCGCCGTCCTCTGCATGAACCCACTTGGCCTACTCGAGGTCAAGTTCCAGGTGCCAACGCGCGGGCCCGAGGGCGACATCGGGCGCGGCATTCATGCCAGCGAGGGTTGACGCGGGCTATATCGCTGTCTGGACCCGAATGTCGCGGGTAACACGAGCTTCTGGGAGCTCTACTTTCTCTTGTGCGTCCCTTTCTGTGTGCACTTCCCCTCTCGCCCAAATCTGAACCTGCGAATATGTAGCTACAATCAGCTCAAGCGCCGCTTGACCGTCGATGCGCCAGACCGTCCCCTGTCGGCTTCCCAATACCTACTCATACCACCAAAGCGAGATCGCATCCTTTTCTCCCCCGTCCCGTTCACGACCCCGCTTGTCAAGGTGTCATCACGGGTCATTCTGACCAATCCTATATGGGTGGTAAAGGTCCGGATGTTCACCGCGATGCCCAACTCGGGCGCGGCGCATCGTGGGCTCTAGAGTGCGCTCCTTTTTTTTTGGTTTCGTTTTTCACTGACTGGTGTTGGCCCTGCAGGCGGGTTCCGGGTGATATTCCGCGATGAGGGTTGGGGCGGGCTCTATCGTGGGACTTTGCTCGCGCTGGTCGGCGTGAGCAACGGTGCGCTGCAGCTCATGGCGTACGAGCAGACGAAGAGCTGGGCGTTCGAGCTCGAGCGGCGGCGCGTCGCGAAGCTCCGCCGCGCGTGGACGATGGACGACGACAAACTGGTGTGTCTACGTCCTGCGTCCGCGGCGCGAGCCAGACTCAAATCTACATAAATAGTCCAATTCCGCGTATACAGTCATATCCGGCCCGTCGAAGCTCTGCTCGACCAACCCGTACCAGGTCATCCCCTCACTCGTCCCAGTGCATGCCACCCCCGCCCTCCGCCTCCTGCGTCGCACCCCCGTGCTAACGTTCTATACCGTACTTTCACTTACAGTTTATGCTCAGTCGGCGGAGACCAACCGTGCGGTTCAGTGGACACGAAACGAACAAAGAGGAAGTCTGTCTAGATATCACGCATGATGATCAATGATTCTTACTGTAAGGCGGTCATGACTATTTATACAGCAGCTTCAGCGCCTCCCATCTGACAGCGGTTGGGCTTGTCCTCCAACATCACCGGCAACCGCTCGTATCCCGACACGCCCTTCGTGACCACCCCTGCCCAGGTACGGGCTCACATCGGGTTCCTCGACAAGCTGCTCTCCGCGAGCCTAGGGCCGCGGTCCCCTGCCTGAAGTACTCCTAGTGCTCGCCACGTGTCGCAAATTGCCCCACACCCCACACCACCCTCGCACCACCGCCAGGACTCACTGCTCCCCTCTCACCCGCCTTGGTCCCAAGCGCTCACGTATTCTCTCTGTCCCCACAAAATACTCTCTGGTGAGTTTGGCGGTCTAAGGCGGAGTGAGGCACGAGCAGAGGCATAGAGCATAGTCTTTGAGCGAACGGATGAGGCGGCACGTGCTCGTCCCTCTTTTCCGTGCCGCCATCCATCCGCCCAATGTCTTCGGTTGGTTCAAAGAACCAAAACACTTTTCTTTTACCCACCCGCCACGCCCGGTAATTTTTCCAAGGGATCGATGATGAGGCCCACGTCTTCCGACCCTCATCGACCCGCTCCGGGAAGGCTCCTCCCACCCGTCGCGACCTCGCCTCGGACCTGTAGACTCCTTATCCCCATTTATTTGCTTGTTTCTAGCTATTAGTATGCACGAGAGCCAACGCGCTTCAATTCACCGTGCCACGCGCCGGTCCCCTTCCCTTCCGGTGCCACACACTCACCACACGGAACCCCTCTACGGACAGCATAGCAGTGACGCTCGAAGACTCCGCCATATCTTGCCTTCGTGGCCAGGGCCAAAAACCCAGCTGCATCTCCTACGCCGCCATCTTCAAGTGCCAGCAGTGATCTAAAAATCTGGGTGAGGACAGTGTGCGATGTCGACATCGGCTTTCTTTGCAAAATCACAGAAAACTTTACTATGCAGACAGGGATGCCCGGATAAGTGACCATCATAAGGTTGTCCTGCACGCTCAGTGCGGGACGCCTGCAGAGGGGCGGACGGACAGTCCGTCGGCGCTGTGGTAGTACGGAATTTATCTCGAGCCCTTTCCAAGTTTATGTTTTACTTCGTCAGACTGACGCTCTAAATTAGGCTAGCAACGTGTTGAATAAACTGATTTTGGTGGTTTCCGATCGTTAGGTGGTCTCAGGAGCAGTGGGTGAGCCTTGTGGTCGCCAAAGTGTATCTTATAGTGCTCGATCTACTCATATATATTGAGCATATGGGCATAAGAAGGGAATACCTTTCGAAACTTTCTATGGGCTGGGGTTTGACTCTCGTCTTCTGACGTCTCGCGGCTCATTGGACAAAACAGGATACGAGGCGAAGTTCACGCGTTGGTGGGGTCCGTTCACATAGGGTATACATGGGTGATATCGAGACAATATAACGAAATACCTAGTCTAACGAGCGCAATGACGCAACATATCTGACAGAAGCCTGAGTCTTCTGAGAACTGCTAAGCGCCAGAGTCGCGTGTGCACTGAAAATTGACACTCACTGAAGACGCACCATCAAGCGCCATAATGCACGAAGTTTACCCATCTCTCCAGGGTGATTCCTCTCTTTCCCCTCAGTTTCTGTGTCGCATCCCGCAGCGCTCCCGCAGATCGCTCATAATACGGCACACCGGCCTCTTCGCTGGAGAACAGCGACTTGTAAAAGCTCTTGGCCAGGTCTCGCCCGTCCGTATCTGCCATTTCCCACATAGTCCCGACAACGCTTCGGAATCCACAGTACTGCATCGCAGCAGTAAGATGAAGCGCCTCGTCCGCTATGCTCTCTTCAGTCATTTCCGCAGCATGACAGCAAGAAAGGAATGCGAATTCAGCATCCGGAAGCCGAGACTGTACAATGTCCAGCAACGTAAGACGCGAGCCCCCGTGAAGCTTGAAAGAAGCCTCGAATGGCTTTCCTATCTCAAGCTCTCCATGGCATGCGAAATGGGCAAGCCGGCTGCCTCGGAGGCCCTCGACTACGGAGGAGGGTGTGGCCTCACTTGAGACAAGACCCGTCACCGTGACACGTTCTTCGAGCTTTCGTATGACCCTGATCTCTCCCTTCACACCTGGAAGAGAATCGTCTGGTTGGGCAACAAGGAGTAACGAGGGCTTGTCCAGCATCTGTGGGCCTGCCTTGTGAGACTCAATGAGTGCAGAGAGCGATGGTGTATACGAAGGGATGTAGAGATCCGAGAAATATCGCTCGGATGTATCGCTCGATGGTATTGGGCCCATCGCATGGAGGGGGAGAGAACAGAGGACTGAGGTTGGGCACCACCAGATTCGAGATTGCTCTGGTACGCCTAACATCCGAAGCCTCTTGATGACCAGTTCGCCAACAAGCTCGTAGAGGGCCTTGAGTACAGAACATAGAGCATCCTGGTATTCGACGGAGTCGAGTCCATGTTTCCGCGCCTTGACTAGCTCGTCCCGTAGTTTATTTGCGCGATCATAGAAATCATTAGCAGTAGGAAGGGCGCAAGGTAGAGAACTGTGGAAGAGAATTAGGATATCAGAGCGCCATATGCAATGGTTGATAAGAATGACGGGGCCACGCGAGGCGGCAGAGCGGAGAGTGGTGAATAATGGTGCCCTCAAGAGTCCTTCCAATCCTGGTCGGCCTTGGATCTGTGAAATGAGCGCATCCCGCTCCTCCACCAGTTTCCGCTGCATTACCACAAGCCGACCGAATGGGTCAGTCCCATCTCTACCTTGAGCGACGCCGTCTTCCACTTCTGGCCTCGCACTCGGTGTGACGGATACGGTCATCGCCTGGAGTTCTTGATTGATCTCGGAAAATCTCTTTGCCAACGGCGGGTCTTCTTTAATGAGTTGGGCAATCGGGGTACGAAGGCCACGCATCTCGGACCAGAGTAACGCCCGCCCTTTCTCCAGTGTCTCAACGGCCTCCTCAAATCGACCTAAATCGATCTGATAGGATGCGTAGTCGAGTGGCATGCTCTGACAATGCTCGCCCATGGTGACGAGACGAGCGTGCTGAATCGATATCGTCGGAGCGAAGGACAAGGACCTTTGCATTAATGACACTGCGCTCTTGTAGGCGGTCGAGGCAGAGGGGTGACTGAAACACCGCGCAAGGAAGGCCCACTCACACGAAAGTTGGAATCGGTCGGGTTCCTGCGTATATGGATCGTCGATGGCCAATGACATTAATCGTATGGCTTCATGGATGTCCTCTGTTCGACGGAGCAACAGCCAGCGAGTAAGTAGAGATGACACAAGCGGCCAAATTACGTGAAAATGTTCGTCCCGTGCACTTTTCAACTTGAGAATGTCATAGCAGAGGATGATTGACTCGTCGAGGTAGTTGGTCCTGTTAGTATGCCCGAACGCGAGAAGGAGGATGTCGCGCAGGGAACGAAGGGAATTGACTCTCCTCAAGTCACTAGGATGAGTTGCATCGACCAACAGCCAGCTATACTTTATGGACTCTTCGATATCAGATATATCGTTGGTACGGGTGAACTTGGTTTTATACCAATCTGCAAGTCCTCTGAGGAGACGCTGGTGGTGTTCGGTCCCCGGAGCAGTGTTGAAGTACAGATCCTCGAGAAGACGGATTTTCTGCCGTATCGCCGTCGTCGAATAAGCCTCCCGAACATCGCCTGATCCAGAAAAATGTTCCCCAGATTGAGCCAGGCTTTGAGAGGATGAAAGGTCGACAACTTGTGAAGTATAGGAGTCCGCCTCTTCACGGCTCTCAGCGAGACTGTATTCTCTAAAACGCCCTCTGAGTTGGGCCGACAAGCCCTCAGTGACGTGAAAACGTCGCCTTTCATTGACGGAAGAAGAGCTGAGCTCGGCACGGAGACGAAAAATTCCCTCTTCAGAATATTCTGGGTTCTTGAAGAAGGCCGATCTGGCGTGTGTGAGCATCGTGGCGGATAATGAAGCTAGACCCCGAATGGAATCCGGACACTCTCCAGGCTGATTGGGATCGAGGATCGTTTCCACGAGCGCAGTTGCTTCCTCATAATCATCATTTGAATGAGTGTCCATGAAGCGAATGCAGAGTTTGTCGACCAGCGCAAGCAAGACGCCATAGTATGAACCTGGTTGGCACACCTTCACCGCATCCCGTAGGCATTCAATAACTTCGTCTAGCAACTTAATGGGGCGTCCTCGCTGGACTTCAGCGTCGACAGCCTCATTCAAGCATTTAAAAGCGCCGATGGGAAAGTCTGCCGATATGGTGAAGAGTTCGCGGCAGAGGACCACTATCTCCTCGATATTTCGTGTCCCGTCACCAGTATCCGAGTCACCAGTATCCGACTGAACTTGAGCAGCCAATGCCTGAATAAGTCTTGTTATGAGGACTTTCCTGGGGATGTCGAAGGATTCAAGGGGAAATCCTTGGAGATACCGGAGGTACTCGATAGAATACTCGACGTCCTCGGTCTGGTCGAAGTCCTCGGAGCGATCGAGAAGAGCCGACGCGAGGCGAAAGAGAAGTTGGACAACGTGGAGTGAAGGTCCAGCCCGGGAAACGGGCGGAAGGAAGATCGCCTCAGTGTAGTGTATAATGGACTTGTCAAGGTCTTCCTTCTCTTGTGATAGCTTATAGCGCGCGGATCGTGCCATCGCGAGGACATGGACACAACCAGTATGTGTGCGATTGGATCGAGGGAAATGCAAGAGTGGATTCTGAGCAATCGCGATGTGGCCGTCAATATCGGTGATCGACACTGTAAGGAAGGGGGACACGGTGTCAATTACTAACATCACAGGACGGTTCGGACTCGGGGATTTGGGCTTACTACGTTCGGGACCCATAGTTTAGTGCGTAAAAATGAGAAATCGTGGGGTCTGACCTTGGGTCTGACTGTGGGTTGAACGTTGAACGATTGCGATTGCGAAGGAAGAAATGCTGGTGGAAAGACGAAAAGCCTTACACTGGCTCGCAGACTACGCCTTAACCGTGCTTACTCGCGCGGTAGCAACACGGGGCGTACACGCCCAATACCCTTTGCTTACGCAAAGGCTGTGCTAGACTCGGCGCAAAATTATGCACAGCCTATGCACAAGTTGACGCGGGCTGGCCCCAATGGCTTAGTGGACACGATGACATTGAAATGATATTGGAAATGACAACAGAATGTGATTGTTGTAAATAAGTCGAACCTTGGAAACAGAAAGGGAGCAAGGGCCATGGTCAGATAGGCACAGCGAGCGAGTCGGAGCAGCAGTAGCAGTTCGGCAAGCCTTGGACCGGGGCCGCTACGCATATGTCAGTCAGCCTAGTCCTCGGCAGTGGGGGTTCCTCCTCCATCGTCTTCAATCACTCACTGGTGCCCACGGTCGCCGTCGACAACGCCAGCAAGGGCCCTAAACTCTCAAAAAGACAAGCGTCGTAGCTGCACATGTCCACCCCAAATCCTTACTCCCAACCAAGCTTCTTCCCGCTTCCCGACACATGCAATCGTGCGCGTCATAAAACATGTACTCGTGGTCGCGCTCACTGCGTTTTTGTTTTTCAGGACCACGCGTTCGCCGGAATCGGTGCGGGCACAGTCGCAGTGCTCTGCATGAACCCGCTCGACCTTCTCAAGGTCAAGTTCCAGGTGCAGACACGCGGGCCAGAGGGCGGCATTGGGCGCAGCATCTGGCGCGCCCTGCGCGACATTCACACCAGTGAGGGCTGGCGCGGGCAGTATTACGGTCTGGGCCCAAATGTCGCGGGTAACGCGAGCAGCTGGGGGCTCTACTTTCCCTTGTGCATCTCTTTCTGGTGTCCTCTTTCTTCCCCGTTGAACTTGTGAATCTGCAGCTGCAATAAGCTCAAGCGCCGCGCGATCGTCGGCGTGCCAGACCGGCCCCCGTCGGCTTCCTAACATCTGCTCTTTTCTGCCGAAGCGAGTTCGCGTCCTTTTATTTTCTTTAACGCCCTCACTCCCGTCCCGCTCACGACTCTGCCCCGCGTCTAGGTGCCGTGACGGCCATTCTTACAAATCCGATATAGGTGGTGAAGGTCCGGACGTCCACCGCACCGCCCAACTCGCCCGCGGCGCACCGTGGGCTCTGGAGTGCGTTCGGCCGTCCTTTTTTTCTTGTTTTCGTTTTTACTGATTAATGTGGGCCCTGCAGGCAGGTTCCGCACGATATTCCGCGACGAGGGCTGTGGGGGGCTCTACCATGGGACGTCGCTCGCACTGGTTGGCATGAGCAACGTCGCGCTGCAATTCACGACATATGAGAAGATGAAGGGCTAGGCGTTCGAGCGGAAGCGGCGGCGTGTCGCGAAGCTCGGGCGTGCATGGACGACGGACGACGACAAGCTGGCGCATCTGCTCCTGCTGCTCGGACCTGACTCGACTTGAATTTTCTTTACAAAGTCCAATACCGCTATACGGTCATGTCTGGCGCGTTGAAGCTCGGCGCGCTGTGCGCGACGTGCCCGTACCAGGCCATCTGCTCGCGCATCCAAATGCGTCCTTCCGCCTCCCCTCTGCGCGGTGATGCGCAGTCGCACCCCCGTGCTAACCTGCTTTCTAACCTGCTTTCTAACCTGGAATTCAACCGCGCGGCCGGAGGAATACTCGGCACTGGCGCGCACGCACCATCGCACCGTCATTTCGACGATTGCGCACACGTGTCACGTTCATCGTGTACGAAAACCTTTTCCCTGACTGCTCAAGCGCGCTGCAGCGAGCCTTTCATCCAGTTTCCAATGTTTCTGATGATTAAGCGAGTTGATATACAACGTGAGCTGGTTTGACCAATAAATGGCTTATTCAACCAGCCGTGGATGTTTCAAGCTCTTAGGATGTGCTCAGGTTTTCGTTTGCCTTGCCTCCCCCTCGATCTTCGCATTGAGAAGTCAGATACTAGGCGTAATACTTGCGAAGTCTCCCATGTTGAGATTCCAGCGCGCGCGAAGTGCGGCGCGACCCTGCACGGACACTATCCCGCTGTCAACTATTTTCGTATTACCACTAGCGCAGACCGTTCTTTTAGCCTGACACCTCACTAGCACAGCTGCTAAGTTAGTCTCATTCGTTAGTACACTCGTTTCTCCGTCTCGTAGTTAAATACCCTCGATAGTTTACTCTGTACACCTCAGTCATCGCTCGTACATGCGCGCGATCCCTGAGGTGAGAATCCCCGTTACCTAGCCCTTCCCTTACAGTCCACTTACGCCTAGATAGTATCTTGTCTCTGTCTAGGTAAATACAGTCATCGCTCGTACACGCGCGCGATCCCTGAGTATCTTGTCTCTGTCTAGTTCGCCTTCGCGCGTGTTCCGGAGCTCCCGACCGACTCTCCATAACCAACATCCCACGCATGGTAGTTTTGAACGCGTGCCACCGAACTCATTTGCTGTAGTATGTGTCCCAAACTCGACAACCACAGTATGTGTTTCCGGCTGGCGATCCTTCTGGCGTTTCATGACTGTTCATACCATTGCACAACTTCGGCGTCTCCCACCTACAGTAACAGCACCCGGACTTGTCCTCCTACACCGCCGGCGACCCCTCGTACCCCGACACCTCCTTGACCTTACCCGTTCACGTACGGGCGCACGTCGGGTTCCTCGACAAGCTGCTCTCTGCCTGCCCGCTGCTGTTTTGCATGGGCATGTCGGAATAAGAAGGGAATACGCTTCGAAACTTTCTGTGGGTTGAGGTTTGACTCTCCTCTTCTAACGTCTCACGGCGTATTGGACAAAACAAGGTTTAAAGGTGAAGTTCACGCGTTGGTACCATCGTCCGCATAGGGTATCTGGGCACTACATGTGTGATATCGAGACAATATAACGAAATACTAAGTATATCCAGTCTAAATACCGACGCTGAGTATTGATCTGAGCGCAATGACAATATCCGACAAGAGCCAGTGTTTTCTGAGAACCGCTAAGCGCCAGAGTCGCGTGTGCACTGAATATTTACACTCACCGAAGGCGGATCGTCAAGCGCCATAATGCACGAAGTTCACCCATCTCTCCAGCGTAATTCCTCTCTTCTTCCGAAGCTTCCGTGTCGCGTCTCGTAGTGCTCGCGCGGATCGCTCATAATACGGCACACCGGCCTCTTCGCTGGAGAACAGCGACTTGTAAAAGCTCTTGGCCAGGTCTCGCCCGTCCGTATCCGCCATTTCCCACATGGTGCCGACAACGCTTCGGAATCCACAGTACTGCG
>WNGR01019285.1_pt1 | contig 13084 bp, 7 predicted proteins | sample 5407581 | NCBI WGS metagenome assembly WNGR01 (sample SAMN13153383, study PRJNA577476) | soil metagenome | isolation source: 80 cm soil or saprolite under Garry oak tree replicate 2 | place: USA:California | collected 2016-06-15 | reverse complement strand
GGGAGGCGCCAAGCCAGAGCTGGTTTGCGGCGGCCGTGAAGAAGGCGCAGGCCCAGATCGACATGCTGCCGTTGCGCTAATTTTGCTGCTTCACATGCATTCCGCCCCTCATCCTGAGGAGCCCGCGAAGCGGGCGTCTCGAAGGATGGCCGCGGGCGGAAGCGGGGCCTTCATGGTTCGCCCAGCAATGCAAAGCATCGTCCGGAGACGCGCGTTCCGCGCTCCTCACCATGAGGGTCTTGTGACGCAGTAAGATTAGAGCTCGCTACCGCCAAGATTCCACTCGCGACCGCCTTCGCCAAAGATCTCGTAGCCGGCCGGCGTCACCGCCACCGTGTCCTCGAGCTTGATGAAGCCGCGCTTGGGATGCTTCATCGTGGTCTCGATCGAGACCACCGGGCCGGGCTCGAGCGGCAACCTTGCATCGACATCGTCATAGGGGACCGGACCCTTGGCGGTCAGGCGAGGGGCCTCGTGGCTGACGAGGCCCATGCCGTGGGCAAGGAAATCGGTGCAGTCGCGCTGGGTGATCTGGGCGAGCTGACGCTCGGCCGCGACATAGATGTCGCCGCCCATGGCGCCCGGCCGGACCGCGGCGAAGGCGGCGCGCTGGACCGCCTCGATCTCGGCGAGACAGTCCTTCAACTCGGCATCCGGCTCGCCCAGCACGGCCATCCGCGCGAGATCGCCGATATAGCCGTGATAATTGCCGCCGGAGTCGAGCGACAGCGCGTCGCCTTGTTCCCAGCGCTGCGATGATGGCGCGCGGTTGTGGCTGCTGCCGCACGCGAGCAGGCAATACTCGAACGTCAGTCCGCGGTTGGCTTCCGCGACACGCAGCGCATCCGACAATTGCTGCTTGGTCGTGCCCGCGCCGTGCTTGGAGATCACCTCCAGCATCGAGCCGATCACCAGCTCGGACGCGGTCTTGAGCTTGGCCAGTTCCTCCGCCGACTTCACCGCGCGCAGCCGCTCCAGCACCAGCAGCGCGTCCTTGAGCTCGGCGCCGGGCAGGGCGTCGGCCAGCGCCCGGCCCGCATCCATCGGCAGGAACGCCATCTCGACACCGACCCGTTTCATCGGCACGCCGGCGTCCTTCAAGGCTGCGACGGCGCGCGTGATGGCATCGACCGAACCGTTGGACTCGGTCCGGACCTGCGGCACCCAGGGCGGCACGACTGCGCGCTGATGGGTCTCCAGCCGGTGGCCGATATAGACGGCCTTGTCCGGCGCGCCCTTGGGATAGACCAGGACCGGCAGATAGCGGCTGACGCCCATGGCATCCATGTAGTCGAAGAAGATCGCACGCGCGGCGCCGAGCAGGTACTGCACATTGTGCTTGGACGTCGCGATCAGGACATCGAGCCCTGCGGCTTCCATGAGACGATCGAGCTTGGCGGCGTCGAATGGAATGGCGCGCGAGCTGCTCCCGCGGGCGACGTTCTCCTGCATGACGAAACCTCCCAGTTGATGGCGGTTTGAACCGCGCTTTCAGTTGGATCGATTGTGGGCCGGGAGAGGGGTTCTGGGTAGCCCTGGCGTTGGCCAGCGCTGCCTCTTCACCAAGGCGTGAGCTTGCCGGCTCTCGGCCGGCCATCCGGTGCTCTACATACCGTTTTGTTCTCAAATCATTCCGATAAGGCATTAGAGCTTGCGGCCCCGCTCGTCCAATGTAGCCGGCAAAAGTTGGCTCGGGCTGCAATGGGTCGACAGTTTCAAAGGGAAGGAACGGATGATGAAGCTCACCAGACTGCTGTCCGTTGTGGCTCTGGCAGGATTGATCGTTTCGTCCGCCGCTGCCCAGACGTCCGATTCCTCCATTGCGGTGGAGGGCGGCAAGATCAGCGGCGCCCCATCCGATGTTGCCGGGGTCGCCGTCTACAAGGCGGTGCCGTTCGCCGCGCCGCCAGTGGGCGCCAACCGCTGGAAGGCACCTCAGCCCGTGCTGCCATGGTCGGGCGTCAAGGACAGCTCCGCATGGCCGAACCGGTGCTACCAGCTCGCCAGCGCCAATCCGCCGGGAACGTTCTACTTCAACGAATATTATTGGGACCCGTCGAAGGATCCCAAGGACAGCGAAGACTGCCTCTATCTCAACATCTGGGTGCCTGCGAAACCTGCCGGCGCTTCGCTCCCAGTGATGGTGTACTACCACGGTGGCGGTAACCGGCACGGCAACAATTCCGAGGTCGAGTTCAACGCGGCCAAGCTCGCCGCCAAGGGTATCATCGTTGTCTCGGCGGCCTATCGACTGAACATCATGGGCTTTCTCGCTTTGCCCGGCATGAAGGAGGAGGGCGCTGGAAGCTTTGCGATCCTCGACGCGGTGGAAGCGTTGAAGTGGGTGAAGAAGAACATCGGGGCATTCGGCGGTGACCCGGGCAAGGTGACGATTGCCGGCCAGTCCGCCGGATCGCGCAATGTCAGAAGCGTTCTGTCCACGCCGCTGGCCAAGGGCCTGTTCCAGCGTGCAATCATGCACTCTAGCCCCACCGTGATGGCCCAGCCGGGAAAGCCTAACTACGTGACGCTCGCGGACAAGATGGCCGCGGCCGGCCCGGTGTTCGAGAAGTCCTTTCCTGGCAAGACGCTGGACGATCTGAGGACGCTTCCCGTCGAGGAATTTTATAAGGATCCGGCCAAGATCGATGCCATGTATGGCGTGACGAGCAACATGTACGCAGCCATCGATGGTCACGTCTTGACGGAGGACTCGGTCGATCTGCTGAAGGAGGGCGCACTCAACGGCGTTGACGTCATCGTTGGCACGGTCGCCGACGAGAGGACGGCGCTGGACGGCGCACCGGACAAGGTCATGGACATCCCGGCCTTCCATGCCTACTGGAAGAAGCTTCTCGGCGAGGAGCTGTACGCCAAATATTCGTTCGAGAAGCTATATCCAGCGTCCACCGAACGCGACGCCTACCGCCAGCACCTCAAGGCCCAGGCCGACCTGCTGCTGGAGCAGAACCGGATCGCGGGGACGCTCCTTACCGCCAGAAACCCGGCGAGCAAGGTCTACGTCTATTACTTCGATCACCCCACGCCCGGACGCGATCGCGAGTACTACGGCGCGTGGCATTCGTCCGACCTCTGGTACACCTTCAACTCGCTTCGCAACGAACTCGGTCAGCGCCAGTGGACGCCCTCAGACTTCGAGTTGGCGGAACGGGCCTCGTCGATGTGGGCCAATTTCGTCAAGACGGGCGACCCCAACGGCGACGGCCTGCCGATCTGGCCTAGGGCCAGCCGGTCCAACAAAGGCACCTATTTGTCATTCGCCGAGACATCGACGAGCGCAACCAGCGCCTCGCCGTATCTGGGCACGAGCGCCGAGCGCCGAAACGCGCTGTTCCACGCTTACGAGATGACGTTCTACGGCGTGAGCGAGTGATCCGGCTGGCGCGGCGTTACATCGCTGCGGGGTTTGTCGGGCACGCTCGTTAGGGCGCGGTCATAGCCAAAAATCGCCATGCGGAAGGCTAACCATTCGAGCCACTTGCGGGCGCTGACTATAGGCCTTACAGGACGGCACGGCGCGCAGCATCTTCGGGCAACTTGTTTGCCTTCACCCCTCGCGGCTGATGACACTTTAGGAAAAGCTGGCGGTATGATCAAAGCCCATGCGGTGCCCGTGCCGTCCGACAGCGTGCTGGCGCCGCTTTATGTGGGCGCGGACCTTCTGGATGCGTTCGCGATTCACCTGCCGGCGGGGGCGAGCGACGATCTCGAAGTGCTGGCGCGCGCCGCGTTCGAGCGGCAGGCGTGGTGGATTCGCGCGCTGACCGGGGTGCGCGACGCGGTGATGGCGACGGTCGGCGTCAAATCGTCTCGCGCGATCGGTGCTGCCGCGGCGGCGCGGGGGTCGGTGATCGGCTACCTTCCGCTGCTGTCGAAGAGTGCGGGGGAGTTGGTGGTGGGCGGGGACGACCGGCATCTCGACTTCCGAGCCGCGATCCTGCAGCGCACGGGCGCGGCGGGCGGGCGGGAGCTAGTCGTGGTGACAGTGGTGCATTGCCATAACCGGCTGGGGCGGACGTACCTGGCGGTGATCGCGCCATTCCACCGCACGATCCTGCGGGCCAATTTGGAACGGGCGGTAAGGGTGATGGAGGGGTAGATCGGTTCGACGGGGATGCCGAGGATTGGCGCGGCTTCCGCCACCAGGTCCGCAGCAGGTCGAGCAGACTCGCGCGGCGCTTCCTCGGCACAGACGGCAACCGGTGACGGCGGTCGATCCGAAGACCGTTCTCGATCATCCATTTGCGCAACGTCTCGCGCGAAATCCGGCAATCGTGCTGCTCGCGCAATTTCTCACAAGCGAGCGTCGGGCCGAAGTCCGCGTGGTAGCGGCGCACGAGGCGCGAAAACTCTCGTCTGGTCATTACACCACCGTCATTCAGCAAGCCCTCCAAGCGACCCCAAAACGCCAGGGAGTGCCGTTTGAACTTTGCAGAGGGGTGACATGACCATATTGCGTCTACATCCGTAATTCGCATAAGGTATATTATGGAATATATTTATATCGAATGAGATCAGATGTTTAGCGAGAACTCCTGCCATCCCGCCTTCGATCTGGTCCAACTCACTTCGGCGCTTGAGCTTCCAGCCAGCCCTTGACGGCTACTGTGCATGGGGTTGTTTTCGCGTTTTTTGTTGCAAGCTCGGTCGCGCCGAAAGGCCGTCCGTCCGTATAGGTTTGCGTCTCACAACAAAAACAAACCTTCCGAGGAAGCAGACCCATGAGTTTTTCCCGACGCACGCTTCTCAAGGCCTCCGCCGCGACCGCGGTCCTGGGTGGCATCGGCGCGCCCCATGTGGCCCGCGCCCAGAGCGCCGAGTTCACCTACAAATACGCCAACAACCTGCCGGACACCCATCCGCTTAACGTGCGCGCCAAGGAGATGGCGGCGGTGATCAAGAGCGAGACAGGCGGCAAGTTCGACCTCCAGATCTTCCCGAACAACCAGCTCGGCTCCGACACCGACATGCTGAGCCAGATCCGCTCCGGCGGTGTCGAGTTCTTCACGCTGTCCGGCCTGATCCTGGCGACGCTGGTGCCGGCGGCCTCGATCAACGGCATCGGCTTCGCGTTCCCGGATTACGATACGGTCTGGAAGGCCATGGACGGCGACCTCGGCGCCTATGTCCGCGGCGAGATCAAGAAGGCCGGCCTCGAGGTCATGGACAAGATCTGGGACAACGGCTTCCGCCAGACCACGTCCTCATCCAAGCCGATCACCGGTCCTGATGACCTCAAGGGCTTCAAGATCCGCGTGCCGGTGTCGCCGCTGTGGACCTCGATGTTCAAGGCGTTCGACGCGGCGCCCGCCTCGATCAATTTCAGCGAGGTCTATTCCGCGCTCCAGACCAAGATCGTCGAGGGCCAGGAAAACCCGCTGGCAATCATCTCGACTGCGAAGCTCTACGAGGTGCAGAAATACTGCTCGCTGACCAACCACATGTGGGACGGCTTCTGGTTCCTGGCCAACCGCCGCGCCTGGGAAAAGCTCCCACAGGACGTGCGCACCGTCGTTGCCAAACACATCAACGCCGCCGCCGTCAACGAGCGCACTGACACCGCCAAGCTCAATGCCAATCTCCAGCAAGAGCTCGCGGCTAAGGGCCTGACCTTCAACCAGCCCGCCGTCGCGCCGTTCCGTGACAAGCTGCGCGCGGCCGGCTTCTATGCCGAATGGAAGGGCAAGTATGGCGAGCAGGCCTGGGACCTCCTGGAAAAGGCCGTCGGCAAGCTGTCGTAACGCGTTGGGGCCGTCATGGCTCATATTGAGGCCGAGGTGACCGGAGTGGCGGGCGAGGTGGCTGTTCAGTCCCCTCGCCGACCTCTGTTGCTGGCCACGCTGGAGCGCGTCCTCGGCCTCGCCGTCGAAATCCCGGCGGCGATTTTGGTCGTCGCGGAGATCGTGATCCTGTTTGCCGGCGTGGTCGCGCGCTACGGGCTGCACCGCCCGCTGATCTGGTCCGACGAACTCGCCTCGATCCTGTTCCTGTGGCTTGCGATGCTGGGCGCGGCGGTCGCATTCCGCCGCTCCGAGCACATGCGCATGACCGCGATCGTCGCCAGCGCAAGGCCGGCGATGCGGGCCTGGCTCGATCTGGTCGCGACCTGCGCCGCGCTGGCGTTCCTGGCACTGGTCGTCTGGCCGTCCTACGACTATGCCTACGAAGAAAGCTACATCACGACACCGGCGCTCCAGATCTCGAATATGTGGCGCGCTGCCGCGCTCCCCGCCGGCATCTGCCTGATGGCAGCGTTCGCGCTGCTGCGGCTCTTGCGCGCGGCCGATTACCGAATGGTCGCGGCCGCCGTGCTGTCGGTCGCCGTCGTAATCGGCCTGTTCTGGCTGGCGGAGCCGTTGTTGCGGTCGCTCGGCAATCTCAATCTCGTCATCTTCTTCGTCGGCGTCGCGGGCTTCTGCGTCTTTGCCGGCGTTCCCATTGCGTTCGGCTTTGGCCTAGCCATCTTTGGCTATCTCGCGCTGACCACGCGGACTCCGGTGATGGTGCTGGTCGGGCGGATGGACGAGGGCATGAGCCACCTCATCCTGCTCTCGGTGCCGCTGTTCGTATTCCTGGGACTTCTGATTGAAATGACCGGCATGGCGCGGGCCATGGTGGCGTTCCTGGCAAGCCTGCTCGGCCACGTCCGTGGCGGCCTGCATTATGTTCTGGTCGGCGCCATGTACCTGGTCTCCGGCATCTCCGGGGCCAAGGCCGCCGACATGGCGGCGGTCGCACCCGTGCTGTTCCCGGAGATGAAGCAGCGCGGCGCCCGCCCCGGCGATCTCGTCGCGCTTCTTGCGGCCACGGGTGCTCAAACCGAGACCATCCCGCCGAGCCTGGTGCTGATCACCATCGGCTCGGTGACGGGCGTCTCGATCGCGGCGCTGTTCACGGGCGGCCTCTTGCCCGGCGTCGTGCTCGCGATCACGCTCTGCATGCTGGTGCGCTGGCGTTACCGCCGCGAGGACATGAGCCATGTCCGCCGCGCCACGGCTACCGAGATCGGCAAGTCCTTCGTCATCGCCCTGCCCGCGCTGGCGCTGCCTTTCGTGATCCGCTACGCCGTGGTCGAAGGGATCGCGACCGCCACCGAAGTCTCCACCATCGGCATCGTCTATGGCGCGCTCGTCGGCCTACTCGTCTACCGCCGCTTCGACTGGCGGCGGCTGTTTCCGATGCTGGTCGAGACCGCGGCGCTGTCTGGCGCGATCCTGCTGATCATCGGGACGGCGACCGGCATGGCCTGGGGCCTGACCCAGTCCGGCTTCTCGCGCTCGCTGGCGGCAGCGATGACGGGCCTTCCAGGCGGCTCCGCCTCCTTCATCGCCGTGTCGATCCTGGCCTTCACCATTCTGGGCAGCGTGCTGGAAGGCATTCCGGCGATCGTGCTGTTCGGGCCGCTGCTGTTTCCGATCGCGCGCCTGGTCGGGGTGCACGAGGTGCACTACGCCATGATCATCATTCTGGCGATGGGTATCGGGCTATTCGCCCCGCCGTTCGGCGTCGGCTATTATGCCGCCTGCGCCATCGGAAAGGTCGATCCGGCCGAAGGCATCAGGCCGATCTGGGGCTATCTGCTGGCGCTGCTGGTGGGATTGATCATCGTCGCGGTCTTCCCGTGGATCTCGATCGGGTTCCTGTGAGGCGGCGTGAAGGAGGCTGTCGATGAGTGAGAGCCAGTACAATATCGGCCTGGACAAGACCCCCGCCAACTACGTGCCGCTGACCCCGTTCAGCTTTCTCGCGCGGAGCGCCGCGGTCTATCCCGATCACGTCAGCACGGTCTACGAGGGGCGCAGCTTCACCTGGGCGCAGACCTATGAGCGCTGCAAGCGCTTTGCGTCTTATCTCGCCGGCAAGGGCATCGGCGTCGGCGACACCGTCGCGGCGATGCTGCCGAATATCCCGGCGATGAACGAGGCGCATTTCGCGGTGCCGATGACGGGCGCCGTGCTCAATGCGCTCAACATCCGCCTCGATGCGCCCTCAATCGCGTTCCAGCTTGAGCACGGCGGAGCGAAGATCATTTTGGTCGATCCCGAGTTCTCCGGCGTGATCACCGATGCGCTTGCGCAAGTGAGCGGCCCCAAACCATTTGTGATCGATGTCGACGATGCAGCCTTCAAGGGCGGCAAGCGTATCGGCGAGATCGAGTATGAGGAGGCCGTTGCGCAGGGCGATCCGAACTTCACTGCGATCCTGCCGCAGGACGAATGGGACGCCATCGCGCTGAGCTACACCTCGGGCACGACAGGCAATCCCAAGGGCGTCGTCACGCACCACCGCGGCGCGTATCTCAATGCCGTCAGCAACATCCTCGCAGGCCAACTCGGCCAGCATCCAGTCTATCTCTGGACACTGCCGATGTTCCACTGCAACGGCTGGTGCTTTCCCTGGACCATTGCGGCGGCTGCCGGCATCAATGTCTGCCTGCGCAAGGTCGAGCCGACAAAAATCTTCGAGCTCATCAAGACGCACGGCGTCACCCACATGTGCGGCGCGCCGATCGTCTACAACACGCTGATCAACGCACCTGACGCGCCGAAAGGCAATGCGGCCCGCCGTGTCGTCGGCCTGATCGCCGGCGCCGCGCCGCCGGTCGCGGTGCTGGAAGGCGCCGAGAACATCGGCATCAAGCTCACCCATGTCTACGGCCTGACCGAAGTCTACGGCCCCGCCTCCGTCTGCGCCGAGCAGCCCGGCTGGGACGAGCTCCCCGCCGCCGAGCGCGCACGGATGAAGCGCCGGCAGGGCGTGCCCTACCCGCTCGAGGAAGGCGTCACCGTCATCAATCCGCAGACCATGCAGGAGGTGCCGCGCGACGGCGAGACCATCGGCGAGGTCATGTTCCGCGGCAACATCGTGATGAAGGGCTATCTCAAGAACGAGAAGGCCACGAAGGAGGCGTTCGAGGGCGGCTGGTTTCACACCGGCGATCTCGGCGTGCTCGACGAGCACGGCTACGTCATTATCAAGGACCGCTCCAAGGACATCATCATCTCCGGCGGCGAGAACATCTCCTCCGTCGAGGTCGAGGACGTCCTCTACAAGCACCCGGCCGTGCTGTTCGCCGCCGTGGTCGCAAAGCCCGATCCGAAATGGGGCGAGGTCCCCTGCGCCTTCGTTGAATTGAAGGACGGCGCCAGCGCGACGGAAGCCGAGATCATCGCCTTCTGCCGCAGCCATATGAGCGGCTTCAAGACGCCGAAGGCGGTCCTGTTCGGGCCGATCCCGAAGACCTCGACCGGGAAAATCCAGAAATACCTGCTGCGCAACCAGGTGGGGTCGGCGAAAGCAATTTCGGCCTGAGCGGCGTCGCGCATAAAGATGTTATGACAAGTGGCGGCTGACCGCCAAAAGTTCATCTCAAGGCCTGCCGGCATTCTGCGGTCGCGCCTGACTGTTTTTTTCGCAGATAGTCGGCGATGCGGCTATTTTGGACCGCCAACCGTGTTCTGAGGGCCACACGTTGCCGCGATTTCTCTAGCAACATCCGGGAATATTCGGAAATGAATCGACGCATTGCCGCAGTACAATCTAGGTTGCGTCCAACGGTCCGGTGAGCAGCTGTTTTGAAGAGTATAGCCCGCCCGCAGATTAGCGTGCGGCCGAACACCGGGCCCGATTGGGGCGCGTCATGCCGAGTTTATTTGCCAACTGGACCGCCATCGCGCGGCCGATGTCGATTGCCTTTTCCCTGATCCTGCTGCCGGGCATGGCGGCGGCCGAAAATCAGATCGGCGCGAGCTTCAACAGCGAGGGCCCGGGCCCGGCGATTGGGCCGCGCAATCTGGTGGGCAGCGCCGACAATCCACCGACCGGCACGGTGACAGGTGCGGTCGAAGCCATTGCAACCGATCCATCAAGTTCCAACACGATCTATGCCGGCACGGTCGGCGGAGGCATTTGGAAGACGACCAATGGCGGGGTGAGCTGGATACCGCTGATCGACCAGAATCTTTCGCTTTCAATCGGCAGCCTTTCACTCGATCCGAACGACCCTACGCATCAGACCTTGATCGCGGGCAACGGCAATCTCTCGAACGGTGCATTTGCTTCAACATCGGTGTTCGCGACGCCACAGAACTTTGGTGGCGTGCAGGCTGGACTGCTGTACAGTACTGATGGCGGAGCAAGCTTCGTTCGCCTTGGCGCGGCGACATTCTCTGGACAGAGCGTCGTCGATGTCGCCGCGCGCGGCACAACGATCCTGGCGGCGACGGCCGAGCCTCGCACTATGGAAGGCGGGGGCTCGTTCTTCTCCGGCGGCCTTTACCGGAGCACCAACGGCGGCACAAGCTTTTCGCTGATCGGACCCGGCAATGGCCTGCCGTCCGGGCCGGTCACCTCGCTCGTCGGCGACCCCAGTAGCGCCAATACATTTTATGCCGCGGTGACGGCAAGCAGCAGTGGCACCTACGCGCAGACGGCTGTCTATCGCAGCATCGACGGCGGCGCGACGTGGTCGGCGGTGTTCACCTCCGCGCAAAGCGGAGGCACCATCAGTGGCGCCGGACAGACCACGATCAAGCTGGCTGCCGGGGCCGGAGGAACGGTTGCGGTCGGCGTGGTCAATCTCGGCACTGGCGCCCTTTCAGGGCTGTTTTACTCCGGCAATAATGGAGGCTCGTGGGCCGCCTTGACCGCCCCCAACGTCAATCAGGGCGGCCAGGCTCCGGTCAACATCGCGCTGGCGATCGATCCGACCAGTTCGAACATCATCTACGTTTCCGGCGATAACAACTTCAGCAGCAACGGCGGCATCAACGCACTCGCCATCGCGCGCGTCAACGCCACGTCCAATACCGTCTCCGCGATGAGCGACGATACTGGCAGCTCGGTCAATACGTCCAACGGCTCCACGACCCACCCGGACAGCCGCGCGCTGGTCTTTGATGCCACGGGACGCCTACTGATCGGAACGGACGGCGGACTCTATGCCCGGTCGAATCCATTGACGAACTCCGGTAGCTTCGTCGGGCTTAATAATTTCTCGGCAATGGAGCTGTATTCAGCCTCTTTCGACGCCAACAGCAAACGTCTGGTGATTGCCGCGCAGGACAACGGCAGCTCTTATCAATCGGCTGCCGGCAATAAGACCTTCAATCAACTTGGCGGCGGTGATGGCATAAATGCCCGCGTCAACGACGTTACGCTCGGGACCAGCAGCGCACTTTACACCACTTGCCAGTTCCTCGGCTGTGCAACGCGGACAATCGTCGACAGCAGCGGCACCATCACTCATCAAGCCAGTGTCAGTTTTGGCGGGCTCTCGTTCAATAATTTCAACGGCCGGCTTGTCCTGAACAATATCGATCCGACGCGACGCCGTCGACTACGGGACTCAGAACAATGTGAATGCGCTGCTGGTCGGAGCCGGGCCCTATAACAGCTTGACGGGTCAGGTTTGGCTGAGCACCACGGCAGCAGCGGGCTCGCTCGTCAACCTGCCAGCCTATGCGGGCATCGCCCCCACCTCAGTCAAGTTCGACACCAGATCGGATTCCCGTTTCTTCATCGCCGACAGCGCGAATCTCTTTGGCAGCACCAATCAGGGCGCGACATTCCAGAGTCTCACGGTCAACCTGCCAGCCAGCTTCATCAGGCCGACCTCACTCGGGTTCATCGATACCAACGGCGTCGCCGCATTGCTGGTCGGAGGCTTGAACAATGCCGACAATGCCGGCAATCCGCTCGTCACCGCCGACAGCGACTCAAGCGGAGCCCTCTCCGGTTGGCGTCGGTTCGGCGCGGGCCTGCCAAACGCAGTGATTACCGGCCTGCAGTACAATGCCAAATCCGACACGCTTGCAATTGCGACCGCCGGCCGCGGCGCCTGGCTGCTCTATGACGTCACCAGCAATTATGCGAGCGCCTCGGTCCTGCAATTCGGCCTCGCTGACAACGACTCGACATCGGACTCTTCAGTCCTGTTCGGCAATCGTCCGCTGGTCAAATACGGCGTCGGGACGCTGACGGTAACGGGCGACGCGACCTACACTGGCGGCACGACGATCAACGCAGGTGCCGTCGTAATCGGGACCGGCGGAACGAGCGGCAGCATTCCAGGCAATGTCACCTTCTGTTCGAACGCGGGCGATCCACTGTGCGACACGAGCACCAACAAGGTGCTCGCCTTCAACCGCTCAAGTGCCCTGACGTTCGGCGGCACCATCAGTGGTCCCGGCAAGCTCCTTCAAGAAGGCGCCGGCACGCTGATCTTGACCGGAAATAACAACTATAGCGGCGGCACAACCATCAGCGCCGGCGTGTTGCAGCTCGGCAATGGCGGAACGACCGGATCAATCACGGGAAATGTGATCAATAATTCTGGCCTTGCTTTCAACCGGTCCGACGCCATCACCTTCTCCGGCCTGATCTCCGGAACAGGCGCCGTGCAGCAGGCCGGCTCGGGAACTACGACCCTCACCGGCGTCAATACATATGGAGGCGGCACCTTCATCGTCGGAGGAACGTTGGCGTTCGGGGGAGCAGGAACCTTGGGAGCAGCGACGGGCACGAGCACGGTCGCGACGGGCGGCACCCTCGACCTTGGAGGTACGACGCAAACGCAGACTGCCCTGAACCTTGTCGGCGGCACGCTCAAGAACGGAAACGTCAACGCGCCGATCGCATCGCTCGGCGGCAGCATCAACGGCATCGGCGGCGCTGCCAGCCTGACGACGCTCGCCGGCATAACATCCTTGTTTGGCGTCAATAGCTATACCGGCGCCACCAACGTCAGTGGCGGTGTGCTGGACGTTGAGGGATCGATCACAGGGACCTCGTCGGTGAGCGTCAACGCTGGGGGCGCGTTGACCGGGGGCGGGACCATCGATCCGCTCCTGGTCAGTATCGCGGGCGGCGCCACTTTCGCTCCAGGTAACGGAACGCCGGGCACTTCGACCACCATTGTTGGCAATCTCGCGTTTCAATCCGGCGCGCTCTACCTGATCCAGCTCAATCCTGCGACCGCCTCGTTCGCGAACGTCACCGGCACGGCGACGCTCGGCGGCGCCAACGTGAACGCAGTCTTCGCCAACGGCAGCTATGTCTCAAA
>WNGR01006984.1_pt1 | contig 13085 bp, 12 predicted proteins | sample 5407581 | NCBI WGS metagenome assembly WNGR01 (sample SAMN13153383, study PRJNA577476) | soil metagenome | isolation source: 80 cm soil or saprolite under Garry oak tree replicate 2 | place: USA:California | collected 2016-06-15 | reverse complement strand
GGCCAGCAGCGAGAGCTCGTTCTACCTGGCCTACATCGTGGCACTGCACTGCGCGACGGCCCTGGCGCTGATGTGGTTCTTCCGCGCCGACTGGGTCAGGATCATCCGGGGATTCTTCCGCAGCCTGCCCGCCAGCGTGCGGCTGAGCCTGCACGACCGGCGGCTGCGGCTGGCCGTGACGGACAAGGACGAGCGGCTCGCGTGGCTGATCATCTTCGCGACGATCCCGGTCGGCCTGGCCGGCGTCGCGCTCGAGCACACCTTCCGGGTCTTGTTCGCCAAGCCCGCCGCCGCGGCGGTCCTGCTGTTCATCAACGGGCTGATCCTGCTCGGCGCCGAGGCAATGCGGCGGTCCGCGGTCCGGCGGAGGCAGGCGGGCGCTGCGGCGGGGGCAGGCCGCCTGCCCCAAGCCTTCGCGCCCGCCGGCACCCCCAGGGCGGCCGCCGCCGGCGCCCGGGGCCACGCTGCCGTCCTCGGGTATCCCGCAACCCCCGGCTACGGCTACCCCAGCGTCCCCCGGACCCCTGGCTACCCCGGGAACCCCGGCGTTCCGGGGCATCCCGGCGCCGCGGGGCGCGCCAGCGCCCGCCCGCCCGCCGCTGCCGGCATGGGGCAGCCGGCATCACACCGCATGCCGGCCGGCGGGCGGGCCGTCGCCGACATCGACGCCGCCGGGCGGTCTGACGCCCGCATCGCCAGGCTCTCCTACGCGGCCGGCACGCTGATCGGAGCCACGCAGATCCTCGCGCTGCTGGCGGGGATCAGCCGGTCCGGCATCACCATGGCCGGCGGGCTGTGGCGCGGCCTAGACCACGAAGACGCGGCCCGGTTCGCCTTCCTGCTGGCCACCCCCGTCATCCTGGCAGCCGGCGTGCTCAAGGTCCCCTCGCTGCTCGGCCCGGCCGGAGCCCACATCCACGGCCAGGCCGTCCTCGGCGTCATCGTCTGCGGGATCACCGCGTACCTGTCCGTGCGGTTCCTCGTCCGCTGGTTCCAGACCCGGACCCTGACCCCGTTCGCCATCTACTGCCTCGCGTTCGGCGCCCTGAGCATCATCCGGTTCCTGTAGGCCAGCCAGGGCGCCGCAGGTCAAAGCCGTGCTCGACCTGGCTGGAAGCTAGAGATAACAGGTAATCCCGGTGGCTCGGGCCAGCTTGTACAGCGTCAGCTCGGGTCTCAGTGGCGCTCTCGGCGGCGGTGAAGCCGCGTTGCAGCAGCCCGATCGCCGTCATCGCCGCGACCAGTTCGGCCGGGCCGGCCATCGTGCCGAGGCCCTGGCGTACCTCGCCCGCAGTCACTCCTCTTCGGCGCGCTCGGATCATCCAGCGAAAAAACAACGCTTAGCATCACGGCCAGATAACGACGGGCAGTCGGTGCCTGGCGAGCCCTCACCGGTAGCCAGTTGTCGTCGCAGGCCCGGCTTACCGGGGATCGCCGCTGACCTCGATCAGCTCTGGGCGGAGGATGACCGTGCGGCGGACCCCGGCGTCGCGCATGGCGGTGACACGGTGGCGGCCCTCATAGACGTGCTGGGCGTGCGGGTCGTCATCGTCGACCTGAATCCCGTTTTCCGGCGTGAGCAGGTCGCCGAGCGCTTCGATGTCTTCTCCGTCGAGGCCGCAGGATGCAGGGGTGATGGCGCCGGCGGCATCCTCGGGCGGCGTCCCGCTGGGCTGGGCCTGCAGGGCGATGCGGATCGCGGCCGCGCTGACGGCGTGCCAGTCGACGCGGTGGTACCGGCAGCAGTCCCGGCGGGGCCTGAGCCGGCGGCGGGCCTGGCGCAGCCAGTCCCGGACTGGCGGCAGGCTGGCCAGGTCCCGGATCTCGTAGTGCCAGCGGGCTTCCCACCGAGGGCCGGTCATCGCTGCCGCCGGGCGGCGGGGTCGCTGGCGGCGACGTGGCGGGCGACGGCCTCCGGGCCGGGCCGGGCGTAGCGCTCGAGCGACCGGACGGAGGCATGCCGGGACCGGGCGAGCAGCATTGGGGTGCTGGTGCCGTCCTCGGCCTCATGGGTGAGCAGGCTGTGCCGGAGCTGGTGCAGGGTCCAGCCGTCCGCCTCCTCCAGCTCCTCGCGAGTCGCGCCAGGGTTGGCGAGGGGCCCGGGTCGCGAGCTCGAAGGACTCCTCGGCACGGCGGTAGGACAGCCTGGCCCTGCCGGTGACGGGGCACAGGTCCCCGCCCGCGACCGGCCGGGCGGGCCTGCGGGCGGTCAGGAACACCGGGCCCTCGCGGCGGCCGGCCAGCAGCCGGGGCAGCAGCAGCGCGGCGCCGGTCTGCCAGTGCACCCAGTCGGTAGAGCCGCCCTTGGAGATGACGCGGCCGCGCTTGCTGGGCATGTCGAGGTCGGGGACGTCCAGGCCGAGGACCTCCTCGGCGCGGGCGGCGGTCTCATACAGCATCCGCCACAGCGCCTTGTCCCGCAGCGGCACGTCCAGCTTCCAGATCGCGGTGACCTGCGCGCGGGTCAGCGCCCGGGTGGTGTCGACCGGGACCTTCGGCCTGGCCCCATCCCGCGACTGCGGCGACCTGGCGGTGCACGTGCGCGGTGGACGGGACGGGCGTGCGCAGCGCCAGCCCCTCGACCAATAGCCGCAACGGCTCGGGGAAGCGGGAACGGCCCCGGTCGGCGCGCGCGGCCCGGGCCAGGCCAGCCAGTCCGCCAGCACGGTAGCGGGCCAGCCACCGCTGCAACGTCCGGTGCGGAATCCCGGATTGTGCGGCAATGTGGGTCAGCGGGACACCGTCGTCGAGGTGTGCCCGCAAGAGCAGCCAGCGGCGATGTGCTTCCGCACGGTCGGCCTCGCTGAGCGTGGCCAGCGCCGTCTCATCGCGGGGGCGTGACATTTGATCCAGTCCCTTACCGGGTCGGCTCGGCGGTGGCCGGCACGGGGTCTGCGCCGTGCGGTTGTAGCGCCCGGTACAGCGTCGACCGGCCTATTTTGAGGTGCCGGGCGATGGCGGTGACCGACTCACTGCGGGACTGCCGGGCGCGGGCGACAGCCAGAACGTCGCCATCGACAGCGGCCGGGCGGCCGCCACGCCGGCCGTGGGCCTCGGCGGCGCGCAGCCCGTCGAGGGTGCGCTCGCGGATCAGGTCGCGTTCCATCTCGGCGGCCATCGCGGCGACCATGAACAGCATCTTGTCGGCGATGGTGGCGCCGTTGGGGCGGTGGATCCCGGCGCAGATGCCAGTGAGGATGTGGAGGTTGATTCCCCGGGCGTGCAGCTGGTCCTCCAGCAGCACGAGCAGTTCCTTCATGGAGCGGGCGACCCGGTCCGGCTTGTAGATCACCAGGGTGTCGCCGGCCTGCAGCTTGTCCAGTGCCTCGCGCAGCTTCGGCCGGGCGCCGCGGGTGCTGGCGGTCTCCACGACGATCTCCCGGCAGTGCGCTGCGGCGAGCGCGTCGAGCTGGGCCTGGTGTTCCTGTGTCCGGGTGCAGACCCGGGCGTAGCCGATGCGGACGCTGTTGTCGTACGCGGGCGCGGTAGCCATGGCGCCGATCGTCCCGGATACCGTCCCGATACCTTCGTTGCGACACGCGGTTCCGGGACTAGTTTCTGGGACGGGTTTGCCTGGCCCTGCCGCCGTCCGTGCCGGCGTCCCGGAAACGACCGATTCCGGGACCGGCCACAGCGCCAGGTCGGCGAGTACAAGGGCGGGCCGCTGTGCGGGACCGCCGGACCTCGCCAAGGGGCATCAAGGCAGCCGGGCCCGCGGGCGGTGCCGCGAACGGGTCGATGCCGGAGACCTTCAGCGCGAGCGCCTCGGCGATCCGCAGGCCTCCCGGTACATGACGGTCAGTAGCGGCCTGTTGCTGATGCCGGTGCGGGAAACGGGCGAGCGCCGCCAGCGGCTCGGGGTTTACTGGCCGGGGCCTGCCCGGGAACCGGTCCGAGACGTCTGGTCGTGCTCTGGCGCCAGAGCACGACCCTACCTACCGGGCCGGGCGGGCCTGCGCCCGGGCGGCGCCGAGCGAGTCGCCGAGCGTCCACAGTGCCGCGCCGATCAGCACCAGGTCCTTGAGCAGGAACTGGCCGGGCAGTACCGACAGCACCGGGAACCCGCCGGCGGACGCCGCGGTGACCCCCGGCGTGCTGAACAGGAAGCTCAGCGTGCTGAGGAACAGCAGCACGCCGAACGCGCTGCCGGCGGCCGAGACCCGCGGCCAGGCCGGCCGCAGCGCGATCAGCAGCGCCGCGGTGATCTCGGCGGTGCCGAGCACCGCGGCCAGCGCGCGGACGCTGAAGATGTGGTACAGCCAGCTCAGCAACGGGCTGTGCGCGATCAGCGGCTGGATGGCCGCGGCTTCGTAGGTGCCGTACTTCAAGGCGCCGATCCAGGCGATGACCACGACCAGCCCGTACCGGACCAGCAGGCGGCCGGCGATGGCCACCGGGTGCTCTGCCGCCACGGCCGCAGCCGCCGGGGGATTGCTGCCGCGCAATGTGGCGGATCCGGGTGAGGTGATCTTCATCTGCTGTCCTTATTGTCCTTGTCCTCTGGCGGGCTTGTGATCCTGGAGGGCGGCGGATTGTCACCGCGGGCGCCGCGACCCTTAATTGATGCTTCAAGGGTTATTCGGTGCCAGGCGGGTCCTGGATTGGCCCGGCAGCCCCGCGGGGCTGCCGGGCTAGCTCATGCGGTGCGGGGCATCGGGAGCCCGCCGCGGATCCTGTCGAGGTGCCGACGGTGCGCTGCGCCCAGGAGCGTACCTCGGGCGGGGCAGCAGTGTCTTTGAGGGGATGCACGCCCAGCAGGCGCACTCGCCACCTATGAGCTCGCGCTCGACCGGCGCGGTGCGAAGGCCCTGGCTGTCCAGCCGCGACGCACCGGCCCCGCCGGGCCAGCGTCGATGACTACCGCGTCGAAGGGCTCGCTCATGGCGAGGAAGGACTTGCGTGGCGGCGATCCGTTGAGTCAGTCATCGGCCGTCCTGTTGGGCTGTGTCTGGACGAATGCACGGTAGCGGGCCGAGGCCTGCTCTGCGTCGAACTCGCCCTCCCACACCCCGAGGGCGCCGTCGAGCCACGCGTAGCCTTGCTCGTCCGCGCTGAACAGGAGCGTCGCGGCGACGCGCCAAAGCTGGTCAGTCCGGCTCGCGCGGTGCCCGTAGCCCCTGCCCTCGATGCTGATGCTGGCACCGTCCTCGGTGTGGATCGCGAGGGTCGGGTTCATCGCGCAGACCAGCTCCCCGGGCTCCTCGAACAGCGTCCAGCGCAGCGTCCCCCGCACCCGCTGGCCATAGACGCTCCCGTCGCCACTGCCGATTAGCTGCCCCTCGCCGTGCTCGGCAAGCGGAGCCATCCCCGAGCGATACTCCAGCTCGGCGTCGAACAAGTGCTCCAGCGGCATGTGCCTCTCCTGTCTGTGTTTGGGTCAACCTGGCCTTAAGGGGCGACATTGATGTCGCCGGGGTGCGAATCGGCTTCACCGGGCCCGGCAGCACACGGCGCGCAGAACCGGCCGGCCGTTACGCAGAGCCTCGGTCCTCATCAGCGGTGCGCTGCTTGCGCGGGGGAACGACTTTCCCGAACACCGTCTGGGTCAGCACCTCGGCGAGCTGGTAGGCGTCTGCGAGTGGCACCGCGAACGTGCCTGGGTGCTGCGCGGTCCACGCGGCCGCGGACTCGGCCGAGGGGAAGAAGTGGACGTAGTGGCAGAAATTCGCGATCGGGTCGTCGATGAAGTCCGCCTTCGGCGACACGAACGTGACCACGGTCCCGGGCGGTGTGACGTCGCGGGGGCCGCCGGGCGTGACCGTCAGCGAGATCGGGTCGTCGTGGTCCGGGGTGCGGGAGGTGACCTGGACGGTCCGGCCGATGACGTCGGGAAGGAACAGGGTGTCCCATGCGCACCAGGCCGAGACCGTGTGCCCGTCCAGGTGCAGGCGGTGCTTACCCATCTCGGCCACCGTGATCCCGAAGTAGCCGACCACGCGCCCGTCGTTGTCTCGGTACGCCAAGGGCATGCGGTCCAGCCTGTCGGCAACCTCTGCCTCGGGCAGGCCGGCATCGCCGGCCAGGACGCCGGTCGCGACCGGCGCGCCCCGCGCCAGGCGGCGTATCAGCGCGACGCCGATGCGCTGGCCGGTCTCGTCGAGCCTGCTGGCTGTCTCGACGATCTCGTCGGCGAGTTGGTCAAGTGTCGGTGCGGGTGGCATGTTGCTCCTTCCTCTGCGGGCTGCGCCGCGGTCGCCGGCCCGCTTGCGGCTGGCGGGTCGATCCGCCTGCTACGCTAAACCTTCCAGCATGATGGAATGTCAAGGGGCGTGGGGATGAAGATCGGCGAGATAGCGGCCCGGGCCGGGATACCGGCCAAGACGATCCGGTTCTGGGAAGACCAGCAGCTGCTCCCGCCCCCGGCCCGCACCCCGGCCGGTTACCGCGAATATGACCCGGCCATCCTCAAGCGGCTCGCGTTCATCCGGCAGTGCCAGGCCGCCGGGCTCACCCTGGAGCAGATCCGCCAGGTGCTGGGCATCCGCGACGGCGGCCAGCCGCCCTGCGTCCACGTCACCGGGCTGATCACCCGGCGCCTGGCCGAGGTCGAGGCCCGGCTGGCCGACCTCGCCCGCACCCGCGACCAGCTGACAGCTCTGGCCGCGCGCGCCGCGGCGCAGGACCCGGCCGACTGCCTGGGCTACTGCTCGATCATCGTCGGCTAAGGCCCGCCGCCGGCATGTCGCCCTTGACCTTCCAGCCCAGGGGAAGCCCTAGCGTAAAGGCCAGATGCCAACCGAGGAGCTGGTCACATGGAGCTGGTCTTGCTGACGGTCCCGGCCTGCCCGCACGCCGCCGCGTTCGAAGAGCGGCTCGCGGCCGCGCTGGCCGGCCACCCAGGAACCGTCGTGCATCGCCGCGAGATCACCGACGAGCGGGAAGCGGCAGAGGCGGGCATGCACGGGTCGCCGACGCTGCTGGTCGACGGGGTGGACCCGTTCGCCGCCCCGGGCCAGACGCCGAGCCTGTCGTGCCGCCTGTACCGGGACGCGGCTGGGCGGGTCGGCGGGGCGCCGCCGGTGGAGGCGCTGCGGCGGGTGCTGGCGGCCGGCGATGACTGACCCAGCCGCCCGGCCGCACGGCACAGATGCCCAGGCCGCGCGCTCAGAAGCCGGAGGGCAGCTGTTAGCCGCGCGCTGGGCGGGCTGTGGCTGCTGCTGGTCCCGCTGGCCTGCTGCGGCGGGCCGCTGCTAAATCACGAGCCTGGCCGCGGCCGGGGCGCTGGCCTGGGGCGCTCTCGGCCTGGGAGCCGGGGTGCTGGTGGCGGTCACGGTCCTGGTCATCCGCCGCAGGCGCGGCCGCGCCTGCGGCGAGCCCGCCATGACAGGCTGGGCTCGGGAAAGCGGGACGGCGGCTTCCCGGCGGCCAGCGGCGGGATGAGCACTCACGAACACCTCGCCGGGGACTGCTGCACCGCCCGCGGGGGCGCGGGCCGGGTGTTCTTCTCCCGGCCGACTGACGCGGGTCCTGGCCGCCGGGCTGACCGCGCGCCAGTCCCAGACCCTACCCGCCGGCTCCCACCGGGACATGTGATCGGCCGGGTCCGGCATGTGCATCGCAGCAGCAGCCCGGCCGGGGCCAGCCAGACCGGACCCCGGCTCAGTCAAATGAACTTTCATCAGGAGGCGCGGGTGGACAGGTTCGATGTGATCATCATCGGGATGCGCCCGGGCGGGGAGGCCGCCGCGGGGCGGCTGCTGGAGGCCGGGCGGCGGGTGGCGGTGGTGGAGCGGGAGCTGATCGGCGGCGAGTGCGCCTATTGGGCCTGCACCCCGTCCAAGACGCTGCTGCGCGGGCCCGAGGCCCGGGCCGAGGCCGGGCGGGCCGCCGGGGTGGCCACCCCTGCCCTGGACTGGGCGGGGCTGCGCGACTACCGGGACTACATGGTCCGCCACCTCGACGACGCCGCTCAGGTCAGCGGCTACCAGCAGGCCGGCGCCACGGTCGTCAAGAGCGCCGCCCGGCTCGCCGGGCCCGGCCAGGTGGAGGCCGGCGGGCAGCTGCTGGAAGCCGATCACGTCGTGATCGCCACCGGGTCGCAGCCACTGCGCCCGGCCATCGACGGCCTGGACCAGGTGACGGTGTGGACCAACCGGGAGGCAACCACGGTGCGCGACATCCCCGCCCGGGTGCTGCTGATCGGGGCAGCGCGGTCGGCGTCGAGCTCGGCCAGTTCTACGCCCGGATGGGCGCGCAGGTGACTATCGTCCAGCGGGCGGACCGGCTCATCGACCGAGAGGATCCCCGGGTGGGCGAGCTGGCCGCCCAGGCGCTGGCCGCCGACGGTGTCACCGTCCGCACCGGGCGCACCGCGGCCCGCGCCCGCCGCGTCGGCAGCGGCACGGTCGTGACCCTCGACAGCCAGGTGGACACCGACGTGGTGATCCTCGGCGCCGGCCGCCGCCCGGCCACCGCCGGGCTCGGCCTGGACGCCGCCGGGGGGACGCTGACCGGGCGCGGCGGGATCGCCGTCGACGACCGGTGCCGGGCCGGGCAGGGCTTGTGGGCGCTCGGCGATGTCACCGGGGTTGCCCTGTTCACCCACGTCGCCATGTATCAGGGCCGCATCGCCGCCGCTAACATCCTCGGCCGCGATCGTGCCGCCGCCTATGAGGGGATTCCCCGGGTGGTATTCGCGGACCCCGAGATCGCCGCTGCCGGGCTGACCGCCGCCCAGGCCGCCGCCCGCGGCATCAGCACCGCAACAGCAGAGATCACCCTCGCCGACGCCATAGCCCGGCCGTGGACTTACGAGCGCGACCCCCGCGGCGCCCTCGGGCTGCTCGCCGACCGCGACCGCGGCGTCCTGATCGGCGCCTGGGCCGTCGCCCCCCTGGCCAGCGAATGGATCCACCAGGCGGCCCTGGCCATCCGGGCCCGGATCCCCATCGGCGTGCTGCTCGACCAGGTAGCCCAGTTCCCCGCCTACAGCGAGGCCTACCTGGCGGCGCTGGAGCAGCTCGCCCCGTAACGGCACTGCCCGAGACCGCGGCAGGAGATGCCAGGCCCGCCGAGGGGCAGCCGCCGGGCGCCGGTGAGCACGGGCAGGCCAGAGATGGCGAAGACCATGACCAGCAGCACGATGCCTCCTGGCAGACCGCCGCCCTCGGCTATTTCCATGACCTGCGGATGGCTGCCACTCACCACCTCACCTCGCTCACGACGCAGGCAACGCCCTGCCTGGCACTCACCGGTCAGTTACCCTGCCCCTGGTGACACGGACCCGAGCAGCCCTGAAGGCGACCGCGCAACGACAACGACCGCGCAAGGGCTTCGGGTTCATGAACGTCGTGCCAGATAGCGCCGAGGATTTCCGGCCATTCACCGCCGAAGATCACAACATCGGCCCAGCTCGCGATTGTCACTGTCGCACAGAATGGGCCGTTCCGTGCGATAAATTATCGCCTCTGCATGTGCTTGTTCGTCACTCCCGATCGAGGGCTGCGCCATGCCTGTCGTCGTGGACCCGGCCGCGCTGGCCGGCTACGCCGCGTTCCCGACCGAGCAGGATCGAGACTGGCTGGGGCGGGTGTGCCACCTGGGCACGGCCGAGCTGGAGCAGGCCCGGCGCCGGACCGAGGACCGCACCCGCCTCGGATATGCCCTGCAACTGGTCACCGTCCGCGCGATCGGCACCTTCCTGCCCGACCCCACCGCGGTCCCGGCACCGATGCTGGCGGCGGTAGCCAGCCAGCTCGGCGTCACCAACTCTGGTGTGCTGGAGGGATATCGGGAGCTGGCGGTGCGCTGGCGGCACACCGCCGAGATCCGCGAGCGCTACGGGTACCGCGACTTCACCGCTCAACCCGGGCATTTCTTGTTCACCCTCTGGCTGTACCGGCAGGCCTGGGCCGACGACGTGGGCCCGTCGGTGCTGTTCCGCGCCGCGCACCGCCACCTGCTGGCCGAGCAGATCCTGCTGCCTGGGCACAGCGTGCTGGCTCGCCTGGTCGCCGCGGTGCGCGACCGGGCCGCACGCCGGCTGCACAACCGCCTCGTTGCGGCGGCGCCTGCCGATCTGGTGGCGCGACTGGACAAGCTGCTGCTGGTCCCGGACGGCGCGCGACGCTCCGAGCTTGACCGGCTGCGCCGCCCGCCATTCACCCCGACGATCGCCGGGCTGGTCAGAGCCCTGGAACGGCTGGCCGAGGTGCGCGCGCTCGGCGTTGGCGAGTGTGATCTGTCCGGGCTGCCAGCCCGCCGGGTGACCGCGCTGGCCCGCTACGCCGATCAGGCCTGGGCCACCCAGCTCGCCGACCTGGGTGGTACCCGGCAGGTCGCGACGCTGTTGGCCTGCACCCACCTGCTCACCTCCAGCGCCCGCGACGACGTGATCGACATCTTCGATGTGGTGTTCGGCGACCTGCAACGCAGCGCCACCCACCGCGGCCAGCAACGCCGCGCCGGGGAGCTACGCGACTACGACCTCGCCGTCGGCGAGGTCCACGCCCGGATGCGGGGAGTGCTCGACGTCCTTGACGCCGAGCCCGTCGCGGTGGCGGGTGTGCTCGACGAGCTGCGTGCCGATCGGGCGGGGATAGAGCAGGCGATGGGCACCGTGGCCGCGCTGATGCGCCCACCCAACGACCCGTTCCACGAACGGCTGGTGGCCGCCTACCCGCAGATCCGCCGGTTCCTGCCGCTGCTGATCGAGGCCATCGAGCTGCAGGCCACCGACACGGCCCAGCCGGTGCTGACCGCCTACCACGCCCTCGGCGACTGGCTGGCTGACAAGCCCCGCACCACGACGCTTCCCGAGGGCGATGTGCCACTCGACGTGATCAGCCCGTCTTGGGAGCCGCACGTACGCGACCGCGCCGCCGGCACCGTCAACCGCGCCGGCTACTCCTGCTGCGTGCTCCACGCCCTGCGCACCTGGCTACGACGTCGCGACATCTACGCCCCGGCCAGCAGCCGCTGGGGCGACCCCCGTGCGGAACTCCTGGCCCCCGGCGTGTGGGAGGACCAGCGCGAAGCGCTGTGCGACGATCTGGCGCTGGACGCTGACCCTGCCGCGGTGCTCGCCCAGCTCACCGCCACCCTCGACGCGGCCTGGCAGGTCACCGCCGCCGGACTGCCGGCTAATCCCGACCTGCGCATCGAGCAGCGTGGCGGGCGCGACGAAATCGTGCTGACCCCGCTGGACGCCGGCGACGAACCCGACTCCTTGATCGCCCTGCGTGCCAAGGTGGAGGTCCTGCTACCCGAGGTGGAGATCGCCGACCTGCCACTGGACGTACACGGCTGGACCGGGTTCCTCGACGAATACACCCACATGGCCGGCGCCCCCAGCCGCGAACCCGGACTGCCCGAAACCCTCTCCGCGCTGCTGGTATCCGAGAGCTGCAACGTAGGGCTCACCCCGGTCGCCGACCCGGCCTACCCGCCGCTGACCCGCGACCGGCTCAACTGGGTGGCCCACAATTACCTGCGCTCGGCCACCCACGCCGCCGCGAACACCCGGCTGGTGGATCACCACACCCGGTTGCCGCTCGCGCAGGCCTGGGGCGGCGGGGAAATGGCCACCGCGGACGGGATGCGCTTCGTAATCCCGGTCTCCACCATCCACGCCGCCTACAACCCGCGCTACTTCGGCCGCCAGCGCGGGTCCACGCTCTACTCCTGGATGGCCGACACCCACACCGTGTTCGCCCAGACGCTGATCCCCGGCACCCAACGCGACAGCCTCTACGCCCTCGACGGGCTGCTCGCCAACCAGACCCTGGTCCGCCCGGAGATGGTGTCCACCGACACCGCGGGCGCCCCGGAGATCGTGTTCGCGCTGGCCTGGACCCTCGGATACCGGTGGGCACCCCGGCTGGCCGACCTGCCCGACCAGAACCCCTCCAGCCTGGCCCGCGCCCTGGCCGAACTCGGCCGCGTCATTAAGACCCTGCACGTTTTGCAGTACTGCCGCGATCCTGAGTACCGCCGCACCATTCGACACCTGCTCAACCGCGGCGAAACCCGCAACGGCCTGGCCCGCAACGGCCTGGCCCGTGACGTGTTCCACGGCCAGCGCGGCCAGCTGCGCAAGCGCTACCAAGTCGGACAGGAGAACCAGCTCGACACACTCGGGCATCATGATCAACATCATTGTGTTGTGGCAGACCGTCTACATCCAGGCCGCGCTCGACCACCTCGCCGCCATCGGGCACCACCCCGACCCCGCCGACGTCGCCAGGCTCTCCCCGCTCGGCCACCCACAATCAACCTCAACGGCCGCTACCAAACCACTAGCCGCCCACCTACCAGCGGACTCCGACCCCTCCGCGGCCCCCGATGACCCGGTCAGGATCCTGTTCCGATCCTCGTCACAGGCCGACTAGAGATGATCAGCCCGAGCTCGCGGTTCTGGTTGAGGGAGGTGTTGGAGAAGGTCTCCGAGCCGATGAAGATCTTCGCGTGGGCGGTGCCGTAGTCGGCCTCGACTACCTTGCCGTGGATGTAGAAGCCGGTGGAGGAGCCGTAGTAGCTGATCCGGATCCCGGCCCGGGCCAGCTTGGCGAACGCGCTGTCGTACTCGCCGCTCTCGTTCTCCCCGCAGACCTGCACGTCGACGCCGCGCTTGGCCGCCTTGATGAGCGCGTTCTCCACGGTCCGGTCGCCCATTTCCTCGCTGTAGATGCGCAGGCTGCTGGTCGCGCCGTTGATGAGGGCGATCAGCTGATCCTGCGAGTCGGTAGGCGACCACACCAGGTCGTTCCCGGGGCCGGGATGGACGGTCTTCTTGGCGAAGTCGGCGTTGAACACGGCGGTGATGGCGGATACGTCGGCCCGTTCGGTATCTGTCACCAGGAAGTCCCGTGAGGTCGCGTAGTACCGGCTGGTCAGGTTGGCGGTCATGATGACGGCCTTGGTCCCGTCGATGATCACGGTCTTCTGGTGGGTGTACCGGTAGTCGGACGAGGACCAGGTCACCGCGACCCCGTGGGAGCGGAAGTAGGAGTAAAAAATAACCTCTGAGTTCCCTGCGGCCCCAGTAGTCCATATAGGCCCAGGACCAGCCTCTTCTCTGCCCGATCGATGCGACTTCTGCTGTTGATGAGATTTCAGCTTCCCTGAAGGTCTATCGTTCTCGCTGT
>WNGR01006179.1_pt1 | contig 13085 bp, 15 predicted proteins | sample 5407581 | NCBI WGS metagenome assembly WNGR01 (sample SAMN13153383, study PRJNA577476) | soil metagenome | isolation source: 80 cm soil or saprolite under Garry oak tree replicate 2 | place: USA:California | collected 2016-06-15 | reverse complement strand
TTCCATAACCCGTTTTTGCAACATAACCAATTTCCCAAGAATTTCTCCTCCCACTTATTTATGAACCCCGCTCATGAATTTCATAAGTCCGAACCATGTGTATTTTTTGAAGGGGACTATCGATATGGATTTGGCTGTAGTGGTCAATATATTAGACATTAATCGATCCCTCAGTTGGATATAAGCAGACTCCGCTTACCCGCTCCTGCCCGCCGTGACACAATGATTTTAGTAGACCGCAACTCACGACGAGTTTCCTTTCAGTTAGGCATTGTTCCTTGGAAGCCCAGTACAGAAGTATGTGCTCTTGGCATTGAACTACGATCTCTGCATTACTCAGAAACCTCGGAACGGGACTCTAACTTAGCTCTCCCGCTCTCACTGGTCTCGCTTGGCATCCCACGACTATGAGAGCCTCGTGCTGACTCATCCCTGAACTCCCTTAGAGGGTTTGAATTCGCTGGGTCACATTGCCATGTGTCTCATTACCTTTGTGTTAATAACTTCTCCAAGAGTCGTCGGCGGGTGTTTTACTCGGCTCTGTGACTGATTTATCCCAAGACTCTGTGGGTTTTTAGGGCTTGGCATCCTCGTCGTTAACACATGCACCCCCATGCGTGCGCTCAACTTCGACACAATGTTGTCCGCGTGGCACCCACCCCTGCTATTCTCGCGAGCTCACCGCTATCAGGCCCTATGCTAGCTCGTGACCGAGAGGTTGAGGTTTATAAACAGTGCATTGTTCACCACTTTGATCTTCAGCTGCAAGTCTATCCCGCAGGTCCTCTATCGTCTCCTTCTGTCGTGCCCATTAATAACCAATGGCCTCGTTCTCTAAGCTCCTCTCCTCTGTGCTCATTGCGCTTCTCTATGCCTCCACCACGAGCGCTACGCCGTGGTCTTCGACTTCGAAGCATGTCACTCATCGTACGCGCACCGTTGGTGCCGACGGGAGCCTTAAGCTTGAGGCGTTCCACCCCGAGTCAGCTTTCGAGGTCTGCTTCCACCTCTTTACGTATCGTCATAGTTCTGTCTACTGACATGATGAGTAGGGATTCGGTGTTGAGGGATTGGATCACCCCCTCGCACGTCGTGCTGGAAACTTCGACATCAAAGCCGCCTCGGTGTCCTTCCTTGCATCTAAGTTGGGTATTAAACAAAACGACATTCAGTTCCGTACGAGCGCAAAGGCAGAAGTGGCGCAGCACGCATTCCTGAAGCAGCAGATTGTTTGTCATTTCATTCCTTTTTCGTAGTCGTGATGACTTAGGAAACATGTGCAGGATGGGGTACCGGTCGCCAACGCGGTTGCAAACATCGCTTTCAACGACGACGGCAAGGTCTTGTCATTCGGCTCTTCTTTCGTCAAGCCTTGTAAGTCTGCCCGAATATTTCGACAACCACGAAGGGTTATTGACTGAGTTGATTTTATGAAGCTGGCTCTGTGGACCAAACACCTACTGTATCCCTCAGCGACGCGATCGCTACAGCCGAGAAGGCACTGGACGGTACCCACAACGGACACCCCGCAACGCTTGAGTTCCTTATACAGCCTGATGGCTCGGCTGCTCTCACGCACGTCATACAAATTCAAAATGAGAGTGCGGGAACATGGGTGGAGGCTTTTGTGGACGCGCACTCGAACAAGGTGCTCTCTGTGACAGACTTCGTTGCGAAATCCTCGGTCAGTTCGGGGGGGTGGCTGGGCTCTTCCTATTCTAACCGTTTCCGTTTCCTTTTCTTCCTTTATGCAGTACCTCGTTCTCCCAATCACTAAGGAGATCCCCACTCAGGGTTTCGAGACCCTCTTTGACCCCCAGGATTTGACAGCGTCTCCCCTCGGCTGGCACAATGATGGCACGACGTCCACGACTGTGACCGCGTGAGCACGCATTTTTGTCACCGGGGTTACAGTACCCTGACATTCCGGTAGCGGCAACAACGTCATCGCGAGCCTTCCTGCGCCCCAGACCTCACCTGTTCTGAACTTCATCTACAACTATAATTTTTCCCAGGCCCCGACCACCGCGACGAACCTCAACGCGGCAGTTGTGAACGCATTCTATGTCGTGAACACGGTCCACGACTATACGTATAGATATGGCTTCACGGAGGCCACCTTCAACTTCCAGACGAATAACTTTGGAAAGGGTGGACTAGGCAACGATCCCGTCACGGTGAGCGTGCAGGACCCTGCAGGTAAAGACAACGCCGACTTTGCGACTCCTCCCGAGTACGTCCATCGCTTTTCGAATTGGTCGATGGGCATTTCTGACACAAATCAGTGGCCTGTCTGGTCACATGCGGATGTTCCTGTGGGATTTCACCCCCGTAAGTCCACCGCGTTCGATCTCTGGCCGCACGGATTGCTGAATCATTCCCCAGATCGAGCGTGATGGCGCTATCGAGAATGATATCGTGATCCATGAGAACACACACGGCGTTACCAACCGTATGACCGGTGGCGGAAGTGGACGCTGCCTGCAAACCACCGAGTCTGGCGGCATGGGTGAGGGATGGTCTGATGCCATGGCCGAGTAAGTCCTCGACCCGCTCCGCGCACGCACTTTCTAAGCTCTGGTGTAAAGCTGGAACGTGCAGCAAGGCACCACAACCGTCGATTTCGTATTGGGCCAGTGGGTCATCAACGACCCTGCTGGCATCCGCACCCACCCGTACTCGACTTCTGCGTGAGTGTACACAGCGACTGTTCGCCAGGACCTGGTCGCTTAGCCCATTGACTCCAAAAAGCACGACGAACCCGCTTCGCTACTCGAGCTTGAAGACTCTGACTGAGGTTCACGGTATGCGCCATCTCTCTTTCTTCCGGATATCGATGATTCGTCTGATACACGGGCAGGCATCGGCGAGGTCTGGGCGAACATGCTTCACAATGTATATGCCCCGCTCGTCACTGCCCACGGATTTTCTACGACGGCGCGCACGAACCCGGGTGGCACGGAGGGCAACATCGTCTATCTGCACCTCTTCCTGGATGCCCTGCTTCTCCAGCCGTGCAACCCTACATGTGAGGATTTCTCGTTTTCGCCGTACTCGGCGTGTGTCTTGCCGCGTTGACGCTGACGGGGAATGGACAGTCCTCTCGGCCCGCGACGCGTGGATCCAGGCGGACGCAAACCGATATGCCGGGGCGAACAAGTGCTTGTTATGGCATGCATTCGCGAGCAGGGGCCTGGGTGTGAATGCGGCGAACCATAATGACGATTCTACTGTCCCCGCGGGCTGCTAATCTTATTTCTATTTACTTTACGGTACCAAAAGGGGGATGTGAGGTGAGGGGCAGGCGTGTGGCGTCATGGAAGTGTGTATTGTCACTTGGTTGACACTGTATTCTGCAAATCGTACGTTGTCGTCCGCTCGGTCGTACGAAATCATTACCATTACGGGTTTTTGTCTTTCAACCGTATGTCATTCCTTGCGGGTCGCCAGAGCGTGAAAAATAGGTATCGCAAGGTTTTTAATGATTGGGGTGCTTTCATCTGAGTCGTGGACTGCTGTCATCCCCGGGCTTGATTCGTCTTGTTCCATTAGCGTGGCTCTGCGACCGTTGGGAGTCGGGAACGGACCAGCGGACGAAAAGGTAGTGCCGGACATTACCAAAGATACAGCTATATTCGATTCAGGCGTTCTAACGAAGATTGATACTTATTGGCAAAAGGGTAATGAGACTATCTCATACTTGGCGCTTCCTTTTTTCTTTTTTTCAATTTTAGAGAACGAGAATGACTTGAATGGACCGCAAGGCGCAGCGGACCTTCATGCTTCGAGTGTGAGCTCCGAGGGTTAGAGAAAACAGTCTGTCGTGGGTCTTCACTGTAGGAAATGGGCAAGCAACCGGGGTTCAGGAGCTCGGCGGGAGAAGTCCGAGACGCGGCGCGCGAGGTGAACAGAAGTGCGCGAGCACTGGGATGCGAGGGCACAAAAGGGACGCTAGATAGACACAATACACTCAGGAGTCGCACGCGTGTATGAGCAACGACTGATATTCACCTAGATAGACACAACACACTTTCTGGGCATAAGCCCGAGCCTGTTACAGCAGTTTGCGGATCATCTTTACAGTAAGAGTCATTGCTCTGCTCTCCGTTTTAGGTTTGGTGTGGCGTCTGGAAGGGAACGGGAACGGCGCATGGCATAGTCGAAGTGTACTAGCTTTTGTGCAACTAAGAGGTAACTAAGTTGGAAAACTGCATAGAGAATAGGCGAAAGCACGAAATGGTTCTCGATCGTAAATGAGGGGTTTACGTTTCCGAGGCATGGTCGCGACGGGTGGGCGGGGCCCTCCCGGAGCGAGCTGATGGAGGTTGGAAAAACATGGGCTTCATCATCGATCCCTTGGAAATTACTGGGCGTGGCGGGTGGGCGAAATAAGAGTGTTCTGGTTCCTTGAACCAGTCGAGAGTTTGGGTGGACGAATGGCGGCACGAAAATGAGGAACGAGTACGTGCCGCCTCATTCGTTCACTCCGAAGACTACGTGACATTCTCCGGTAGTAAGTTACAGTATACGTATGCCGCCGCTCCTTCCTCACTCCGGCCAAGAACGGCCATAGGCCGTGGGCAGTTTTTTTCCAAAATTGGCAAGTGGATGGGCTGATCTGCCCAGTGTGCTGCAAGGTGTGCTGGCTTAGTTTTTGTGGCATATCTCTCTCAATTCCTACGGAATCATCACGACCATTGGACTTGGCACTGGCAACTCACGGTGAGTTCCTTTCAATTGGGCCCATCGGTTCCTGTCGGTCTTGACCTTGGTTGCTGTCGGGCTTCTTGGAATCCCAGTATGGAAGTAAGCTCGGAAGTATGTGCTCTTGGCATTGAACTACGATTTCTACATTTGCCCGAAACCTCGGAACGGGACTCCGACTTGGCTCTCCCGCTCTCACTGCTCTCGCTTGGCGTCCCACGACTACGAGAGCCTCGTGCTGATCAATCCCTGAACGCCCTCAGAGGGTCTGAATTCGCTGGGTCACATTGCCATGTGTGTCTCATTACCTTCAAGTTCGTGTCAATAGCTTCTCCAAGAGTCGTCGGCGGTTTTTTTTTTACTAAGCCCTGGGTCTGATTTATCCCAAGACTGTGTGGGTTTTTTGGGCTTGGCATCTTCGAGCATTCTCTGTTCGTACCTACTACTCCGTTGTTGGCACATGGACCTCCATGCATGCGCTCAACTTCAACACAACATTGTCCGCGTGACACCCACCCCTGCTGTTCTCGCGGGCTTACCGTTATCAGGCACTATGCTAGCTCGTGACCGAGGGGATGAGGTTTATAAACAATGCATCGTTCGCCACTCCGATCTTTAACTGCAAGTTTACCTCGCAGTTCTTCCTTCTGTCGTGCACATTAATCACCAATGGCCTCGTTCTCTAAGTTCCTCTACTCTGTGCTCATTGCGCTTCTTTATGCCTCCACCACGAGCGCTACCCCGTTGCTTTCGACCTCGAGGCATGCCACTCATCGTACGCGCACCGTTGGTGCCGACGGGAGCCTCAAGCTTGAGACGTTCCACCCCGAGTCAACTTTCCAGGTCTGCTTCTACTTCTTTGCGTATCGTGATAGTTCTCTCTGCTTCTCTCTGCTGACATGCTGAGCAGGTATTCGGTGTTGAGGGATTGGATCACCCCCTCGCACGTCGTGCTGGAAACTTCGACATCAAAGCCGCCTCGGTGTCCTTCCTTGCGTCTAAGTTGGGTATTCATCAAAACGATATTCAGTTCCGTACGAGTGCGAAGGCAGAAGTGGCGCAGCACGCCTTCCTGAAGCAGCAGATTGTGTGTCGATCCCTTCCTTTTTCTTAATCGTGACAACTTAGGAAACATGGGACAGGATGGGGTACCTGTCGCCAATGCGGTTGCCAACATCGCTTTCAACGACGACGGCAAGGTCTTGTCATTCGGCTCTTCTTTCGTCAAGCCTTGTAAGTCAGCGCGAATATTTGGACGACCACGAGGGGTTGTTGACCGAGTTGATTTTATGAAGCTGGCTCTGCGGACCAAACACCTACTGTATCGCTCAGCGACGCGATCGCTACAGCAGAGAAGGCACTGGATGGCACCCACAACGGACACCCCGCAACGCTTGAGTTCCTGATACAGCCTGATGGCTCGGCTGCTCTCACGCACGTTATACAAATTCAAAATGAGAGTGCGGGAACATGGGTGGAGGCGTTTGTAGATGCGCACTCGAACAAGGTGCTCTCCGTGACGGACTTCGTTGCGAAAGCCTCGGTAAGTTAGGGGGAGTGATTGGGATCTTCCTTCCTATTTTAACCTTTTTCTTTTCTCTCTTTATGCAGTACCGCGTCTGGGACCCCACTCATGGTTTCCACACCGTCTTCGACCCCCAGGATTTGACTGCGTCTCCCCTCGGTTGGCACAGCGATGGGACCACCAACACGACTGTGACCGCGTGAGTACCCTTTTTTATCACCAGGGTTCCAGTACCTTGACATTCCGGCCACGGTAGCGGCAACAACGTCTTCGCGGCTAAAGGCACCACTCTTACGCCCCAGTCCTCTCCTGTTCTTAACTTCATCTACAACTATGATATTTCCCAGCCCCCGACCACCATGACGAACGCCAACGCGGCAGTTACGAACGCATTCTACTACGTGAACACGGTCCACGACTATACGTACAGATATGGCTTCACAGAGGCCACGTTCAATTTCCAGACGAATAACTTTGGAAAGGGTGGACGAGGCAACGATCGCGTCACGGTGAGCGTGCAGGACCCTGCAGGTATCGACAACGCCGACTTCGCGACTCCCCCCGAGTACGTCCATCGCTTTTCGAATTGGTCGATGGGAATTTCTGACACAAAGCAGTGGCCAGTCTGGTCACATGCGGATGTTCCTGTGGGATTTCACCACCGTAAGCCCACCGCGTTCGATCTCTGGTCACACGTATTGCTGAATCATTCGCCAGCCCGAACGTGATGGTGCCATCGAAAATGATTTCGTGATCCATGAGAACACGCACGGCGTTACCAACCGTATGACTGGTGGCGGAACTGGAAGCTGCCTGCAAACCACCGAGTCTGGCGGCATGGGCGAGGGTTGGTCTGATGCCATGGCCGAGTAAGTTTTCGATCCTCTCCGCGCACGCACTTTCTAAGGTCTGGTGTAAAGCTGGTTCTTCCAACTTGGCGGCCCCACAACCGTCGATTTCGTATTGGGCCAGTTCGTCATCAACAACCCTGCTGGCATCCGCACCCACCCGTACTCGACTTCTGCGTGAGTGTACACAACGACTGTTCGCCAGGACCTGTTCGCTTAGCCCATCGACTCCAAAAAAGCACGACGAACCCGCTTCGCTACTCGAGCTTGAAGACTCTGACTGAGGTTCATGGTACGCGCCATCTCTCTTTCTTCCGGATATTGCCTGTTCATCTGATACATGGGCAGGCATCGGCGAGGTCTGGGCGAACATGCTCCATAACGTGTATGCTCCGCTCGTCACTGCCCACGGGTGGTCTGGGACGGCGCGCACGAACCCGGGTGGCGCGGAGGGGAACATCGTCTTTCTGCACCTCTTCATTGACGCCCTGCTTCTCCAGCCGTGCAACCCTACATGTAAAGCTTTCTCGTTTTCGCCGAACTCGGCGTGTGTCGCCGCGTTGACGCTGATGGGGAATGGACAGTCCTCCAGGCCCGGGATGCGTGGATCCAGGCGGACGCAAATCGATATGGCGGCGCGAACTTATGCTTGTTATGGAATGCATTTGCGAGCAGGGGCCTGGGTGTGAATGCGGCGAACCATAATGACGACTCTACTGTCCCCGCGGGCTGCTAAGCTTATTTTACGGTACCAAAAAGGGGATGGGAGGTAAGGGGCAGGCATGTGGCGGTGTAGAAGTGTGTATTTTCACTTAGTTGGGCCTGTATTCTGCAAAATTTTGCAAATCGTACGATATGTATATCATTAAGGGATGTTGGCTTTCAGTCGAATGTCCTTCCTTGCGGGTCGCGAGAGCGAGAGATGGGTATCGCAAGGTAGTTTTTTACGATTGGGGTGCTTTCATCGTGTATTACTGTCATCCCTGGATCGTCTTGTTCCATTTCAAGTTAGCGCGGCTCCGCGACCCCTTCCTTGGGCGTCGGGACCGGACCGGCGGACGAAAATGCAACGCTGGACGATACCAAAGATGCAGCTATACTCGATTCAGGTGTGCTATTGAAGATCAATCAATACTGGCGAAAGAGTAATGAGTGTCTCAGACAAGGTCTCATACTCGGCACTTATATTTTTTTTTTCAATTTTGGAGAACGAGAATGACTTGGATAGATCGCAAGGCGCAGCGGACCTTCGAGCTTCAAGTTTGACTTCCGGGGGTGAGCGAAAACAGTCTGTCGTTGGTTCTCGCTGTAGGAAATGGGCAGGCGATCGGGAGCTCGGGAGACACGGACGAGATGAACAGACGTGCGCGACCTGGGATGCGAGGGCACAAAAGGGATACTAGATAGACAAAACTCGAATACATTCGGGAATTGCACCCCTGTATGAGCAACGACTGATACCGGTATTCACCTAGATAGACAGAATACAATACCTCAGGCTGGGCATACGGCTTGCCATTGGAAAGGGTGAGGTTATAATGTCGCAAAATTGGGAGGGGGATTATAATCATTTAGTGATGTAGTCTTGATATAATTGGATTTAATCACAGAAAAATGGGCATTATAATCTTGTTATAATCAGTCAACGAGCATTATAATAATTATAATCCCCTTCCCAATTTTGCGACATTATAGCAGATAGCAGAGTCAAGTTACTCGTTATCAGAATTAAGACAGTCATGTGTGAAGTCAAATGGTCTGAACGCAGACCCAAGACAGCTTATCGAATTGAAGTAGACCCGAGTCCGAGTCGAACGCAGTCACACAATGTACTTACTGTATATGTAATCAAACAGCCTCTCAAAATTAAACTGCACTTCCCACAGGCACAGGCACAGGGCGGCCTCATAGGCCTCATCCGTCGCTCAAAGACTACGTTCTACTAGTATACCGCTTGTTCCTCGCTCCATCCTAGAACGGTCAAATCCCCACTGTACAGCTACAAAATTGGACTTGGCAACTCACGATGAGTTTCCTTTCAGTTAGGCATCGGAGTGGCATCGGTTCCCGATGGTTGACCCCGGTTGCTACCGGGCTTCTTGAAAGCCCGATATGGAAGTATGTGCTCTTGGCATTGAACTACAACCTCTGCATTACTCAAAACCTCCGAACGTGACTCCGACTAAGCTCTCTCGCTCTCACTGCTCTCGCGTGGCGTCCCACGACTATGAGAGCCTCGTGCTGACCAATCCCTGAACGCCCTCAGAGGTCTGAATTCGCTGTGTCACATTGCCATGTGTGTCTCGTTACCTCCGTGTTAATAGCACCTCCAAGAGTCGATTTTTTACTCAGCTCCGTGAGTTAGTGACTTATTTGTCCCAAGATTGTGGGTTTTTTGGGCTTGGCATCTTCGAGCATGCTTGTTCGTACCTACTACTCCATCGTTGGCACATGCACCTCCATGCGTGCGCTCAACCTCGACACAACATTGTTCGCGTGGCACCCCCTTGTTATCGCGAGCTCCTCGCTATCAGGCACGATGCTAGCTCCTGACTGAGGAGATGAGGTTTATAAGGAGTGCATTGTTCACCACTCTGGTCTTCAGCTGTAAGTCTATCTTGCAGGTCCTCTATCGTCTCCTCCTGTCGTGCCCATTAATCACCAATGGCCTCGTTCTCCAAGCTCCTCTCCTCTGTGTTCATTGCGCTTCTTTATGCCTCCACCACCACCGCGAACCCGTGGCCTTCGACCTCCAAGCATGCCACTCATCGTACGCGCACACTTGGTGCTGACGGGAGCCTCAAGCTTGAGACGTTCCACCCCGAGTCAACTTTCCAGGTCTGCTTCTACCTCTGCGTATTGTGACAGTTCTGTCTGCTGACATGCTGAGCAGGGATTCGGTGTTGAGGGATTGGATCACCCCCTCGCACGTCGTGCAGGCAACTTCGACATCAAAGCCGCCTCGGTGTCCTTCCTTGCGTCTAAGTTGGGTATTCATCAAAACGATATTCAGTTCCGTACGAGCGCGAAGGCAGAAGTGGCGCAGCACGCCTTCCTGAAGCAGCAGATCGTGTGTCGATTCCTTCCTTTTTCTTAATCGTGACGACTTACGAAACATGTGGCAGGATGGGGTACCTGTCGCCAATGCGGTTGCCAACATCGCTTTCAACGACGACGGCAAGGTCTTGTCATTCGGCTCTTCTTTCGTCAAGCCTTGTAAGTCTGCACGAATATTTGGACGACCACGAGGGGTTGTTGACTGAGTTGATTTTATAAAGCTGGCTCTGCGGACCATACTCCTACTGTATCGCTCAGCGATGCGATCGCTACAGCAGAGAAGGCACTGGATGGTACCCACAATGGACACCCCGCAACGCTTGAGTTCCTGATACAGCCTGACGGCTCCGCTACTCTCACGCACGTTATACAAATTCAAAATGAGAGTGCGGGAACATGGGTGGAGGCGTTTGTGGACGCGCACTCGAACAAGGTGCTCTCTGTGATAGACTTCGTTGCGAAATCCTCGGTCAGTTCGGGGGAGTGGCTGGGCTCTCCCCATTCTAACTGTTTCCCATTCCCCTTCTTTCTTTATGCAGTACCTCGTTCTCCCAATCAATAAGGAGGTCCTCACTCAGGGTTTCGAGACACTCACCGACCCCCAGGATTTGACTGCGTCTCCCCTCGGCTGGCACAATGATGGCACGACGTCCACGACTGTGACCTCGTGAGTACCCATTCTTACCACCGGGTTTACAGTACCCTGACATTCCGGTAGCGGCAACAACGTCTTTGCGGCTAAAGGCACCACTGCTACGTCCCAGACCTCCGCTACTCTTAACTTCATCTACACCCAGAATGCTGCTCAGGATCCGACCGTCGCGGCAAACGTCGGCGCGGCAGTTACGAATGCATTCTACATCGTGAACACGGTCCACGACACTACGTACAGATATGGCTTCACGGAGGCGACCTTCAACTTCCAGACGAATAACTTTGGAAAGGGTGGACTAGGGAACGATCCCGTCACGGTGAGCGTGCAAGACCCTGCGGGTATCGATAACGCCGACTTCGCGACCCCCGCTGAGTACGTCCACTGCTTTTCGAGTTGGTCGATGGGCATTTCTGACACAAAGAAGTGGCCAGTCTGGTCACATGCGTATGTTCCTGTGGGACTTCACTACCGTAAGTCCACTGCGTTCGATCTCTGGCCACACGTGTTGCTGAATCATTTGCCAGCCCGATCGTGATGGTGCGCTCGAAAATGATATCGTGATCCATGAGAACACACACGGCGTTACCAACCGAATGACCGGCGGTGGAACTGGACGCTGCCTGCAAACCACCGAGTCTGGCGGCATGGGTGAGGGTTGGTCTGATACCATGGCCGAGTAAGTCCTCGATCCGCTCCGCGCACGCACTTTCTAAGCTCTGGTGTAAAGCTGGAACGCGCAAGGCCCCACAACTGCCGATTTCGTATTGGGCCAGTACGTCATCAACAACCCTGCTGGCATCCGCAGCCATCCGTACTCGACTTCTGCGTGAGTATACACAACGACTGTTCGCCACGACCTAATCGCTCATCCCATCGACTCTAAACAAAGCACGACCAACCCGCTTCGCTACTCGACCTTGAAGACTCTACACGAGGTTCACGGTACGCCCCCTCTCTTTTTTCCGGATATCGCCTGTTCGTCTGATACACGGTCAGCCATCGGCGAGGTCTGGGCCAACATGCTCCACAACGTGTATGCATCGCTCGTCACTGCCCACGGGTTTTCTGCGACGGCGCGCACTAACCCGGGCGGTACGGAGGGAAACATCGTCTTTCTGCACCTCTTCCTGGACGCCCTGCTTCTCCAGCCGTGCAGCCCTACATGTAAGGCTTTCTCGTTTTCGCCGTACTCGGCGTGTGTCTTGTCGCGTTGACGCTGACGGGAAATGGACAGTCCTCACGGCCCGCGATGCGTGGATCCAGGCGGACGCAAACCGATATGCTGGCGCGAACTTTTGCTTGTTGTGGAATGCATTCGCGAGCAGGGGACTGGGTGTGAATGCGGCTAAACATAACGACGACTCTACAGTCCCCGCGGGCTGTTAAGCCTAATTTATATTAACTTTCCAGTACCATAGGAGGAGAGGGGCAGGCGTGTGGCGTTGGGAAGTGTATTTTTACTTGGTTGACACTGCATTCTGTAAATCGTACGTTGTCGTACGAATCATTATCGTTAAGGGTATTTGTCTTTCAACCGGATGTCCTTCCTCGTGGGTTGCGAGAGCGTGAAAGATAGATCGCAAGGAAGGTTTTTAATGATTGGGGTGTTTTCACGATCTGAGTCGTGGATTGCCGTCACGGTCTTCCCCGGTCCTGGACCGTCATCACTAATTATAAGACGGATCACTGGCAATCATAAGACGCTCCAGAATTTTGCGACAGTCAAGTTGACACATTGACATCATACATACCTTGCCCCACCCTGGCAACCGGCGAGTGAGCGGCTCAAGTGGCCGAGCTTGGGTTCGAGCGGTGTTTTCAATGTAGGGCGTGATGCGTGACAGTCCGTGACAGTCCGACAGTTGTTGACTTTTCGCAGCCTGTAACGCTCCGCTTTCCCACTTAAAGTTACAACTCAGAAAGTAGTCTTTTTTGTCAGCAACTTGAATATATTGTCTTTTTCAATGTCATCATTTACTTAACATTAAAATGTCGCTTACTACCTTACTTAGCAAATAAAAAGTGTAAATTGGCTAATAAAACTGCTACATGAAAATTTTACAAGTCAATACAGTGGGCATGGAGAAAGGGGTGTGTGCGCCAATGGGGGACCCCACGCTTGCCAAAAGGGGGGGAGGAGCAAACCAGGGAGAAGGGGCGCGGAAGGCGGAGGGCCGCGCACCAATGGGGGACGCAGGGGGAGGGGCTGCATGAAAACGGGGTTGCATGCGAATGCCCCTCCCGCACGAACGGGGCAGTAGGGGTGCACCAGCGGGGGGCAGGGGGTGCAAACCGG
>WNGR01023441.1_pt1 | contig 13087 bp, 8 predicted proteins | sample 5407581 | NCBI WGS metagenome assembly WNGR01 (sample SAMN13153383, study PRJNA577476) | soil metagenome | isolation source: 80 cm soil or saprolite under Garry oak tree replicate 2 | place: USA:California | collected 2016-06-15 | reverse complement strand
TGCTTCCGGTGGGCCCAGTTCGTGGATGAGCCAGACCTCAAGATGGCGACCGACGACATGACCAGGGTCACCGCCTATCTACGGGAGCATCCTGAGGTCACGAGCATCCTGATCACCGGCGGCGACCCGATGATCATGAGCGCGGCCGTCCTGCGGCGCTACATCGAGCCAATGCTCGACCCCCAGCTCGGCCATATCGAGTCGATCCGGATCGGAACCAAGGCGCTCGGCTACTGGCCGCAGCGCTTCGTCGGCGACCCGGACGCCGACGACACCCTGCGGCTGTTCGAGGAGGTCGTGGCGGCGGGCAAGAGCCTGGCGGTCATGGCTCATTTCTCCCATCCCAGGGAGCTCGAGTCGTCCCTGGTGGACGACGCGGTGCGCCGGATCAGGTCGGTCGGCGCAGTGATCAGGACCCAGGCGCCGCTGATCAGGTCCATCAACGACGATCCTGCCATCTGGGCCCGCATGTGGCGTGCCCAGATGCGGATGGGCATGGTCCCCTATTACATGTTCGTGGAACGCGACACGGGCCCGCAGGGATATTTCGCCGTGCCGCTGGCCAGGGGGCATGAAATTTTCCGCGATGCCTACTCGAGTGTCTCTGGCCTGTGCCGGACCGTGCGCGGCCCGTCCATGTCGGCGACTCCGGGCAAGGTGTGCATCGACGGGGTCGTCGAGGTGGCGGGTGAGAAAGTGTTCGCCCTGCATATGATCCAGGCCCGCAATCCGGATCTTGTCGGCAGGCCGTTCTTCGCGCGGTTCGACCCGACCGCGATCTGGCTATCCGACCTGGAGCCCGCGTTCGCCCCGAGGTTCCCCTTCGAGTCCGAGCCTGCGAGCGTTCCCGGCCAGTGGGCGGCGGAGGCGCTCGCGCTGAGCTGAATCCGTCGGCGATCTTTTCCCGCTACGGGCACGGCCCGCCAGGTTTGTCCTGGCGGGCCGCTCCCGTTTGCCCGTCGGTCGCCGCAGGCGCCGCCCCGGCTGGCCCATATGAGGAGCCGGTCCGGCGATCAGTCCGGCCCGGTGATCAGGCGAGCCCGGCCTGGTCGTGGGTCCGCGGCTGCGTGCGCGCTTCGGCCGCCGCAGCATCGGCCGCCGTGGCCTCTGCCGCCGGGCGCGGCCCGGCCGGCCGCTTCTGCTGTTTGATCGCCAGGCAGCTCAGCGCGCCGATCGTCAGCAGCACGACAGGCAGCACCATGGTCGAGCGCATGGCATTCACGTACCCGAACGTGAAGACGTCGTGGCCGATTCTCGCGACCTCCGCGACCAGGTTGGCGGGAAGGCCAGACTGCTTGCTCATGCCGCCGTTCTGGCCGGCCCCGACCTGGATGCCGTTCCTGGCCGTGTTCTGGATCTCGGTGATGAACCGGCCGCGTACCTGCGCGGGCAGTGCCGCCGAGCGGGCCGTGGCCTGGCTGGTCATCTCCGACACGAGCCGGTTCTGGCCGACCGCGGCCGTGCCGATCACCAGGCCAACCTGCCGGACGGTGTTCAGCACGCCCGATGCCGCCCCGGCCATCTGCGGCTGGATGTTGCGCATGGCCGTGGTGACCAGCGGTGCGAACGTGCAGCCCATGCCGATCCCGGCCACCATCAGCGGGACCAGGAAGTCCTGCCAGGACGAATCCGGATGTGCGATCAGCGCCAGCCAGCCCATCCCGAAACCGAACAGCAGCAAGCCGGACATCAGGATGTACTTGCCGCCGATCCTGTCGGTCAGCCGGCCCGCGACCGGGGCGATGGGCAGCGATATCAGCGAGGCGGGCGCCATCACGAGCCCCGCCTTCAGCGCCGAGAAGCCAAGCACGGACTGCAGGTAGATGGTGAACGGCAGGAAGATCCCCATCATGCCGATCGCGAGCACGCCGGACACCCAGTTCACCACCGCGTAGTTCCGGTCCCGGAACACAGCGAACGGCACCAGCGGCTCCTGGCCCTGGGTCAGCTTCTGGTACACGAGGAAGGCCGCAAGCAGGACCACTCCGACGCCCAGGACCAGCGGGATGCTGATGAACGAGGTGATCGTGCCCCAGTCGTACTTCTGCCCCTCAACCAGGCCGTAGCAGATGGCGAGCAGCGCCGCGCTGGCCAGCAGCACGCCGGGGATGTCGAACCGGTGCCTGCGGCCGAGCCGCAGGTCGGGAATGAGCACCGGGGTGATCAGCAGCACGATCACGCCGATCGGCAGGTTCACGAAGAAGATCCAGCGCCAGTCGAACGCGCTCACCAGCAGCCCGCCGAGAGTCGGCCCGGCGATGGTGGCCACCCCGGCGACCGCGCCCCAGACGCCGACCGCGGCGCCGCGCCGTTCCGGCGGAAAGGTGTTCGTGATGATCGTCAGGGTCTGCGGCATGAGCATGGCCGCGCCGAGGCCCTGGACGGCGCGGAACCCGATCAGCCAGCCAGGGCTCGGGGACAGGCCGCACGCGGCCGACGCCAAGGTGAACACGGCCACGCCGCTCATGAACAGGATGCGCGGGCCGATCAGGTCGCCGAGCCTGCCGGTGGTGATGACCAGCACGGCAAGCACCAGGGCATAGGCGTTGATCACCCACAGGACGTCGTCCAGGGAGGCGTTCAGCTTCGTGATCATGTTGGGGATCGCGATGTTCACGATCGTCAGGTCCAGCAGGGTCATGAAGAACCCGAGCGAGACCACCAGCAGCACCAGCCACGGGTTCCCGGCGTACTTCCGCACCTGTCCTCCTCGACGTCCCGCCCCTAGTCAGCCAACCTGTTAGCCCGCCCACTGCCGCTACGGTCGCAACAGCGCCACACGATATCCCGGTCTTGAGATATATCTCAAGTAGCTACATCCCAGGTAGCGGGAGTCGCGGGAGGCGCCTGCTGTCTAGGCAGTAGCGCCCGGCCAGGCCCCGGCATTCCGACCCTGTGGCAATATCTCATTCGCATAGTAGATGGGGGCACTGACATTCAGCCCGGTGAGCGACCTGCGGCCGCGGCAAACCGAACCCCGTTCGGGACGTCGGCTCAGCGGCCAGTAAGCTCCCGCCATGGAACTGAACGCAGTCGGGGCAATAGTGTCCGGGGGCGCGAGCGGCCTGGGCGAGGCCACCGCGCGAGTGCTCGCCGCCGCGGGCTGCCGGGTGGTCGTCGCTGACCTCAACGAGGCGCAGGGCAAGGCGGTGGCCGACGCTGTCGGTGGCATCTTCGTCAGGACCGACGTATCCGACGAGCAGTCGGTGCAGGCGGCAGTCGACGCGGCTGTCTCGGCCGGGCCGCCGCTGCGGGTCGCCGTGAGCTGCGCGGGAATCGGCTGGGCAGCACGCACGGTGGCCCGCGACGGAACCCCGCACGACCTGGCCGCGTACCGGAAGGTCATCGACATTAACCTGATCGGCACGTTCAACCTGATGCGGATAGGCGCCGCGGCAATCGCCAGGACCGAGGCCGCCGACGCCGACGGGCAGCGCGGGGTGATCATCAACACCGCCTCGGTCGCGGGCATCGAGGGGCAGACCGGCCAGGTCGCCTACTCGGCGTCCAAGGGCGGCATCATCGGCATGACTGTCCCCGCCGCCCGCGACCTCGCCGCGATCGGGGTCCGGGTGAACACCATCTGTCCCGGCATCATCGACACGCCCATCTACGGCTCCGGGCCGGCCAGCGACGAGTTCAAGGCCAAGCTGATCGCACCGGTGGTCTTCCCCAAGCGGATGGGCACCGCCGCCGAGTTCGGCCACCTGGTCCGCGTGCTGATTGAGAACGACTACATGAACGCCGACGTCATCCGCTTCGACGGCGGCATCCGGTTCCAGCCCAAGTGACTGAGCCCCAGTAGGGCTAACCCACCAGCAGGGCTAACCCAGCAGACCAGCCGAACCCCCGTAGACCAGGCAAAGAGGCAGTGATGTCGGACGCGGTTCTCACCGAGGTGGACGACGGGATCGCCGTCATCACCATCAACCGACCAGAGGCCCGCAACGCGGTAAACAGCGAGGTCGCCCGCGCCATGGCCGCGGCCATCGATGAGTTCGACGCCGCCAAGGATGTCCGGGTGCTGATCATTACCGGGGCCGGGGGAACGTTCAGCGCGGGCATGGACCTGAAGGCGTTCCTGGCCGGCGACCACCCCGTGGTGGCGGGCCGGGGCCTGGCCGGGATCACGGAGCGGCCGCCGGCCAAGCCGGTGATCGCGGCGGTTGAGGGCTACGCGCTGGCGGGCGGCTTCGAGATCGTCCTGAGCTGCGACCTGATCGTCGCGAGCGAGACGGCGAAGTTCGGCCTGCCCGAGGTCAGGAGGGGCCTGGCGGCCGGAGCAGGCGGGCTGCTCAGGCTGCCGCGCCGGATCCCCTACCACCTGGCCATGGAGATCGTCCTGACCGGCGAGCACTTCCCTGCCGATCGCCTGCACCAGGCCGGCCTGGTCAGTAGGCTGGTCGGCGCCGGCCAGGCCCTGGCCGGCGCCAGGGAATTGGCGGCACGGGTTGCCCTGGGGGCCCCGCTTGCGCTCGCCGCCAGCAAGCGAGTCATTGTCGAGTCCGCGGACTGGTCCAGCGATGAGGCGTTCGCCCGGCAGGGCGAGGTGATCGGCCCGGTGTTCGTCTCCGCGGACGCGATGGAGGGGGCGGTCGCCTTCACGGAGAAGCGGCCGCCAGCCTGGCGCGGTGAGTGAGCAACCGACCGCGTATAGTGACCGTACTGCGCCTGATCTCTTAGGCTTCCCGGCATAGATGCAGGCGTGGACGCACGCCTCCGGGAAGAGAGCGACAGCCATGACGGGTCCGCAGATCAGCGTTGTTGTGCCGTTCCACAACAACGAGGACCTGCTCGGGGAATGCCTGGGGTCCATTGCCGCCCAGACCGTGACCAGCCTCGAAGTGATCATGGTAGACGACGGCTCGACCGACGGCAGCGCGAAGGTCGCCCAGCGCCAGGCCGACGCTGATCCGAGGTTCACCCTGGTCAGTGTGGCCAACGGGGGTCCCGGATACGCCCGCAACCGGGGCATCGAGAAGGCCAAAGGAGAGTTCCTGGCCTTCGTCGACGCGGATGACATGCTGCCCAGCCACGCCTGCGAGATCATGCTGCACACCCTGCAGGCGTCAGGGTCGGACTTCGTGTCAGGCGGCGTGGAGCGGATCGGCCCGGCAGGGATCACGCCATCGAGCATGCACTCCAACGCGATCAAGACCAGGCGCATCGGCACGCACATCAGCAGGTCGCCCGAGCTGTTCTGGGACGTCTCGGTGTGGAACAAGCTCTTCCGCAGGTCGTTCTGGGACTCCAACGGGATGACCTTCCCTGAGGTCATGGCCTGGGAAGACCTCCAAGCCATGACACGGGCGCACGTGCTGGCCACGGCGGTGGACGTGATCCCGGATCCGATCTACTACTGGCGGGAGCGTGGCAAGGGCGCGCTGTCGATCACCCAGTCGCGGACGAGTATCAGCAACTTCAGGGACCGGATCGCCGCGCTGCTCGCCATCGACGGCTTCCTGCGCGATCGCGGCTCGGCCAAGCTGCTCCGGGACCATCAGCGCAAGGCGCTGGTGAACGACCTGTGGCTCTACGTCGGCGACCTGTCCCGGACCAGCGACGAATACCAGGCCGAGTTCATCGTGCTCGGCGGCAAGTACCTCAGCCAGGTCGACAGGCGGGCGATGGCGAAGCTGCCGTCAACGCACAAACTCGCGTACTACCTGATCAAAACGGGAAGGCTCGAGCAGCTCAGGGAGTTCAACGCCTGGCGGGCCAGGCAGCCGATCAAGACCATCCCGGTGGTCAGGAGATTCGGCAGGCTCTGGGCCGACCTCCCGTTCCGCGGCGACCGCAGCCTGAAGATACCGGCCAGCGTCTACCGGCCGTACTGGCGGGAGCTCGACCCGTTCGTCCGCGTTGAGGGCCTCGGCTGGCGTGGGAACCGGCTGGTCATCACCGGATGCGCGTTCGTGCCTTCCATCGACATTACCAAGCGCAGGAGGGCCTCGAAGATCGTCATCCTGCGCCCGGTCGGCGGGCGGCGGCTGCCGGTCGTGATCCCGGCCCGCTCGCTCCGCCATCCCGATGCCACCGCATGGTCGGGACAGGACAGGTACTCGTATGACTGGGCAGGCTTCCGCTGTGAGATCAGCTCCCGGTGGTTCCGGATCGGCCGCCGCTGGCTGACGGGGGAGTGGGACGGATACGTGCTGGTCAGGGGGCGCGGGGTTTGGCGGCCCGCCCGCCTGCACACGCCGGTTCGCGGGCCGGCCGAGCGCCCGGAGTTCCTGCAGGTGGCCCCCAGGATCAGGTTCGGCACCCGGTGGGTCGGGCGACGCCTGCAGGTGGCGGTGACCAGAACGCCTGCGGTGCTGCACGGGTCTGAGCACGCGGGCAGCGCGCTGCAGATCGAGGTGGACGTCGACCGCGTGGGCGCGGGCGCCCACGCGGAGCTGGTGCTGGCCCGGCCAAAGGGTGCGGCGACGCATCATTTCCCGGCCGCAGTGCACCGGATGGACGGCGATGCGGCGCGGGTGCACGGCGCGATACCGCTGCGCATCCTCGGGCCAACCCACGGCGAGCAGGCCAGCGACGGCGGTGCCGAATGGGACCTGTACGTCAGGGCCGAGGGCCAGGAGCGGATGCGGGTGGCATTCCCGGCCGGGCGGGCCGAATACCGGTACCCGGCCGGGCACCAGGAGATCGCGGTGGAGCGGACCAGGAACGGCAATACGGTGATCGCGCGCCGCGGCCTGCGCCCGGTCATCGAGGAGTACTCGTGGAGCGACGACGGGCGGCTGACGCTGCGCGGCATTTACCCGGCGTCCGTGGAGGGCTCCTTCGAGGCGGTGCTGCGCCGGCGTTCCTCGACGCAGCAGCACGCGGTCCCGTTTGACCGGGAAGGCGACACGTTCACCATCAGCATCGATGGGGGCCGCATACCGTCGTTCGGGCGGTCGCTGCCGCTGCGGGACGGATCCTGGGACATCCTCGTGCGCCGGTCCGGGACCGGCGATGCCGGGCTGATCGTGCCGCGCTACGACCATGCCAGGCTGGCCGACGTCGACGGCAAGAGACTCACCTTCGGGCTGAAGGTCTACCGGTTCACCACGTCCGGGTATGACACGCCGCTGCTCGCCGTCGGTCCCGCGCTCAAGCTCACCGAGCACGGCCGGGTACAGCGGCGCATGCTGCGCGGCGTCTACTACCCGCTGCAGCAGAAACTCCCGTTCCGGGACGCCGTGGTGTTCGTCAGCTGGAAGGGAAAGCAGTGCGGGGACAACCCGCGGGGGATCGCGGACGAGCTCCGCCGCCGCGGCGACGACCGCGAGCACATCTGGGCGGTCAATGATTACTCGGTGCCCGCTCCCGAGGGCGTGCGGGTCGTGCTCAGCGGAACCGAGGACTACTTCGAGGCGCTGGCCCGGTCCCGGTACGTGATCGCCAACGATGACATGGGCCCGAACTACCACAAGCGGGACGGCCAGGTCTACGTGCAGACTCCGGTACGACGGCGAGATCCTGGAGTGCGGCTACCCGAGAAATGACGTTCTGCGCAGCGGCGACTCCAGCCGCGTCGCCGCCGAAGTCCGGCGGCGGCTCGGTCTGCCGGACGGGAAGAAGGTAGTGCTGTACGCGCCGACCTGGCGGGACAACCAGTACTACGCCTCGGGCCGGTACCGCTTCGACTTCCGGCTCGATCTCGAGCGTGCGTGGCGGGATCTCGGTGACGACCACGTGTTCCTGATCCGGGGGCACCACCACATGGCCGAGGATGTGCCGGCCGGCCCCCGGCCCGATTTCGCGATCAACGTGACCGCCTATCCGGACATCTCCGAGCTGTTCCTGGTCACTGACGTGCTGGTGACCGACTACTCGTCGGTGATGTTCGACTTCGCCCCGACCGGCCGGCCCATGGTCTTCTTCACCTACGACCTGGAGCAGTACCGTGACAACTTGCGCGGTTTCTATTTCGACTTCGAGGCCGAGGCGCCAGGCCCGCTGCTAGCCACCTCGGACGAGGTGGTGTCGGCGATCGCCGACATCGATTCCGTGGCCGCCGGGCACCAAGCCGCCTACGCGGCGTTCACGGCCAAGTTCTGCCCGCTGGACGACGGCGAGGCCGCGGCCCGGGCCTGCGACAGCGTGTTCGGCCATTACCCACCCGCCTCCCCATCCCCCTTCACTGCCCGTGGCCAGCCGCGCTGAGCCCGCTAGCCAAAACCCCGCCGACGCGGCCGGAGCGGGCGTGCCCCGGCCGCGCCGGGACTCCAGGCGGCTGCCCGGCTGGCTGGTCGTGGTCGTCCCCGCTCTCGCTGCCCTGGCGGTGGGCGGCTACCGGATCGGCACCCCATCGCTGTGGCGGGATGAGGCCTACACGCTCGCCGCGGCGCAGCGCTCGTTCGGCCAGATTTTTGCCCTGCTGCTGCACGTCGACGCGGTGCACGGCCCCTACTACCTGGGCATGCATGTCGTCGTCGGCGCGGCGGGCACGTCCGAGACGGTGCTCAGGCTGCCCTCACTGCTGGCCACCGGCCTCGCGGCCGGGATCACCGCCGCGCTGGGCCGGCGGCTGGCCGGGCTGACGCGGCTGCCCGTTCCCGGGTTCACCGGCCTGCTGGCCGGCCTGCTGTATGTAGCCACTCCTCAGACGACCTTTTACGCACAGGACGCAAGGCCCTACGGGCTGGTCACCGCGTGCGCGGCCGCCGCTACCTACCTGCTGCTCGTGGCCCTGGCCCATGGCGGCAAGCGCTGGTGGGCCGCGTACGGCGCGGCCATCGCGCTGACCGGGATGGCCAGCCTGTTCGCCCTGCTGCTGGTGGCCGCGCACGCCGTCACGCTGCTGGTGACCCGCAACCGCGCCCGCCTGCTGCCGTGCCTGGGGGCCGCGGCCATCGCCGCCGCCCTGCTCGCGCCGCTGATCGTCCTCGGCTACCAGCAGGACCGGGCCCTGGGCTGGATATCCTCGCCCGGCCTGCGCGCCGTCGGCGGCCTGTTCGAGCATTCCGCGGGCTCCCGGCAGCTGATCCCGCTGGTGGCCGTGCTCGCCACGTGCGGCGTCGCGGCGAGCTTGCGGCCCGGCCGGCGGCGCGAGGTCACCGTGGCCACCGTGGCCTTGCCCTGGCTGGTGCTGCCGCCGCTCGTCCTGCTCGGTGTCTCCCTCGTCCAGCCTGTCTACGTCGAGAGATATGTCGTCTTCTGCCAGCCCGCGCTCGCCCTGCTGTGCGCCGCCGGGGTGATCTGGCTGGCCAGCCTGGTCGCCGCCTCGTCGCTGCGGGCCAGGATCCCGGCGCGGGCCAGGACCGTGCCGCGCTGGCCCGTGCTGGCCTGGTCCGTGCTGGCCTGGCCCGTGGTTGCGTGGACCGTGCCGGTGATGATCGTCGCGGTGCTGGCGGCGATGCTGGCCGGGCCGCAGCAGGCGGTCAGGCGCACCTCAGCCAGGCCCGACAACCTGCGGTGGGTTTCGGCGGTCGTCGCCGCGAACGAGCGGCCGGGCGACGCGGTCTTCTACATTCCCTCGGAAACGCGGGTGGTGAGCATGGGCTACCCGGCACCGTTCCGCAAGCTCCGAGACCTCGCGCTGGGCGAGTCGCCGGTCGCGTCGGACAGCCTGACCGGCATTCCGGTGTCCGCGCAGGTGCTGGCAACCCGGTTTTCCCTATGGCGTGCTGCAGGCCGCACCGAGGCGAGCCACGGGAGCGGAGGCGTGCGCCGGGTATGGGTTGTGCAGTGGCGCAACACGCCCTCGGTCCGGCCGGACACCAGCCTGGACCACGAGGAACTCGCGCTGGCCCGCGGCCTGCGCCTGATCAGGCGCTGGACGGTCCAGTCGGTGGTGCTGAGCCTGTACGCCGCGTGACCGCACGCCGCCTCGCGCCCGGTGGCCAGGTCGTCAGGGGCGCCGGCAGTGCCCCGGCGAGTTGCGTAACGGCACGGAGGCGATTAGCCGGTCAGGGCCGGGAGGCTGCGTTTGGGTGCATAGCTGGCGAGCTTCTCGCGGAGCCTGCTCCGGCCGCGGTGCAGGCGCGACATCACGGTGCCGATCGGTGTGCCCATCATCTCCGCGACTTCCTTGTACGGGTAGCCCTCGATGTCGGCGAGGTAGATGGCCACCTTGAAATCCTCCGGCAGGTCACGCAGCGCGCGCAGGATCTCGGAGTCGGCCAGCCGGTCCAGCGCCTCGGCCTCAGCCGAGCGCGCGGGCGGGGCGAGCGGGTCGGTGCCGATGTGCCAGTCCCCCTGCAGGTCGGCGCCGAGCGCCGCCGCGGGCTCGCGCCGCCGCTTCCTGTAGCCGTTGATGAACGTGTTCGCCAGGATCCTGTGCAGCCACGCCCGGAGGTTCGTGCCCGGCCGGAACTGGTGGAACGCGGCATACGCCTTGGCGATGGTCTCCTGCACCAGATCCTCGGCGTCGCTGGAGTTCTTGGTCATGCGGAGCGCAGCCGGGTAGAGCTGGCCCATGAAGGGCACGACGTCCTGCTCGAATCGCGCCTTACGGTCCGGGGTCAGGTCCTTCGACCTCATCGTTGCTCCGCTCGTTGATTGCCCGTCACCTAATAGACGCACGCGATTGCCGTTACGATGCGTGATCTGCACAACATTGCGGTTACGCATCGGGAACACTCAGCGAACATTCAGACTACGGGCCGGGGCCGACAGTGCCTGGCCAGGTGTCAAATCCAGCCGTGGTACCACATTCGGGAGAACCAGGTGGTGTACGGGACGATCTTGGCGGCCATCACCGGATACATGTAGTAGAAGTTCCACAGGACCGCGAGCAGGTAGGCGCCGGTGAGGGCGGCGCCAGCCGCCCGGCGCGCCGGCGCGGCCCGGGCCGGGCCGATGATCAGGCCGAGGCACAGCGTGATGGCGATGATGATGAACGGGTCGAACACCACCGCGTAGAAGAAGAACTCGGTCCTGCTGTCGTGCAGGGCGAACCAGAACCACGGCAGCCACCCGGCGGTGACGCCCGCCAGCACCGCACCTGCCCGCCAGTCCCGGCGGACGAGCCACCAACCCAGGCAGACGAGCAGCGCCGGGATGGACGCCCACCAGATCAGCGGGGTGCCGATGGCCAGGACCTCCTGCGAGCAGTTCTTGACGCCGCAGCCTCCCGGGGTCGCGTAGTAGAACGAGACCGGCCTGCTCATGACCAGCCAGGTCCACGGCTGCGACTTGTACGGGTGCCCCACCGTCAGGCCGAGGGCGAACTGGAGTATGTACCGGTCGTATTGGTAGAGCGAGTCCAGCGCCGACCAGATCGGCACATGGTTGCCGTGCTGGGCCGCCCAGTTCCGGTCGTAGCCGTATGGCGAGGCGAACCAGCCGCTCCATGACGCCAGGTAGGCGGCCACCGGCATCAGCCCGAACGAGACCGGCAGCCACTTCGCGTCGCGCGCCAGCGCGCCCCGCACGGGGGCGGTGAATCCCGCGGTGCGGCGCGCGCCCAGGTCCCAGGCCACGGTCACGGCCGCGAACACCGGCAGGAACCAGATCCCGTTCCACTTCGACGCGCAGGCCAGGCCCAGACATAGCCCGGCCACGACACGCCACCAGTGGATGCCGAGCCTCGGGCCCGCGCTGTCCGCGGTCCCGCTGACCGCCGCCTCCGCGATCCTGGCCCGCGACCGGTCCCTGTCGATCACCAGGCAGCCGAACGCGGCCAGCACCCAGAACATCACGAAGATGTCCAGGATCGCGGTGCGGCTCAGCACGAGCTCCAGCCCGTCCAGGGCCAGCAGCAGCCCGGCCACGCAGCCGAGCATGGTGGACCTCGTCATCCGGCGGGTGATCCTGGCTGTCATCAGGATCGCCAGCGAGCCGGCCACCGCGACCGCGAACCGCCACCCGAACGGGCTCAGGCCGAACAGCCACTCCCCGCCGGCGATGAAGATCTTCCCGAGCGGCGGGTGCACCACGAGCTCGCCGCCGGTGCTGAGGATGCCGGTCTTGCCCTGAGCGAGCAGCGCGTTGGCGTTCTTGACGTGGTTGATCTCCACGCCGTGGCGCAGGATCCCGTACGCGTCGCCGACGTAGTAGGTCTCGTCAAAGACCACGGCACGGGGCATGCTCAGCCGGTCGAACCGCAGGAACGCGCCGAACGCGGTGACCAGGAGCGGCCCGGCCCACCCCCAGATCGGGTGGCCAGGGATCGGGGGGGCCAGGCGGTTCCGGAGACCAGCGGCGCGGCTGGGTTGCCCGGCCGTCACAGGCTCGGTCTCATTTGCCGTCATCGAATGCAATCGTATGGGTGCCGGGCACTAGCGTGGGGCGCGACATGGATGGCTCCAGGAAACGCCGGGCCGGCCTGGCCGTAGGCGGCGCGGGGCAGGCGCGCACCGGGCCGGGTGTGCGTGCCGAGGCCAGTGCCGCGGGTGACGCGGGCGGGACACTCACGCTCGCGGCGGTGCCAATCGGCAGGCCGCAGGACGCCTCGCCGCGGCTCGCCGCCGCGCTCGGCGAGTCGCCGGTCGTGGCGGCGGAAGACACCCGCCGGCTGCGCAGGCTCGCCGCCGCGCTCGGCGTGCGGCCCGCCGGCCGGGTGGTCTCGTACTACGACGAGGTGGAGGCGGCCCGGGCACCCGGGCTGCTGGCCGAGCTCGAGGCCGGGCATGACGTCCTGCTGGTCACCGACGCGGGCATGCCCGGCATCAGCGACCCCGGCTACCGGCTGGTGGCCGCGGCGGCGCAGGCCGGGATCCGGGTCACCGTGCTGCCCGGCCCGTCGGCCGTCACCGCGGCGCTGGCCGTCTCCGGGCTGCCGAGCGACCGGTTCTGCTTCGAGGGATTCCCGCCCCGGCGGGCGGGCGGGCGGGCCCGGAGGTTCGCCGAGCTCGCGGCCGAGCCGCGGACGCTGATCTTCTTCGAATCGCCGCGCAGGCTCGCCGCCACCCTGGCCGCCCTGGCTGAGGCGCTTGGTGCCGGGCGGCCCGCGGTGGTGTGCCGCGAGCTGACCAAGACGCATGAGGAGGTCAGGCGCGGCACGCTGGCCGAGCTGGCCGTGTGGGCGGAGGGCGGGCCGCTGGGCGAGATCACCGTCGTGGTAGCGGGCGCCCGGGCGCGCCGGCGCAGGGCGGGCGGGCGGCAGGACGCCGGCCCGGGCGAGGGCGGGCTGGGCGAGGGCGGGCTGGGCGGG
>WNGR01007482.1_pt1 | contig 13089 bp, 16 predicted proteins | sample 5407581 | NCBI WGS metagenome assembly WNGR01 (sample SAMN13153383, study PRJNA577476) | soil metagenome | isolation source: 80 cm soil or saprolite under Garry oak tree replicate 2 | place: USA:California | collected 2016-06-15 | reverse complement strand
GAAGTAGGTTACGACTTGTACAGAGTTAAAGGTACAAGAAAAAGTAGAGCTTGTCAATAAATCTGATCTGCCTGGTGGTTGCCCATGTGTAAGAACCAGCCGTAGGGGCCGATTTGTCGGCCCTTATACGCATCAACCTAAGCTGCCTTACCGTGTCCCCCTGAGCCGCAGCGAAGGGTCACCTACTCCAAATAAATAGGCTAAAGGGCTTGCCAAGTAGGCCAAAGAGAGAGAGAATCCTTCAAACAGCTTGAAAACCGAGAAAGAAGGAACTCTCTCATGGCTCATGATACTCACTTTCCGGCGGTGGTGCCAGAAGCAGTCTCCCCGCAAGCGGAAGAGTTGCAAAGCTGCTTGCTCACGATTTGTCCCCCTCCCTCCGATCGATCGGTGCTCAAGCGCCGCCGAGGTCGCCCGGTAGAATTGACCTTGCCCCATCTGGCGCTTGGTGTGCTCGTGTGCCTCTTGCGTGGCTGGGAAAGCCAGCTCGATCTCTGGCGTCGGCTGTGCTTTGAAGGGGTAGGCAGTTGGCCCCACCTCGCTATCTGTGATCAGACGGTCTACACCCGCCTGGGTCAGCACGGCATGCAGGCCATGCAAGACTGCTTCACCCAGGTCAGCCTCTGGGTGGCTCAGCTCGCTCCTCTCGGGGCGTCTCGCACCCTGGCCCCTTTCGCTCGCGACGTGCTGGCCCTCGATGAGAGCACGCTGGATCGCCTCAAACGCTGGTTGCCACCCTTGCGCGGGTTGCCCACCGGCCACGATGGCCTCTTGCCCGGACGCCTGGCAGGTCTCTTCGATGTGCGCACCCAACTCTGGCGCCGGCTCGACATGCTGCCAGAGGCGCGAGCCAATTGCAAAGTTCATGCGCGCGATATGCTCTCGGGTCTGCAAGCCGGAACCCTTCTGCTCTTTGATCGCGGCTATTTTGCCTTTGAATGGTTTGACGAACTCACCACGGCAGGCTTCTGGTGGATCCGCCGCCAAATCGCCTCGCCCTCCTTTCCGGTTGAGCACATTTTGCTCAGTCAGGATGGCTTGTTCGATGCCATTGTCTGGATGGGTGCCTCGTCTTCCAATCAGGCTCGCTACGCCGTGCGCCTGATCCGCTACCGCTATCAGGGTCAGTGGCACAGCTATCTGACCAATGTTCTCAACCCCTGCGTGTTGCCAGCGACCGAAGTCGTCCGCTTGTACGCACGCAGATGGGACATTGAACTGGCTTTCCGCCTGTTGAAAGACCACCTGCGGCTCAATCTGCTCTGGAGCGCCAAATGGGAGGTGATTGGCGCACAGCTCTGGGCTTGCCTCACCCTCGCTCAGCTCTTTCATGCTCTCCAGATGCAGGCCGCTGAACAGGAGGGGGTGGACCCCTTCGACGTTTCTCTCCACCTGCTCGTGCGCCATGTCCCCCGCTGGCTCGCGCACGGACTCTCCCCCTTGGAACAGATCCAGCTCCACGGACGGGCCATGGGCCTCATTCGTCCCAGCACCCGTCGTCTTCCCCAACTCCCCGGGCAAGACATCTGTTGGCCTCCTCTCGATTTGCCTTTGCAACGCCCCTCTCGCTATTCTCACCGCCCTGCCGGCAATCGCCGCCGCAAAAAGCCTCCTTCCTGATTTATTTGGAGTAGGTGAGCGAAGGGTCTGTCTCCTTGGGCGTCGAGGTGCTTTGTTGCGCTCAGCATGACAGTTCCGTCCTCCTGCCGCGCCCTCGCCCTTACAGCATTTGATGGGCTTTTCTTAGGTTGATGCTTATTGGGCGACCCAAGGGTCGCCCTCGCCCTCGTCCTCCTTGCGGTCGCCCTCTACGTCTTAAAGACATGCCCCATTCCACGCCCGCAACAATCTTGGCAATTCCGCCAGGTGCACTATCGTAGCAGTGGGAGAAATATGCTCAGGTTTAGGCCACGGACTGCTATTCTCCTTCCACACTGCACGCATTCCCACACCCAGAGCACCAGAAATATCATCAATCATCCGATCTCCCACCATCACACACGCATCCGCAACCACATCCAGGCGCGCAGCCACCTCCAAAAACACCGATGGGTGCGGCTTTGAGTGAGGCAGGTCCGAGGTATACACAATTTCGTCGATCAGGCTGTCCAGCACGTGTGCTGCAAGGTCTGCGTTATGCCATTCAGCCGCCCACCAGGTATTCGAGAGTAAGCCCAGCTTGTAACCACTGTCGCGCAGCAATTGCAGCGTTTCACGCGCATCAGGAAAAACGGCTGCCCAGCCGTCCAACGCGCGCGCATAGCCATCGAGCGCTGCCAGCAATGCCGCCTCATCCGCGTGACGTCCCAGGCGCCGGAAACCATCGCTCACCAGGCTCGTTGGAGGTCCACTCCACCGTTCCGTTTCCACTCGACGCCAGTGCGCCCTTTCCGCGTCCATCATCGCCTGCACATACACCTCGCGCTCCGGCCAATCACCACCAGGCACCCTGCTAACGAGGTAATCATACGATAGGTTCCAGCAACGGATCACCCCCTCATCCCAATCCGGCCAATCAACCAGCGTGCCCCCAAGATCAAAAATTACTGCTCGCGGAGCCTGCATACCAATCTATCTCCTGAATACTACGTATCCAATCTTTAGAAGCTAGTATATCATACGCTCCTCCTATAACCTCTATTCTTCCGAAACCACTCCACCGCCAGATGCACAAGAGTCATCCTGGATTTTTGAAAAATCCAGGATGACTCTTGTCTCTGTATATTACGATGAATCAAGCAGCTTATTTAATGGAGAAGAAATCAACTGGGATGTTTTCATCGTTGTCAGAATTGTAATCGATTACAATCATTTTGTCAAGTGTATTAGATACAAATTTGCTCTTTTTCAAAAAATCAGATGAATTCCTGCCCAAAATGCGCGATTCCGCCAGGAAAATGCAATGATTCTGGAAGTCGTTTACAATTTCAATAGCATATTTCACGAAGATATGTTATAATTAAGCAAAACGTTTACAATTCTTCTGAAAAAGAGGGGGAGAAGTGTATGGCCAGTATCAAGGATGTTGCCAAAGCCGCCGGGGTATCAACGGCAACGGTTTCGCGTGTACTCTCTAATGGTGCGCACGTACGACCAGAAGTGCGCGAGCGCGTGATGGAAGTGGTGGCACAATTAGCCTATCGACCTAATCTGCTGGCTCGTAGTCTGCGCTCCCAGCAAACCAATACCATCGGGCTTATCGTCTCAGATATTCGCAATCCGTTCTTTACCGCGATAAGTCGTGCCGTCGAAGATACGGCCTATGAGCAGGGATTCAGTCTCGTCCTTTGCAACACGGACGAAAATCCTGAGAAAGAGGCTATCTACCTGAATTTAATGCAAGACGAAAATGTGGCAGGAGTGATTTTCTCTCCAACACGACAAATAGCAGCCAATTTCACCGCATTGAAAGTCACCTTTCCCACAGTGATCGTTGACCGCTCTATTCAAGATGCCGATGTTGATATGGTGCTGCTTGATAACGTCGACGCCGCATATCGCCTGACCACCCATTTGATTGAGAATGGCTATCAACGTATTGGTGCTCTTTGCGGTGAGACGAGTACAACTGGAAGAGAAAGATATAAAGGATTTGAAAAGGCATTACGAGCGCATGATCTCTCCCCGATGGCAGACCATGTGAAATTTGTCCAGCCGAAGATTGAGGCGGGGTACGCGGCTGCCTTGAAGATACTCAATACCGCTCACCCACCCGATGCACTCCTGGCCACGAACAGCTTGCTGGCTGCGGGTGCTTTGCAAGCCATTCGTGAACGCAATCTTACCATTCCTGATGATATAGCTCTCGTGGCCTTCGACGAGACCACCTGGGCATCGCTCGTTCAACCTCCGCTGACGCTCATTGTCCAACCAACCAATGAGATTGGTAAAACCGCGACAGAACTCCTCCTGCAACGCATTGCCGATCCCAATCGTCCCACGCGTCAGGTGATCCTGAAAGGACAGTTACTGGTACGAGGATCAAGTGCACCTCGATGACTACCAACGTACGTTCCCACCAGGTACGCGGACAGCTCAAGAAGCTGCTCTACAATGCCTCCCTGATTGACTGAAGTTGCTTATTTTTCATCCCCTTTTGCTACTGGCTCGTAGGAAAGAACAACGACGCCTGAAGCGAACGTCTTTGTCTCGACAAGTTTCAGTATTTTCATCTCGCTCCCGTCTCTGAAGACACGCTTTCCGCTCCCCAGAACAATAGGAAAGACCATGAGCCGATATTCATCGATGAGGTCCAGTTGTGTCAGCGTGTAAACAAGCTCGCAACTACCGAAAACCAGCATGTCCTGACCGGGCTGCTGCTTGAGTCTGGACACCTCTTCCGTGAGATCGCCCTTGATCAGGCTGGCATTCCACTCCATCTCAGTGAGGGTCGTTGAAGCAACATACTTGGGCATGCTGTTCATGCGCTCACCATATTCCCCGGTACCTTGCATGTGAGGCCATGCGGCGGCAAAGCCTTGATAGGTCACTCGTCCCAGGAGAAGAGCGTCGCACGCAAAGAGTTCATCGAATTTATACTTCTCCTGTTCTTCGCTCCCGAATTGAAAGGTCCACGCGGGGTTTTCCGCGACACCGTCCAATGACACGAACTCGGATACAATAACTTTTCTCATGTTGATCCTCCTTCTGTGTGAACACAATGTGCTTGCAATGTGCAAGCGCAGACACGCTCCCATTCTTAAACCAGGATGAATAATCGGAAGTGCTCTCCTGATCAATGTCTCCTTGCTGTTGTATCAATCCATCAAGGCCAGGACCACCGGAAATCGCCCCGTCTTCCCCTGCTCTACACGGTGTGAGAAAAAGAGATCAGTGCTGCAACCCGTGCATATCCCCGGCATCTCGATATGTTCCGCCAACAGACCCGCCATCAGCAATTGATTATAATTGGCCTCCCGTATATCCAGGCGCAAACTTACACGCCCTGCCAGTTGCTTCCTCGAGAACACCGCCGATTCGCGCACCATCTCGCGGTACTTCTCAGCCGTCGGCGACTCATCAAATTCCGCCTCGCCCATATAAAGCCTGTACACCGTTTCAGAAATCTCATAGCAACATGCGCCAATCGACGGAGCAATTCCCGCATAGATATTCTCTGGCCGGCATCCAAACTGCTCGCCCATCGCCTCTACAGTAGCAAGCGCAATTCCGCGCGCCGTTCCGCGCCACCCACCATGAGCAAGCCCAATCGCTCGTTCAACCGGATCATAAAATAGCAGCGGTGTACAATCCGCGAAAGAGAGCGCCAGCGTCACCCCCCGTTGCTTCGTAATCAGCGCATCCGCCTTCCGTCGTGGCTTAATCGTCCACACCAATTCCTGCTCATCCACCACATAAGAACGGTGTGGCCAATCGCTGCGCCAATCATCCCAAACCTCCTTCTCCGTATCAAGCGTGGCAACATCCGCGCCATGCACCTGCCACACTGTAGCGCACGGATACTCCTCTATCTCTATCGTTTGCAGCACCAGCAAGCGGTTGCGCACAACATTGTCAATCGTATCACCCGTGCTGTACGAGGCATTCAGCCCCTTATACGGCGTCGTACTATATCCCCCTAATCGCGTAAAAACACCATGTCTTATCTCTGGAAATTGGCGATAATGCCCAAATTGCATATAACACGCCTTTTCCTCTCGCTGCTCGATCAAAACAACTCCCTTGCCTTTTCAACCAGATATTTCATCAAGAGCAAGCGCTGCCCGCGGGCAGCGCTTGCTCTTGATGAAATAAAAAATGCCCTTACCCGGTCACATTACAACTCGGCGCATCGCCCAAGCCGAAAACGCGATTGATCACCGGTTGTATAGTATTACAATGAGGAATCACCACAGACTGCTGTGCACCAACAGAAGGATCATAAACATAGCCATAATCCCCATAATCCTGGCTCCCACTCCCCGGACCAAGGGTAATATGCTCAATAGCATTTGCGGGCAGATTGTGTCCAAAACCCGCAAAGCCCACAATCTCCTGTTCGCTCAAATCCGTATAAACGCTCCCCTTCAAGTCATTGAATAGTTGCGACAGATTGGCAAGGATACTCCCAACATTCAGTTTCTGCTTCAGCGCCTCCAGGACCTGTTGTTGTCGCTGCGTGCGACCAATATCCCCCACCAGGTCAGCATGTCGCGAACGCACATATTCCAGCGCCTCCTGCCCATTCATATGCTGTGGCCCCGGCGCAATATACAACCGTTTGTAAGCAAAAGGATTGTTAGCGTTCTTACCCGTGTCGTCCGGATAGACATCGTCAACAACAGGATGTATCACATCGATGTTAAGCCCACCAAGTGTATCGATCACCTTCGCAAAACCATCCAATCCTACCCAGGCATAGCGATCAATCGTAATACCATAATCCTTCTCAATCGTCAGCCGTGCCAGCCGCACCCCATCATTAAAACTGTTATGTTGACTTGCCCCCAGAATAAATGCCTGGTCAATTTTATGCATCCCACCCACACCCCCCACTTCCGGCACATTCACCCAGGAGTCGCGTGGGATAGAAACCATCGTCACCGTATTATTAGCCGTATCCACGTGAACAACCATCATCACCTGTGTCAGTAAAGCAGGAAAACTGTACTTCCCGTCGTTATCGCTCCCCAGCAACAAAATATTCCACGACTGTCCCGTAACATTGCTATCCGACGGAATCACATCATTGACAGGCTCTTCCGGGCCGCGACTCACAGGACGAATGAAGCTCGAAACCGACGATTGGACATAGTAATAGCCATAGGCCAGCGAATAACCACCCGCCATGACAATCAGCAAGAAGACAATAATCAAAATACGCAGGAAAAGGGGCCAGCGCTTCTTGACCTTAAGCGGTGACAATTTAATTGTGTTATCATTATCCATTTTCCAGGCCAAATTATAGATGCTAGAGATTATATACTATATCCTATCACACCTATATAACATTTGTTTCAAACGAATAAAATAGACACCCTACTCTGGTACCTTTGCCTGTAAAGGCTTCTGCCTGAGCAATCGAGACGAATTAGCGAGAATACCCAGATCAGGCAAAGACTGAGCCGCAGCCGCCACAATCGGCGGCAGCACTCCAAATGCCGCCAGCGATAGGCCTAGCAGGTTATAGAGCGCAGTAAAGCCAATATTCATCTTGACCACGCGCATAGTACGATGAGCAATAGCAAAGACCTCTGGCACCAGCTCCCAATCATCACGCATCAGGGCCATGTGTGCTGCATCCAGCGCGACATCACTTCCGGCCACCCCCATCGCAATCCCCACGTTCGCTTGCGCCAGTGCCGGTGCATCATTCACACCGTCTCCCACCATCACAACGCTATGCCCTTGCGCCTGGTATTGCTTCACGATCGCAATTTTATCTTCTGGTAAGAGCTGCGCTCGGTAAGCGATGCCAAGCCTGTTTGCCAGAGTCTTCGCAGTCTGCTCGTTGTCGCCCGTGAGCAGTTCGATCTGCTGCACGCCAAACCTGCGCACATTGGAGAGAGCCTGTGGGACTTCCAGGCGAATAGTATCGGCGGCTGCCAGCACTCCGATCAGGGTATCCTCTTTTGACACCAGCAGCAGCGTCTTGCCCTGTTCTTCCAACGCTTGTACCTCAGACGATGCGCATCCTGCTGGAATCATCCTGGTACTACCCACGGCAATGCACACACCATCCACATGTGCTCGTACACCATACCCTGGGATTGCCTCGAAGTCCTGTGGAAAGCTCAGTGAGAGACCCTGAACAACAGCCTCTCGCCTCACAGCCTCCGCCAGAGGATGCTCCGAATACCGCTCGCAGCTTGCGGCAAGATACAACAGTTCGGTTTTCATAATGTCAGCCAGGGGCATGATATCTGTGATTTGTGGACGACCAAACGTGATCGTCCCAGTCTTGTCGATCAGCAACACATCGGCCCGTGCCAGTTGTTCAATGTACTTGCCGCCTTTGATCAGCAAACCGCGCGAGGCTGCCGCGCCAATTGAGGCGAGCATGGCGATCGGCGTTGCCAGGGCCAGCGAGCAGGAGCAGGCGACAACCAGCACCGCTGCGGTAGAGAGGGGATTGCGACTGATGAGGAACGTAAGCGCCGCAATGCCTGCCACCACTGGCAAGAAGTAGGCCGAAAAGCGGTCGGCCAGGCGCTGCACGTCGGCCTTGTGAGCCTCGGCTTCTTCCACCATCTTGATGACCCGTCCAAAGGTTGTATCGGCACCAACATGCGTTGCGCACAGGCGGACGCTGCCCAGCCGCGCAATGGTCGCGGCAAATACCCTACTCCCCGTACTCACCTCAACTGGCATGGATTCGCCCGTAATGGCCGCCTGATCGATGGTCGCCTGTCCACTCACCACCTCGCCATCCACGGGTATCGACTCCCCAGGGCGCACAACGATGACCTCACCCACCTGGACCTCACCAATAGGCACTTCCACCTCATTGCCCTCGCGTTCCACCCGTGCTGTCTTAGGGGCAAGCTGCGTCAACCGTTTGACCGCCTGCCGCGATCGCTCCGTCGTGAACGATTCGGCAAAGTTGCCGATATGCATGAAAAAAACAATGACCGCTGCCGTGGGCCACTGTCCAACCACCAGGGCCGCAACGACGCCCAGGCTCATCAAGGTATGAGAGGTGACTTGCCGTCGCCACGCGGCACGCAGCACATTCCAGAAAATAGGCGCGCCACCCAGCAAAACCAGGGCCACTCCGACAGGCCACGGGATCACATTCGTCACCTGTTCAAAGAGACCCAGCCACTCTCCGGCCGCCACAATCAGCAGAACAGCTCCCACCACTAAGCCAAAGAGCGTGAGAACCTGGCGAGTAAAGCTCGTCAGAGCAGGGTGCTGTCCTTGCGCCTCAGTAGTCGTCTCTGGCACCGAGTAGCCAGCAGACTCCACCGCTTTGCGCAAAGTTTCCACCGGCACTCCACCTGGATCGAGCCGCAGAACCGCCTTCTCCGAGGTGAGAAAGACTTCAACCGACTCAACCCCAGGAACCGCAGCGAGAGCGTGCTGCACATGCTGGGTACACTCGGCGCAATCCATCCCACTAATAGGAAGCTCCATCAAGCAAGACGCGCTGGGCGGCGTGGCACTAGTCATGACCTGCTTCCCCTTGCTCAACTGCCGCCGTGGTACCATCGATCGGCTCGTAGCGGGTACATTCATAAACCCCGCGTGCGACATCAGCCAGCAGTTCATCAGCCAGACCCAGCAGTGAGGCAACCCGCTCATCGCTCAACTGGTAGAGCGAGTACCGCCCTTGTTGAGTCGCAGCGACCAAATCACAATCACGCAGGCACGCCAAATGATTTGAAACATTTGACTGACTCAGCCCCGTTCTCTCAACAACGGCACTGACTGTAAGCGGCCCATATCGCAAAGCTTCCAAAATCGCCAGGCGAGACGTATCAGAAAAGCCCCGAAACAGCTTCGCCTTAAGAGCCGTCCGTTGAGGCACCTGTACCACCATCTCATCAACTCCTTCATATCATCACATCATTAACTACTGATATGATAAGTCGTCGAAGAAGGCATTGTCAAGCAAAGAAAGCATCGGCGATGAGAGGGGCTATTCAGCCTCACTGTACTAGCGGGAATCGATCGGGGCACGAGGTCCGGGTCCCAGGCCAAGAAGCTCATGAGTTGCACCCATGCACCGGTTCATGACGACGACCAGCCCCGCTGGTTCAGCTACCCGCCGGGCTTCCTCCGAGACGATCCCCAGCTGGAGCCAGAGCACCTTTGCTCCGATCGCAATGGCCTGCCGTGCGATCTCGGGAGCTTCTTGGGCGGGGCGGAACACCTCCACTACGTCCACGGGCACATCAATCTCAGCGAGCGAGCTGAACACGGGTTCTCCGAAGAGCTCGCCACCACGTGGGTTCACCGGCAGGATACGATATCCCTGGCTTTGCAGGTAGCGCGGCACCTGGTGTGCCGCCTTTGACTCATCAGCAGAAGCGCCAACCACCGCGATGGTCCTGGTTTCGGCGTAGATGCGCAAGAGTTGCTCGCGTTCAGAGGCTTCCATCATATCCATCAACTTTCTTTCTTTTCTTTACCCAGGCATAGCTCTCCAGTTCATCGATCTCACGAGAGGGCGCAGGTCTCGCCTTACTGCTCCTTGATGTCATCGAAACTGATTAGCTGGCCGAAGTGCCTCATCAGGAAGCTCTGGATGTGCCTCCAGGAGGCGCGACAGCAGCCGGGCGGCTGATGAGGAGTCCGATGACATCGACGACCAGGGCAGCGACGGCCAGCACGCCGAACAGCAGCGCCTCCGGGAGAGCCAACCCGAAGAGGGCATCCAGGGAATAGTTTCCGGGTCCTCCGATCCCTATGGCGATGCTCACGGCCATCAATACCAGCGTGTACTCGTAGCCGCCCTTACTCACGATGAAGCCGTTTTTCCAGTGACTCTTGAACGTCGCCATGAACATCGCGCCGAAGATGCCGGCTGCACCCAGGGGCGTCAAGAACCCAAGGGCGACGGAGACGCCGCCACCCACCTCCCCCAGGATCACCAGGCTGACCCACAGCCACGCCGGTTTGAAGCCCTGCTTCTCGAACCCCTGCATCAACCTGGCGAGACCAGGCCCGGCAAACCAGCCAAAGAGCTTTTGCGTTCCGTGTACGGCTAGCGTCAGTCCCACCACAAGGCGGAGAATGAGAAGAGCGGCGCTCATTGTGACAGTCATGAATCAGATTCCTCTACACCGACAGCAAGACCCCGTTGCGGGAGGCTCTCAAGGATAAGAATTTTGTGAAACGAACAGTCCCGTAGGGGCGGGGGTGGCAGGGAGGAAGGGTGGGGACCCTTGGGTCGCCCTGCGTCCTGTTCCCCTGCCGCTTCCCACCTGCCCCCCATGGGCGACGCAAGCGTCCCCACTCCACTCCTCACCTCTCCCGCCCCTACGACTGTGACGATCTGCATCAGGCTCAGGCACTCTCGGCGCCGGCAGTTTACTCTGGTTTTTGCTCGACGAACTCGCCCTCGATTATTATCTGGACCTCATCGCTGACGATCCACTTGCCATCGAGCATCATGTTGAACGTCAGGCCGAAGTCCTTCCTGTTGATCTGACCCTCGGCGCTGTAGCCGATTCGGTGGCCCATCATGGGGTCATTGAATTCCCCGTACTTCACCACGGAAAGCGTCACCGGCCGGGTGTTGCCCTTAATGGTCAGGTCGCCAGTCAGGGTGTAGTGATCCTGTCCGGCCGGTTCGATCTTGGTACTCTTGAAGGTGATCGTTGGATACTTGTCGGTTTCCAGAAAATTCGACGACCGCAGATCGTTGTCCCGCTGGGGATTGTGGGTGCGGATACTGGCCGTCTGGATGGTGACTTCAACCGATGATGCTTCGGGGTGGTCGGGGTCGATATAGCCGGTCGCGCTGACTTCGAGAAAGTTACCGCGCACCTTCATCATGCCCAGATGCTTGGCGGTGAACTCGACTTGCGTGTGATAAGGATCAAACTGCCAGCGACTCGTGGTTGTGCCTTGCGCTTCATTCTGTGTTGTCATGTCATTGCCTCCATTGAAATACTGTTTTGGATTCTGCTGGGAAAGGGAAGGCAATGTCGCACGTTCCCTTTCCGCTTTTATACTTTCTTTACGGAAATAAGTATAAGCTTGAAAGTTCCTTTTGTCAAGGATGTTGTTTTTCAGGAGAAAATATGGTATACTCGTGCTATGAATACACCTACCCACGCGCAGACAACTGAACAGCTCGAAACATGTGCCACCCATCCAGTGGGCCGCGCCCTGCGCTTGCTTGGCGATGTTTGGACGCTCCTTATTGTCTACACGCTCTTGACGGGCACCAAACGCTTTGGCGAACTGCTAGAGGTCATGGGCAATGTCAGTTCCAAAACGCTGTCGCAGCGGCTCAAGATGCTAGAAGAGATCGGCTTTGTGCAGCGGCAGGCCTTCCTGGAGATCCCTCCACGGGTCGAGTATCGCCTGACCGAGAAAGGACTGGCACTGGTCGACATTATGGAGGCGATCAAGCAGTTTGGACAACGCTACCTCTCCGAGGCTGTACCACTGCCACCCCCTGATGCTGCGCCTGTTCCCTCCACGTATCAGTAATTGGATGACGTTACCACATCCCTTCATCAATTTGTTAAACCTCATCCATCACGCAAACTGCTACAGAGCCACCATGATGTTCCGGCCAGATGTATGGAATGAGGAGACAGCACCGCCTGGTCCTCTACGAAGATGGAACCAAGATAGATTACACTGTCTGGCCAGTTGCTCTGCTGCGAAGGATCCTGAACGAACCCGGGCTTCCAGACGTTCTGGACGTGGGATATCGGATTCTCGTCGACAAGGATCACCTGGCGCATGAGCTCAAACCTCCCACTTACACTGCCCATATTCCTGCAAAGCCAACAGAAAACGAGGGTAAAAAACGTTATGATCCCTTCTTTGTCTCCCCTTCCTCTTTCGACAGTAAGGCGGCCCCGTACGAAACAATGAGCAATGCGCCTGCAACGAGTATGAATATGCCGCTGTGGATGATGCCCAAGGCACTGAGAATGATAATCACTGTCAAGACAAGATACATGACAGTAAATAGCCCAGTGAAAAACCGCTCCGTTCCGTTTTTTGCTTTTCGCATAGCGTTTTCCCCTTTCTTGTTAGGCAACTGTGGGCAGAGTAGATTTCCTCGCTCTGTTCTTGCAACCGTATCCAGCCAGCTTCACCCCTCCCGCGTACAGTTTCCCATAATAGAGGATGGAACAAACATCTCACCATGTCATCACAGAAGAGAGCTTCACACTCACAGGATGGTCACAACTTTATACCCAAAGAGATTGGAACGGCTAATACGGCCTATTAGGCCCGCTGATGGAGTTTACAACGCGACTGGTGTGCAAATGCTTCCTCCTTATATTGAATGGGAAAGCGTCCCATGACCTGGTTATACTCCCGCTGCACATCAGAGAGCGAAAGCTAGGAGTAGACCAAATAGACAGTGCTGGTTGTATGTCAGCGCTGGAGCATGCCGTTCTCGCACGCCACCACCTCCTGCCCATCGCGCCTGCCATAACTCCTCTTGAGGTCCTC
>WNGR01020225.1_pt1 | contig 13093 bp, 10 predicted proteins | sample 5407581 | NCBI WGS metagenome assembly WNGR01 (sample SAMN13153383, study PRJNA577476) | soil metagenome | isolation source: 80 cm soil or saprolite under Garry oak tree replicate 2 | place: USA:California | collected 2016-06-15 | reverse complement strand
ATCGAAAACGGCTCTTCAACACAAAACTGCGCCAAGGAGATCCGGGTGGAAAAAAGAACTAGGGTCTTTCTGCTTCTCTTCCTATTCTTCCTGTCAATCTATGCAGCCATCGCTTTCTATGCCACGAATAACAAGCCCAGCCAACCTTTCCTCGGATTCGGAATATACTCGGGACAAGACACCCTCTCAGGATACATAGGAACCGGCTCCACAGTCAACGTGAACCAGACCTATCACTGGACATTCAACGTCACTAACGAGATGGGAACAACCCAACTCGTGCAAATCATCACCCGACTCGGAAACAATCAGACACTCGGACCTAACGCAACATCGCCCGCGACACTGCAGGTGATGGCAAATTCCACCATGTTCGTCCCGAACAGGGGTTCCAGGTTACAGGACTTCGACTGGAACGTCACAAGAGAGACGCTATCTGGCGGGCTTGAGTACCTTACTCTAGATATCAATGGCCGTATAACCAACTCGACCTTAGGTACAGGGCCAGGTGGTCCGTTTCGATTATACTTCGAACTTTGGACCTTCAACTCAGGATTAGCGACTTTTCAGTATTACTCTTGGCTTCAGATAGGATTCAGGGTAAACAACTAGTTTCTGATCTCTTAGAGAAGGTTCTGGTTCTCATAGAGGCGGTCCGTCCCGCTCGAATAGACGAGATTATAGTGCTGCCATAGTTGCGACTCGAATCCGTTTCTCTCTCCGATGTACTTCGATGCGCCATTTCCGTATCTGAGGGCGTAGAGGTTTTCGTAATACTGGGAAAGCAGAATGTATTTCGAGGACGCGTCTTGATTCGTTAAGGTGAGATGGAAGTTTGCGAGAGTTGAGTTTGCCTCTATGAACCCTCCGGTCAGGCTGGACATATTCTCCTGCTCATCCCGGGGGCTATTGAGTCCGCCCTGTAGCGTAGAGTAATACCAGTATCCATATTCTCCCAGGTTGATTAGAAGCACGGAATGCTGCAGTCCTCCAGCAATGCTAGAGACGAGTAATGATGATTGAGGAACAATCTCCTCCGGATCGTTCCCGTTTCGAGAAATAGGAATCAAAACAAGGAGAACAATCATGCCGATGACCATCACCATTCTGAAAGGACGATACAGCGATTTTGCCCCAAACTTGAAGATCGACCGGCGCTCCAACAACCATGGAAACAATATCACCATCGGAATGAGCGAGAAGAGATAGCTTCGCGCAAGCATGTCGGTACGAACGAACACTGTCACAGGGACGGTCAGAACTGCGACAGTGAATAGCCCGCCGAGGAGGGCCTCTCGCCGAAGAAGCCTCAGTCGTGACAAGAGAACGAGTGTGACTCCGACAGCCCATATCGCCCCCGAGATTACCAGTTCTGATGTGATGGTGACTTTGTAGCTGTATGACGGAGTCGAAGGAATCGAAGTGCGGACAGACCTGGTCGCGATCGATGACAGGGAGACGAGAGCGCCTCTTGCAACAGAGGAAATTAGGCGAAATGCGTCAGACGCATATGTAAGCCACCAGGCTGTGAATGAGACTGTCAGAGCGGTGACCACCAAGCCAACACTCGAGAGGAGCTCGCGAAACACCGGCCTAGACTTGAGGAAAGTATACACTAGAAACAGGATGATTCCCGGAATCATTAGGATTACAGTTTCGGGATGACTGACGATGAAGAGGGGTGCGGTAAACAGGGCAAGAACCGTCCACGGCCTGGATTCTAACGGATTCTCAATCATTTTGACAAAGAGAAGGATTAGCCCTAGGTAGAGAATGAGCTCTAAGGCCTGCGGAGACAGGTGAAGCTGGAACCATAGTGCTCCTACGAACAAGCCCGTTGCCGGAGCGGCATACTCAGTTGAGTGAGACCGGATTATGGTGTAAAGAAAGACGATCATAACGGAGGAGCATCCGATTATGAAATACCTCATCAGGCTAAACGGGTCGAGACCCGGGACGAGGATGAGCTGGGCGAAAAACGTGAAGCCCCCAGGGAACTGTCTAGCATACCATATGGGCGATCCGGCCCAGCCTTGATTGTTGAGGAGGCCGAGTGCATTCCCAGCGTGCTGATAGCTATCCAAGATTCTCGGAGTGTCGTAGACGAAGGATGGGAGACCAAGCGCGTACAGTCCTAGAAGGAGGAGGCTCGACAATTCCAGAATTGTTCTGACTCGCCTCTCGGTACGCTTGCTTACAAGGAGTAGTGCGATGGTTGCTCCGAGGCCCCACCAGTATGTCACCGGCAAGTGTGACACATAGTAGAAGGAGTCAGCGGGGAGAACTGTAATGGTGAAAAGGGCGGCCGTGACAATGTAAAGCGCGATGGCTTGGGCCAGTAGCCCCAGAGTCATCGCGAGCCTCTCAACAGAGACCGTTTCATGAAACGGCCGGTCTGGGACATAAACGAAAGAGTCGACGCTCGGTGATAGTATCATTAATCCCTGAGCCTGCGAGAGGGTTCCTCGACTCGTTAGAAGACTTTTGCTCCCCTGGAGTCCCTGGTTACGGTGACGACTGACTGGCGAAAGTTACGAGAAAAATATCTCGTGCGGTGTTCGAAAGCTTCCTCGCGAGGCAATCCTTTTTCAGGCAAACTTGTTGCGAACACTCTTTAGGACCACCAGAGGTACCACATGATTGGGACGCGAGCTACGCTTCGGGATATTTCTCAGTGGACCGACTCTGGAGCGTTGGCAGGTAAAGTGCGTCCAAGACCTCCTCCAAGTAAAAGGAGTAAAACTCGTTCTGATAATGCAGGGGCCGGAGCGGACCAACGGATCACCCGATTCTAGTCCTGCCATGTTATTACGATCGTACTCCAAACTGTTCGTAAAACCCCCAGCCATAGCGCGAGTTGAGGCTACCAGCCTAACTTCAGACACGCCCCGACTTGTTCGCCAACCAAACAAGAGCCTTACAGACGAAGAGGTAGAAGAAATTCGACAGTACGATCTGGACTTTATTCTCAAGTTTAGAGATGGAATCATTGAAGACAAGCTGCTAGACACGGCTCGGTATGGCGTATGGTCATTCCTCCATGGTGATCCGTACTCCTACAAGGGCGGTCCACGTTGCTTTTGGGAAATCTATCACAACGACGCTGTGACAGGAGCAGCGCTATTCAGAATGACGGAGATTCCCGGCTCAGAGGTGGTCTTGAGGAAGGGATTCTTTCGAACCCAGAACTCGTCGTATTCAAGAAACCTTCAGCTCGTGTGCTCGGAGAGTTCACGGTGGCCTGCACAGGTGTGTCGAGACATTCTCAGCGACAACGCCGATTACATTGCAAGCCCTTCGAGCAGCATGAGCGAACGAGTATTCTCTTCACCCAACAATCGCCAGACTACTCGTTTCTTGCTAAAGCTCTTTGCTAACCGGCTCAAAGGGTTGTTTCGGTCGCTGTTCCGCTACAGCTTTTGGAACATAGGCGTGGTTGAAGCGCCCATAGAGCGATTCCTCGATCCGGCTTTCAAGCCTAAGATCGATTGGCTGCCGCGCCCACCGAAGGGAGAGTTCAAGGCCGACCCGTTTGGAATGCTAGAGTCTTCCAACATTCATGTGTTCTACGAGAACCTCGACTACCATGCACCGAAGGGCGTCATATACACGATACAGGTGAGTCAAGGAGCCTTTTCGAGTCCGCCGCAAAAAATGATTGAACTCCCAGTACACATGTCATATCCATATCTTGTGGAACATCAAGGCGAACTTTACTGCGTCCCCGAGACAAACCGAGCACGAGAAATTAGCGTGTACAAGTCTACAAGATTCCCAGCGGAATGGCAGCGAGTCGGAACATTGCTCTCAGACGTGATGGCAATTGACACCACCATTTTCCAGTATGATGGAATGTGGTGGATGATGTTCACCGACAGAGAAAAGGGAGGAGACGCGAACCTCTACGTTTGGTATGCGCCGGATTTCTGGGGGCCCTGGAAACCCCACATGAACAATCCTGTAAAGTCTGATGTCCGCTCAGCAAGACCAGGCGGGACCCCATTCTACCATGAGGGGGCCCTATATCGCCCAGCACAAGACTGCTCAAGGACAGGTGGAGGAAAAACAGTGATCAACCGGATCAACCGATTGTCACCCAGTGCCTTCGATGAAGAGGTTGTTGCAGTCGTAGAACCGGATCCGACTGGCCCTTATCCTCAGGGATTACACACGATTTCGAAAGTAGGTGATTTCACCTTGGTAGATGGCAAGAGGTTTGAGTTTTCAGCGTTCGGACTTTTGAACAATATTGTCAAGGGGGTTAGGCGAACCCTAGCCCGTGAATAGACTCGCGCGTTCGGAACGCTGAGAGTGACGTCTGGGCAAGGATTACTCTCGGATCATTCTTTGGATGATACCAGCGACTTCTTCCTTTTTTCTCGAGGTTACTGTCACGATGACGAGCCCCTCGTGCGGCTGTCCGTACAATACCAGTGACCCTTCAGGTGCTTCAATTATTACTGGAAGCACTAGAAGGTCTTCTTCTCCCTCGACATAGATGATTGAGTTCTCTAACCTCGTAGCTTGTCGAATAGTCTCTTGAGCCTCGACTGTTATGACGCCTGGAGGATTCTTGATTGCGAAAGTCTTATTGGCCGGGTACTTGGAGGCGACAAGATCTTGCCTTAACGATCGATTATCAACAATTCGCAAGTCGGCCCTGACTCCAGCCTTCAAGGTCTCACGCGAAACCACGTCTCCAACCGCAATAACCTTCGGTGGCTTTGTTTCCCGAATCATGCGCGCTAGTAGAGGAATTGTTTCTTCTGCTGATCCTGGGACGAGTTTCCCGAATGGAGTCTTGAGCCTCGCAAGGTCCTCTGGGCTGGGCCTGAGAGTCATTCTCTCACTTGAATGACAAAAAGGCTGGTCGCTATTTGAACCAGCCCACTGCCGTCCAAAACGGTTTACTTTCTACGCAACATTGCAGCGCTTGCCAGAACGGATGGGAAGAGTAGTCCTGCGCCCGTGTAGAATATGAGTCGGATGCCGCCTGTGTCTGCCATCAGCCCGCCAAGGATGTTGCCTATAGCAAGACCGATGCTTAGGACCGTGCTGTACAGCGCATTCGCTGATCCTCTTTTGATCCGTCCGGAAATATCGCTCACGTAGGCGAGTATTAAGGGTGCAATCGCCGAGGCAAGGAAGAAGAGTGGTGCAAGAAATAGGTTGATTGGGAACCTGTCGAAGTTGGGGAAGGACCAGCCGAAGATGACTAGGAAGCCCACTTCTCCGAGAGCCCCAAGCGTCATGATCCTTGTTCGTCCTATCTTGTCCGAAACGTGACCGAAGATTATCGCCCCCGCGGCGAAGAGGCCGCCAAGGACTCCGAGAAAGATCAGCGTCTCAGTAGTGGGGACGAAACTTGTCTCCTTGATTGCCTTGGGAAGCAAGAAGTACATTCCTAGAATGACGGTTTGTGCGATCCAGACAGGTAGAATCGGGCGTATTCGTGCTCCGATCCTCGGGATCCTCTGGGCATGCTTGATGATTTCGATTCGCACGGGCTCGTTCAGAAGCTTTAGCGCCATTATTCCTGCAACCAGGAAGATTGTCGAGGTCAACCAGAACGCGTACGAGAGTCTCGCTGGGAACGTATTGACCAAAAGGCTGCCGAGTCCGAAGCCAAGTCCATATCCTCCTAGGTTGGCCAGATCGAAACCGCCCATACTCTTTCCTCGATCCGTTTTCTTCGTGGCATCCCCAAGCAGGGTCAACGACGTGACTCCGGCAGTCGCGGCCGATATACCCATCAGCGCGTGAAGGACAGACACGTTAACCAAGTTGGTCGTGAAGCCTATCGCCGCTGTGAGCAGCGTAATCAGAAGCATGCCGGCAACATGCAATGCTTTCCGGCTGTGTCGATCGGCCAATCGTCCAATGGGCATGGCGCTAGTCGCCTCGGCCATTGGATACAGGGCAAGGATGATTCCCACCTGAAAGCTGTTGGCGGCAAGGTACAGTGGGAAGATTATGGTGACAGCGCCGAAACCGATTCTGGTCAGGAACACGGCGAAGTACAGATAGAGAACCATTCGGCCCTTCTTGTGACCAGTCATCTTGTGACCATAATCCACGCTTGAAACTTGGTCCGGGCGTAATAGGCGGAATGGAACAGTCGAACCAATTCGGGGGGAACGGTGCCCGACCCTATCATCATCGAATCCCACACTTTGACAGAAAACGCGTTCTCTGTGACACTCCCCCCTAAATCATGAGAACCACAGTTGAGAGAGAAAAATCGCCCAGAATCAGCCCCAATCCCGAAAATAAACCGCCGCGTTAACTTGCATTAGGCCGTCCGGCGGTTTGCTTGGGACTTGCAAGAACCAGGACAGGCTGATTCTAAGCCCTGAATCATTTCTCTACACGCCGATTGATCTCGACGAGAGTCCCTAGATTTCCCGATTCGAAAAATCGCGATCCGGGTAGATTGCACGGGATTAGCTTGGAAAAGCGTCTAAAATGGTTTCAAATAGAAATCACTCTCAAAAAGGGAGTGCCATTCCTGGCAGATCGCATCGTAAACCTCCTCTCCGGTGGGCCCTTAGTAACCCAGCGAATCGTTACCTGGGCAGTGACGGTCTCTCTCAGCTCATTAGCGATGAATATGATGCAAGCAATGCTTCCCGAATCCTGGGGTAGCTGAAATCCGAGACTACCCGGCCCCTCGCGTTTCTCCTCACTGCTTCCTCAGCTGTTAGAGCACGCTGAATACCTGAAGCCATCTCGCCCGGAGAAGAATCCTTTACGACGAAACCGTTCACCCCATCACGCAGAACCTCCGTGATGCTCATCACGTCGGTCGCCAACACAACACCTCCGCAAGCCATTGCTTCCAGTATCCCGAAAGGAGGATCGGCAAGCCGTTCAGGCACTGGACCAACATATGGAAAAATGACCACGTCAGCAGAATTGTAGGCCGCAACCCTCTCATCCTCCCTCAGATCAACTCTTCTGACCATCAAACGCTCCCCGAGTCCAAGACCTCGCGCCAACCCCTCAAGCTTGTCAGAATCACCCTGCGACGACCGCTTGGCACTTGTGAGAACAAGCAAACGAGCCTTGATCCCCATGTTCAACAGCTCTCTCATCGCAGCCAATACACGAGCCGCGGGGAACCGCGTTCCCCACAGAGGTCCCATGTATAGCACAGTCTTTTCTCCCGACCCGGGACCAGCCACCACTACCTGGCCGGTCGGTCGGTAGAGTTCGCAGTCAATGGGAGGCCGTATCAGGAACCTCCTGGTCCCGGGAGAATTCTCCTCAGCCCACTCGCCAATGCGAGGCGTTGTGAAAGCATAACTCTCGATGAAGAGTGCGTTAGTTAGCCATCGCAAGGGGCGGACCGCACGGTCGCGCGGATCATAAGATGTGAAAACATGCCGGACGATCTTCCCCCGCCCTCGAGCAAGCTTGAACGCCGGCGCAAACGCAAGCGCGTTAGTACCCACAACATGTACAATGTCCGGCGAGACAGTCCGTGTAGACATCGAGAGCCTGACCGCTGTCAAACCCCGAGTGTTCGACGGCCTAGGCCTCGGTGCCGCCCTCACTGACCGGTAGAAAGCGTCCCCATCGGCACTGGATGATACTGTTGCCAGAAAACACTCCGCACTGTCTGAAAGACATTCGATGAGACGTTTAGCAAGAATTGAGCTAGCGTGGTTCCACGGCGGGTGCACGTCATCGCCTACAAAGCAGACTCTGAACCCTATCCGCTCCTTCGGCCGTTCATTACCGTCCGGACTCGGTTCGAGATTAGCTCGTGAATCCTTTCTCGACTCTGCCTACCATCAAGAACTTCTTCCCCCAAACTGGGACTGAGTACCCGGTACAGGCCGACTCTCTCCACAAAGTGCGCTAGACTCGGCAGATCGGGTTTCCGGCTGAAGGCTACTTCTGGATCGACATCGACAAGGAACGCGATGTTCGGGCGAGGGAGAATCCGCAAGAACCGGTACCCGAGCCTCTTAGTTGTCGGAGGGTCATGAAGATCCGCCATGCCCTCCACAAGTAAATCCAGAGCGTATCGGTCACAAATAACCGTGTATCCCAGGACCAGCGGAATGGCCAGTTTCAGGGTTGTCTTCATGAAATTGTCGAGCTGAACGAGCAGACACCAAACAGACGAGACTCCCCTCTTCCACGGGAGCCGAGTCTCTACAAAGCCAATGCTACTCGTCGAATGAATCTCAGCAATACCTCTGCGCAGGAAGAAGGCTAGAAGCGGGAGCGACAGGATTGGCCTCCACCTCGACCAGCCCCTCAACACGCGAGAGTCTTTGGCCTTCAGTTCTGACTCAAGCGCGTCAATCTGAGTGGTCTTTCCACTACCATCGATGCCGGAAAACGCGATCAGAAAACCCCGCCTCATGTGCCTGGATCTTTCCTCGAAATCGAACCTAGCCTAGGCTACAACTGCCCTCTAGTCTTCTAATCCTAGCCCGAACATGCAAGGTGACCATCTGCACGCGACCAAGAACCTTGTAGGGTTAAGAATTCTTTGTGCCCAGAGCGGGACCATTTCGCGTGTCCGAGATTTTTCCCCACTTTAAGCTCGGACCCTTAACCCCAAGCTGGACCAGACTCGCTAAGAGCACGACTTGAAAGAACGTGAAAGCGGCAGCGCCGGCTATCAAGTCCAGGATTCCGCCAATCTGCATCATGCGTCCGGTATCATACTTCCTTGTTAGCGAGTAGAGAATAGCCATGGGAGGAAGGACTGCCACTATTGCGACCCCAATCCCGTAGAGCGCTTGAAAGGGTGAGGTTGAGAGGATTCCAATGAGTATTCCGATCCCAAGGACAACAAGAATCGGGGATATGATGTGGACAAAGAACTCGAACGGAAACACGATCCGTCCATAATTCCCAAGCTTCCCGTTGAACAACGATGATCTGGTTCTCATCAGCGCATGCTGATTGGCCATCCCCCGTCGGAGCTTGTGCCTCAATTTTGACCCGATCGTGCCCGCCTCTTTCTCGTAAAACCTGACACTCTGATCATATGCACCCCTCAATCCGGTCGAGCGGAGCCCAACAGTAAGCTCAATGTCATCGCACATGCAACCTGGTCGAAGTGGCTTCAATGCGTCCCGTCGGTAGGCTGAGAATTCGCTCTCGCACATAAACGGAGTATCGAGCCCGTCTTCAGCCATCCTCACAGCGGTGTACATCGCCTTGTACCCATTTTCTATCCGACTTGCAAACGTATGCTCAGCCACCGGTATCTCGACCCCTGACGCGGCGCCGACACCATCCTCCTGGAAGTTCGAGATAAGCTGCGAGAGAGCCCCAGAAGGATTCGTAACATCAGCATCAGTCAGCACAAAGTAATCCGATGTCACAGATCTAAGAGCCTCATTGATCGCGTCCGCCTTTCCCAGTCTGGTAGACTGTTCAATCACGGTAACGCTCAGGTCCTTTCGATGCGCATCAGCAAACCGTCTAGCAACATCGCACGTGGCATCAGTCGATGCGCTGTCGACGACTATCACCCGCATCTTATGATGCGGGAAGTCAAGCTCGGAAATGTTGTTCAGTCTCCGCTCTATCACCTCCGATTCATTGTATGTCGGGACAACTATCGAAACCGTCGGCGACGAATTGTGGATCTTTCCAGTACCTACTTTTCGACGAATTGGGGACCTGAGCATAATTGAGAGGCAAATGGTGTAGGCTGCAACGAGTATCGAGACGATGGAGTAGTAGATTATTTCGAGCGGTTGCAGCTGAGCATTCCCCCATCAAGACTGAACAAGCGGCCGAAATGCAAACCCTGTCTAATTGATCTCGTCAAACGAAAAGCCGTTCTTGTCAAAGCCTTTCGCGACCTGCACGTACAACCCATCGCTCTCCTCTCCCGCGTTAGTGCTTATTGTTAACTCGTTACCTGACGATGCTAGCTTTGCGGCTTGTCTATGAGACCACCAATCCGAGGCTCCAGCTAGCGTCATCACCTGGCAGCTCGGATCTTCGCTGAAATGTTTCAGGATGCGAGCATATTCTTCAGTGTTTCTCTGATCCGCGAACTCATAGTCTGGGTGTACCAAAAGGGTGCATAGGCCTCTGACTTCGCTGATCCAGTCTGCCTCTCGGGCAAGACGAGTACCTGCCTCTGAAGGAGTGAGGCCACGGACTCGAAGAAGTTGGTGATCCTGTGGAAGCGATACGGGCACCTCGATCACCTCCTCCAATTGCAACGGGAACACGGTGCCTACTCCGTGAGATTTCAAAGACGTTGGGGACAACAGTTCCCAAGAGGGAACTGACGAGTCGCAAGAGTATCCAGCTTTTCCGACAGCCTCCAAGAGCTTCTTGTCGTGTTGAAGCAGCGGAGCGCGAAAACCCCTGACCTTTGCTTCCGTCATCTTTTCGAGAGTTTCTCTACATTTTCTCAGCCGCCTTGTTCTTGAATCCAATGAGAGGAAGATCAGCCGACCATCGTGGTCAGTATCATGAGCTCCTATCTCCCCCGACTTGGCCAATGGACTAAGGCTCTCTCGGGTAAGCGGGTATCGATTTGTGACAATGTTCCAGGTTGAACGGACACCGAGATCTTTCTCGATGCTAAGCATGTTCTTGCTTCCCTCATTCAGTCCACGGCCAGTTTCTACATCATGAGAAACGGCAGCCCCGAAACGCTTGCCACGCTTCCAGAAGCCGATAAGTGGAATAGGAACGTTCGCTACACTTATCAGGCTAGCCAGGAAAATTGCCCGAAGACACTCGATGGGGCCAACGTTCTCTGCCCCAGCGTCGTCAGCATCATCCTTCCGAAACGCTCTATTCCTGACAAATGAGGGAATCATCCGATAGGAAAAGGGTAGACGAGTAGCCATCCTGAACTTGAACGATGGAGGGTCCTCAAGCCCACTTGAGACATGGAGAACGAAAGAGGAGACTAGGTCAATCGAGAGAAGATAGATATTCGTTGATTCAAGCCTAGAGAGAATCGGCGTACCATCGGACTCGATTACTGTCTTCACCTTTGAGTTCGCGAAATTGTAGATCCGCGTTTTAATTGAGGTCTCAGCTTTGCGAGAGAAGGGGACGTGCACAAGACAGTTGTTTGTCCTAACGCCAATTCCATAGTGGTCAGCGATTTTCCCAGCATTCGTGTCGCCTGATGGAGATAAAATGATTGGGAATCTCGTTCCAGTAGACTCTGGAATCTTGCCGGATGTCATGAAGACCTGATCAGGGGTTAATCCAGACCGTGTGGTGTAGGGTATCTTCCAGAACTCGGCAAATCCCGCAAGCGTCTGAAGATCTTCCCCGGTAGTTGCGTCAAGTCCGATAGTTGGAACCTGAGATCGATAGGGCATTAGTTCTTCGCCCCGATACGAAGCAGGAAAAGCGGTCCGACTATCTGCCACCAGTCTCTTAGAGGGGAGATATGCGTGTACTTTCCCTGGGTCTTCGGCGGGTATGTCTTGGATACTGGACGTTCAGTGAACTTGTAATTGAGAGTGAGTGCCTTGTAATGTAAGTAGTATTCAAGCTCGTAATGATCAAGCCACTCCTGACGAAAATGAACCTGGGGATCTTTGAGCAAAACAGTCCGATATGCACGGAACCCGTTCGTTACATCAGTACAATGGACCCCCGTCGACCAAGTCCATACCACAGGAAACAGTCGGCTGAACACGCCTCGGAGAAACGGATTTCTCTGCCTCTGCCCACCCGGGAGGAATCGTGATCCTTGAACATAGTCATATCCTCCTTCCAAGACGGGCCGAGTTAGCCGGGGAATTTGGCGAGGATCATCCTTTCCATTACCCGCCATAACCACGATTATGTCGAAACCCCTAGAGAGTGCATATTCGAATCCCTGTCGGATCGCAAACCCGATTCCCTTGCGCTGGGGATTCTGAATGAGCTCAAACGGCACCTTAGCTCCTACGGTCGCCCTGGCTATTTCATCCAATATGACAGGGTTAGGATCGTCGGCCACGACGCAGACCTGATCGACGATCCCCGGTTCAAATCGTTCCAGTACTTTTCCGATCTTTCCTATTTCGCGGAATATCGGAATAATGACGACGATTCTAGATTGACCGTCTGTCGAGGACGTCTTGTCCAGGGTCACTTCAACGGGTTCCTGTGCCCGACTACCCTCGCCGGACTCCCGACAGCGATAGCGTTGTCCGGAATGTCCTTGGTCACCGTTGAGCCTGCTCCAATCAAAGCGTTTCGTCCTACTGTCACCCCTGGAATAATCGTTGTTCCAGCACCAATTGATGCGTCCCTCTTCACTCTGGTCCGAGCAAGAGTCCATTCGCCGTGAGTCCTTGGGTATTTGTCATTCGTGAAAGTAACGTTCGGGCCTATGAACACGTTGTTCTCGATAGTTACGCCAGTCGGAATGAAGACAAATGGTCGAATCTTACAATTGTCGCCAATGCTCACGCCTTCCTCGACATAGACGTAGGAGTCGATCTTCGTGTTTTTTCCAATCTTGCATCCATACAGATTTACGAGATCGTAAATTCGCGAGTTTTTTCCAAGCCGGGTCTTTTGAATGATAGAAAACTGTGGGTCCTTGGTCACCTGATGCGGACCCCTTCTGCGACAGGGAATTTCACCGGGACAGTTCTTTCCTTTCTCATTGATTCACGGGCCGCCTCAAGTAGGGTGACAACTTGGGCTCCTAAGAGTCCATCGCTAAGGTTGGCGAAGGATTCTGATCGAGAATTGTGGCTGATGCATTCGGCGAAATGCGAGATTTCCATGCGCAGAGTGTTGCTGGGGGTAATATTTACCCTGTCAACTTGGTCGCCTCGTTGAAGGACAGCCGTTTGTTCTCCGCAGTCGAGTCGGGCAATTCCTTCGCTTCCGACCACGGTCACGTTTCTCCTCTTTTGCCGGTCCAGCCAGCTCACCTCAATATGCATACACAGTCCGTTGGAATATTCGGTATTGAGGAATGCTACTTCCTCGTTTTCTTTGGTCCTGAACCCTTTGCCTCTGCAGCTTATTTTCGTGGGCCACTGGTTGAGGAGATAGTTGGAGATGTCAAATGGGTGAGGAGCAAGGTCGGTGATTACTTCTCTCTGGGATTGTGGCATGAGAAAACCCGTCCATTCGA
>WNGR01005928.1_pt1 | contig 13095 bp, 10 predicted proteins | sample 5407581 | NCBI WGS metagenome assembly WNGR01 (sample SAMN13153383, study PRJNA577476) | soil metagenome | isolation source: 80 cm soil or saprolite under Garry oak tree replicate 2 | place: USA:California | collected 2016-06-15 | reverse complement strand
CTTTTGTCGGAGTATTTTTCAGTGTTCGTTCATGCTTGAGATCATAGAGGGTGATTGACGGCTCGACCTGGGGAAGCAGCACCGACGCGATAAGCACCTCGTTGCATGCAAGTGTATGCTCGACATACCCATGCTTTTTGGTCCCAGGAGGAAGTGAGACAGGCAAACCCACCGTATCAGCAAGATACTTCAATCCCTTTGGAGACAGATAAAACACGGTCGGCGGCTTGCCAGCAGCACTATGAGCAAGGGTCATTGTTTCGACAAGACCATCCTCGACACATTTTTTGAGTTTGCTTCTCACATAGTTGACGCTTTTTTCACGGCCTAAGAGGATGCATAATTGGCTCAGTGTCGCGTAATGGAAGTGGTACAGTGCTTTGAGGATATCCGTATCAAGCACCCCTGAAATAAACTGCAATGGTTCACGATCCAGGGGAACCATTGATATAACCCGCCGCTTTGCTAATGGTGTCGTGGATGCAGGAGCAAGGGACACAAGAACCAGGTTTGCCATAGTTTGTTCTCTCTCAATGGTTGCAAGCGGCGTCAGCAGGCGACTGGCATACACACCTTCAATTGCTGCCAATTTTCGCGGATCAACGTTGACTGAGGGAACAGTATGTGTTCTCACATGCAGCACTTGTTTCTGTATCGTGACAATTGCCTCTTGACGCTCGAGGGTTTCAAAGACGTGTTTTGCATCCTGGAGGGTTTTCACCTGGTCAAATGGTGAGGATTGGCGGGGAGGGGTACCAAGGAACAGGTCAAGAAAGCCTTGCTCTTTCACTTCTTGTTTTCTCACGAACCGTTGCGCCGCCCAGGTGCTATCTTCATAGCCCAATTTAAAGAGCATGGAGAGAGCATTTTGTAAGCTGCCTGTTATGCCTTTGGATAATTGGCTGGTTGTTTGGTGCGCCAGGTAGAGCGTCCCCTTGTATTTCCTCACTTGCTCAAGAACCACCGAGAAACTCTCTTCTGAGGCACTAAAAAGCGGAAATTCATCGACGATTACATGATACGGTGTCCGTTTTTCGGCTGGCATGTTTGCCCGCGACAAAAACGCTTGCTCTACACCCACCATCAGTAAGCAGCCGAGCAAGCGTTTTGTGCTGTCATCTAATCCGCCCAGGTTGAAAATACAGGAGGTTTGACTATCCAAAAGATGGCGAAAATTCAGCTTGTTTTCTTTTTGCCCGAGTGTGTTGCGCAGCGCAGGGGAGAAGGTTAAAAGGAAACTCCGCCGGAGGGTGCTATCAACCAATTGACTGTTGACTTTCTCTTCAAACTTACTTTTGAAGAACTGAACAACGAGCGGATCAGAAACCTTCCTTAGTAAGATGTTCCTATAATCTGCATCTAAAATGCATTGGTTTAACGCGGTTAATGGCTTGCCATTCACCACAAGTACCAATGCGCCGGCGAGGATCATATTATCTAAACTGGCCGTTGTCCCAGAAACAGGGAACGCCCGATGCATCGCTTCAAGGAGATTATTGGCTATGGTATGCGGTTCGTACGGCTGGTTGAGGACATTGAACGGGACACATCTATCTTCTCGACTAAAGTCAACATACCACAGGCGATCATAGGCTTGCGGGTGACGAAAAAAGTCACTGGACGCAAGCAGCGTGAGGATGAGTTTCGCTAAATCACCATGCGGATCTATAAGCGTAAATGGGACTTCTTGTTTCAGGAGAAGCAGCGCGCAGGATGCGAGAAACGAGCTCTTCCCAGAGCCAGATATCCCAATGATGTGCTTGTGCCGTTCAAAATCGGTACCTGTGAGGGTAACCACGTGGTTACCCTCAACAGTTGTCCCAAGCATTAGTGCCGGTTGCTTATGCTGCAAGCTGCTCATATGCACCCTCTACCTCTGGATGGAACCGATGTATTTTCTGCTAAGGAAGATGTGAGAACACATTGCCAGTTTGTAAACTCATCTGGCAGGAGCGCAATCTTTTGCTGGGCAAATGGTTTCTGCGATGGAGAAAGAGCAAGTCTATTCCCATCGTGGTCATAGTTGTGCCTGCCAAAATTAAACCAGGCGTTCTGTCCTCTTGTTTCAGTGGTCAGTGCTTTTTGTGCAAGGGGAGAGAACATTTGACTATGCACCAGCCAGGCATTTTCTTCTCCACGTGCCCCAAACTGATACCCCTCTACTGCATGCCCAAAAAGATCATGCACTGCTCTGAACTTCACATTAACACTCAGGCGTGATGTATCCGCATATCCGAGCAGCGCATGGTCAGTGCCACCAACGAATACATACAGATGCAAATTCCTCTCTACATCCGTACACATCTCTGCTGAGTTCTTATATGGCTGGCCTTCTTTTCTCCATGGTTCAACAGTAATCCCCAAGGTCTGCGTTGCGAATGCAAACATTTCGCACACTTCAACTGCGAAGAGTGTGTAGGCAATACACACCTCGATAGTGCTCAAATCGTACAGAGGAAGGGCATCATACGCGTTGGCGATGGCTTTTCCTTGTGTTTCATCGCATGGGCCATACATGCCCTGTATAATGCATGGCAGCCCATTTCGTTTGTTGTAAATTTGAGCACCCGCTTGCAGAAACACGTTTTGCCTCATTCACTCTCTCCATATAGCAGAATGGTGTGTACAACGACGATTGGAAGTACGTTCATTGGTTGACTCCTTTTGTCATGAGGTGCACCCAAGGGTAACGACAGTTGCGGCTTATGCTGCAAGCTGTGCATCTTCACTCTCCACGCGTGGTTTGTCTTCAGATCCCCACCACGAGGTATGTAAGACCTCGTCAATAAGATTGACATTCTCACGCATGAGGGTATCGCGATTTCGCATAGTGACGACCAGGCAGGTTATCAAAAGCTCCGCGATACCAACAACCACCAAGACAAGGCAAGCCGGATACACGTGGGACAAAAGCACTCCTGCCACGCAGAGTACAACGCATGCTGCGAGAGCAATCCAGAGCGATGCTTGCTTGTAGTGCTCCACAAAGGTGGTGACGACAAAAATTACCGTCACCACGATCACAAAGATGCCAATAACCACAAGTACCAGCGCGATCTGAATAAGTATGGAACCAAGCGAGTCGCCAAATGGGTCTTTATGAGAGTGTTGGTACATCCGTTCCCTCCTTACTGAGCCGCCTGCTTATTTTTCCGCCCACTACGCCTGGCAGAAGCAGCGGCGTTCTTTTGTCGGCTGGCAGGTGTTCCCGTTGTCGGTTTCGTGTCGATTGGTTGCTCGTATACGGGTTGGTGCCCATTGCCATTTGCTCCTTCGAGTGGTGCAGCGGGGTACAACGGCGTGACGTGCACAGACGAACTGCTTTGCAAGTTCGGGAAGTTCGTCGGCTGAAGAGGATAGAGACAGGTTGCGCTCACCAGGTACTTACTTCCCCTCTGATGAGGGTAGGGACATCCATTGCCTCGCACCGTAATGCTTGTTGCAGATGGGTACTGCTGTCTAACATACAGCGCAGTATCATGGGCACATGCGGCAAAGCGATCGTCGTTTAAGGCGATCGGAACAGTCGTGAGAACAGCACGTGTTGCATCGGTATGCACCGCAGCGGGAAATGTGCATGTGGTTTCTTGCGTTACCACCTTGTTTATGACTTCACGTACTTGGGTGACAATGTCTCCAAAGTTGCCCGTACCAGCATGACCTGCAACGCCTGGAAGCCATGCCCAGCGTTTCGGAACCGTACCTACCGCGACTGGTTCAGTTGCGAAACTGAGCGCACTAAAGGGTGAGCAGCGATGCAACTCATGTAACACGTCGGTAAACGGGAGATTATAAGGATGATGCTTATGGCCGATGACCAGGCTTACCAATGTGTGCGCCAGGAATGTGTGTTGTGTTTCTTCACCATACTGCGTGGCAAAGCTATAATGTGGATCGGTGACAATGACCGTCTCTACGATATCATCCTCGTATAAACTCTGCATGTCCCCAATGCCAGCTTGCACACTGGTATTTTGCATCTCCCGGCGAGACAGCGAGGTCACCACAACCAGCCGATGCAGCGGCAGCCGACGCTTGATATTTGTAAGCATGTCAACAGCATCAACAAGGCGACGGCTATCAATGATGAAAATGAGCGGAGTAGGTGAGGATTTTGTCTCAAGGTGTGACTCAACAAGGCGATCTGCTGAAGTGTTTAACAGCGTATTGTACGCTTGTCCCTCTGTGTCACTATGCAGAAGGGCCTCTTTGCGCTCCGCGTGTGTGGGAGAGAGGTCTACGATACCAGGGAGAGCTGTGTGCACATGCGTGATAGACAGATCAAGGTATCCGCTGGTGAGAATGCTCTCAGCTGCGCGAAGTGTTGCAATTTTCTGCGAGACAGGGGTAAACATTTTTGTCCCGAAACTCCCTACGAAGACAATGGCAGCGTTTTTGTCAGGATGACTCATGGCAGACTCCAATTCTTGTGTTTCAATGGGAACAATACCGCTTTCCGAAGCAGTGGCAACTGAGGTTGGGTGTGAAAGAGACAGAACGGCTTGACCAGGTTGCAGACCGTGAAATCTTGCAATATGAAATGAGGGGTAAGTATGCGGATCGCGTTCTCTCTGCTCACCCCACACACCTACCGTGCCATCCGTGAGATGCAGGGCAAGGATGTCAAGCAGTTCTGGAATGAATAACGCGGCGGCAGAAGTAGCTTCACATGCTTTTTCTGCCATCCACAGACAAAGGGAAACAACGCCAGCACCGCCAACCACCAACGCCCACAGCGCGAGCACAGCTACCGCAGCGGTTTCTACTCCGAGACCGCCGAGGATATACAAGCTCATTCCTTGCGTACTGTCAGGATCGAGAGTATACAGAGCGCGGTACACGTAGAAGTATCCGGTGACCAGAATTGCCAGCACAAGAACTACGCCGGACAATATCCCTAAGACCCACCGTAGGAGTTTCCCCATTTTAGGGAAAAGACCCGCGCCATGAGGAATAAGGCCGATACACTCCAAAATGACCGCACCCAGCAGGGCAGGGCAGCAGATGAACAGCGCCGCACTTGCAAGCTCGACAATACCAGGCAGTTGCATAGAGCTCGTTGTATTGAACAGACTAGGCAACGCAAGCAAGGTATTGAATGTCTCACCTGCTAAAATCAGTACCGCAAGCACAAAGTACACAAGCCGAGAGAGCACATTCACGCCAGACCAGTACTCATCACACACCCCAGGAGGATAGTGAAGCGAGGCGAGACAGGCGCTCTTGCAGTACGTAGCTGCCTTGCTCATGAACTTCACAAGCGTTACAAACAATCTGCCCGCAACCGCGCACACAAAACCAAGACTCTGCCCAAAGGGTTTGACCCGACGCGCTATGAGGTACAGCACGATTAAACCAACAACAATAGCCAGCATGACCAGGACAAGAGGCGGTATCTGGCTGATACTCAGGGCCAGAACAACCAAACCAAACGGCGGCAACTTCATAACACATTCTCCTTAAAACGTGGGTTTTTCCATGTCACTTTGCGCTACGTCAAGCACCTTTACGGACGTTGCGCCGAACTGCTGAAACATCTTTGTCCAATACGCATCAGATGCCGCACACACAGCGGCAACGTCACACGTTCGGTATACAACCACCAGATGCACACCAGAAAGATTGATGCGACTTGACGCATTGACCAGCGTGTTATTGATGAGTGGTGAGGCGATGAGTAAAAATTTGTCACCTATGATATCCTGAAAATGCTGAGATGCGTCAACAAGGCATCCGTACAAGTCGTCAGCTATGGGATCATAAAATTGACGAGGGTTGAGTGAACGAAGCGTATCCGTCCACTGTTTCACCTGGACACGAAGGGCAGCCAATTGTTGATGTTGGTGTAGCAGTTGCGCTTGCCAGGCGGCAAACGCTTTTTGATACGCCTGTTGCGCGGCAGCATTAGTATACGGATTGTCGGTTTGCGCAGGTTGCGGCGGCGGGAGAGGATCAGCAGGGAAGCCAGGGACTTTGTAGCTCAATACCGTCCCCTGTATGCTGTTATGCCGGATCAGGTTCACGTAGAGAGCCAACCCGCCGGAATTGGGGGCAATCAACGATTGCACTCGCTCAGCGAGCGCGTTTGCAGCAGTGTGAAAGAGCTGCACGGGGAAAATGGGCGGGGTATTAATGCAGTACTGCTCTACCCGATATGGTTGATACGGCGCGTCAATTCGCTGCTCAATGTGTCTGGACGTGTGATGTGCAGGTTGCGGAATGAGATTACACCCGCAGATCACCGCCAACAGAATGAACGCCCAGCAGACAGTTACTATGTGATTGCCGACACGATGCGAAGAACTCATGGGCCAGGTATCTCCTTTTGATTGAACGTGAACAACCAATTTGCGGAAGTCACAATGATATGGTATAGGTACTCTTGGTTGTCTAGCGATGCTTTGCATCTGGCTTAGTCAACCGTTTTTGCAGACCAGAGACTAAGCCAGGCAGCCTCTTGAACCCTCTTCTCCTTTCTTCGTGTGCTATACTTGACAGTGAGAACAGCAAGACCGCAGAAGGACAAACATCCCCACGCGTGCTGTTTGAGAGAGGATGCAGGACTAAGATGTACGAGTTGGTGCTGTCTTCTTAGTCCCGCACCCGCTAACTACCAACGATAAGTTGGGTAAATGGTGCGTGTTCCCAAATGGGGAACTATCGTTTCACTTTCTGCTTAAATCCTCCTTGTTTTTTGTCTAGTGCATTCACTAGAACCTCTTTTAGAGAATGATTGATTTGTACGAGGCTCTTGTGGTGGCGCTACCTCAAGACCTACGAGAGCCAAAAAACTTCAAGAACGATTTCTCAGTTTGTAGACTTTTGTTGATGGCAGTCCTAAGCCAGAACCCCTTTACGGCACTGTTGACGAATTCAGTCTTTTGAATCTGTGAAAAGCTTATGCTATAGTGTGGGTATGTCTTCTGCTCAAGACAGGAAAACCCACGAACTTGAAGAAAAGATTTTTGCTTCAGTTATTCCACCTGATCATGCTTACCGCAAGTTAAACAAGCTTATTGACTTTGAAGGATTAACAGCTCCTCTTAAAAAGCTGTATAGCCCGCTCGGACAACACGGTATTCCGGCAGTAAAAGGCGTGAAAGGAATGCTTATTCAGTTCTGGGAAGATTTGTCAGACAGAGAAATGGAGGCAGCGGTACGGGAGAACTTTGCCATCCGTTGGTTTTGCGGATTTGGATTAACAGAGAAAACACCGGATCACACGTATTTCTGCAAATTACGAAAAAGAGTAGGCACAAAAAGACTCGCCGATATGTTTAACGTCATAAACGATGAGCTCAAGCGTCATGGACTCTTTGGCAATATATTCTACTTTATCGACGCCTCAACCATTATTACCAAATCAGCATTATGGGAAGAACGGGATAAAGCAATTAAAGATGGTCATGATAAACTCAACAATTTGGTAGTCAAAGATTATGCAGCAGACAAAGAAGCCAGGTGGGGAGCAAAATCAAAGAAAAACATCTGGTTTGGATACAAGAGGCATACAGCAGTAGATATGCGATATGGACTTATCAGCAAAACTACAATTACTCCTGCAAATGTCTTGGACTATCAAGTAGTGGAGCAAATTTGTCCTAAAGAAGGCTACATATTCATGGATAAACTATATGATACTAAAACAACTGACCAGAAAATCATTGGAAGCGGATGCTCACCCGGTACTATCAGAAAAAACAATAATCCGATAAAAAATCATGATCTGGATAAATGGCGGTCTTCCTGGAGAATGCCGTTTGAAGGAACGTTCTCAAAACTATCGAAACGAGCAAGATACAGAGGAAAAACGAAGGTAGCGTTTCAAAACTTTGGACAATCTATCGTTTACAATCTCAAAAAGGCAATTCAATATGCACCGGATATCGCATTTGCTTAATACTTCTGTCTAAAACTCCCCATCCCTGTTAAAAATTACTTTTCCCCATACAATTTATCTGGTATTCTATGTGAAAAAAGTGACTTTTAATCATTCGTCAACAGTGCCTTTACTATTCTCTCTCCTCTGATTTTCAAAGACTGCTAATGAAACTAACTTCCAGGCCAGAGGTACATGCATGTATACTCTTCTCATTGCTCTGCTTGCGATACCTCTATGCCTGTTGGTACATTAACATTCACAGAGGATCAATCAGAGCCTCCTGTTGTTACAAGGATAACTTAATGTAGAAGCAATTGCATTAGTTAATTTCGTCAATTGTATCGACAATGTATTGCCACTTTTGTCAATACAGAGGGAAAGGCTTTTGAAGATGCCAGGCCGAAAACCGCGATCCCAAGAGAGAGACGACACTGATTTTGGAAAACTGCTCACAGAGCACTTGGATCGTAAAGGCATAACACAGGCAGAATTGGCTGAGGAAAGTAATGTTTCCGAGGAAACGATATCCCGAATGAAGAAAGGCGAGAGAGCAACAACGCCTGCTGCCCGCATAAACCTTCGCTCATTGATAAGAGCATTGCACGAATTAGAATGTCTTGATACCCTTGAAGAAGCCAATGCGCTGATGACAGCAATCCCGACCATGGCAGCACTTGATGAGCGTGATAAATATGATGCAGAGCTTATCAAACTGCTAACGCGTCACCACAACCAGGAGAGCACCGAAGAGCCAGAACCAACCGAGAGTAGTCATAACGATAACAACACTAAGCCCTTTGCTCCGACTGAAGCGAGTGATGAGTTGCCAAATGGAGATATCCATATCACGCGCACACCCGCCTTATCATCTGAGAGCCTCCGGCAACGCAGCGCCACCTACTACGGACTGATAATACTAGGAGGACTAGAAATACTGATTATTGTAGCCTTTGTGATAGGTAGCATCACTTTACCGATCCTTCCCCAGAGGCAACACACGCTTCCTCATTCTACCCCTGCCCAAACGTTACCTTCCCAATTAACCGTCTACATCAGCACATGGTTTGGACACTCTACTTATGCACTGCGGGCAAGCGATGGAGCTAGACTTTGGTTCTCCCAAAATGGAGGCTCCCACGCAGATGAGGCACTCACACTAGCTGATGGAGTAATCTATTGTGGCTCAGATGACCACTTCATCTATGCACTGCGGGCTAAGGATGGTTCACTTCTATGGAAACATCAGACCGGCGGGATTAACTCTCCACCTACAGTAAACAGTGGAACCGTATACGACGGCTCATGGGATGGCACGCTGTACGCTCTGGACGCAAAGACGGGAGCAGTACAATGGCAATTTCAAACGGGCGGACAAATTCACTCCTCTCCCGTAGTGGTCAATAACGTGGTGTATTTCGGCTCTGGAGATGGCAATGTGTACGCCATACGAACCGACGGGTCGTTTCTCTGGAGCTACCACACGGGTGGTATGGTTTATGCACCGGCAGCAGTAGTGAGTGGAGCAGTCTACATTGGTTCAGGGGATTATACAGTGTATGCACTCCGCGCAAGTGATGGAACACGCCTTTGGAGTTACCGTGCTGAAGCACAAGATTACTCTGGGGCAACTGTGAACAATGGCACAGTATACATTGACTCAGGAAAGCATTTATACGAGCTACGGGCTGATAATGGAAGTTTGATTCAGCGCATCCTAGTAGGTCAAAAAGGTGGAGCACAACCAGCAGTCGTAGATGGAGTAATATACGTCTGCTCAGTTGACAGCAATGTCTATGCGATACGTGCCAGCGACGGCTCCTTGCTCTGGCAGTATACAACTGAAGGCTTCTTAGGAGCCAAGCCTGTCATTCTTGACAATACAATCTACATTGGAGGCAGTAGCGGCTTATATACGCTCACTCTCGATGGCAAGTTAAAGTGGAAGTTTATTGATGTGGGTGTTACAGCAGCAGCGCTAGGCTCTAGTCAGACCTGAACAGGAAAAAACGGGCTTGGTCATATTTTGACCAAGCCACTTGTGCTCTATGAGGACGGCTTCTTCAGCAGTAGGGAATTTATCGTATTGATGCATCCGACCGCATATCCCATTTCTCTGTGCCAACGCTTATCGTCTTGTATCTCCTCTGGGAGAGCGTACAAAAGACGCCGTGCCGCCTCGTAAAGGTCACGTGCTGCCTCGAAATTGCCGTCACCTCTCTGTCTATTCCCAGCAACGAGGGTATCAATCGCTGGCTTCAAGGCTTTCGCTACCTTGTCTGCCATAAAAGCCTCCAACTTTCATGCCATAACGTTCTCGATATTCCGTAACTTTTGTACCAAAGCCCGCTGTTTAGCCCTTTCATCGGTAAAACTTATTGCTTCCAAACAGTGGAAGCACAAGCGTCCACGCTGATTGGCAACGAACCAATGACTGATATTATATAAATAAAAGAATTAAAAATCAAATTATAGGATACTAACCATAGTGGTAACTGAAATGATGTTTCCACATCTCTTGACAATGCTTACTTGGTTTACTAGCATAGAGATAATGCATAAAGAAGAGTTTATTAAACGCCTCACCAAGAAGCACCGCCGCCCGCAGCAATTCTATAGAGATGCCTTACACGAGATTTTAGAGGGTATACAAGAGCAACTGGCACAGGGGAAAAGCGTTCACTTCATTGGCTTTGGCAGCTTCTACACGCGCACGCGTAAAGGGGGAAGAGGGTACAACTTCAAAACGAACAAATCCGTAGACTATAAAGCAGTACGCCAGGCGGCGTTCAAAGTCGGCAACATCCTCAAACAAGCAGTCAGGCGTAAGAAAGGACTACTCTCCCGATAAATCAGGTAATTCATCTCATCCGAAGACCATCAGCCCAATAACCCATCCTGCGTATCATTTTTCACACGATCGCCAGAGCAGGACAGACAAACTAGCCAATTTTTCCTCATGAGGCAAATTTCCATTATAAATTCCCCGTAATTCATTGACTTTCATAGGTTTTTATGGCAAAATCAAAATGAGCCTATCATGATATTTGGAGTAATGCCTCAATGACTATCGAAGATTACCGTATCAAGCTTGGATGGTCTCAGGCAGAATTAGCACGGAGGGCTAACATTGATGTGAATACGCTCAAGAGGGCAATCAGTGGACAGCCAGTGTTTAAGCATACTGCTGGTGCTATTGCTACTGCTCTTAGTCAAGGTTTAGGTCATGAAATTACGTATAAAGACCTTGATGGAGTGAATGTAATAGACTAATCCAAGCCCACCTTAAGGAGGTGATGCCAAGAAACGCTTGAGCAAAAAACCCAAGCGTTCCCCGTTAGACCTTTTCTTTTCATGTTGCGTACTGCTGCCTGACAAGCTCTCGCAGTACAAAACATAGCAATTACCGTCCCTTATAGTGCTGTTGTTTAGGCAGCGGCAGCAGAACGGCTAACCATGTCGTTTTTGCTGCCAGGACAGGCTAAAGGTCTACTCACAGTATGCCATAAATAGCTGTGTCCGTCAATCAGGGAAGGAAAGCCCATGAGGGAGCAGAGAGCATATCACGCCCCACCAATACGACGACAACCAGACGTTACGACTAACGCAGCCGTAGACGATGGGCCATATGATGATATCTCGCCTGTCCGCATCCCTAGTAGCGCGAAACGCTACCAGGGTGTAGAAGGAGCACAAGGTAATGGAAGCCCAGGAAAAGGGAATAGCCTCATACCTCCTCGTCACTCTCTCCACGAGCAACCAAATGTACGCCCACCCATCCATATGATACGCGGTGAACCTCACGTTAATATAGGAGGTCAGTGGGTACAAATTGTCATGCACGAAGGCGCACCCCCACCAGCGCGAAAACAAAAACCGTCACAAGGCCAGCCTCAGCAACGGGATACAGACCAGTACTCACAGCAATCGTTACAACCTCATTCTCACCGGCTAGTTTTTGTCGGTATTGCCATGCTGTTCATGCTTGTTGGTTGGCTACTCGTGACCATGTTTTTACAGTGGTGGCAGATAACCCAGGACGATTGGCACTATGGAAGACCCCGAACATATCAAGTCGATCAGAAAGTCGGCCACGGTGATACTATCATCCCAAGCCACTTCATAGCCATGAATTTAGCTCATCGTGTGCAGGTTGTTGAATGTCCGGCAGGGGATTGCACAAGGGCCATTGTCTATTTGGGAGCGCAGATTATTGGGAACGGAGATGATTTAGCAGTTGTCACCTTGACATTCAAAGATGTCAAGGGAGATGGCAAGCTTGACATGCTTGTGCATGTGAGCGACCAGACGTATGTATTTATCAATGACAACGGGAGGTTTCGGCCAGCTCGACCAGGGGAGAATATGAACGTATGAAGGGGGGAAATTTCCCCCCAAACGCGAGTGAGGTATGAACATGGAAGAACGTAGTAGCCTGTTACCAGGGAGAGAGCAACACGATCAGAACGGAGCGGCACCGCAGAAAATTCACCTCTTTGTCACACCGACAGAGGTAACCTTTTTAACAGAAGAAGAATACAAAACCAGAACGCAACCAGACGGGCAGGGAATACAACGTACATCTTCAGAGTCAGATCAAGAGCGTATTTCCCGGAGAAAGACCCAACCGCTTGCATCCGGGCCAATTGTAAGGGCATCGAAAACCTGGCTCATTGCGCCAGTGATGGCACTTTTGATGAATGTTGGTATCGTTCTTGCTATCTTTTTCCTTGATGTGTTACCCATCCTCACCCAACAAGTGACTGTCACCATTATTCCTAAAAGCCAGCATATTAGCACAACAGCGACCCTTGATACTATTCAAAGCCGCTTGTTGCCTCCGCTTACCCTCACTAAAACAAAGACCGTGAACACAACAGGAAAAAGACACCAGGATGCAGAGCACGCTTTAGGAACGATCACCTTCTATAATGGCCTCTTCTCTTCTCAAGAAGTACCAGCCAGAACACTCCTTTCAGGCAGTGACGGTGTACAGATCGTCACAGATCAAGCGGCAAGCATACCGCCAGCAAGCCCGACAACACCCCCAACCTACGGAAATACAACTGTTCAAGCCCACGCAGTCCAAGCAGGAGCGCAGGGAAATATAGCAACCAGAGACATTAATTATGGTTGTTGTGGCACGTCAATACTTGCTCAAAACACGGTTTCTTTTCAAGGCGGACAAGACGAGCGTAATTATATGGTTGTGACAA
>WNGR01016111.1_pt1 | contig 13096 bp, 14 predicted proteins | sample 5407581 | NCBI WGS metagenome assembly WNGR01 (sample SAMN13153383, study PRJNA577476) | soil metagenome | isolation source: 80 cm soil or saprolite under Garry oak tree replicate 2 | place: USA:California | collected 2016-06-15 | reverse complement strand
TCTCCACGCCACGACCCGCGCGGGCATCCAGCGATCGGTGTTCAGCAGCAGCCAGCAGAACGCGCCGCCTGCCACGCCCGTCACGACACCCAGCATCACGACGGCAACCACGAGCAGATCGGGAAAATGCCCGTCGATGTCGATTGTGCCGAAGTACGTGTAGTTGCCCTGCAAGCCTAGCGAGACGATGCCCGCGAAGATGATCGCCGTAATCAGCACGCCGCTGGTTCGCGTTTCGAAGCTGCGTGTCAGTTCTTCGATGGCGAAGACAACGCCCGCGAGCGGCGCATTGAATGCCGCGGACAGCCCGGCAGCCGCACCGGCCAGCGCGAGTTTGCGCTCCAGGCCCACGCCGCGAAGACTGCGCAAGCGCGCCGGATAGAAGCGCCGCAGGCTGAACATCAGCGCGGCGCCGATGTGGATGGTCGGCCCTTCACGTCCGATGGTGAATCCGCCGAGAATCGACAGAAACGACACGGCGATCTTCCCGACCAGAATGCGCATGTTCAGCAGACGCGGACCGAGGTCGCGCCCGTCGTGCAGCGTCGCGATGACTTGCGGAATGCCGCTGCCTTCAGCGCCCGCGAAGCAGCGCCGCGTAATCCAGACACCGAGCGCCGCGACTGCGGGTGTCAGCACGAGCGGCAGCCACCAGAACTTCGTCGTATACCGCAGAAACGCGTCGTAGCCGAAATCGATCAGCCGCGCATACATGACGGCGACAAGGCCGGTCGCGACCGCGCCGAGCCAGAACACGCCGTAATGCAGCCAAAGCCGCCTGCCGCGCAGCAACGCGCGTCGGTCGAGAAGTACGGGAATGCGCATCGGGGCGTCAGTGTGACTAAAGCAAAGTAAGGCACATTGTGACATAAATGCGCGATCCTCCGTTTCGACACGTACAACCCGTGCGCAAATGGTTATTCGCTCGTGTCGCCGAACACCCAGCCAAATGAGCCGTAGTGCGCCTTGTGCTCGGCTGCGAGCTTGAGCAGGCAGCGCTCGCCCTTCGGCGTCAGATGCACCTGCACCTGGCGGCGATCTTCGGCGTCAGGCTTGCGCGTTACGAGACCGGCCGATTCGCAGCGCGACACGAGCGCCGCCGTGCCGTTCGGCGCGGCCTGCAGACGCTCCGCCAGTTCGCCGACAGTGGCCCACTGCCTCCCCTCGAAACCGCGCACATGCAGCAGCAATTGATATTGCAGCGTCGTAATACCCGCCGCGTTGGCGATCTCCTCGGACGCGCGCAAGAACTTGCGCAGCTCGTAACGGAATACCGACATCGCTTCCAGATCCTGTTTGCCCGGAAGGTTGCGTTTGGGCTGCCTGCTTGAACTCATCTGAAGTCCTGGTGAATGGATAAAGACACGGTGATGTTCGCGGATCATACACACGATCGAATCGCCCGCCGTCACCTGTACTTTGCCTTTCATCTGTCTTTTCAGTATCTATACTTTGCATGGGCGAAGTCGGCGAAACGCACGCATCGACGGGACGCTCTTTTCGTCATATCAATTCTGCCTTCTTCAGGGAGGTGGCACGTGCAATACGACGAACAGAAAGTGCAGGACTTCATGGAGCGCATGGTTGGAGAGTTCGGCGCGGTCGCCTCGGCGCCGCTGATCGCGCTGGGCGACCGGCTCGGCCTGTACAAGGCGATGACCGAACAGGGCTGGATGACCTCCGAACAGGTCGCCGACCGCGCCGGCCTCGCCGAGCGATACGTGCGCGAATGGCTTGCGGCGCAGGCCGCATCGGGCTTCATCCGCTACGATGCCGAAACCGCCCGCTACCAGCTCGAAAACGAAATGGCGATGTGCTTTGCCGAAGAAGGCAGCCCGACGTTCATTCCGGGTTTCGCCGACTGCGCCGAAGCGATGTTCCGCAGCCTGCCCAAGCTCGAAGGCGCATTTCGCACGGGGCTGGGCGTCGGGTGGCATCAGCATCATCCATCGCTGTTCAAGGGCACAGAGCGATTCTTTCGTCCAGGCTATGCGGCGCATCTGGTCGACGAATGGATTCCGGCTTTAATCGGTGTCGAAGCCATACTCAAGGGACGCGGCGCGAAAGTCGCGGATGTCGGCTGCGGCCACGGCATATCGACGATGCTGATGGCGCAGGCGTATCCGGAGGCGACCTTCGTCGGCTTCGACTATCACGAACCGTCCGTGCAGCGAGCACGAGAACTCGCGGATGAATCGGGTCTCAGCGAGCGCGTCACGTTCGAAATGGCAAGCGCACAGCAATACCCAGGAAGCGACTACGATCTCGTCGCATTCTTCGATTGTCTGCACGACATGGGCGACCCGACGGGCGCGGCGGCCCATGTGTTGCAATCGCTGAAGCCCGAGGGCACGTGGATGATTGTCGAGCCCTTTGCGAACGACCGGCTCGAAGACAATCTCAACCCTATAGGGCGTGTGTTTTATTCGGCATCGACGATGATCTGCACGGGCGCGTCGTTGTCGCAGGAAGGCAGAAAAGCGCTCGGCGCGCAGGCGGGCGAAGCGCGGCTCAGGGAAGTCGTGACTGAGGGCGGCTTCACGCGTTTCAGGCGCGCGACGCAAACGCCGTTCAATCTGGTTTTTCAGGCGCAGGCCTGAACGGCCCATATGGAATCAGCCGGGCGCGCATGCACGCCCGGCTTGTGCGGTTGCGCCGGCTTACTGCGACATCGCCCCCGACGCCGGATGATCCATTCCCATCGCGTCGTGCTTCTTCATCTTGTCGCTCTTCTTCATCGAATCGTGCGACATGTTGTCCTTTTTCATCGCGTCGTGCGACATGCTGTCTTTGCTCATCGCATCGTTTGCCATCGCGCCGCTTGCTTGCGCGAATGCAGCCGTCGTGCCTAACGCCATCGCTGCTGCGAATACTGCCGTCATCAGTCGTTTCATTGCTCATCTCCTTGCTGGGTTGAAATTGGTATCCGGCATGACCGGAACCGGAAAAAGAAGAACTGCGCTCAGGAACCGCCGAACCAGTTGTAGCCCTGATCGACCCAATAGCCGCCGGGATAGGTATTGGTAACGAAGATCTCGACGATATGCTTCGGGTTCTTGTAGCCGAGCTTGGTCGGCATCCGTAGCTTCATCGGGTAGCCGTATTTCGCAGGCAAACGCTCGCCGTCGTATTCGAACGTGAGCAAGGTCTGCGGATGCAGCGCCGTCGGCATGTCGATGCTCTCGTAGTAGTCGTCGGCGCAGCGAAAGCCGACATACTTCGCGCTCGTATCCGCCCCGACGCGGCGCAGGAACTCCGCGAACGGCGTGCCGCCCCAGCGTCCGATTGCGCTCCACCCTTCCACGCAGATATGCCGCGTGATCTGCTCCGCGTGCGGCAGCGCGTACAACTCGGGCAGCGTCCACACGCGTTGCCCTGTCACGAGACCGCTGACCTTCAGCCGATAGTCGCTGCCGTTCACTTCGGGCACGTCGTCGATGCCGTAGAACGCATTGAACGGAAAGGGCCGCGTGAGTTGCGCTTCGGTGTAGGTCGGCGCGAGCTGGTTCGGATCGAACAGGAACGCCTGCGCGCGATCGTTCAGCCGTGAGACGGCAGTCAGAAATGCGTTGACCGATTTGTCGTCGGTGATCGAGCAGCCTGTGAGCAGCGACAGGCCGCCCAAGGTCAACAGGCGCTTGCCGAACAGACGGCGCGAAGGCATGTCCAGTTCGCGGCGCGCATCCGCGAGAATCGCTGCGCGGTCGAGCTTGATGATGGGTTTGTCGTCGGTCTTCATGTCGTGTCCTCGGGCGGAAATCAGCGGCCGCGCAACATGGTCAGGAGCGAGCGCGGCACGAGCGCGACCATCGCGACATGCACGACGACGAACGCCGCCATCACAGCCATCGCGCAGAAGTGAACGATGCGCGCGTTGTCATAGCCGCCCATCAGCTCGCGCAACAGCGGAAACTGGACCGACTTCCAGATCGCAAGCCCCGACAGCACGAGCACCACGAGATCGACGATCACGACGAGATACGCGAGCTTCTGCACCGCGTTGTACTGGCGCAAATCTGTGTGAGCGAGCTTGCCGCTCAATGCGGCGAGGAAGTCGCGCAGCACGGCGCGCGGCGAGATCGGGAAGAACTTCGCGACGAGGCGCCCGCTTGCGATGTTCAGCGCGAGATACACGATGCCGTTGAACACCAGCAGCCACATCGCCGCGAAGTGCCATTGCAGCGCGCCGCCAAGCCAGCCGCCGAGGGTAATAGACGGTGGAATCACGATGTTGTGAAACACCGGCGACGCGTCATAGATGCGCCAGCCCGAGAACATCATCACGAGTGCGGCGAAAGCATTGAGCCAATGCGTGATGCGCAGCCAGATCGGATGAATCGGTGCATTGCGCGGTGCGGTTTCGGGTGCCGGAGTGAGGGTCGCTTTCATTGTGTCCATGTCGATCACCATGACGGTCTGATACACGTCAATTCGTCAGGGACACGGGATTGGTTACAGCATCGCGTGCTTTTTCGAGCAATTCACTCCGCTCGCGAAAAAATTTCGCACACGTGTAACCAGAAACGGTGAAACGACGAATTAACCCGGTAAAGGAGGCGGGTGACGACGATGGACGACGACCGCGCTATAGTGGCGCATCACGGCTTCGGCTGTGCCGAAACGCTCGATCTGAAGCTCAGCGCCCCGCTCGCCGCGGCAGCGAGCCACGTGCACGTCTCGTCGTCTCGCCGTCCTGCCAATAAGGGAGTCATGTTGCAAGAAGCGGAAAGCCGCCTGAAAGCGTTGTTCGTTCGCGGTCTCGACGGCGATGCCGACGCTTATCGCAGCTTTCTGCAGGCACTCACGCGGCACCTGCGCGGCTTTCTGCGCAGACGCATTCCGAACTATCGCGACGACGTCGAAGACCTCGTCCAGGAGATTCTGCTCGCGGTGCACAATGCGCGTCACACCTATCGTCCGGACGAACCGCTGACTGCGTGGCTGCACGCGATCGCCCGCTACAAGCTGATGGATTTCTTCCGCTCGCGCGCACGCCGCGAATCCCTGAACGATCCGCTCGACGACTACGCCGAGCTGCTCGCCGACACCGACGACGAACCCGCCCAGGCGCGCCACGACATCGGCAAGCTGCTCGAACATCTGCCCGACAAGCAGCGGCTGCCCATCGTTCACATGAAGCTCGAAGGCCTGTCGGTGACGGAGACGGCGCGCATCACGGGCCTGTCCGAATCGGCCGTTAAGGTCGGCGTGCACAGGGGTCTCAAGGCGCTGTCCGCGCTCATTCGGGGGCTGCGATGAAGACCGACGATCTCATTGGCCTGCTGTCGAACCAGGTGACGCGTATCGAGCGCGGCGCTGTTGCGCGCCGCTTCACCAAAGCGCTGCTGCTCGGCGCGTTGGGCTCGCTGATCCTGATGAGCGTGGTGTTCGGCGTGCGGCACGATCTGGGCAGCGTCGCGCGCACCACCATCTTCTGGGCGAAGATGGCATATCCGCGCTTGCCGATCGTGCTCGGTCATACGTGGCGCACGTGCCCGTTCAATATCGTGCTGCTGTCGGTGCCGACGTTTCCTGCCGTGTTCTGGGCCGTCAAGTCCCTTGCGCCGACGCAGTTGCGGCTCGCGGGTGCCGTCGCCGGGCTGCTTGCGAGTTCCACTGCGACGATCGTGTATTGCCTGCATTGCCCGGAGATGAGCCCGGCGTTCTGGAGCGTGTGGTACGCGATCGGGATGTTGCTGCCCGCGGGCATCGGCGCGTGGCTGGGGCCGAAGCTGTTGCGCTGGTAGTGAAGGCGTGGGGAACAAGCTTTCGACGAGGCTCAGGCTTCGAGGTCGTCACCTTCGGCGACGGCAGGCCCGATATAGTGCGCGCGAGGACGCAACAGGCTGCCGCTCGTCATCTGTTCGATGGAGTGCGCGGCCCACCCTACGCTTCTCGCGATCGCGAACAGCGCGAAGGCCGCGTCTCTTTGCAGCTCACAATGCTCGACGAGTGCGGCAAGCGCAATATCGATAGTGGGCTGCATGCCCGTCGAGGTGTCCACGCAAGCGATCAACTCGCCCGTCGTTTGCGACGGCGCTAACATCGACAGCAGACAGGCTGCTCGCGGATCGCCTTGCGGGTAAAGCTCGTGTCCAAAACCGGGTAACGACTTGTTATCGGCGAGCCGGCGTCGCACGGTCTGCTCGGCTCCCGAATTGCGCGCATCGTCGATCAACGCATGCACTCGTGTAATCGCGTCGCCGTGCAACGGCCCGGAGAACGCGGCAAGTCCCGCCAGCATGCACGCACCAAGCGAAGCCCCCGTCGACGCAGCAACACGGGCAGCAAACGCCGAGCTGGTCAGTTCCTGATCCGCGAGCAGCACGAGCGTCCGGCGCAAAAGCTCCGCGTGCCGCTCAGCCCGCCATGCACGAGCGATGCGCAGATGCAGCGGCCCCTCGTCCGAATCGAGCCCGACAAAAGCACTCGCGAGATGGCCGACCAATCCGGCCGCGTCCTCATGCATGCGCTCGACGTCCAGCGCATGAACCGATCCGCCCTCAGCCGCCGCCATGCTCATTGCGGCAAAGACACGCGCTCTTGCGGAACCTTCCATCCTGACCGGTTGGGAAGCCGGAAAGCGGGGCCGTTCGGCCGAGTCCCACAACAGTTCCGCGGCTTCCTCCAGTGTCGCGGTCGCGGCCATTTGAATCGCGTCCTTGCCGCGGTAATACAGCCTGCCACGAACGATGGTCGAGATATGGGTATTGATGATGGGCTCGCCCCACGCCATCGTGCTCGCCGCGATGTTCTTGCGCGCGCGTCCAAGGTCGCGCTTTTTCATCAGCATCGAAATATCCGACGCGCGATACAGCTTGCGGCTGATGTGATCCGGGTCCCAGCGCACCTCGATCTGACCGCGGCTGACATAGGCGTATAGCGTCTGCTTGCGCACGCCGAGCGCCGCGCACGCCTCCTCCTGTGTCATCCAGTTCTTCACGTTGATTGACTCAATCAAGGTTGACGGTCATGGGTGCCGCCGGTTTAATGCAAAACATAAACACACAAAAAAATCCGCACGACGCGCGCACCAAGGAGGAGATATCGATGGCTTCAGACCGAACGACCCAGTATATATCGACGGCATCGGAGCGCATGACGCGCACGCGCTACTCGATCCTCGCGACGATCCTGCTGCTGGCGACGGTCGCCTATGCGGACCGCGCGATCCTGTCGATTGCAGGGCCCGGCATCGCGAAGGAATTCGGCCTGAATCACGTGCAGTTGGGCTATGTGCTGTCGGCATTCAGTTGGGCGTATGTGGTGGGTCAGATTCCAGGCGGCCTGCTGCTCGACCGGTTCGGCACCAAGAAGATGTATGGCGCGACGCTCATTCTGTGGTCGATCGCGACCATGCTGGTCGGCTTCATCGGCAACGTCACGTCGGATGTCTCCGTTGCGCTTGCGCTGCTGTTTGCGCTGCGCTTCGCGCTCGGCCTGATCGAGGCACCGAGCTTCCCGGCCAACGGCCGCGTCGCGGTCATGTGGTTCCCGAAGGAAGAGCGCGGGCTCGCGACATCGCTGTTCGCTTCCGCTTCCTACTTCGCGGTGGCGATCTTCTCGCCTTTCGCCGGCTGGCTCACGGCGAAGTTCGGCTGGCCCTCGCCGTTCATCGCGCTTGGACTCATCGGCATTGCAGCGGCTGGCCTGTGGGCCGTCGTCATGCACGAACCGCGCAACCATCCGCGCGTATCGTCGAGCGAGCTCGATCACATCATTGCGGGCGGCGCGATGATCGACATCGACTCGAAACACGAACTGCAGGCACGCCCCGCCGTGTCGTGGGCGCTCGTACGGACGCTGCTCGGCAACCGGATGCTGTGGTGCTCGTATATCGGCCAGTACTGCACCATCGCGCTGAGCTATTTCTTCATCACGTGGTTCCCGATCTATCTCGTGCAGGCACGCGGCATGAACGTCATGGAAGCGGGTTTCGCAACGATGATTCCCGCCGTGTCCGGCTTTCTCGGCGGCATTGCGGGCGGCGTGATCTCCGATATGCTCATCCGTCACGGCTGGAGCGTTTCGTGGGCGCGCAAGACCCCGTATATCGTCGGCATGCTGGTGGGCTGCTGCCTCGTGCTGTCCGCCTTCACCGAGAGCAATCTCCTGATCGTGCTGCTGATGACGCTTGCGTTCTTCGGCAAAGGCACTGCTGCGGGCGCGGGCACGTGGGCGATCGTCAGCGACACGGCGCCGCGCGAAGCGGTTGGCCTTGCGGGCGCGATCTTCAATTGCGTCGGCAACATCGGCGGCATCGTCACGCCGATCGCGTTCGGCTACATCGTGCAGGCAACGGGCGGCTATACAGTCGGGCTCTACTTCGTCGCTGCGCACTGCCTCGTCGCGGCAGTCGTCTACCTGCTGTTCATGGGCAATATCAAGCGCGTGCAGATGCGCACGCCCGGCACTTAATGGAAATCAAACTATGCAACAAGCGGACACGCTGAAGCCAACCGTACTCAACGCGGCGGAATTGCCCGAGTGGACTAATGCGGAACTCAGAGCGCTTTTCAATGTTCTCGATCTGCCGAAAGATCCCGACGCCGCCGCTGCGTTTCTGGCGAAGCATGGTCATGAAGTGCGCGGCATTGCGTTACGCAAGACGAAGATCGACGCAACGTTTCTCGACGCCGTGCCTGCTGTCGAGATCATTTCGAGCTACAGCGCAGGTCTCGACAATCTGGACGTGCAGGCAACCAGGTCGCGAGGCATCACGATTGAAAACACGTCACACATTCTGGCCGAAGACGTCGCGAATGCAGCCGTCGGTCTTGCGCTTGCCGTTACCCGCGATTTCATCAACGCGGACGCCTTCGTCCGCACGGGAACGTGGCCTGAGCACGGACAATATCCGCTTGGACGTTCGATCTCGCGCATGAAGGTCGGGATCGTCGGACTCGGCACGATTGGGTCCGCAATCGCGAAGCGCCTGCAAGCATTTGGCTCGAACCTCGCGTATTTCGGTCCGAGCCGGAAAACGGTCGATATTCCGTACTATGACGACGTCGCCCATCTCGCGCGCGATTGCGACATGCTGATTCTGACCTGCCCGCTTTCTCCTTCCACGCATCATCTCGTCAATGCAGCCGTGCTCGATGCGCTTGGACCTCGCGGGTATCTCGTGAACATTTCACGCGGGCCTGTGGTCGACGAAGCGGCGCTGATTGCCGCTCTGGCGCAAGACGGGATTGCGGGCGCGGCGCTCGATGTTTTCGAGTACGAACCGGTCGTTCCCGAAGCGCTGATACGCGATCGCAGAGTAGTGTTGACGCCGCATATCGGCTCGGCGACGGACGAAACGCGCCGGAGCATGGCGGAGAACGTCGTCGATACGCTTGCCAGGCATTTCGGGTTCCCCGGCCCGCGCGGCAGGCAGGTTGACGCTGCCGTCGAAAGTATCGGATGACATTGCCGACGTCGTTCCAGGATCAGGCATCGCGAATGCTCAATGCCAAGGCGCTATTGATCCCGGGAGAACGACATGGCTGAATATGATGGCGAACGCAGCACCGACGAACGGATTCGCGAACGTGCGTATCAACTTTGGGAGCGGGACGACGATCCCAGGAAACATGCCGACGAGTACTGGGATACGGCACGCCGACAGATCGAAGCCGAGGGCGCGGATGATGCGCCCGTCGAGCCTCCGATCGAGCAATCCGACAAGCGACAGCTGGAAAGCGAAGACCCGCAGGAAGGCGAAAGCCCGAACGGCGATGCGGCAGGCAAGCCGCGCGCGAAGCGGACGCGGTGACTAACGCGAAGTGAAATCGTCACCCCGCCGTGCAGGTTCTACGTATGCTTGCATCTCGTAGAACCTGCAAAAAATCAGGTCTCCAGCGGACCTGATCTCATGACGTGCTGCTTCCTCGCGCAGTGAGCGTGGAGGTCACTCGAGCCGCCGATCGCACAGCGAACACGAAAGCGCCTGCCGACACCAGCGACACAATCAGCACCGTCCATTCGACGGGGAGATAGTTGTCCGTCATCGCCCAGATTGCCGCCGCCGAGATCGGTGCAATGCCTTTCGCGATGTTCGACGGCATCGAAAGAAGGCCGCTCACCGCGCCGTAGCCTTCCGTCCAGAGGATGTTCTGGACAATCGTCCCGCGCAGAATGGTCATCATGCCGTTGGCGCCGCCGTACACAACCGCGAACAGGATGAGCCCAGCCGTGGACGTGCCGACGCACATCAGGATCACGACCGAGGCGGGGAAAGCCGTGGTGACCACAATACCGATGATGGCCGGACGCACGTTCCTGCCGGCCGTGAACCACAGGACCCGCGCAAGTACCTGTGCTGGCCCGATGGTTGCCATCGTAGCGAGTGTCGCGGCAGGCGACACTGCACGCTCGGTCATTAGCGGAACGAGGTGGAACGTCAAGGCGGCAAATGTCGAATAGTAGGCAGTGAAGCAGACGGCGAGTCCCCAGAATGCGGGCGTTCGCAAGGCGCGTCGCGTTGATTCCCTGCTGGTCGCGTTGAACGTGCTTCGATCTGATGCGCCATCCGCGCGTGCGTTCCGTCGAATAGCAAACACGTGGATAGGCAGACAAACAACGACGTTAGCGAGCGCCAGCACGATCAGCGCGCCGCGCCAGTGATACCCGTCGATCAGGACCTGTGTCAGCGGAATGAACACAGTGCTCGCGAATCCGGCCACGAGCGTTATCAGCGTGATCCTTCCCGGATAGCTGGCCGGAAAATCGCGCGTGATGACGGCGAACACAGGGTCGTAGAGCGTCGCCGCCATGGCAATGCCGAGCCCTACCCATACGACAAACAGCGTGGACAGACTGTGAGCCTGCGACCACACAGCGAGCATCGCCGTTGCGAGGAACGTGCCGCCCGTCATCACCATGCGGCCGTGTCCACGGTCTATCAGCGTCCCGACCGGGTAGGCTGCGAAGCCCGAGACCAGCAGGCCCGTCGAGAGCGCGGCGTTCGTCGCTGTGCGGCTCCATCCCATCGTGCTTTCCATCGGCACGACAAAAAGCGAAAACGCATAGTAGATGGAGCCCCACGAAACCAGCTGTGCGACCGCGAGCGCCCACGTCTCTATCCGCGCATGAACGTGATCGGGCTCATTCAGTTTCGCTGTCGTCGGTGTCGGCATTCGAACTGGTTTCGTGTCGCATCGCCGCGCTGGCAAGCGTGCTCGCCGGCGCGGGGGCCGCCTCCTTCCGTTCACTATAGCGATCGGTCAGATAGTCCGAACGATCCCGGACAAGCAGCGTGAATTTAAACAGCTCTTCCATCACGTCGACCACGCGGTCGTAGTAGGCAGAGGGCTTCATCCGGCCGTCGGAATCGAACTCCTGATAGGCCTTCGCAACCGACGACTGGTTGGGGATCGTCACCATCCGCATCCAGCGGCCGAGCACGCGCAGCGCATTCACCGCGTTGAAAGACTGCGAGCCGCCACACACCTGCATGACAGCGAGCGTGCGGCCTTGCGTCGGCCGTATTCCCGCGCTTTCGAGCGGCAGCCAGTCGATCTGGTTCTTGAACACGGCCGTCAGATTGCCGTGACGCTCAGGGCTGCACCATACCTGCCCCTCGGACCACTCCGACAGTTTGCGCAGTTCGATCACCTTCGGGTGGTCTGCCGGGACGCTATCGGCGAGCGGCAGGCCGTGAGGATCGAACACACGTGTGTCCGCGCCGAAATGCCGGAGGATGCGCTCGGCTTCGAGCGTAAGCAGCCGGCTGTACGACGTGGCCCGCAGCGACCCATACAGCAGCAGGATGCGCGGCGGATGCGTCGATGTAGCCGCGGGTGTCAGCTTCTCCAGTTGCGGTGTTTCGAGATGTGAAGCGCTGATGTTCGGCAGATCGCTCAGCATGGTCAGTTTCTCCGAAGGCTGGCCGCAGCTTGCCGATGCCCTGATTCATACCAGAGCTGTGAACGGTTCACGATGCCGACCACCAGCAGCATCACGGGCACCTCGATCAATACGCCGACCACTGTCGCGAGCGCGGCGCCCGAGTGAAAACCGAACAGACTGATTGCCGTGGCGACTGCGAGTTCGAAGAAGTTGCTCGCGCCAATGAGACTGGATGGTCCAGCCACGCAATGTGCGACGCCAAGCCGGCGATTGAGCAGATAGGCGAGCCCCGAGTTCAGAAACACCTGAACGAGGATCGGCACAGCGAGCATCGCGATCACCAGCGGCTGCGCGACGATCGCCTGGCCTTGAAACGCGAACAGCAGGACCAGCGTCGCAAGCAATGCGCAGATCGACCACGGGCGAAGGCGCGCAACGACGCTGCGAAAATGCGCTTCGCCGCGCGCCAGCAGATGGCGCCGCAGCAGTTGCGCGAGGATGACGGGAATGACGATGTACAGACAGACGGACGCGATCAGCGTATCCCACGGCACCGTAATCGCAGACAAGCCGAGCAGCAACGCGACGAGGGGAGCGAACGCCACGATCATGATCGAGTCGTTCAGCGCGACCTGCGACAACGTGAAATACGGATCGCCCTTGCACAGCTGCGACCACACGAACACCATCGCCGTGCAGGGCGCGGCGGCCAGCAGGATCAGACCCGCGACGTAGCTGTCGAGCTGCTCGACGGGCAACCAAGGCCGGAACACGTGACGGATGAACAGCCAACCGAGCAGCGCCATCGAGAACGGCTTGACGAGCCAGTTGACCGCAAGGGTCACGCCGATGCCGCGCCATTGGCTGCCGACCTGCTTCATCGCCGCGAAGTCGATTTTGACGAGCATCGGGATGATCATGATCCAGATCAGCACCCCGACGGGCACGTTGACGTGCGCCACTTCCATACGGCCTATCGCCTGAAACACGCGCGGAAGTATCTGCCCGAACACCACACCGGCAACGATGCACAGCGCAACCCATAGCGTCAGATAGCGCTCGAAAAAACCAATCGCCGGGCGCACGGCTGTGCGAGCCTCAGTGCTGCTCATTGGCTTCTTCTGCCGGGCGTTCGCCGATCGCGCGCATTTCGCGCTGGATCGCGTTGTGATCGAGAACATGCAAAGGCAGGTTCACGAATTGGTTCACGCGGTTCATGATCTGTCGATAAACCTTGTCGAAGACTTTACGCTTCTCGTCG
>WNGR01007057.1_pt1 | contig 13096 bp, 9 predicted proteins | sample 5407581 | NCBI WGS metagenome assembly WNGR01 (sample SAMN13153383, study PRJNA577476) | soil metagenome | isolation source: 80 cm soil or saprolite under Garry oak tree replicate 2 | place: USA:California | collected 2016-06-15 | reverse complement strand
CGTGTCGTTCCAGGAGGACCCAAGGGCAAAGATGATCACCCCCAGGGTACGCTGGTAGCGGGTGAGGTTGATGTGGTCATAGTTCCCTCCTTGAAGATGTGACACGTTGGTGCCAAAGATTCTCTTCTTCTCGGCTTCAATCTACTCGGTCCCGGTCTGAAACCCAGAATCAGACACCTCCTGGTATTCCAGTCGGATAGGCCGATTGCTTCATCAAAAACCTGGACATGATATCGGTTAAGAACCAGCATAGTCGAAGACGTGCGCAAAAGCTATATCCCACAGGGTATAGATTTGGGGATAGTTTTGGGCATTCTCCCCTTTCCAAGGGAAAACGGCTGAATAATTGTGAAGCAATTGTAATCGTCGTGATAGACTTGTGATTTCTTCGAGAGAAGTTTGACAACTGCTGTGATACAATTGTGATGTGCCAGATGCACTCTTAATAAAGAGGATTGAATATCCAGACCTTTTCTGCATAAGATAGAAGGAGTCTGTTCGAGTATGCCTTTTGCTCAACACATCTGAGAACACGAGTATTTATTCTATAGTGTTCTCTTCACTTGCTTTCCTCTGAGACGAAGGTAGCATGAGGAAGTCAGGTGTTGAACAAGGCTCACCATCCTGTCCTGTTGAATATGGTGTCGCATGTGCGTGAGAAGAACCAGTACCTTCACAGTGGACATTCAGGAGTGCTCTCTTTAGAGTGCGCGATACAACGGGGAATACATATGCCCAAAAAAATTCCGAGAGTGGAAGGCGGCCGGTTATTCCAATCTGAGAGCGAGGTTGATCCGATTCTCGTTGGGACTCATGCCTGGTACGACTGGCTGGAGCAGCAGAGCTCTTTTACGTTCGTCGATCATGCGCTCAGCTTTACGGCACGCAAGAGTGTGCTGCGTACCGGGGATTCCTACTGGAAAGCGTACCGCAAGCGTCAAGGCAAGCTCTACTGTATCCACCTGGGACACTCGCGCAAGCTGACCCTGGAGCGGCTGCAAGCTGCTGCACAGGCATTTGCTGGAGAGCATGATCCAGGCGAGCAAACCAGCGTGCCCTCGCGGCAGAATGGCAGCAACAGACTCCCCAGACCCCCATCACAGCGCATTGCGCTCGATGTCGACCATTCCACTTCCTTGATACACACCAAACTCTAGCGGCAAGGTCACGCTGGTGTGTGCTCCTGCGGGCTTTGGCAAGACCACACTGCTGGTCGCGTGGGTAGAGACGATCGATCGCCCCACAGTCTGGCTCTCCCTTGATGAGCACGACGACGAGTTGACAAGCTTTGTGCACTCGCTCACGGCTGCCTTGCAAAACGTCTTCCCCGATGCGTTCGGGGCCATAGCCAGCCAGCTCCAGGCACCACGATTGCCAGCCCTTGATTCCCTGGTCGCTCTGTTCAGCAACGATCTAGCCGATCTGCCTGTAGAACTGCTCCTGGTGTTGGACGATTATCATCGCATTCGCACGAGCGAGGTGCACAACTTGCTCGAACGGCTGGTCGAGCATCTGCCTGCCCACGTGCACCTGGTGCTCTCTAGCCGTAGCGATCCGCAGCTACCGCTTGCCTGGTGGCAGGCCCAGGGAAATCTGCACGAACTGCGTGGCTCCGACTTGTGCTTTACACTGGAGGAGACGGAAACCTTTCTCGCGCGTGAGGTGGGAACCGTTACGGCACACGAGGTCGCGGGTTTGCTCGAAGAGCGGACGGAGGGCTGGATTGCGATGTTGCGCCTGGCGGCTCTCTCGCTGCGCAACGCGCCTGACCAGATGGCGTTCCTGGAACAGCTTGGCCATGCTCCTGATCGTACGCTCAGCAGGTACCTGGTGGAGGAAGTCCTCAGCCAGCAAGCGCCAGCCGTGCAGGAGTTCGTCGTCCGGATGTCGATATTGGAGCAGTTCTGCGCCGGGTTGTGTAGAGCTGTCATGTGGAGTGATGCCTCGAATGCGCAGATGCAAGCTACCCTGGAGGAGTTGGATCGCTCGAATCTCTTTATTGTGCCCCTGGACGGGCGCCATGGGTGGTATCGCTTTCACCACCTGTTCCAGCAGTTGTTGCAGGGGCAGTTGCAGGCACACAGGAGCGAAGATGAAATTGCCATGTTCCATACACGAGCGAGTGCCTGGTATGCGGATCAGGGACTGATTGATGAGGCAATCGAGCACACGCTTGCAGCGGGAGATGAGTCGAGCGCGAAGCGCCTGGTGGAAGCGCAATTTTTCCGGGCATTCGAGCAGGAGCAGTGGGTGCGACTGGAACGCTGGCTACGCCTGTTACCGGAGGAACAAATTCAGGGCAGCATTGTACTGCTTGTTGCGAGAGTGTGGATTTTACAGATGCAGGGGCAACTCAATGAAATGCCCCGCTGGCTGACAGTTGCCGGGCAACTCTTAGCGATCAGTGATAGCGATCGAAGTGATCAGGGCAACACGCAGTCCAGGATCTTGCATGCGCTCATTGCGACCTTGTGGAGTCTGTTTCAGTACTTTAGCGGGCAAACACAGGCGAGTCTAGAGAGCGCCCGCTCCGCGCTGGAATGGCTCCCGCCTGACGAGGAGTATATAACGAGCTTGATCCTGATGTTCCTGGCCTGGTCATACCAGGCAATCGGGAACGAAGATAGAGCGCTTGTTGCGCTGCAACAGGCACTCACAGATCATGCATTGTCCATAAACAGTACTGCTCGCTTGCTCTTTTCCAAGGGATGGGTCTATATGGCTGCAGGCAAACTGCATCAGGTGGAACACACCGCGCGCCATTTATTACACATCGCCCAAAAGGCGGATCTGGCGCTCAGTCAATATTATGCACATTGGCTGCTAGGTGTGGTGTATTATGAGTGGAACGACCTGGATATGGCGGTCTATCACTTCTCAGCCGTGATCGCCAACCAGCACCAGGCGCACTTTTGGATGGTGCAGGATGCCATGCATGGCCTGGCATTGGCCTACCAGGCCCAGGGGAAGAGCACCCAGGCGCAAGAGACTGCTCATGCTCTGCTCGAATTATTGCAGGGTCGGAACAATATGCGCGAACTTTTAACTTCTTATGCTTTTTGTGGACGGTTGGCACTGTTACAGAACGACATGGAGTCGGCCTCGCATTGGCTTGAACTAGCTGGAGATCAAGAAGTGCTGGGGCCGATGATGTTCTTTGAGGACCCGTCTATCACCAAAGCCTGTTTGTTGCTTGCCAAAGGCGATGAGCCGAGCGTGGCTCAAGGGCTAGCGCTCCTCACTCACCTCTTGCAACATGTCCAAGCCATGCACAGTACACGTAAGACGATCCAGGTATTGGCCCTGCAAGCGAGGGCCTACGATCTGCAAGGTCTTGGGACGGAGGCGCTCGAGGTGCTGGAACAAGCCCTTGCCCTGGGGTGTCCTGGTGGGTTCGTGCGCACCTTTGCCGATGTACCGCCGCTGCTGAAAGTGCTCGCGGAGCTGCGCAGGCGCAGAAAGGAGCAGCAGGAGGTCGATGAAAAACGAGACGCCTACCTGCAAGCTATCATGGTGGCGATGAGCCCGGCACCCGCGCAGGCCGTGTCGACGAAAGAGCTGATGCGGCAAGAGGGTCTGGAACCCTTGACCGAGCGCGAGTTGCAGATCCTGCACTTGCTCGAAAAGGGTCTCACAAACAGGAAGATTGCGAGCGAACTGGTGGTCACACCCGGAACAGTCAAGCTGCATACCAATCATGTGTATCGCAAACTCAGTGTGAATAATCGACACGCTGCCGTCACCCTTGCCAGAGCGCTGGGCCTACTGGCTACAAGCTGAGCCTGATTATGGTTGTCCTCTTGCCAGGAAAGTACTGGAGGTCACTGTGTGCATCGACCAGTGCATTGCTCCACCAAAAATATTACCCAACTCCGAAGTCTTTCCTCTCTTGCTGGCCTGCAATCCTCCAGGCGAGGTTGGACCACTTGGATCGTGCAGCTGCCAGGAATCGGGCTATTCTGTGGCTCCTCTATGAAACCGGCAGTGGAACAGCACTCATGTTGAGGTAGCCCCTCTCAAGCCCTGCGTTTGACGCATTGGGTTTTTGACGCTCCGCTACATCAGGTAACCCGGCCGATCGTTTCATCACAAAACGTGCGCATCACATTCCTTAATAAGAACTGCAGTCGAAGACGCGCGCAAAAGCTATACCCAAAGCTATACCCTGTGGGATATAGCTTTTGCGCGCGTCTTCGACTAGACTGATTTCTTAGGAGGATTCTCCGATAGAGCCAGTTCCAAAAATGAGATGTGATTGCCCGGAGTACATGGTGTATGCATCTGGAGACAGCTCGCAGGTAGGCATCACCGCCCGCTGCTCTGAGCATCCGATGCTGGTTGCTTTTTGACTCGCCACAAGTGGTCGTATCAGTTCCCAAAGGAGCGTGCTATGGAAAAATACCGCCCAGGTGTCAGTTTGTTGGCACCGGCGAGGTACCGGATCTGTATCCAGGGCACCCTGGACAAGAATTGGTCCGCTTATTGTGGCGGGATGACGATTGAGCACGAAAACAATCCAAAACGAGGAGCGATGACGATCATGACGGGTCGATTAACAGATCAATCCGCATTAATCGGTGTGCTCATTTCGCTGTATGACATCGGTTGTCCGATTTTGTCGGTCGAGTACATGGAAGCTGCTTAGATGCGAATCTTGCTAGATCTAAAGAACGACAATGGCGAAAGAATTGAGCATGCACAGGAGTATGCAGGGTCAGTTGACTGAATCGAACTTGGAGGGATGGAGATACAGTTATGCCCAACAGAAGAGAAAACGTGCTGAATGGCCATCTTCAGGTGGTAGTTGAGTTTTGAATGGTGGCTCAACCCGCTGCGTGGCATCACCACGTTGCTAATTGAACAAAACATGGAGCATTCCAGAGGATGTATCTGCTGGAATCGATCAACGTGTATGTAGACAATCTGAAAGGAGTTTTAACTATGGCGACGTTAGTAGCAATCAAGTTCCCTACAACCGAGGGCGCCGAGACGATGTTGTATACGCTGGAGAACCTGCAAAAGCAGCAGTTGATCCAGATTGAAGATGGGGCCATCGTCACCTGGCCTGAGGGAGCGAAGAAACCCAAGACCAAGCAGCTTACCAGCATGACCGGGGCCGGCGCACTGGGTGGTGCATTCTGGGGGTTTCTGTTCGGCTTACTGTTTTTTGTCCCGTTCTTCGGCCTGGCAGTCGGCGCCGCAATGGGCGCCATTATGGGGCACTTTGCCAACTATGGGATCGACAAGGGCTTTATCGACCAGGTGCAGTCTAAGATCACTCCAGGCACCTCGGCCTTGTTCCTGTTGTCGAGCGGGGCAGTGGTAGACAAGGTGGCTGATGCGGTCAAAGGCCAGCAGTTCGAGATCATTCAGACCAACCTGTCCAAAGAGCAAGAAGAGAAGCTCCGCGCGGACTTTGGCGAGTAAAGCAGAGAGTATCACGCGCTGATTTTGTGGCAAAGAGGGAAAGGCCAGCTAACCCTGGCCTTTCCCCTGAATATACGCCGTCCAAAACCTGCGCTGAGGTGAGCTACGTAGCAACACTCAAGGGGAGAGAATTCATGCAAACACAGGAAGATAGGTATCGAGACGATCCAGAAACGGCTGATAGTGTGCTGGTTCAACAAGCGCTAAGTGGAGATCAGGACGCATTTGAAGCGTTAGTGAGCCGCTATAAGCAGTCGCTTTTTGGGCTGATCCACCACTATGTGGGCGAGTATCACGAAGCAGATGATATCTTACAACAGGTATGGCTCCAACTCTACCTTTCTTTAGCCACGCTTCGCCCACATGTGCAGATCAAGCACTGGCTCTTCACCGTCGCGCGTAATCGCAGTCTGGACTTCTTGCGTCACAAGCGTCTTCTCTTTCAGCATCTGCTCTCATTTTATGAGGTCAAGCCAGGTAATGAGGAGGATGAAGTGACATTCCTGGACGCCATCCCTGACACGAGTCCCACACCGGAAGAATTGGCAGAGCTACAAGACCTCCAACGTGAGATACAGCATGCGATTCAGTCGCTACCTCACACATACCGCTCGGTCGTTTGGCTCTTTTATGGAGGTCAACTCAATTACGCTGAGATTGGACGCATCCTCGATAGGCCAGGTTCAACAGTGAAAACTCAGTTCAATCGAGCCAAACCATTCCTGCGTGCTGTCTTCGTCACACCATAATCTGTTGATATTGTTAGACGTACATGTAGTTCGCACGCGTAGCGTATAGGTATACGACCTGGAACGTCTTGTTTAAAAAGAGACTGCCAGGGAGCACATCAAGATAAGGTGTTATCGCAAGATCTTAAGAAAGTTGGTGAGTCAATGAGTCAGAGAGCAATGAATGGATATGCGCAGCAAGAGTTCTCTGAGATTGTTGATAGGTTTCTCACTCGCTACTGTAGAGTTGGAACTGGCTTGAATATCTCGGATAAGACTCTTTTTCCTGCGTTTCGAGCTTTCTGGATAGCTACGGCCCATGAGGCTCAACATCCTGCGCTGATTGGTCAGTTCCGCGTTGCGTTGGCTGAGCGAGGCTTCCGGTCAAATGGGCCGAAAAGGCCTCGCTGGTGTGGCTTGGCACTGCATCGAATGACCTTGCTGAGCGAACAGGCGAATACATAGCTCATTCATCCTAAATCTGCGTCGGTCTATCGTTGCGCTAGAAAGTTGAAGTAAAACGATGAAGGTGATCATTGTCGGTGGCGTCGCAGGCGGACTGCGAGGCCCAGTAAGTAAACGGCTAAAACAGAAAGTTGAGGTAAAGCAATGAAGGTGATCATTGTTGGTGGCGTCGCAGGCGGCGCTTCATGCGCGGCCCGCCTGCGCAGGTTGGACGAGCAGGCCGAGATCCTGATGGTGGAACGCGGGCCGTACGTCTCATTCGCGAACTGCGGGTTACCGTACCACGTCGGGGGCGTGATCGAACACCAGTCGGACCTGCTCGTCGCGAACGAGAGGTTGTTCCGCGAGCAATTCGCGGTCGATTGCCGCACACGCTGTGAGGCGATCGGGATCTCGCCGGAGGACAAGACCGTGAAACTACGGAACGTCGCAACCGGAGAGGTGACCACCGAGTCCTACGACAAGCTTGTGCTGTCCCCCGGGGCGCCTTCGATCCACCCGCCGCTGCCCGGCATCGACCTTCCGGGCATCTTCCCGGTGAGGACCGTGCCCGACGCGAGGGAGATCCGTGAGTGGATCGAGCGAGGCACGAGCTTCCTCGTGGGGATGGAGAAGTACTCAGGGTTCCAGACGGTGCGGCCAAAGAGGCATGCGGTGGTGGTTGGCGCCGGATTCATCGGCCTCGAGATGGCAGAGAACCTGGTTCATCGCGGGTTCGATGTGACGGTAGTCGAGATGGCGGATCAGGTCCTTACCCCGCTCGATCGGGAGTACGGGCGCATCGTCGAGGACTACCTCGAGCTCCACGGTGTTCACGTCGTCCTCAATGACGGCGTCGCCAGATTCGAGCAGTCCGAGAACGACACGCTCAGGGTGGTGACGCAGTCCGGCAACTCGTATCCGGCAGACCTCGTGATACTCGCGCTCGGCGTGCGACCTGATACGACCCTTGCGACCATGGCCGAGATCGAGATCGGCGAGCTCGGAGGGATCCGCGTCGACGAGCACATGCGCACGAGCAACCCGGACATCTTCGCAGTCGGCGATGCCGTCGAGGTCAGGAACTTCGTAACCGGCCAGTGGAGTCTGATCCCGCTCGCCGGTCCGGCGAACCGGCAAGCCCGCATCGCGGCCGATGTGATCGCCGGGCGCGACTCCCACTATCGCGGCACCCAGGGCACCTCGATCATCGAGATCTTCGGCGCCGCGGTCGCCTGGACCGGGGCCAATGAGAAGACGCTCAAGAGCCTCGGTGACACCGATTTCGAGAAGATCTACATCTATCCGAATTCGCACGCGGGGTATTATCCTGGCGCCAAACCGATCGCGATGAAGGTCATCTTCCGCAAGTCCGACGGACGTCTGCTCGGAGCGCAGGCGGTCGGCGAGGATGGGGTGGACAAGCGGATCAGTCACCTTGCCCTGATGATACAGATGGGTGCAACTATGTACGACCTCGAGGAGGTCGAGCTCTGCTACTCACCGCCGTTCGGGAGCGCGAAGGATCCGATCAACTTCGCTGGGATGGTCGCCGCTGATGTCCTGCGTGGCGACATGCCATTGAGTCAATGGGACTCCGCGAAGGACGGATTCCTTCTCGATGTGCGCGAGAAGGTGGAACTCGCCGTGGAGCACGTGCCGGAAGCCGTCAATATCCCTCTGGGTGAGCTGCGCTCGCGCCTCGAAGAGCTGCCCCGTGACCGCGAGATCCTCGTTGTCTGCCGCTCCGGCCAGCGCGCCTACACCGCAACGCGTTGCCTCATCCAGCATGGGTTCAACGCACGGACCATCTCTGGAGGTATGCTGTCGCATGCGATACTCACGGTGACGTAAGACGCGGGTCGACGTGGAGGGGGTCTGACCATAGGACCGGGGGAGCCAGGTGCGCATGGCGCCGCCGTGGCCTGCACAACCGAGCAGAGTCTGCTCGGCGAAGGGGCCCGGTGGGCAAGAGATGAAAGCAGAAAGGGGAGAACGATGTACATAGTGATACGCTTATACGACCTCATTCCAGGGACGAGAGAGGAATTTATCCAGCGTGTGCTAGAACGCCTTGTCCCTCTCCTGAACCATGTGCCAGGATTTCGATCCTTCACGCTCCTGGAATCCGGAGACAACAACGTCACCTTCATCAGCACCTTTAATAAGTTTGCTGATGCGAAAGCGTCGGCACGCCTGACGCAGGAGTGGCACACCGAGCATCTCAACGGCTTCATTCAAGAGTTTACAAGGATAGCGGAGGGCGAGGTGAGAGTCCAACAGGCTTGGGGTTAGTCTGAACAGCACCTGATTGAGCTATGACATACTGCCTCGTTTTTGCGTTTGATTGACTAGTATGTGGAGAGTATCACAAAGCGGAGGATGTTTTACAACAGGTAATGCTCCAACTGTACCTTTCCCTCAATGCTTCCAAGTTGATAAGGAGAAGAACCCATGCCGAATAAACACAAGCATAATCCCATTCGTACAATGACGTACTTGCCAATTGAGGACCATGGGATCATTGGTGATCTTCACACGGTCGCTCTGGTCGGCAAAAATGGCACAATTGACTGGTGCTGCATCCCCTCATTTGATGCACCCAGTGTCTTCGGGGCCTTGCTCGATGCTGAAAAAGGTGGTTTCTTCAGCATCGCACCACAGGAGACGCCTGAAATGGCGCTCAAACAGTACTATCTCCCAGAGACCAATATCCTGATTACGCGCTTTTTCACGCCTGAGGGAGTAGGTGAGATCACCGATTTCATGCCGATCGAGCCCGCAACGGAAACCACGACGCGACACCGCATCATACGTGCCGTTCGAGTCGTGCGTGGCTCAATGACGTTTGAATTGACCTGTCGCCCTGCCTTTAACTACGCACGCGATGAGCATAGCGTTCATCTTTCAGAGCGCGGAGCGGCCTTTCGGAGTACAGATCTGAGTCTGGGCCTTTTCTCTTCCATTCCCTTAGAGGAAGATGGCCATGGAGGCGTCGTTGCCACCTTTGGCTTACAGCAAGATCAATGGGCCTATTTTCTCTTAGAAAGCACAGGCGATCCAGCCAGTGAGCCACCGCACCTCTCGCTCGCGGAGTACCAGCAGATACTGCTCGACACCAAAGACTATTGGCGCACCTGGCTCTCGCAGTGCCCCTACCAGGGCCGCTGGCGCGAAATGGTGAAGCGCTCAGCCCTGGCCTTAAAACTCTTGACGTATGCCCCAACCGGCGCCATTGTGGCCGCACCCACTACGAGTTTGCCAGAGAGTATGGGAGGCGAACGCAACTGGGATTACCGCTATACCTGGCTGCGGGATAGCGCGTTAACCATCCACAGTCTGCTACTGCTCGGCTTCCACGAGGAAGCAGAGGCGTTTGGGGGCTGGCTGCGGGCGCGTGCTGCTGAGTTGACGGAGGATGGCTCGCTGCAAACCATGTACACGATTCATGGTGGTCACGATATGACCGAGATCACCCTGGATCACCTCGATGGCTACCGTCACAGCCGACCGGTCCGCATTGGCAATGGCGCCTACACACAACTGCAGCTCGATATCACCGGTGAATTCCTGGATGGGATCTATGTGTATCTCAGCAAAAGAGGCATCCACTACGCTGGCTGGCAATATATCCTGCGCCTCGTCAACTGGCTGAACAAGAACTGGCAGGGCGGAGATGAGGGTATCTGGGAGGTGCGTGGTGGCAGAAGAGCATTCGTGCACTCGCGTGTAATGTGTTGGGTGGCCTTTGATCGGGCCATCCGCATGGCGCAAGAACAGGGCTTGCCCGCTCCACTTGATGAGTGGAGGGCCACCCGCGATACCATGTACCAGGAAATCATGGAAAAAGGGTGGAGTGAGGAAAAGCAGAGCTTTGTGCAGTCCTATGGCAGTGATGCCATCGATGCCAGCGCCTTACTGATCTCGCTCACCGGCTTTACGGCTGAGACCGATCCGCGCATCGTACGCACCATCGAGCGTATTCAGCGGGAATTAATGCACGAACCTCACGTCTACCGCTACCGTGTGGACACAGCAGCAGACGATGGTCTGGCAGGAGTGGAAGGGACGTTTTCCATTTGCAGCTTCTGGTTAGTAGAGGCGTTGACCCGTGCGGGGAAACTGGAAGAAGCCAGGCAGAACCTGGAACAGATGCTCACCTATGCCAACCATCTTGGCTTGTATTCAGAGGAGGTGGGTCCTCTAGGTGAAGCGTTTGGGAACTTTCCCCAGGCCTTTACCCATCTTGCCCTGATCAGTGCCTGTCACGCCCTGGATCAAGCCCTGGGAGGAACCTCACCCGAACGGCTGTGATTCGTGAGGACTATCAGCGGAACGCCTATTGTGAAAGAAAGAGAAGGAGGAATCAAAGAGATGAAAGCAGTTGCAGTTTTTCCACGATCTAAAGAAGTCAGGGTCATCGAGCATGAAGCTCCACGTTTGACTGAACCAGATCAGGTCAGAGTGCGCATGCTTGAGATTGGCATTTGTGGCACAGACAAAGAAATCTGCGCCTTTGAATATGGGACACCCCCTGCAGGGTCCAACTACCTGGTCATCGGCCACGAGTCACTCGGTGAGGTGATTGAAGTTGGCCCGGCGGTCAGCCTCGTGAAAGTGGGCGACCTGGTCGTGCCGACCGTACGTCGTCCTTGTCCCCACTCAGAATGCCATCCTTGTCGCGCAGGCTACCCAGACTTTTGCATCACCGGTGACTATACGGAACGCGGGATCAAGGGAGCGCACGGCTTTATGACCGAGGAGGTAGTCGACCACGAACGCTACCTGCATCTCGTGCCACCAGAGCTGCGTGATGTCGCTGTGTTAACCGAGCCATTGACGATCGCGGAGAAAGCCCGTGATCAAATCCGGCAGTTCGTGAATCGTCTGCCCTGGGTCGAAGACGCAACCCCGGAAGAAGTGCGTCGCAATGAGCTGACAGCTGTTGTTCTGGGTGCCGGTCCTGTCGGGCTGCTTGGTGCGATGATTTTGCAAGTGGCAGGCTTTGAAACGGTTGTCTACGCGCTGCCGCCAGCTCCCAATCCGGGTTCAGAGATCGTCGAGGCGATTGGAGGGAAGTACTACTCACATGGGAGTATACCGGCAGAGACGAAACAGGCACTGTTCGGCCACATCCACCTGATCTACGAGGCGACTGGCGTCTCGCGTCTCGCCTTTGAGGTGTTGAAGCTCCTTGGCCCAAACAGTATCTTCGCGATGACCGGCGTTCCCGGTCTGAAAGAGCCAATTGAGGTGGATGCCGATCTGCTCATGCGCAACATCGTGTTGAAGAATCAAGTCGTTTTTGGCACGGTGAATGCCAGTGCTGAAAACTTCGATACGGCTATCAGGGATATTGGCGTCTTTCACCAGAGCTGGCCTGGCGCACTGCGCGCGCTTATCACGAGCCGCTCTACACCTGAAGAGGCTCCAGGTCTCCTGCTCGGCAAAATTGGTGGCATCAAGAATGTGATTACCTTTGATACGTCCGCTCACGCAACGAGCAGGGAGTAAGGAAGATGATCAACGACTGGATTGACATTTCTGTACCACTTCATACTGGTATGGTACACTGGCCCGACAATCCACCAGTGCTGATTGAATACATGTTGCATATGGAGCGTGGAGATATATGCACGGTCTCGACGTTGTCCATGGGGTCGCATACCGGTACCCATATGGATGGCCCGTTTCACTTCCTGCCAGAGGGCAAAGGGCTTGATGAGATGCCGCTTGATGCAGCCATTGGACGGGCACGCGTCATTGAGATCCACGACCCCGAGTCGATCAAGCCAGACGAACTTCGACCCCACCACATCCGACAAGGCGAACGCCTGCTCTTCAAGACGCAGAATTCTACCAGGTGTTGGCAGACCGAGACGTTCGTCGAGGATTTCGTCTATCTCTCGCAGGAAGCAGCACGCTACCTTGCATCCGTTGGGGTTCAGACGGTGGGTGTCGATTATCTCTCGGTTGGTGGGTACACAAAGGATGGGGTCGAGACTCACCAGGCGCTGCTCGAGGCGGGTATCTGGATCATTGAAGGGCTCGATCTCTCACAGGTCGAACCTGGGACGTACGAGCTGATCTGCCTCCCGCTCAAGATTGCCGATAGCGATGGTGCGCCAGCTCGTGCTATCCTACGTAAAGCAGAGGGAGAGCAATGAAGCTGAACCTGTAAAAAGGGAAGGAACTTTGTCTATAGTGCTGGCTACTTCGTATATCCGTTCCAAATCAGGAAGTATGCAGGTATGCAGGAAATCTTAAAGCCACGTATCTGGTTCGTAGTTTGCTAAGAAAAAGCACTGTTAGAGCCAGTATGAATGCTCTTTTTGAAACGGATATACGAAGTAGCTAGTACAGGACTATGAAAGAAGCTGCCTTAGACGAACAAACCACAACGGATAGAAACTTATATTTCTGAAGTCCTGGCAGTAGTTGATATCTGTACTACCCTGGACTCTCCATGAGATTGGCAATCAACAAGCGAGGAGCAA
>WNGR01005924.1_pt1 | contig 13099 bp, 7 predicted proteins | sample 5407581 | NCBI WGS metagenome assembly WNGR01 (sample SAMN13153383, study PRJNA577476) | soil metagenome | isolation source: 80 cm soil or saprolite under Garry oak tree replicate 2 | place: USA:California | collected 2016-06-15 | reverse complement strand
ACCACGCGGGAAAGGCCTTGCGTGCGGCGGCGACCGCCGCGTCCACGTCCGCCGCGCCCGCCTGCGTGACGCGGGCCAGCGACGCGGTCGTGGCCGGATTGATGACGTCGAACCCGTCGCCATTTTTGCTCTTGGTCCAGCGCCCGCCGACGAACAGCCCGAACGTCCGCCCGTGCCGCTCCAGCCACTCGAGCGCCTGCTTGTCGCTCTCGGGCGCGGGCCCATACGCCATCGTCTCGAAGATCTCAGAGACTGTCGTCATGTCAGACCATTGGATGACGGTGCGCCGCGGAGTATCGCCCCGTCACGAAGTGCTCGAGCTGCCGCTCGATGTCGGTGAGCAGCCCCGAAGCGCCGAGCCGGAACAAGTCGTTACGGAGCCAGCGATCGCCCAGTTCCTCTTTCATGAGGATGAGCCAGTCGAGGGCCTGCTTGGCCTTGCGGATCCCGCCCGCCGGCTTGAACCCGACCGCATGGCCGGTGTGCTCGTGGTAATCGCGGATCTGACGCGTCATCACCACGCCGACGGGGAGCGTGGCATTGACCGGTTCTTTCCCGGTCGACGTCTTGATGAAGTCCGCGCCCGCCATCATCGCGACCTGGCTCGCGCGGGCCACGTTCACGAGCGTCGCGAGGTCACCGGTGCCGAGGATCACCTTCATATGTGCCTGTCCGCACGCCTCCCGGAACGCCCGAATCTCTTCGTACAGCGCCTCCCAGTCTCCGGCGAGCGCATGCGCGCGGGTGATCACCACGTCGATCTCCTGCGCTCCGGCCGCCACAGAGGCGCGAATCTCGTCCACCCGCTGGGGCAGGGGATTGAGCCCCGCCGGGAACCCGGTCGAGACTGCGGCCACCGGGATGCCGGTGCCCTCGAGGGCTGTGACGGCGTCGGAGACGAAGGCGTGGTACACGCACACCGCGCCCACCCTGATTCCCAGGTCGGCGACGCCGAGCGCCTCGATCAGGTCCTGGCGGACGGGTTGGCGCGCCTTGGCGCACAGTCGCAGTACGTTGCCGGCCGTGTCGTCACCCTGGAGCGTGGTCAAATCCATGCAGGTGATCGCCCGCAGCAGCCAGGCGGCCTGCCATTCTTTCTTGACGGTCCGGCGGGTGGGGATGGTGGCGGCGCGGCGCTCCACGGCGCTGCGGTTCACACGTAGCCCGCGCACCAGATCGAGGTCGAGCGGTGTGCCGGGATTGCGGCCGGATTCCGGGACGACGCGCAGCACCCGCTCGCGTGCAATCGCCGTGACCTGCTCGTGTCCCCGTATCGTTTCCATGGCCCAGCTCGGAATCTAAGGCTTCTTCTCCTTGGTCGTGTCCCGCTCGGCTGGGCGATCCTTCGGCGCACGTCGCTCCCGCGCGGGGCGCTCGCGAGCGGGCTTCTCGGCCGGCGTCGGCTGTGGCTGGGGTCGCGCCTTGCTCGCCGGACGCTCGTCCCGTGCGGACCGCTCGGCGGGTGCGGGTCGCTCGGCGGGCTGCCGGGCCGGGCGCGGACTTTCCGAGCGCTCTGGTTGCCCCGCCCGGTCGGGACGCCCGGCCCGGTCGGGACGCTCCGCCGGCGCCGCCCGCTCGGCCGGGGCGGGCGGGGGCAGTGCGCGTGGCGGCGGGAGCCCTTCGCGGGTGGGACGGAGCACGGGGGTGGGGCGATCCTGCGTCGCGACGGGCACCGCGGGTCGCACCAGCGGCTGGGTTCGGGCCGGCGGCGATTGCCGGCGCAGCGTGCCGAGCGTCGCCTCATCGAGCGGCCGGCCGGGGTGAGTGCGCAGCGCCCGCTCGCGCGCCATGAACGGCACGGGGGGTGGCGGCGGCTCGCGCCGGACGACCACCTCACGCGCGGTCACGACGGGCGGGGGTCGGCGCACCGTCATGATGTCGGGCCGCCCCAGCACACTGTGCCGGTCGGGGACGACGCGCGCGGTGCTGCCCTCCACGCGCGCTTGGTCCAGCCGCTCGCGCGGCACGACGATCACGCTCTTGTCCACGGCGCGTGATCGCACGAACGTCTCTTGCGAGACGACCGTGAAGGCGTCCGGAGCGCGGCGATTGCGGTAATTGATGGTCGTCACATTCACGTTCGTCACGTTGATGTTGGTGACGTTGACGTTGGTCACGTTGACGTTGCGGAAGTAGGTATTGCTCACGTGATAGGCCGGCACGTACGGCTCCTCGGGGCCGAGCGGGAACCACGCCACGCCGAAGTTGCGCCCGCCCACGAACACGACGAGCGCGGGTGCGTACACCGGCCGCGCGACGCGCCGGCCTGGCACCCAGACCCACGCGCCGTCCCAGTACACCCAGCGGCCGTAGTGGAACGGCGCGAAGCCCCACGCAGCGTCGTCGACCCACGTCCAGCCCCACGGCTCCACCCATACCCAACGGCCATAGCGGTACGGCGCCCATCCCACGATCGTGGTGCGGGGCGCCCAGACGGGACCGTAGTCCGGTGTGTCACGCCATTCGCCATTGTCGTCGAGATCTTCGTAGCCGATCGTCTCGCGCGACACGTACCGCGACGAGCGGGAGTCGTCCCAGCGGCGGTCGCGCGTGGAGCACCAGTCTTCCCACTCGTCCGCCCGCGCCGCGTCGCGGATGTCGTAGCTGGGCGAGTCGCCACCCGCGACGACCGCCGCGTCCCCCGCGTGCACCGGGAAGGCCGAGCCGGCGGCGGTGACGTCGGCCTGGCCGTGGCGCACGGTGACGGTGGTGGTGTCGCCGGTCGCGTCGACGTCCACGCGGTAGGTACCGGGGTGGAGCAGCGAGACCGCGCCGGTCGGTGTGTCGATCTCGAAGCTATCGTCGTCCCCGAGGTCGCGCACGCGCACTTCGAGCGAGCCTTGCGACAGGCGTACCTGGGTGGTGCGGTCGTCGAGCGCCAAGAAACCGAACGCGCTTTGCGGGGCGAGCCGAATGGCGTTCGAGCCGACGGTCAGCTCCGCGCGCGCATCGGCGTCGGTCCAGAGGTGGTCGCCCCCGTGCAGCGGATAGTTGATGGTGGCGTCGGTCCAGTCGTCCACGGTGCCGGGACGGAACGAGACGCTGCCCGAGAGGAAGCTGAGCCGGCCGACCCGGCTGGGAGGATCGTCGTCCGGTCGGTCGGCCTGACGGGGCGTGGGCAGCAGGACCAGGACGAGGGCCGGCGTGATGAAACGGGCGACGCGCATGGGGCGATCTCCTGTGGGCGAGCCGCCCAACGATAAGGCGTTCTCGGCCAGGTACCAAATCGGGTTTCTCTCACGGGCCGGCGTTGGCGGCGACAAGACGCTCTTTCTCTTAACTTTCAGCCGGCTTCCCTCCGAGCGATGTCAATGCGTCCGCCGTACGCCGCCCTGCTGTTCCTCTCCGCGTACACGATGTCCGGTCCGGAGCCCCTCCGGGTCCTCCGGACCGCGCCCGTCGACGACGCTGCGCCGACCAGCGTGGTGACCGTCACGTTCGATCGGCCGGTCGCCGGCTCACTCGACCGGACCGTGGACCCGAAGGCAATCTTCACGATCACCCCCGCCTGGAAGGGCCGGCTCGAGTGGCGGGACCCGGTGACGATCCGATTCACGCCCGCCGCGCCGCTCGCCTCGAACAGCGAGTACACCGTTACCGTGGCGAACACGTTCGCCGCGATGGACGGGAGCCGGCTCGAAGGTCCGTATCACTTTACGTTCCGCGTTCGCGGGCCGCGCCTGCTCGCCGGCTCGCCCGTGAGCGGCAACCGCCATCCCAAATTCGTCACACCGGCGACCCGGTTCGAGCTGGTGTACAGCGCGCCCGCCGACCTCGGGCGACTCGCCGCGACCACCCACGTCGAATTCAACGAATCGTGCGCCGGGCGCCGTGTGGTCCGCCTGAAGCCGGTGGACCAGCGGGCGATCACCTCAAAGGACTCCTGGGAATACAAGGAGGCGGGCGGCTACCAGCGGGACCGGACGACCGATAGCCTGCGGCGCGTCGTATCGCTCACACCGGAAGCGCCGCTCCCTCCGGCGTGCGCGGGCGCACTGGTCGCCCAGTCGATTCTGGACGCAGAGGGCACGAGCGCCTACGTGCGCTGGGACTTTCAGACGTATGGCCCGTTGCGGTTGCTGAACGCCGGGTGTCTCTCGCGCCCGGGCACCCGCTGCCCCACGGGACCGCTCAAGCTGGAGTTCAGCACGCCCGTGCGCGGCGCGAGCGTGCTGCGACACGTCAAGACCGAGCCCGGGCTGTCGTTCGGGGTCAGCGACACGTCGCAAGAGTCCGCGACGTGGATTCTCGAAGCGGCCTTGAAACCGCGCACCGAATACAGGGTGGTGGTGGACACGACCGTGACCGACGTCTTCGGGCAGCGCTTCACCGGCAACGGAGTGGCGACGTTCACGACGACCGGCTATGCCCCCGCCGTGGAGTACGCGTACGGTCGCATGCTCATCGAGCGAACGGGATTTCGCACGCTCGCCGTCCGGCATGTCAACGTGGATACGCTGGTCGTGACGCTCGCGCCCGTGCCGGACAGCCTCGAGGGCGTGGTGCTTCGCTCGTACGGGTGGAACTTCGAGGAGTTGTGGGCGAAGCTCGCCCCCGGTGCCACGACGCGCAAAGTAACAGTGAAAGGCGACGCCGACCGACCGATGGTGACCGGCGTCCGCCTGCCCGCCTACAACGCTGCGCGACCCGCCAATCCGACTCTTACCGCCATCCGCATCACGAGCCTGCGGGCCGACACCGTGCACCGCGAGCCATGGGCCCAGCGCCAGCCGACGGCCATCGTGCAGGTCACGGACCTCGGTGTGCACGCGCGGATCGGCGCGGAAGAGGGCGTGGTGTGGGTGACCGGTGTGAGCGACGGCCGTCCGCGAGCCGGGGCGCGCGTGACCCTGTACGACAGCCGCGGCCGGCCCCGCGCCACCGCAACTACGGATGCCGAGGGACTGGCGCGCCTGACGGGGCTCAAGCCCGATACGGCCCAAGGCAGCGAAGAGCGCCGTTACTACGGCGGGTTCGACGGCTACGTCGGCGCGGCGCTCGGGACCGACCGTGCCGTCGTTCCCGTGAGCGCATACGACGCGGACCTCTCCCCGTGGCGCTTCCACGTCTCGAGCGCGTGGGGCGACCAGCGCTTCCCCGCCGCCGGCGCGGTATTCACCGAGCGCGGCATTTACCGTCCGGGCGAAACGGTGTACGCCAAAGCCCTGGTGCGCGACGGTCCGCTGGGCGCCCTCAAGCTTCCAGCGGCGGGCGACTCGCTGCGTTGGGTGTTCGCCGACCGGGAGAAGGGCACCCTGCGGGACTCGACGGTGGCGATGTCGCCCTTCGGCACGGCGGACCAGACCTTCCTGCTGCCGACGAGCCTGCCACTCGGCCACTATGAGATCGCGATCCGCATCCGGCGCCAGGGACGCTGGATCGATCTCGACCGCACGAGCTATCGCGTCGCCGAGTACCGGCCCCCCGAGTTCCTGGTGGATGTCACATCCGACACGGCGCCGCGCTTCGCGGGCGACTCGCTTCGGGCCACCGTCGAGGCTCGCTATCTGTTCGGGGCGCCGATGGCCCGCGCGGCCGTGAGCTGGGTCGCGCGGCAGCAGCCGATCAGTCCCTGGGCGCTCCACATTCCCGGCACCGACGGCTACTTCGTCGGCGAGAGCGGGTGGTGGTGGGAAGAGGACTGGGAGGAGAGCACGCCGCAAGCGAACGTGACCGTGGTGGCGAGCGGTACGGATACGCTCGACGCAACCGGCCACCTCATGCTGCGCGTCGCCGTCGCCCCGCCCGCCAAGGGACTCCCGGCCCGCGCGACTGTTGAGGCGACCGTGACCGACGTCAATCGGCAGACTGTCTCGGGCGCAGCTTCGGTCACCGTACACCCGGCCGCGTTCTACCTGGCGGCGAAACCGCTCGGGGAGAGCTACTTCTGGCCCGCCGGGAGCCCCCAGGCAGTAGCCGTCATCGCGGTGCGCCCGGACGGCCGCCGGGTGACAGGCGTGGCGATCCGCGGCGCCATCGTGCGCCGTGAGTGGCATCAGGTCGAGCGCGAGCGCGAAGGCCTGTCCGAGGAGGTGGGCGAATGGGTCTCGGACACCGTGGCGCGCTGCGATCTCACCAGTAGCGCCGACTCGGTGCCATGCCGGTTCACGCCGTCGGCAGGCGGCAGCTACACCGTGAGCTTCTCCGCCACCGATCCGGCCGGGCGCCCCGCGGCCACGAGCCTGTACCGCTGGGTGACGGGCAAGGAGTGGGTCCCGTGGAACGACGAGAGCCGCTTCAAGATGGAGGTGATCCCGGACAAGCAGCGCTATAGCGTCGGCGACACCGCCACCGTGCTGTTCGCTTCGCCGCTGACGAACGCCGACGCGTGGGTGACGGTGGAGCGCGAGGGTCTCATCGAGGAGCGCCGGCTGCGGATCGCGAGCGGAGCGACGACCCTCAAGTTCCCGATCCGCGAGGCGTACGCACCGAACGCGTTCGTGTCGATCGTCGTGGCCCGCGGCCGCAACGCGGCGCCCGGCACGCTCGCGGACCCCGGCCGACCCACCATCCGTGTCGGCTACGCCGAGCTTCGGGTGACGCCCGAGGTCAAGCGGCTGGAGGTCCAGGTTCAGCCGCTCAAGCCCGAATACCGGCCGGGCGACACGGCACGCGTCCGGCTGCGGGTCCGCGACGCCCGGGGTGCGGGGCAGCGCAGCGAGGTGACGCTCTGGGCCGTGGACGAAGGCGTCTTGGCGCTTACCGGGTACAAGACGCCGGACCCGATCGACCTGATTTACAAGCCGCGCGGGCTGGGCCTGCACCTGGCGAGTGACCTCGTGACGGTGGCGCCGCAGGTGCTGGCCGAGGCGGTGACGATCAAGGGCGAGGGATCACCCGGCGGCGGTGGCGGCCTGGGCGCCGCGGAAGTGCTGCGCTCGCGGTTCAAGTCCACCGCATTCTTCATCGGCTCCGTGGTGACCGATGCCGAGGGGAGCGCTGTGGCAACCGCAAAGCTCCCGGACAACCTGACGACGTTTCGCGTAATGGCCGTGGCAGTCACCGCGGGCGATCGCTACGGCAGCGGGCGATCGGCGTTGCTCGTCACGCGCCCGCTGCTCGCCCGGCCGGCGCTGCCCCGGTTCCTGCGGCGCAACGACGAGTTCACCGCGGGCGTCGTGGTGAACCAGCGCGCCGGCGGCACGCCCACCGTGAGCGTCGGGGCCGTCGCCAGTGGCGTCGTGCTCAACGGAAATCCCGCGCGCACGGTGACGCTGACGGCCGGCCGGGGGAGCGAGGTCCGCTTCGCCTTCCGCGACACGACCGAGGACGTGGCGACCTTCCGGTTCCGCGTGTCGAGCGGCGGCGACGCCGACGCCGTCGAAAAGCCGCTGCCGGTGCGCCCCGCGTACCACCCCCGGGCTTCCACTGCGGCGGGGGTGCTGCGCGATACCACTACGGTCGAGTTTGCGCTTCCGGCCGATATCGATCCTGCGCGCTCGCGCGTGGAGCTGAACCTCGGCACATCGGTGCTCGCCGTGGTCCAGGGCGCGTACCAGTACCTGCGTGTCTATCCGTACGACTGCAGCGAGCAGGTGGCGAGCGAAGTGCTGCCGCTCATCGCACTCTACCAGGCGCGTCTGGCCCTGGGAGCGGGCGTTAAGCTGCCGCCCGACGCGAAGGACCAGATCGCCGACGCCGTCGGCGCGCTGTCGCGGCGTCAGCGACCGGATGGGGGCATCGGCCTGTGGGACGCGCACGACTGGACCACCCCGTGGCTGAGTGCCTACGCCGGCGAGGCGCTGATCGCCGCGCGAGCGGCCGGGATGGCGGTGAGCGACACCGTGCTGTCGCGGCTCGGCGACTATTTGTCGAAGAGCCTTCACAACGAGCTCCCCATTCAGGCACCCGTCGCCTACTGGTACACTGAGTTCCGCGTACGCCTCGCGGATCGAGTCGCGGCCGTGGATTTCTTGAGCCGCCTCGGCCGGTCCGATCTCGCGGGCGAAAACGACCTGCTACAGCTCGCGCCCCAGCTCGCGTGGGAGGACCGTGTGCGGCTCGCCGAGGTCGTGGCGCGCCGCGGCGCGGTGCGAGCGGCGCGCCAGCTCCTGGAGCCTATCTGGGCGTCGGTGCAGGTCGAGGGGCGTCGCGCCGTCGTTGCTGACTCGACCAGGCGCCCGTTCTACTTCTATTCCTGGGAGCGACCGATCGCGCGCCTTCTCACCGCCACGCTCGCAGCCGACTCGAGCCACCGGCTGCTTGGTCCGCTCGTGGAGACGCTCATCGCGCAGGGCCGTGCCGGCCAGCTTTCGCCTTGGAATACGCAGGACTACGGCACGGCGGTCGGTGCCCTCGCCGCGTTCGCCCGGCGCCAACAGCGCGCCGCGGCGCGCGGGATTCGCGTCCGCAGCGGCAGCCGCGTGGTTCTCGAGGCGCCGGGGCGCGTAGCGAGCGCGGCGGTGATCGACTCCGCCGCCCCCCTCACCGGGCTGCTGACGGACGGTCCGAGCGGTTCCAAGACGCTCCGGCTCGCGCTCGAGACGCCGCCGGGTGGCGACGCGCTGGTCTACTACTACGTCACGGTGCGGGAAGTCCCACGAAACCGGCCCGTCACGCCGGACCAGCAGGGGATCCAGGTGGAGCGCTGGTACGAGGACTTCGCGACCGGCAAACCCATCGTGAGCGTCGCCGAAGGGCAGCTGGTGCGCGTCCGGCTGCGGATCACGCTCCCGGCTGAGCGGCAGTTCGTCGTGCTGGACGATCCGCTACCTGCCGGGCTCGAAGCGGTGGACTTGAGTCTCCGCACCAGCGGCGTGCTCGTCGGGCCGGGCGCGACCCCGCCGGAACAGGCGGAGCACGAGGAGACCGAAGGCGAGTCGAGCTACCGGTGGGGCTGGTACTACGGAAGCTGGGACGACGGTTGGTGGTCCCCGTTCGACCATAAGGAGATGCGGGACGACCGAGTCGTGTATGCCGCCACCGTGCTTTGGCCCGGTGCGTACAGCGCGACGTACGTGGCCCGCGCGACGACGCCCGGCGTTTTCGTGCGGCCACCCGCGCACGCGGAGGAGATGTACAATCCCGCCGTCCATGGCCGCAGCGAGGGCGGCGTGTTCAGCGTGACGGTGAAGTCGCCATGAGCGACCGGGGTCGCACGTTGCTCGCGCTCGGCGGTGTCCTGGCCACGGGCCTGGCGCTCGCGCTGGCGGCCTGGGTCGCTCGGCCGCTCCCGGCCGGTCTCCTCGCCCCGACGCCGGCGCCGAGCTTCACACTCGCCGACCGGCACGGGCTGCCGCTCCGTACCACGCGTGCGCCGGACGGCAGCCTGGCACGCTGGCTCCCGCTGTCGGACGTGGATTCCAAGATCCTGCAGGCGTTCATCGCGCTGGAGGACCGGCGCTTCTATGAGCATGGCGCCATGGACTGGCGCGCTGTGCTGCGTGCGGCGCGCGATAACCTGCGGGCCCGGCATGTGGTGTCGGGCGCCTCGACGCTCACCATGCAGCTGGCCCGGCTGCTCCGCCCCGCGGCCAGTGGCCACACGTGGAGCGCCAAGGCGCTGCAAGTCCTCTGGGCGCTCCGGCTGGAGCGTCACCTGACCAAGCAGGCGATCCTCGAGCAATACCTCAATCGGGTCCCCCTCGGCCAGGGCACGATCGGGGTCGCCGCGGCCGCGCGCCTCTACTTTGACGCATCCGCCACTCGGCTGAGCCTCGCCCAGGCTGCGTTGCTCGCCGGATTCGCGCGCGCGCCGTCCACGGCCAACCCCTTCATATCGACCGAGCGAGCGCAGGCGCGACGCGCCACAGCGCTGATTCGCATGCGCGACGCAGGTTACGCCGCCGATCCCGCGCTGCCACGCGCAGCCGCGGAGCCGCTGCTCCCGCACCGGTCCGCCCCGCCGTTCCTCGCGCCGCACTTCACGAGTCGCCTGCTCGCGTGGAACGACGAGCGAGGCGAGTCGCTCGACGGCGTGCGACGCACCTCGCTCGATCTCCCCCTGCAGATGCGGCTCGAAGCGGAGGTGCGACACACGGTGCAGGTGATGCGGGAGCGCGGCGTGGAGCAGGCGGCCGTGGTCGTCCTCGCCAACGGCACGGGCGAGATTCTCGCCTGGGTCGGCTCACCGGATTTTTGGGCGGACAGCGCAGGTCAGGTAGACATGGTGGTTTCGCCGCGGCAGCCGGGATCCGCGCTCAAGCCGTTCCTCTATGGTCTCGCGTTCGATCGGGGCCACACACCGGCCTCGATTCTCGCCGACATCCCGCACATCTACGAGACGCCCACTGGACCCTATCGCCCCCGCAATTACGACCGCGCCTTTCGCGGACCGGTGCGCGCCCGCGAGGCGCTGGCGAGCTCGTACAACGTGCCCGCGATCGAGCTTACGAACCGAGTCGGCGATGCGAGCCTCCTGCGGACCCTCCAACTCGCGGGGTTCGCATCGCTCGATCGGACGGCCGACTACTACGGTCTGGGGCTCGCCCTTGGAAACGGAGACGTGACCCTGATGGAGCTGGCGAACGCGTACCGCGTGTTCGCAAACGGCGGCGTGTGGCGACCATACTGGTGGTGGGCCCTGCCGGGCGGAGTGCGCGCCGATTCGCAGGAGGGTCGCCGGGTCATGTCGCGGGGCGCCGCGGCACTCGTGGTCGACGTCCTGAGCGATCCGGTCGCGCGCATTCCGGGATTCGGGCTCAGCACGCCGTTCGATTTCCCGTTTCCGGTCGCCGTGAAGACCGGGACGAGTCGCCATTTCACGGATAACTGGGCGGTGGGGACGACCGGCGGATTTACCGTTGCCGTGTGGGTGGGGAACTTCAGCGGCCGCCCCATGGACGACGTGAGCGGGGTAACGGGGGCAGGCCCGCTCTTGCACCGCGCCATCATGCTGACGGCAGAGAGCTATGCGCCAGGCGCGCTACCGTCGCCGGCGAGCGCCGGAGCGGTGCCGGTGACGATCTGCCGGCTGTCGGGGCTGCGCGCGACGCCCGCTTGCCCTGCGATGGTCGAATGGTTTCTGCCCGGCACAGAGCCGGAGCGCCAGTGCGACTGGCACCGCGGCGGGGGCGCGCGCCTGCCGCCCGAATACGCCGAGTGGGCTCAGCAGACGGGCTTTCAATCCGACGTCGCTGGACCGGCGGCCGGTGCCGGGCCATTCCGCATCGTATCCCCACAGGACGGCGACCAGTACCGCGTCCCGCCTGGCGTCGACGCTCGCTATGCCACGATCGCCTTGCGGGCCGCGGGTGAGGTCGGTGCGGTTCGCTGGTGGGTCGACGGGCGATTAGCGCTCGCGCGGCGCTGGCAGCTCGTCCCGGGCACGCACACCATCCGCGCCGTCACCGCGTCCGGCGACTCCGACGAGGTGCGGATCGCCGTGGAACCGGGCGTGGGTGCGGGGCGTGGTCATCAGTTCGTCCTTAGTGTGCGCCCCGCGCCGTCGGCGGCAGAATCCCGTTGAGACGGAGGTAATTGGCCAGCTGGCTGTAGTGATCGGCCCAGTCCTCGTGCAGCTCGAAGATCATCGCGGCCCGAGTGGTTTGCCCGTCGTACCCCGGAATCTTGTCGCCTAACCCGGCGTCGTTGAGTTTGGCCATTTGCGTGCGGCAGAACGCGAAGGATCGCGTGAGCCGGGCGACCAGCTTCGGCACGCTGTCTGCAGGAGTGAGCTTGGGCTCGGCGGGGGCTTTCGCGCCGCCCAGTGCCGCGCAGCCGAACTCGCTGTCGCCGGCGATGTGCAGCACTACCTCGGCAACGCTCATCTGCGCTGGTGTGGGCTTGAACTGATACTTGGTCGCCGGCATGTCGTCGGCTGCGGCCACGAGGTTGCGAGCGAGCCGCTCCGCATCTGCCCGAAATGCGGTGGTCACGGGGCCGGGCGTGGCCTGCTGGGCGGCCGTTGGCTGATGCATGAGGAGTAAGCCGGAAATCAGCGCGATGGGACAGGTGAGACGTCTCACATTGCCCTCGTATTCAGTCATGGCTATTGCCCCACCGGTTGGTATGTCTCGCTGCGAATCGCCCGGCGCAGGTCGGGGAACCCGGCAATCGCTTCGGACCACGCTTTGTGGTGCACGGCCTGCGTGGCTTCGTTCCGCTTGGCCTCGTACGTGCCGAACGCCGCCCAATCCGAGAACTCCAGCAGGAAGGCATGCGAGTATTCACCGGAGCCAGCAACCTGGTTGAGCGACAAGTATGAGACGAGCGTCTTCCGCTTCACCATCTCGTCGAGGACCGGAAACACCACCTCGGTGAGCGCCTTGTTGTACGCGGCCCCCTTGCCCGGCAGGGCCTGGTAGTAGCTGATCCCATACACATGGCCGGGTTTTGCTTGGCTGGCGAGCGGGGCGGCGAGCGTGAGAAGACCGAGGACGGTCGGAAGGGCGCAGCGCATAGGGCGCTCCTAAAAGGGGGGGCCGAAGAACATGGAGAGCTGCATTCGCCTTGGATAGCCCCTCGGACTCCGCCCCGAGCGGTTGACCTTAGCAGGCCGGTAAGAAGATGTTTGCCGTACGTGCGGTCCCTGCGCCCGTAGACGTCGAGCGCCAACTGTGGGCCGCGTTGTGCGAACCGCGGAACTATCAGTTCGGAGCGCTCAGCGACGCGGAGCGGGCGGACAAGCGGTGGCTCACTCCGCGCGTGTCAGAACCGGATACCGAAGGTAACCGGCACGAGCCAGGTCGGGGGGCTCGGCGAGCCGAGCAGGTCGTGGTAGCGCGCCTCCAGGAACAGTCGTGACCCGTTGGTCATTCGCACGGTGACGCCCCCACCAGCCGACAGATCGGGCCGGACCGCGCCCCCGGCGCCGGGGTGCTGGTAGAGGTAGTCGGCGCCCGCGCCCACGATCAGGTACATCTCGACGCCCGCTACGGGGGGTTGCAGGTTCATCAAGCCGTTCGCCATCAGTCCCGCGACCCCCACTGGCTTGGCGAAACCGGCGCAGCACCCGGGACTGGACAACGGGCAGGGGCAGGCCGCGCTAGGCCGGCTGTCATCGAACCGACTGGTGAAGGCATCGAGCCGCACGCTGAGACCTGGGACGAGCTGTCGACCTACCGAAGCCTGGACGGCGAAGCCCTGCGTGAAGCTGTCCCCGGCCGGCGCCGGCCCGGAGTAGTTCAGGCCGGCGGAGAGACCGTAGAAGGTTTGGGCG
>WNGR01006809.1_pt1 | contig 13102 bp, 11 predicted proteins | sample 5407581 | NCBI WGS metagenome assembly WNGR01 (sample SAMN13153383, study PRJNA577476) | soil metagenome | isolation source: 80 cm soil or saprolite under Garry oak tree replicate 2 | place: USA:California | collected 2016-06-15 | reverse complement strand
AAGCTCTCGAAGTGGGTGTACGACAACCTCGGCCCCGACACCCCGATCCACTTCCTGCGGTTCCACCCGGACTACAAGATGATGGAGTTCCCCTGGACGCCGGTCGAGACGCTCGAGAAGCACTGCGCCGTCGCGAAGGAGGAAGGCCTGAAGTACGTCTACATCGGGAACGTCTCGGGCCATCGGCTCGAGCACACGTACTGTCCCGGATGCGGCGCGGTCGCGATCAAACGGTACGGGTTCGACATCACGGGCTGGTACCTCGACAAGGACAACAAGTGCAAGAAGTGCGGATACCATCTCGCGATCTTCGGCCGCCTCGAGCGGACCGCGAAGGAGAACCGCTTCTACAGCGTCCTGTACCACCGCTGACGAACAAGGAAATCGTTGGTCCCTCGCGACTAGACCGTTCGTCTCCGTCTTCGGATGACGACGACGGCGCCGGCAACTGCGATGGCGATGACGGCCAGGACAATCGCGAAGAGGGGCGTCGCGCCGTACGGGCCGGACGTGTTGGGAGGACTCGTGTCGACCGTCACGGTGATTGCCGTGGAGGCCTCGTTCCCCCTGACGTCGTGACGGGAAGCGAAGGGGACTGAGCCGCGACGACCGGTGGCGTCGTGTCGATGCGCACCTGGATGACTCGGACCGATTCCGCGACGCCTGCCGAGTCGGTCGCGTAGTACTGAATCGAGTGCGAGCCATCGCCGATCGGCACGAGCCCAGCGTATGCCTGCCACGCGCCGCCATCGATCCGGTATGCAATCGACGCGACGCCGCTCGTTGCGTCCGTCGCTTGGATCGCGAGAAGGACATTCGAGCGGTACCAGCCCAATTCCCCGAGGGTCCCTTGGAGGGAGGCCTCGCTCTGCGGAGCCGCGAAGTCGATGGAAACCATCTGCGTCTGAACCGCCTCTTGAAGGCCCGAGGCGTCAACGGCGTAGATCGTCGGGGTCCCGAGCGCGTCGGTCGCGGCGAGCGTCACCTGCACGGCGCCGAGGTACCATCCGTTCTCTCCCGTCGGCCCCGCGATTTGCGCGGTCGTGATCGGGGGCGTCGTGTCGACCCCGAACGACCTCGAGACAACCGGGCCGCTCGATCCCGCCACGTCGATCGCGTAGGCATCCACCGTGTGCTCGCCCTCGCCGACATCGAACGATGCGGCATACGTCGCCCAGGTGCCTCCGTCGAGGCGATATTCGATCGAGGCGACCCCGCTCCCTGCGTCCGTCGCGGTGATGTAGACCGTCACGGGCGAATGGAACCAGTACCCGTCACCCGCGGCGCCGTCGAGGGAGATCGCGGTCTGCGGGGCCGTTCCGTCGATCCGGAATCCGACGCTGTGCCACCCCTCGACGTTCCCCGCGTTGTCGGTCGAGTAGAAGTCGACCGTGTGCTCGCCGTCGCCGCTGACCTGAATCGGCGACGGGTACGTCTGCCAGCCGCCCCCGTCCACGCGGAACGAGGTCGACGCCACGCCGCTGTTGTCGTCTGTGGCCGTGAGCGTGACCGTGACGGTGGAGAGCCACCAGCCCTCGTTGCCGAGGTGCCCCGAGAGGGAGGCGCTCGTCACGGGAGGCGTCCCGTCGAGCTCGGCGGAGACCGCGCCCGAACGGGGCCCTTCGCCGTACGCGTTGATCGCGCTCAGCTGGTAGTAGTACGTCTCGCCGTTCGTCACGTTCGAGTCGGTCCACGTGTTGACGTTGCCGACCTCCGCGAACAGCGCCTCCCCTCCGGGGGTCGTGGAGCGGTAGATGCGGTAGCCGGTGATCGGCGACATGCCGTCGTCCGGAGGGGCCTGCCAGTGAAGCTCGAGAGATCCGTTGCCCGGCCGGATCCAGACGTTGCCCGGGGCCCCGGGGAGCCCCGGCGCCGTGGCAAGCGCCCATGTGTCGTTGCCGGGATTCCCGCTGCCGCCGCCGAACATGATCGTCCGCGCGGACTGCGAATCGTACGCCATCCCCTGGAACGCATGGTAGGGCGGAGAGTGGTGCGGGCGCAGGAGGCTCCAGGTGTTGTTCGTGAAATCGTACGCCCACGTGTACGTATCGCCGCCCGACGCCCCTCCGAACAGGATGCACCGATCGACCCCGGAATCGTAGGAGAAGCCCATCCCCCATTTTCCGGACGGCGATTTGGGCGGGGTCACGTTCGTCCACGTGTTCGTGTCGAAGTCGTACGCCCAGGTGTCGTTGTAGGGTGAGTCGAGCGTCGGTCCTTGAACGCCGCCCCACAGGATGATCCGGTCCGCCTTCGAATCGTACGCCATGCCGGGCGATCGACGCCCGGTCGGCGCGACGGCCGGCGCCATGTTCGTCCACCGGTTCTGGGCCGCGTCGTACGCCCACGTTTCGTTATCGTATGTGTTGTTAATCGTGTGGCCGCCGAACAGGATCGTGCGGGCCGACTGCGCGTCGTACGCCATGCCCTGCCTCGATCGCGCGGACGGATGCTGGTCCGGCTCGAGGTTCGTCCAGGTGTTCGCGAAGAAGTCGTACCCCCACGTGTCGTTCGCATACGTTCCGTCGTACAGGGTCCCCACCCATCCGCCGAACAGGATCGTCTGTCGGGATCCGCTGTCGTACGCGGCGCGCAAGAGATGTGTGGCATCCGGATGCCCCGCCGGATGCAGGTTCGTCCACGTGTTCGATTCGAAGTCGTACGCCCACGTTTCGTCGCTAAAGTCATCGGTTCCGTCCCAGCCGCCGTAGGCGATCATCCGGTCCGCGTCGGAGTCGTAGACCATCGCCATGTTGAGATAGCCGGCCGGCGCGTCGCTCGGGTCCATGTTCGTCCAGTCGGTCTCGGAGTCCTGCGGCGGATTATCGGCGGTGAATGCCCACGTCTCGTTCCCCGGGGTGTTCCCGCCGGCGTTGCCGCCGAACATGATCGTCCGGTCCGATTGCGTATCGAACGCCATGCCCATCAGCGCTTTCGGCGAGGGCGAGTGGTCCGGCGCAATCTGGCTCCAGGTGTTGTTGTCGTAGTCGTACAGCCACGTTTCGAAGGGCGAGTTGTCGTCCCCGATGCCGCCGTACAGCACGAAGCGGTCGACTCGGGAGTCGTACGCGAAGCCGCCGTGGTAGCGAGGGGACGGCGCCGTGGCCGGGCTCATGTTCGTCCACGTGTTCGACTCGTAGTCGTAAGCCCAGGTGTCGTTGTACGGTCCGTGACCGTATCCCGGACTCCCGTCGTCCGTGCCGCCGAAGAGGATCATGCGGTCCGCCGCGGAGTCGTACGCCATCATCGACGATCGCCGGGCTTCCGGGTGCACGGCGGGCGACATGTTCGTCCACGTGTTCCAGGCCAGATTGTACGAGAAGGTCTCGTTGCTGTAGCCGCTGAAACCGATCTGGCCGCCGACCAAGATGACCCGGTCGGACTGCGAATCGAAGGCGAGGCCGGGCCTGTTGCGCGGGGAAGGAGCCCGGGCGGAGGAAAGGTTCCTCCAGTTGTTCTCGGCGTAGTTGTATGCCCACGTTTCGTTCGTGTCCCGTCTCGTTACGCTGTCGTAGCCCCCGAACATGATCGTCAGGTGCGCCGCGCTGTCGTATGCGGCGCGGTCGAGCCAGCCTGCGTGAGGATGCGTTTCGGGGTTCCGGTCGGTCCAGGTGTTCGACTCGTAGTCGTACGCCCACGTCTTGTTGCTCCCCTTACCTTGGAAGGCGGTCCCGCCGAACACCACCATGCGGTCCGCCGCGGAGTCGTACACCATCGCCATGTTCACGATCGTCCTAGCGGGTCCGCCGCTCGGGCTCATGTTCGTCCAATCGTACCCGGACCCGAACGGAACGGAGTCCGGCAGCACGGCGCCTCGGGCCGACGCGGTTCCGGAGAAGTCGCCGGCGAGGGAGCCCACTGAGAGCAGTACGGCAACCGTCGCGGCGAGGAAGAGTCCCCGCAAATCCCTCCCTAACTCCCTATTGGCCTTCGGCTATTTGGCATTTGCTCGGAGAGCAGACGGGCGGCCCTTGCGGCCATCCCGGCGTCGTCCCGATTCTCCGCGGAACAAGAGCTATATAACGAAGGGCGCATCGGCCCGGCATTCGGAGGGAACTCCGCTGCCGGTTGCCGTGGAAGCGTTGCGGAAGATGCTCCAGGACTTCAACGGCCACACGGGGGCTCACATGTCCGCGATCGTCTCCCGCTCCGGGGTGCCGGTCGCATGGTCGATGCCGGAAGACGTCCAGGTCGACAACTTCGCGACGATGGCGGCGACCCTTCTCGGCGCGCTCGAGGTGATCTACTCGACGATGAAGTCGGACGCGCCCAACAACGTCACGGTCGAGTCGGAGGGCGGCGTCCTCACGGTCCGAGAGGTCACGGGAAAGATGTTCTTCGTCGCGCTCGCGGAGAAGCGCACGGCCGCACACGCGAAAGCGATCGACGAGGCGATCACCAAGGCGAAAGGTTTGCTCGGCGGAACCTAGGGACTCGCCGGCCGCCGATGCGGGATTTTCGACAGAATCCACGAGCGCAGCCGACGATAGCGGTCCGCGCGGCGGCTCATCCTCTCGACGGCGAAGGCGAGGGCCACGCCGAGGAGCGCGCCCGCGAGGACGTCGGACGGCCAGTGCACCCCGAGATAGATGCGACTCAGGCCGACGAGGAACGCAAAGGCGAACGCGGCGCTCCCGGCCCGCCACCGAAACCGGAGCTCAATGAACGCCGCGACGGCGAAGGCGCGGGAAGCGTGGCCGCTCGGGAACGAGGGGTCGAACTCCGCATCGCACCCGTAGCCCGCGAGGTTCCGGACGGCCGTGAGGACATCGCACGGCCGCGGCCGGCCCACCGCGAACTTGATCGCCTCCGTGACCACGACCGTGATGCCCAACAGGACCAGCAGGTCGAACGCGGCCTCGCGGCGGCCCCGCCACCAGAGGGGGACGGCGACGATGGCGAGGAGATACGCCGCGCCGAGGGTCGTCACTGCGATCATGAACGCGTCCGCGATCGGATTGGAACCGGCGAGGTTCAGCAGATGGAAGAGCATCTCGTCCGGGCCCTCCGCGGGTGTCGCGAGGGGGAGCACGCGCCGCAATCGCTCGGCGCACATTAAACCCGCGGCGGATCCGGAAACGCTGATGGCCCGCGCCGCCATGGGGACGTGGATGGACCCGATGCGCGCCGTGTACCAACGCCTCCTTGAGGCGTACGGACCGCAGGCGTGGTGGCCCGCCGAGACGCCGTTCGAGGTGATTGTCGGCGCGCTCCTGATGCAGCAGACCGCATGGAGGAACGTCGAGGCGGCGATCCGGAACCTCAAGTCGGCGGGCCTCCTCGATCCGTCGGCGATCGCGGCCGCTCCGATCCCGATCCTCCGGAAGCATGTGCGCGTCGCGGGCCTCTACCGCACGAAGCCGGCGAGGCTGAGAGCGTTCTGCCGTCACCTGCTCGAGCGTTCCGGCGGTGACCTCGCAACGTATTTCGATCGTCCGGTGGGAGAGATTCGCGCGGGCCTCCTCGCCGAGGAGGGCGTCGGACCGGAGACCGCGGATTCGATCCTCCTCTACGCAGGGGGCCATCCGGTCTTCGTCGTCGACGCGTACACGGTGCGGATCGGACGGCGGATCGGTTGGTTCGACACGGACGCGTACGAGACGGTCCAGCGGCGGTTCGAGGCGCATTTGCCCCGGGACCTCGCGGTGTACAGGGAGTACCATGCGCTGCTCGTAGCCCATGCGAAGGCGGTGTGCCGCCCGACGCCGCGATGCGACGAATGCCCCGTGCGGACCCGGTGCGCGTTCGGCGGCCGACGGACGCGAGGCCGCGCCCGCACGATTAAGTAACGCCCGCACGATACCCGCGACGGAGGGGCGGAGGGAGTGCCGGGAGTCACCGTTGGAGAGAGGGTGCTCGTCCACCTCTCCGGGTTCCTTCGGCACGCGGACGCGTACGAGTGTCCCGTCGAGATGACACAGGACGGGATTGCGGCCGCGCTCTCGATCAGCCGCGCACACGTCGCCCTGGAGCTGAAGCGCCTCAAGACGACGGGCAAGGTCGCGGAGCGGATGGCGCACGTGGCGAACGCCCGCTCCCGCCGCAAGGTGTACGACCTCACGCCGGCAGGACAGGAGATCGCCCGGCGCATGCGGGAGCACGCGAAGGCCCGCGCGGTCGTCCTCCTCACCCCGGAGGGACGCAAAGAAGTGGCGGGGCACGAGGCGATCGAGGCGCTCCGCCGCGCCGGCCTCCGGGAGTCGGAGGCGGTCCAGCGAATCCTGTCGTCCGAGGTCGTGGACCTGCCCCATCCCGAGCCGAAGGCCGAGCCCGCGCCGAGGCCCACGTTCTTCGGCCGGGCCGCCGAGCGGCGAATCCTCGCGAACTGGCTCGCGTCCGGATCCGCGCCGGTCGCGGTCGTGATCGGCGTGGCGGGCATCGGCAAGACCGCGCTCGTCGCGAACCTGCTCGCGCCCGAGGCTCGGCCGACGTATGTGCGGCGGGTGTACGCGCACGACGACGCGCACGGCATCCTGTCGTCCCTCGCGGACTTCCTCGCGCGCCAGGGCCGGCGTCGGCTGAAGGCGGCGATCGTCCGTCCCGCGTACGATCCGACGGAGGCGGTCGCGATCCTCCGGGAGGACATCGCGGGCACCGTCGTCGCCTTCGACGACGTGCACGCGTCGGCCGCCGCGGACGGCCTCCTCCGATCCCTGTTCGAGCGCCCGGTCGGCGCGAAGGTCCTCGTCCTCAGCCGAACACAGCCCGCGTTCTACGAGCGGCCCGACGTCGTTCGGGACGAGGTCCTGGAGATCCGACTCGAGGGACTCGACGAGCCCGCGGCCGCGGAGCTGCTCGCATCCCGGGGCACGACGATGGAGCGCGAGGACGTCGATCGCGTGATCGCGGCGACCCGCGGACATCCGCTCGCCCTCGAGCTGTTCGCGGCGAGCGGACTCGATGCGGGCGCCCTCGAGACGGACCGCTACGTGCTCGAGACGGTCCTCGAAGGCCTCGACGACGCCTCCGAGTCGATCCTGCGGACGTTCGCGATCCTCCGGCGCCCGACGCGCTCCCCGGAGGCGCTCGGCGCGACCGTCGCGCAGCTGCGCCGACTCGCCCGCCGCGCCCTCCTCCATCACCGTGACGACGGGTACCAGCTGCACGATCTCGTGAAGGAGTTCTTCCTGCGGCGCATGACGGCCGAGAGCCGGCAGGGTGCCCACGCCCACGCCGCGGCCTACTGGGCCTCCCGGGACGACGGCCTCGAGGAGGCGTATCACCGAATCGAGGCGGGCGACGCGGACGGCGCCGCGGCCCGCCTGGCGGAGGTCGGCCGGGGGTTCGCGGAGAGCGCCCGCGCGGGCGACCTGGAGTCGTGCCTCCTGCGGGTGCCGCGGGACGTCCCGCTGGACGAGATCCTCGCGGAGACGCAGATGTTCCTCGGGAAGTTCGACGACGCGCGGCGCGTCCTGGAGGGGATCGCGGTCCGCGGGACGCCGGACGCGCGGCTCCGGGCCCGCATCCAGACCGGACGGATCGCGACCCGCCTCGGAGCGTACGCAGAGGCGCGGAGGGCCCTCGCAGGCGCCGTGGCCGACGCGTCCGCGATGGGACTGCGAGAACTCGAAGGCGAGGCGATGCGGTCGCTCGGCGCGGTCGAGCGGAGACTCGGCGATCTGCCGGCGGCGCTCGTCCACCTCGCGGGAGCGGCCGACCTCCTGCCCGACGGCTCACGGGAGAAGGTCCGAGCGCTCACGGAACTCGGCGCGGCCCTCATCGCGCGGGGCGACCTCCCCGCCGCCCGCATCCGGCTCACGGAGGCCGCGGGCCTGGTGCGCCGGGGGACGCGGGAGGACGCGACGATCCAGATCAACCTGGGCATCGTGCAGAGCCGGGAGGGGGACGCCCGCGGCGCCGCGATGTCCTTCGACCGCTCCGCCGACGTGGCGATGCGGACGGGCGACGTGCGATTCGCCTCGTACGCGCTCGCGAACGCCGCCGACAACCTGCTCCGGCTCGAGCAGACGGAGGCCGCCGCGGCGAAGGCGGAGCAGGCGCTCGACCTCGCGCGGACGATCGGCGATCCGGTGCTGATGTCAGCCGCCCGCGCGAACCTCGGGCTCGTCTTCGCGAAGCGAAAGGAGTGGGCGAAGGCGGAGGCGCACCTCCTGGAGTCCGTCGAGATGATCGCGCGGCTCGAGAACCCGTACTCGCTCGCGTCGCGGTTCGAGGAGCTCGCGCGGCTGTACGAGGCGCAAGGCCGCGCGACCGACGCGGCGCCGTGGCGGGAGCGGGCGGATAGCCTGTTCGCGCAGCTGCGGGACGGGGGCCCCGCGCGGCCCGGAACCCCCTGAACGAGGCCGAACCTCGGACCCGACGGCCGGGAGACGCGTCGGACAACAAGCCGACGAAATGATTAAGTAGGTCAGACATGATGACGCCCCGTCCGCGGGGCCTTGCCCCTTCGGAAATATGGGATGGGACGTCGATGTGGTCCGCCGCACGAGCGAGGAGCCCCGCGCCTCGCGCCTTCGCCTGGGGAATCGCGATCGCGATCTTGACCGCCGTACTGGTCCTCGCCGCGCCGACCGCCCGGTCGTCCGGCGGGATGGTCCCGGCGGACGTCCTCAGCGTCACCCTGGTCCTCGACCGGAGCTCGTACGTGAGCGGCGACAATGCGACCGCGACGGCGATCGTCTACCGGACTCCGGGTCCGGCGAACTACACGTACGACTGGACGGTCCGCGACGGCGTGTTCGGGCCGGTCCTCGCGACGCTCTCGAACGGCCTGGCCTCGTACTCGTACGCGATCCCGACGTCGTACCAGGGCACCTTGTGGTTCTGGCTCACCGTCAGCGACGACACGGGACTCTCGCAGACGACGACGGCCCACGCGGAGGTCGCGGCCGGCTACGTCGCGCTCACCCTCGACCGCTCGGAGTACAACCCCGGGGAACGCGTCACGGCGTACTTCGGCCTCCGGTCGAACGTGATCACGAATCCCGCGTGGACGTACACCGTCGTGGACGCTGAGGGGACGACGGTCGCCTCGGGCGCGACGAACAACACCTGGTTCTCGTTCACCACACCGAACCCGGCGAGCCGCCTCTACCTGTTCACCGTCACCGCGTCCGGGAACGGCCGGTCCGCCACGGGTGCGCTCACGATCTCCCAGGCCGGCGGATACGTGATGAGCATCACCCTGGATCGCACCTCCTACAATCCAGGTGAGACAATCCGGGTGCACGTGAGCGTCGCGGCGAAGGGGACCTCGAGCCTGCCGTCGCAATTCCGGTTCGGAGCGACCCTCTTCGGCGCCAGCAGCGCGACCGCCATCACGACGTACCGGGAGGCGGACCTCTTCCTCACGGTGCCGGGGGGCCTCGGCTCGGGGGACCTCCTGCTGATCGTCAACGAGTTCAACACGGGAGCCGGCGGCTTCACGATGGTCCACGTCGGACCCTCCGGCTCGTTCTGGTCCACGGACGTCGGCGGCGTCCCCGCGTATGCGGTAGCGCTCTCGCTGCTCGTCCTCCTGCTGCTCGTCGCGGTCCTCGCGATGTGGCGTCGCGCCGGCGGGGGCATGCTCGGAGGGCCGCGAGGTCCGCCCGCCCCGCCTCCGGAGGGGCCCGTCCGCGCCTCGCCCGGATCGCCGATGACCGTGATGTGCCGCCGATGCGGCAAGCCGATCGACATCACGACGAGCAAGAGGCCGATCGAGGTCATGTGCCCGTCGTGCGGAGAGACGCAGGTCGTGACGTGACGGAAGCGAAGCAAGGTTCATAGCGTCGGGGCCGCATCCGTCTCCCTCTCGGGGGAAATGGACGATGACGGACGAAGAAGCGCTCCTGGCGGCGGTCCAGAAGAACGACGCGACGGGGGTACGGACGATCTTGGACCGCAATCCCTTGATCCTGCGGACGCGCACGCCGAACGGGACGCTCGTCCTCACGGCCGCGTTCTACGGCGCCACGGACGCGCTGAAGATCCTCCTGGAGCGCACGCCCGAGGACGCGCTGAACCTGTACGAGGCCGCGACCGTCGGAAACGCGCGGCGGCTCAAGACGATCCTCGGGCAGTCGAGGACCCGCGTCGACGACGCGACGAAGGAAGAGGGCTTCTCCCCGCTCGGCCTCGCGGCGTTCTTCGGCCACGTCGAGGCGATGAAGGTGCTCCTGGCGAACGGCGCCGACGTGAACGCGAAGCCTCCGAGCCGTTTCCAGAACACCGCGGTCGATAGCGCGGTCTCGGGGGACCACGCCGAGGTCGTCCGCATCCTCCTCGCCGCGGGCGCGGACCCGAACATCCGGAGCGAGGCGAACTACACGACCCTGCACAAGGCCGCGGCGCACGGGAACCTCGATATCGTGCGCATGCTCCTCGATGGCGGCGCGGACCCGAACGCGACGCGGGAAGGCGGGAACACGCCGCTCGACGACGCCCGAGAGAAGGGCCACCAGGCGATCGCGGAACTCCTGAAGGAACGCGGGGCAAAAGGCTAGGCCGCCCGCGAATTTTACTCGATTGAGCAAAAAAGGTTCATCCGAGTTTCGCGAGGACCTCGCCGATCCGCCGCACGCCCTCTTGAATCGTTTCGCGCGACGCCGCGTACGAGATTCGGATGTGACCTTCGCCCGCCTCGCCGAACGCGCTGCCCGGCGTCACGGCGACGGAGGCCTCTTTCAGGATCCGCTCGCACAGGGTCGCGCTGTCGAGGCGTACATCGACCTTCGGGAAGACGTAGAACGCGCCGCTCGGCCGATCCGTCGAGAGTCGGTCGATCTTCGCGACCTCTTTCATGGCGAGGTCCCTTCGGGCGCGGAACTCCGCCACCATCGCCTCGAGCGGGGCGGTCGGCCCTCGGAGGGCCGCGACGCCGGCCTTCTGCGCGAACGCCGTCGCGCACGTGATCGTGTGCTCCTGGACCTTCACGATCTCCTTGAACAGCGGCGTCGGCGCGACGAGCCATCCGAGCCGCCATCCCGTCATCGCGTACGTCTTCGAGAATCCGTGCACCGTGACGGTCCGGTCGAACATGCCGTCCAGGGACGCCGGCGAGACGTGCTCGCCGTCGTACAGGATCTTCTCGTAGATCTCGTCGCTCACGACGATCAGGTCGCGGTCCGCCGCGAGGTCGGCGAGGGCCCGCATCGCGTCGCGCGGGTACACCGAGCCGCCAGGGTTCGACGGGGAATTGAGCATCAGGAGGCGCGTGCGCGGCGTGATCGCCCGCGCGACCGTTTCCGCCGAGGGAACGAAGCCGTCCTCGTCCGCGGCGCGCACGGGCACGGGTTTCGCTCCCGCGAGCGTGACCATCGGGCCGTACGAGACCCAGCCGGGATCCGGGATGAGCGCCTCGTCGCCTCGGTCCAGCAGGGCCATGCACGTGAGGAAGAGCGTGTGCTTCGTCGGCGCGACGATCACGTTCTCCGGTTTCGCGGGGATCTTGTTCTCCTTCTGGGATTTCTCCGCGATCGCCTCCCGCAATTCCTTGATCCCCGGAGCCGGCGTGTACTTCGTGTAGCCGTCGTCGAGGGCCTTCTTCGCCGCCTCGACGATGTGCGCGGGCGTCGGGAAGTCGGGCTCGCCGATCGCCAGCGAGACGACCTTCTCGCCGCGGGCCCTCATCTCCGTGACGAGGTCGCTGATGCGGACCGTCGGAGACGACTCGATGGAGAGGACGCGCTTCGCGAAGCGGGCCATGGGGTCGGAGAAGACGGAGGGATAGAAAAGGGCACCGCACCGCGTATGCCCAGCTGGGCATAATGCGAGCGACAGAGGCGGAATAGTCTTCCGAGGTTTTCCCAGAGTGATCGGATTTCCGTAAGGCGATCGGCTCTCCGCAGCTTTTATCTGCCAGCTTTCGGTGGCCAAGCCATGGCCTCTAACCCAACCTCGCCATTCGACGCGATGGAGCCGTTTGCCCGAGACGACGTCGTCCGAGAAGTCCTTGATGAACTCGAGAAGTTCGACTACAAACTGTACGGGCCAATTCCGTTGCGATTTCACCGAGGCCCGCCGACGAAATACGAATTCGATCTCAACTTGGGCGTCGTGCATTTCACGGAGCAGGACTTCGCGGGACTGAGCGAATCCTTCCGAAAGATCAACGCGAAATGGGGGACCCAAATGACGTTCTGTGTGTATCCCTCGAAGGAGAAGGCGAGGGACATGATCCTCAACGTCCGCGGATCGCCGATGGCTCCCGCGGAGATCGACTAGCCCAACCCGCGGTTCAGGGAAGCTCGACCATGATCTTCCCGTCCTCGATGGCGACGGGGTAGGACCGAACGGGCTTCCGGGCGGGGGGTCCGACGACGTTTCCGGACGTCACATCGAACCGCGACCCGTGCCAGGGACATTGCACGATGGCATCATGCAACGTGCCCTGACACAGCGGCCCGCCCAGGTGGGTGCAGTGGTTGTCCAGACAATACACCTTCCCGCTGACTTTGAACAACGCGTACGGCCTCTGGTCGGCGGTGACGCACTTCGCACCGCCCTCGGGCACCTCATTCTCCATCCCCATCGTTGCGCGCATGAACCGTCGAGAGGCGGGAAGCGATAAATCGTTTGCCATCGGAGAGAGGGAGTTCATCGCCATCGCGACGATTCGCGTTCTCCGGGAGGGCGGATCGTGAAGGGATCGGAACTCGGAGATTCGGTGCGAGACTCGTCGTTGGAATCATCATCCTCGTCGCGGTCGCGGCGGTCGCCCTTCCGACCGCCGCCACTCCACCGAGAGGATTCGACTCGGAGCCGTGGACGAATTATGCCCAATTGATCACAATGGCGGCGATCAGTCCGGGCGGCCTTCGGCCTGTCTGGATTTATGCTCAACCGGGCGTAACGGACCCAAGCCATGCGGTCGTGACGACGTGATCTACTCTCTGGGACCGCAAGAACTCGCGGAGATCCGCGATCACGGGCGCTGGGGCGAACAACACCGACTGGCCGAGGTATCGTACCCCCTCCCGCGTCACGAATCCGGGATAACGATACACTTTCTCACCGCCGTTTAGTGCGTACCCAAAGATGAAGCGACGAACCCTCGCGCACTGGGCCGCGTCGCGGCTGTCAACATCCCACGTAACGATGAACCCATCACGAGAACTGGGCCGTTGCTTCCGCGCTCGCTTCACCGATCTTCCATTCGTCA
>WNGR01005921.1_pt1 | contig 13102 bp, 14 predicted proteins | sample 5407581 | NCBI WGS metagenome assembly WNGR01 (sample SAMN13153383, study PRJNA577476) | soil metagenome | isolation source: 80 cm soil or saprolite under Garry oak tree replicate 2 | place: USA:California | collected 2016-06-15 | reverse complement strand
AGATTCGCGGGATGGGGGCCGTGGTCGGCGCACGCCAGGTCCGGCGCTATTACGACCGCGAGGGAAGGGCGGCTCTGTCGAAGGCGAGGAAGCTTCTCGACGCGGCGGGGATCAAGTACTCCGCGCACATCCTCGTGGGGCCAGTGGCCGAATCCATCGTCAAGGAGGCGAGGCTCGCCCGGTGCGATCTCATCATGATCGGTACGCGCGGGATGAGCGCGGCCGCCAACCTGCTGCTCGGTTCCTGCGCAAACCGGGTGGTGAACATCTCGCCCATCCCGGTGCTGCTCGTGAAGTGACTCCTCGGCGGAGTTGATCCATATCAAAATGGCGCTTTCGCCCCTGCATACGATTTGCCTTGAGGACGGCTTGTCCAGGCAGATCTAAGGCGCAGTAGAGAGCGACCATCCGGAGGCGAGCCATGTTCAAACGCATATTGATCCCCACCGACGGTTCAAAAATCGCAGACAAGGCCGTGAAGGCCGGCATCCGGTTCGCGAGAGAGATCGGGGCCAGAGTGGTCGGCTATTACGCGATCGAGCCGCTTCAGGCCTACTACTACAGCGAAGGCGTCATGGTCGACGGCAGGCTGATCGCCGAGCTCGACCGCCAGTCCAAGGCAGCCGGCGAGAAAGCTCTCGCGGCGATGGCGAAGCTGGCGAAGGCCGGCCGCGTGCGCTTCGATTCGCTGTGCGACAAACCGCGTACCGCCTACGACGGCATCATCGCGGGGGCGCGCAGGAAGAGGTGCGATGCCATTTTCATGGCGTCCCACGGGCGCAGCGGGCTCGCGAAGCTGGTGATGGGCAGCGTCACTCAAAAAGTGCTCGCCCAGTCGAAGATTCCGGTGGTGGTTTACCGCTGAGACCGGGTCGAACGTCGACGACCGGAGCCCCGCGGGGTCAGACGCGAACGGCTGGCCAAACGGCCCCGGCGGCGAGGCCGAGGATGTACAGCCAGCCGAAGCGCCGGTTGTGTTCGAGGCACGCGCGGTGAACCCAGAGCGGCCAGCCGACGTAACCGGTGGGCGACGACGCGGGCCGCGGCCGGCTCATCACCGACACGGCGCGCAAGGCGCGCGGCAGCGCGACCGCGATGATTGCGGCGAAAGGCGTGAGCCGCCCGAGCGCGATCAGGACGGCGGCGATCGCGTAGATGAGGACGATCGTCGCGGCGTTCAGCGCGCGCGCGGACCGCTCGCCGAGCAGTACCGGCAGGGTGCGGATGCCTCTCCCGGCGTCGAAGTCCATCTGGTCGATGTGCTTGCCCGTGAGGATGGACATCACGCCCAGGCCGTAAGGAATCGACGCGAAGAAAACCGCGCTCGAGACGTGACCCGTGATCATCGCGTAGCCGCCCCCGACCATGAGCGGCCCCCACACGAGGAACACCGCAGGCTCACCGAGGCCGATGCTCTTAAGGGGGACCGGCGCGGCGTCGTAGTGCAGCATGATCGCGATTCCGGCCGCGGCGAAGACAACGGCAAGCCATCCTTGCTCGACGACGAAGTAGGCGGTGATCGCGGCGCCGATCGCGGCAAGGATCACCAAACCGGTCATGAGAGTCCGGGGCTCCAGCACCCCGCTCGCGAGCGGATGCACGGTGTAGCGCATGCGCGGAGAGTCCGGGGTGTCGTGTCCGCGTTTGTAGCCGAAGTAGTCGTTGCTGAGATTGCTGATCATGTGCGCAGCGACGAATCCGACCAGCACCAGCGCAAAGTGAGACGCGTCAAACCGCCCGTCCGCCACGGCGAGCAACCCGGCGATGATCGCGGCCTGCGCCGAGATCACCAGGATGACGCTGCGCGCCGAGTACAGAAACTTCGAGACCGGGTCGAGCAGCCGAACCTCCTCGGCGCCCGGTCTGTAAAAGCCCGCGAACGCCCCGAGCCACAGCCCCGGCTTAGATCTGGCGAGACGCGATCTCCCTTTCATTTTGCCCCTTGCCGGCGGCGCTGACTCACAGTCAACAACGATTGCGGATCCATCGTCAGCCCCGATTCATCTGGATAGGCTAGTGCGTCATCACCGGAAGAGGTTGATCCGCATCAATCCCTCGTGCCGGCCGTCATCGGGACTCCCGAATGTTGGCCGGAATGTTTCGGGCTCGCCTTACTGTCGGATTCGCGGGCATACTGTGGATCGAAGGCTGGAAACTGTACGCCGGAATGCGCCGCAGCAGGTCGGAGGTGCCGATGGTCAGGAACGAAGCAAGAGACGAAGGGCCGAAGAAAATCGATCTGGAAAGAGTGGCGCAGCTCATCGACGCCATGGAACGGGATCTCGCGAAAGTCCAGAGCGGGTCCCGCGACGTTCAGCTGCTGAGGGACGAAGTGGAAACCCTCAAGAACGTTCTCAATTCTCCGATACGCCGCCCACACTGGGTGAGGGAAGGATTGCACGGCATGCGCCAGGCCATCGAGAACGGTCTGGAGACGGTCGTCGCCGACGGCCTGAAAGCGGGTCAGTACATCGCGGAGATCGGAAGAATCCTGGGAATGTGAGCCCCTCACGGTCCTCCTGAGATTCTCCGGGCATGCGTAGCCTCGTTTGATCTAGATCAATCCTGCCGCGGACCGGTCTTCTACGATGGGTCCGGGTCGAGTGACCGCCGTCTCAGGAGGACATCATGAAGAACGCCGCATGGATACTCGCTTTGACTTTCCTCGCTGCAGCGCCCGCCGCGGCCGCGGAGCCGGCCGAGATTGATTGGTCGAAGATTCCCGTCAACGACGTGAAACTGTTTTATCCCGGCCAGTCCTCCTATGAGTCGCTGCGCGGCAACTCCCACCCGGGGGCGAACCGGATGTGCGCCACGTCGTATTGCGCACTATTGAGAACAAACCTCTTCGTCCGCCGCTATTTCGACATGAGGTAAGCGGCCACGGCCTGCATTTGCTCGAACGACATCCCCGTGGTGATGCCGTGCATGATCGGAGCGTTTCCGCCCTCTCGCAGCGAGTTCTTGAACAAGACCAGCTGCTTGACGAGGTATTCAGCGTGCTGCCCGGCAAGCCTCGGAAACATCGTGTTGCCCTCGGCATTCTTGCCGTGACATGTGATGCAGGCCTGCACCTTCGCCTCTGGAATACCCCCCTCATAGATGGCCCTGCCGCTCTGCACGAGCTTGGCGTTCCCGCGCTTGCCGCTGGCCGGCTTCTGTCCCGCATAGAAGACGGCAAGCCTCTTGATCGAGTCGTCGCTCAGTTGCGAGGTCATGCCCCACATGTAGGCCTGCGCCATCGGGTCGGCCCGCGTCCGGTCCCGGAACGCCTTCAGCTGGCTTTCCAGGTACTCGGCGCGCTGGCCGGAGATCTTCGGAAATGCGGGCGAGATGCTGTCGCCTCTCGGCCCGTGACAGGACGCGCAGACTTGCGTGGCGAGTCTGCCGGCGTCCGCCTCCTGCGCCTGCAGAGGCGGAGCTACGCATGCGATGGCCATCGTCATGAGCGAAATCGGAACAATCGCATCGGTTCTCATAGTCGTCTGCCTCATGTTGGAACGCTTTCTCCCGAACCACCGGCCCTTCGATCCAGGAACGCGGCGCCTTGAAGCCTCTTCAGAAATTGAACCAGCCGAGAAGGTAAAGAGTATTGTTGTCGCTCGCGTCCCTGCCGAGACCGTCGTAATTCGAGCTGGCCCCGTTGAATTTCTGGTAGGCGGTGTATTGAAGCGCGAACTTCACGTTCTGCCAGGGCAGGTAGTTCAGCTCGGCGATCCACCCGTTGCTGTTGGGGATGTTGTTGGCGAAGCCGATGGCCGGAGTCGTTGCATTAGGCGCATACCTGAGCGAATCCGAGCTGCCAGTCGTCGAGAAGTATCCCAGTGCGCCGCCGTAGGTGCGGCGAATGTAGTAGCTGCCGCCGACCCGAAGGGTCTTGAGGTCGTTGCTCCCGTTCTGGGACAAGCCCAGGGCGGAAGTCGCATCGAGAGTCTGGCGCTCCTTGATGTAGGTGGCCTGTACGGAGACGATTTGCTCGTCGCCGATGAATTGATACTGGCTGTCGAGCGCAACGTCGTTGACGCGATCGGAGGACGAGCGCACCGCTTGGCCGGTGGGAACGATCTTCGCGCTGATCCCGTAGGCGCCGACGGACCATGAATTCCGGTCCCACTGGCGCTCATAAGCGATTCGCCAGTACGGCGCATAGCCCACGATGGTTCCGTTGGGGTTGGTGCTGTCGAGCGGTCCCGCGCCTGCCGTGCCGCCGTGACCTTGGGGGGCGGATCGGTAAAGGCCCAGCTCCGCGTAGATCGAATTCTTCCACCACAGGTATCCGGTCAATCCCGCGACGCTCCCCCCGAGCCCCCCGTCGATTAGCGCTGCCGCGCCGGGAGCGATCGCCGCGTTGGTTCTCTGGTCGAACGGCGTTTGCCACGCGGGGGTGCTGTTCCATACGTCCTGCACGGTCGGATTGTTGTTCAGCGTGAACCCGTAGGTGAGGCCGTCGGCGATCGCGGGAACCTGCTTTGCATAGCGAAGCTCGGTGTTGTCGAGGCCGAAAGTCCCCGAGTCGCTGGCGTAAGTGATCTGGACGAACGCGCCCAGGTTCGGAGCGATCCTTCCCGCGTAGAAGAGGCTCGCCTGCTGCGGAAACAGCACCTGGCCGTTCTGCGCGATTGCGCCTGCAAGCGCGGGATCCGAATCCGGCAGCGCCGACTTAGTACGCGTATACGAGGTCTGAAACATGATCGACAGCGGCGGCACCTGGTTCAACAGCAGCTCGTACTCTTTGGACGAGGTGATGCCCTGCACCTGCGGGAGGTTGTCGATCGTATATGCGTTCAGCTTGAACGATCGCCCGAACGGCGTAAGCTCGGGAAAGACGGTGTGACAACCCTGGCAGGCCAAGCCCGTTTGCCGGGCGTAAGATGGGACCGCGTTCGCAGTGCCTGAAGTACACAGTCCAATCAACAAGGCGACGAGCGCGCCCGCTGCAGTCCAGCCCACCCGAAAGGTCGTGTCCATAATGTCCTCTTGTTCCGTCGTGAACGGAACAACCCTAACAGCAGCAAAAAGAACGGATTTGACGCAGATCAAACTCGTCCTAGCTACTCACCCGGGTCAGGTCATTGCAAGAAACAGTTTCTTCGTCTGCCGCAGCGCCCCTCAATAACCCTGGCCTTTACGCCCTTCAAGACGCCGTGGACGGCTTATGTCGTTCGTTATTTCTTGCCTTCACCCGAAGTGGGGCCGGCCGGTCCCTGGGTATGGACAAGGTAATCCAGCAAGTCCGGAATCTTTCCCTTCGGCACTTCAGCGCCGAGTTCAACCATCTTGTCGATGGCTTGTTTCCACTGCTCCCTGGTCAGGTGCTTGTTATTGAGCGGCCTCACTTTCGCCGTGTGACATGATGAACATACTTCCTTGAACGTCCTGGCCCCGTCATCGGCCGCGAGAGCGAAGTATGGCGTCGTCAAGCCGAACAACGTCAAAAAGAAAAACAGAATCTTATGCGATTGCATGATTGATTCCTTTCGTGCGCTTAAGAAACGGTGCGATGGAGCGATCTCAGCTTTCCGCGGGCATCTTGTGAGCGATGCCTTTGTGGCAATCGATGCAGGTTCTCCCTTTGCTCTTCGCGACTTCGTGTATTTTCGCCGCGACCGGCGTCTGTTTTTCAGGATTCATGCCATCGAAGCTGTGGCAATTGCGGCATTCGCGTGAATCAGTTTCCTGCATGGCCGTCCAGACTCTCTTCGCCAGTTCGGCGCGGTGGGCCTCGAATTTCGCCGGGGTGTCGATCAGCCCGGTAACCTTTCCATAGAGTTCCCGCGTCGCCTTGACCTTACGCACGACCTTGTGGACCCAATCCTTGGGGACGTGGCAATCGGAGCAGATGGCGCGCACACCAGTCCGATTGGAGAAATGTATGGTCTGCCGGTACTCCTGATACACCGTGTCGCGCATCTCGTGGCAGCTGGTGCAGAACCCCAAAGTGTTGGTGGCTTCCATGGCAGTATTGAATCCGCCCCAGAAAATAATGCCAGCCACAAAACCGCCGCCCAGAAGGGTCAGCAACGAAAAGCGCGAACTCGGCCGGCGCAGCACCTGCCATAGTCCACGAAGGAATCCGGCTGGGGATGAGCTCTGGGAACCGCTGCTCGGTGCATCCCTAGGTGTGTCGGCCATGGCTGATGCTCCCCCTCATATCGCGTGGACTAACGGAAACATGGACTTAGCGATTCCAGCACCCAGTGGCGCCGATACATTTGATCTACATCAAAAAGACGTGTCCCCGACGCATATATCGTCGCGTGAACCAAAGCAGGCTAAACGGGTGCCGCAAACAGTTGTGCGGCGAACCGAGTACCGCTGCGATCTCCGGGGAAGGGGACACACGATGACGAGCCGGAAATGCCTTCTTGCCGCAGTCGTGAGAAGTTTGGCCGCGGGTCTTGCAATCGGCATCACCTTGCAAGGCGCCATTGCGCAGGAGCCGGAAAAGGCGGCGCACAGGGATCTCGTTCTCCGCGGCGACGCGAAATGCACGCGTTGCCACAACAATCCCGAAATCCTGTCCATCGGTAAGACCCGGCACGGAGTGATCTCAGACACGCGCACGCCCACTTGCACGAGCTGCCACGGCGAGAGCGAATCTCACACCAAGAAGCCTGCGGGCATAAAACCCGACCGCTACTTCGCGAAGAATTCGGCGACACCCGCCGATGTACGCGCCGGCGCGTGCCTGGAATGCCACGGCGGGGACCGCCACCTCGCATTCTGGGAATCGGGGCGCCACAAGAAGAACGACGTCGCCTGCAACAACTGCCACAGCATTCACAACCCGGAACAGGCTGCCGATGCGCAGCTGAAGAAGGAGAATCCTTCGATCACGCCCTATGTCACGACGAATCGCCAGCTGCAGTACGAAACCTGCACGGCCTGCCACAAGCAGATCCGTTCCCAGCTCCTGAAGACCTCGCATCACCCCATCATCGAGGGCAAGCTGAAATGTACGAGCTGCCACAACCCGCACGGGGCGTTGAGCCACGCCATGGTCAAGGAGGAGTCTGTCAACCAGCTGTGTACCGGCTGCCACACCGACAAGCGCGGCCCGTTCATGAACGAACATCCTCCGGTCGAGGAGAACTGCCTGACATGCCACAACTCGCACGGGTCCGTGCATGCAAAACTTCTCAACGAGCGGGCGCCGAATCTATGCCAGGACTGCCATGACTGGTCGCGGCACCCGGGGACCTACTACAGCGGCAATCAAGGCTTCGGCAGCCCGACGGCCGGGGCGCCCAACACGCGCCTGGTTGCGCGCGCGTGCCTGAACTGCCATACAAACATTCACGGCAACAATGCCCCGGCGATGCGCGGCAAGTTCTTCCTGCGCTAGGAGGCTCCCGATGAAATCCAAGCTCATTCCCATACTCGTCGCGAACCTCTTCGCCGCGGCCGGCGCGCTGGGGGCCGAGGGCAATGAGGACATGACGGTGTTCGGTTCCGTAACCGTCGGCGTGCAGGGTGCGAGCCTGCTCGCTCCGGGGGAGACCAACGCGGCGAAACTCAAGGAATACCGCGACATCGGCGGCGGCGGGATCTCGGGCAGGGCGTTGAGCGGCGTCGACATCAAGGGCCGCGGCAGCGAGGATTATTTCAGCCTGTACGGCGAAAACCTCGGAAGGGGCGACGAGTACCTGGACCTGAAGGGCGGCCGCTATGGCCAGTACAAGTTCCAGCTCTACGAGAACGACATCGTGCACAACTGGACTTATAGCGCGCGCACGCCGTACTCGGGGGTGGGCAGCACCACGCTGATCGCGACCCTGCCGAACCTGAATACGAGTACGTGGAACACTTTCGACTATGGGCTGAAGAAGCAGAACATCGGCGGCATGTTCGAGATCTCGAAGCTTTCTCCGTGGTACTTTCGCGTCGACGCGAGCGAGGTCACCGACTCCGGTCTCAAATGGATCGGCGGCGCGAACGGGACCAGCCCCGGCAACGGGTTCAACGAGAAACCCTATCCCCTGGATCAGAAGACCCGGAACCTCACGCTGGAGGGCGGTTACGCGACCAAGGCGGCGCAAGTGTCTCTCGCCTTCATGCACAGCAACTTCTCCAACAACAACGACACGTTGCAATGGTCGAACGGTTTCTTCGGAAACCAGCTGGACACCTCGACCCTCGGCGCCGACAGCAAATACACCAAGATCAGCCTCAACGGCAATCTCAAGCAGCTGCCGGTGGGGTCTACCCTATCAGGACGCGTGACCGAAAGCAGGACGACCAACAGCATCCCGATCCTGGCAACCATGCCGACCGGAGCCACGCCGAACGCAACCAATGACGCCACCAATCCGGACCGGCCGACGTTCGACGGCGAGGTCATTCACAAGACCGCTTCGCTCGCGCTGCATTCGAACCCCACGCGCGAAATCGATTCGCGGATCTACTGGAACAGGTTCGAAAAGGACAACCGCTCGCCCGCGGTCACCTTTACCCCCGCGGGCACGTCGAACCTGCTGTGCGGCGGCGCAGCGTGCACCACGGAAATACTCAGCTACAAGAAGAACAACCTGGGCGCCGACGTCGGATACCGTTTCGATGCGAGCAACAGGGTGATCGCAGGTCTCGACTACGTCGATCTGGAACGCGATCGGGTCGATTTTGACGAAACCAAAGACAAGAGAGTGTCTCTGGAGTGGCGCAACACTTCCCTTGATTACCTGAGCTCGCGATTCAAGTACCAGTTCATGCAACGGCGCTCGCATTTTCTCGAGGCCGGTGCGGGCACCGGCCCGGCCGACGTCAATTTCCTGAACCGCTTCATCGCGCGCTTCGATGCGTCGAACGTCGACCAGGCGCTGATCAAGCTCTCGCTCGATGCGACCCCGGCCGAGATGTGGGATCTGGGCTTCGAAGGCATTCTCAAGCAGAACAAGTACAAGGACACGGTGCTCGGGCGCACCAAGGACGACCGCCAGCAGTTCTATTTGAGCGCCGGCTACGGCGACATTCAGAAATTCCGCGGCTTCGCTTTTGCCGACGTCGAGTTCGTGAAATACGACTCCTACCACCGGAACATCAGCAATTTGACGGCCCCAGACGCCTTCGATCCCTCCGCCGCGCCGAACGCCAGCAACTACAACTGGGGCGCGACCAACAAGGACAAGAGCTACGCGTTCGGCGTGGGCGCGGACTGGGTGCCGATGGAGCGCTGGAAGCTGAAAGGGTCGCTCATCTCGGAGAAGACCACGGGCACCGTGGATTTTGCCGTCCAGCCCGGGGCCAACCCGGCCGTTCCGTCGGTCAGCATCGGGAACTACGACAATGCGACGAAGGTGTCGCTCAACCTCAAGGGCACCTACGCCTACACCAAGCAGATCGATCTCATCGGCGGATACGCGTTCGAGAAATTCAGGTTCAGCGACATCTCGTACGACGGCTACCAGTACACCATCGGCACCGGCACGAGCGCGAGTCACCTGAGCGGCCTCAACGCCAACCCGAACTACACGGCGAACATCGGCTACGTCGCCGCTTCGGTCAAGTTCTAGAAGGCGCCATCCTGCGGACTTACTCGACCCGCTGGTCGAATTTCGCTTCGACGGTGCGGGTCGAACCTGGCGCCTGCACCCGCACGGTAATGAGGTAAGAAGTTTTTTTCTGCAGCTTCACGTAGTTTCCGTAGCTTGCCGCGCCGACCGCCATCGGTTCCAGGGTTTTCGAGATGCTGTTCAGGCCGGGTTGCTCGATCCGGATCTCGACGCTGGCGTCGTTGATCGGGGCTTGGGTTTTTGCGTCGAGCAGCGAAACATTGACGTGGTAGTAGCCGGGTCCGCTTGGAATGCCCCCGTGCATGGTTCGTTCGACGGAGTCCCGCGGAAATGTGCGCAACCCTTCTGCGGGCATGAACCCCAAAAAGAATTCGATTCCGCCCACGGTCTTGTGGTTGGGATCCGCCGTCGGCGGGGTCCCCGCGCCCTTCGCGGCGTCCGCCGCAGGTTTGACGGTCGGGTTGAACATATAGAGAACGGCGGCCTGTATCTCGGAATCGGTGAGATTGGCCTGGCCGCCGCGGGGAGGCATGCCGCCGTGTCCTCTGATCGCGGAGCGGACCAGAGAATCCAAGCCCTGCTTCATGCGCGGGATCCAGGCCTCCCGGTCTCCGATCTTCGGTGCGCCGCGCAGGCCTCCCTCGTGGCACTTGACGCACTGCGATTTGACGACCTGCTCGCCGCTGCGCTCGACGGCGAGGTCTTTCGCGGTGGCGGGCTCGACCCAGTGCCCGCCCGACTGATTGACCATGTACGCGACCGCGCGCCCAATCTCGAGATCCGTGAGGCCCAGATTGCCGCCGTGGGACGGCATCTTGCGGATGCCTTCGAGCGCGTGCCGGGTGAGGCCGGTCAGGCCCTGCGAGGCGCGCTTGCTCCAGGCCTTCTGGTCGCCGATTTTCGGCGCGCCGTTCGCGCCCGTCGCGTGGCACGAGGCGCAAACCGCTTGAACGACTTCGTTGCCGCTGCGCTCGGCTCCTTGGGCGATCGCCGGCCGCGATGCGACCGGCATCGCCAGGACGAGAAGGGCTGCCCACATCAGACTTCTTCGCGCCATGACAGACGGCGTGTGTTCTTCGATCACGCAACTGGCGCCCATCGCACTCCTCCTTGCCGACAATTTCCCGATCGTCCGCAAATCAAATTATCTCATTGTTGGAGAAACAATCTCTTGCGATGTCGATCCACAACCTCCCAGCCTCAGCGCGAGCTCGCGCTTCGTCAGGTTTGGCCGCTTCGCGCTTCGAGCGCGATCTGGCGGCGAAGCCTCCGGTACCCGGCTTCGCTGTCGTCGCCGAACAGCGGATCGCGTCCACCGGGCGCGGACGCCGCCACGGCCCGCCAGTCGTCAGCGGTCAGGAGTCTCGCGGCACGCGGCAGCACCTCCTTCTCCTCGGAGGCAATATGGTGGCGGTAGTAGACGAGGTACATCGCTGCGATCGCCTCCACGGCGGCGCGCGCGATCACGCCGCCCGAAGTCACCTCGCCCAGGGTTCTCAGCAGGTCGTCCCCCACCGCGGCGATGACGCGGTGCTCCTGACGCAGACGCTGGAGCGGGATCTTCATTCTGGGTTCGTGCTCCGCGAGCAGCACGAACGCCGCGTCCTCGCGCGGATGATGGTGCAGATCGGGGAAATGCCGCAGATAGCTCACGATGTCCACCATGAGATCGTAGTTCGGCTGTCCCGCTTCGTGGAAAGCGTCGACCTGTCTTTCCAGGATGTCGAGGAGCCGCGAGAAATTGGCGTGCTCGGCGTGCCAGTGGGAAACGGGGTCGCTCATTGAATTCCTCGCTCTGCCCCGCCAGAATCGCGCCGATCCGCGGTCCGCGGTTTGATCCAGATCAAGGGAGGCGGATGCGGCCTTCCTTGATCCTGGTCAACTCGTCAATCCCCACGCCAGGCAATGTAGCAGCAGGCCCGGCACGAAAGGAGGCGACCGTGTTCAAGCACATTTTGATTCCTACCGACGGTTCGGAGATCTCGCAAAAGGCGATCAAGGCGGGCGTGGCCTTCGCCAAGTCGATCGGCGCCCGCGTTACGGGCTACTATGCGTTGCACGAGCCGCCCTTCCTGTACAACCGGTTCGGCGACCTCGACAACCAGATCAAGGCCGAGCTCGAGCGGCGGGCCCGCGAGGTCGCGCAGAGATATCTCACCGAGATCGGCGAGACCGCCAAGGCGGCCGGCGTCGAGTTCGAGCCCTTGATAACGATTTTCGACGTGCCCGCGGAGGGTATCATCGACGCCGCGAAAAAATGCAAATGCGACGCCATTTTCCTGGCGCCCCACGGCTACAGCGGCATGCGCAGGCTGATCCTGGGCAGCGTGACGCAAGACGTGCTGTCCCATTCGACGCTGCCGGTCATCGTGTACCGGTGAATCGCAGCCCGGCGCGGCGTTAGCGTCGTTCTTGGTGGCGGTAGAACCGGACGCAGTTCCCGCCCGTCCGTTTCGCCGCGTACATCGCCTCGTCGGCGCGCTTGCGAAGTTCTTCGGCGTTCGCCGCGTCGCTCGGATAGACGCACGCCCCGATGCTCGCGCTGACGCGGATCAGCCGGTCGTCGAAACGAACGGGCACCGCGGCGGCGGCGCGGACTTTCTCGCACACCGCCCTCGCGCCGGCGCGCTCGTCGGCGCTGGAGAGGACGAGGGCGAGCTCGTCCCCGCCGATGCGGGCCACGGTATCGGCTGCGCGGACGCAGCGCGTGCTGCGACGCGCCACTGCCTGCAGCACCGCGTCGCCCGCCATGTGGCCGAATTGGTTATTCGTTTCGCCAAAACCGTCGATATCCAGGATGGCAACCGCCAGCCCTTCGTTGCGCCTCGCCGCCTGGTGCAGCGCCTGCCCGAGGCGGTCGAGGAACAGCGTGCGATTCGGCAGATCGGTCAGCGGATCGTGGCTTGCGGCGTGGGAGAGCACGTCGAAATACCGCACACGCTCGGTGACGTCGCGGGTCTCGCACACGAAGTTCGTAATGCGTCCTTGCCGATCTAGCACCGGCCAGATCAGGTTCTCGGCGTGAAACAGCTCGCCGCTCTTGCGGCGGTCCACGAAGATCTCGCGGAAGGACTTGCCGGCCAGGATGGTGCGCCACAGGCCCCGGTAGAACTCCGCGTCCTGGGTGCCGGACTTGAGGATTGCAGGGGTGCGGCCGACGGCGTCCGCGCGCGCAAAGCCCGTGAGCGACTCGAAAGCCGGATTGACGTACTCGATAACCCCCGTCTCATCGGTGATCAGCACCGCATCGGGGTTCTGCTCGACCCAGCCGGAGAAGAAAACGTCGTCTCGGGACGGTCGACTGATAGAAAGGATGCGTGAAGCCATTGTTTCCCTTAGGTCCGCATGAAGCGAGATCTTAGTGGCTCATGCAGCACCTCAGACCCGCGACGTCGCGGATGCAGATATTCTTCTGGTGGACGCTGATGAGACCGTCTTCCTGTAACTTGGAAAACGCCCGGCTCACCGTCTCCAGCTTGAGGCCCAGATAGCTGCCGATTTCCTCGCGCGTCATGCGCAGGTTGAATTCCGATGGCGAGTAGCCGCGTGCGGTGAAACGCTGCGACAGGTTGAGCAGGAACGCGGCGAGCCGC
>WNGR01006517.1_pt1 | contig 13103 bp, 11 predicted proteins | sample 5407581 | NCBI WGS metagenome assembly WNGR01 (sample SAMN13153383, study PRJNA577476) | soil metagenome | isolation source: 80 cm soil or saprolite under Garry oak tree replicate 2 | place: USA:California | collected 2016-06-15 | reverse complement strand
CGCACCAGGTTCGCGGAGACGTTCTTCTCGCGGTTGCCGCCGCCGACCGAGAACACGAGCAAGGCGTCGCGCGCGCCGAGGCGCGAGCCGACGAGCCACTCCGAGAAGACCGTGCCCCAGCCCTCGTCGTTGGTGCGCGCGGTGAGCTCGGAGACGTTGTCGGTGGGCGCGTAGGCCTCGAACCCGCAGAGCTTCCGGAAGTCGTTCACGGCGTGGCCTGCGTGGCCCGCCGAGCCCCCCACGCCCAGGATGAACAGGCGCCCGCCCCGCTCGCGGACGGCGGCGAGCCCCTCCGCTAGCTGATCGATGTGCGCCGGATCGAGCGCGCGCACGAGCGCGACAGTCTCGTCGAGGAACGCCCGGGCGAATTCATCCTTCGCCGCTCCGGCTGGGCCCCGCGCCAGGTGCTCGGCGAAGCCGGCCAGGCCGTCCGTCCAGAGTGACGGCGCGACTCCCCGCTCGCCGAGGATGGCCGCCACGTCGCTCTTGCGCGGCGCGAGGAAGGCCGTGCGCAGACCCAGCGCGGCGCCGGCCTGGATGTCGGCCACGCCATCGCCCGCCATCCAGCAGACGGCAGGGCGGCGATCGCCGTGCGCCCGGAGCGCCTCCTCCAGGAGCCCCGCCCGCGGCTTGCGGCATCTTAGCGCCGCGGGACTCGGCCAGCTCGACCACCTTGCGGTGGACGGCCTCCAGATTCTCACGGGTGGTCTTCCCCTTGGCTGCCGCCGGCTGGTTCGTGACGATGCGCAGCGTGAACCCGGCGCGGCCGAGAGCAGCGAGCGCCTCCGCTGCTCCCGGCAGGATCTCGACCTGCGACGGGTGCAGTGGGCTGTCGATCGTCCCCTGCTCCGCGTCCACGACCAGCGCGTTCAGCACGCCGTCGCGATCGAGCAGGACGAGCGGCTTCGGTTCGCTCACAGCTCGAACCCGGCCTTCTTCGCGTCGGCGTGGAACATGCGGACGGTGTCGAGGGAGAACTCGGCGAGGCTCTTGCCGTGCAGCGTCTGCACCTTGGAGATGAGGTCGTCGGTCGCGGTGATGATGTGGCACCCGCAGGAGTCGGCCTGGAAGATGTTGAGCGGCTCGCGCGGGCTTGCCCACAGCACCTGGGCCTTCGGGAGCGCCCGGAAATCCTCGACGGCCTGCATCATCATCGGCACCGGGTCCACGCCGGTGTCGGCGATGCGCCCCGCGAAGATGGAGATGATCACGTCGTCCTGCGGCCGCATCAGCTCCCGCACGCCCAGCCACTGATCGCGCGTCAGGATGGCCGTCACGTTGAGCTTCACACCCTTCGCGAGCAGCGTCTTCACGAGGGCGAGCGAGGGCTCGCCCTTGGTGTTCGTGATCGGGATCTTGACGTTGACGTTCGGCCCCCACGACGCGATGAGCAGCGCCTGGCGCCCCATCTCAGCAGCGTCGTCGGAGAACACCTCGAACGAGATGGGCAGGTCGCGGATGACCACCAGGACCTCGCGCGCGAACGCGGCGTAGTCGCGAATGCCGGCCTTGGCCATCAGCGTCGGGTTGGTCGTGAAGCCTCGCACGAATCCTTCGCGGTACCGCTTCACCATCGCCGCCGCGTCTGCGCCGTCAGCGAAGATCCGGATCCGGAGGGGAGTGACAGGCGCCGCTGACATGGGTGATGCCTCCAGGGTTCGGGCCTTACTAGCACTCTGAAACAAAAGTTGTCTAGGTTACGAGGAATCGCTCGAGATCCGCCAAGCCGCCCGGGGATCCGACCTCGTAGAAGCGCGTCGCGATCTCGTACGCCGCGAGCCCGCCCTGCATTGAGAGGGCGTGCATGAGGTCGGCGAGATCGGCGGTCGCCCCAGGCGCGACGCGCTCCGCGATCACCGATCGGCGGAAGGCGGACAGCCCGTAGTCGATGTACTCCATGCGCGCGGCGGCCGCGGGATCCTGCCGCCGCTTGTCATAGAGCGCCACCCGGTTTCCGGAGACGATCACGTTGCTCCGATCCCAGCGCCCCTCGTTGCGGAACACCGCCAACATGGCGGAAGCGGCCGACCGCTCGAAGGCGCGGGAGAACGCGCCGAAGTCTACCGGGAGGTACGAGTCGCCGTAAGTGAGGAGGAACGCCTCGTCGAGCGCGCCCTCGTCGAGCGCCAGGCGGAGCGCGCCTGCCGTGCCGCGCAGCTTCTCGCCCTCGTCCACGTAGCGGACACGCAGCCTGAACCGCTCCCCACCGCGGACGTGCTCCCGGATCTGATGGCCGCGGTGCCCGATCGAGAGCACCACGTCGTCGATGCCGTGGTTCGCGAGCCAGCGAAGCTGGTGATCCACGAACGGCTGACCGTTCACGGAGATGAGCGCCTTTGGGATCGCCGCCGTGAAGGGACGCATCCGCGTCCCGAGCCCGCCGGCGAGGATGACGCACTGGATGGGCACGGCGATCAATCCTGGATGAGGACCTTGGAGCCCTCGTGGTCGAAGTCGAACCGGACCTCGGGAAGCCCCTCGCGCGCCATCGCTTGGCGCAACAACGCCCGCTCCTGGGCATAGAAGAGTAGGAACCCGCCGCCACCGGCCCCGATGAGCTTCCCGCCCAGCGCGCCGTTCTCCGTGGCGACGGTGTACCAGCGATCGATCGCCTCGTTCGACATGCCCGTCGAGCGCTGGCGCTTCCTTAGCCAGTGCCGGTGCATGATGTCCGCGTAGGCACGCGTGTCTCCTGCCTCGAGCGCGGTTTTGGTCGCGAGTCCCAGCTCCTTCGTGAAGTGAAGGTTCTCGAACATCGCTGCGTCGTTCTTCTCGCTCTTCGTCGCTTGATCCTTGAGGACGGAGCCGGCACTGCGCGAGTAACCGGTGAAGAACATGAGCAGGTGGTCCTCGAGATCGTGCATGGCGGTCGTCGGGATCCGCAGCGGCTTCACATCGACCGATCCATCCCTTGTGAATTCCATGCAGATGAGACCGCCGAATGCGCCGACATACTGATCCTGCTTCCCGACCGGCTCCTTCAGGAGATCGATCTCGATGTGGCACGCCTCCTCCGCGAGCTGCGCGGTCGCGACCGGCTCGCGTTTCAGCGCGTAGAGCGCACGGAGCAGTCCCACCGTGAATGAGCCGGAAGAGCCGAGCCCGGTACCAGCCGGCATGTCAGCCATGCTAGCGATCTCGATGTAGGGCCCGATCTCGTGCCGCCGCAGCGCCTCGCGGATAATGGGATGCTGGATCTGGTCGACCGACTCGACCGTCTCCATGTGCGAGTACTTGATGATGTAGTTCGGCACGAAGGTGCGGTGGATCGTGATGTAGATGTACTGCTTTATGGCTGCCGAGATGACGAACCCGCCGAACTTCCCGTAGTAGGAGGGCAGATCGGTGCCGCCCCCGCCGATCGAGATGCGCAGGGGGGTGCGGGTGATGATCACGACCGCGCCTCCGGGAGCAGCCAGCGGTTCTCGAGCAGGTAGCGAACGGTGAGCCGGACGCCGTCGCTGATGCCGAGGCGCGGCCGCCAGCCGAGCGCGCGGATCTTGTCGCAGGCGAGGAAGATCATCGGGTTGTCACCGATCCACCCGCGCTCGCCGCCGGTATACTCACGCTGCGGACTCACCTTCAGCTCATCGCAGATGACCGCGATGGAGTCGTCCACCGCAATGAACTCATCCGTGCCGAGGTTGTAGATCTCGACCTTTCCTGCGGTCTTGGCCCGGAGAGCGGTCATGATCGCATCGAGGCAGTCGCCGATGTAGAGGTACGACTTGCGCTGCTTGCCATTGCCCAGGATCCGCAGGTGGCTTGGGTCGCGCAGGAGTTGCGCCGTGAAGTCCAGCACGTGCCCGTGCTGGTAGCGCTCGCCGACGATCGATACGAACCGGAAGATCGTCGCCCGGATCCCGAAGCTCTCTGCATACGCCTCGATGAGCCCCTCGGCAGCGAGCTTGGACGCGCCGTAGAGTGACGTCTGCACCGGGAAGGGGCAATTCTCGGGCGTGGGGAAGACCGGGGCCTCCCCGTAGACACTCCCCGTCGAGGAGAAGGCAATGTGCCGGACGCCCGCCTTGCGCACGGCCTCCAGCACGTTCCAGGTCACGATCGTGTTCTGCTCGAGGTCGACCCGCGGTCGGTCCGGACCGAAACGGACGTCCGCGTTCGCCGCCAGGTGGAAGACCGTGGCGACTTCGGGCAAGAGCAGGCCCCGCAAGGCGTCCGGATCCAGGAGATCTCGCTCCTCCAGCTTGAAGCGCCCGCTGGTGCGAGCGCTCTCGAGGAACTTGAGCTTGCCCGTTGAGAGGTTGTCGACGCCGATCACGTCATCGCCGCTCGCGAGGAGGTGATCCACCAGGGCGCTCCCGATGAATCCCGCCGCGCCTGTCACCAAATGTCGTGCCATGTCGAAGGGCGCACCCTACACGCAGAGGTCGATCTCCGTCCATACGCGGCGGCGCCGCCCAGCGACTCGACCGGTGGCAGCGGGCGATGCTTGGCTGGCGTGGACGCTCCGTGCTAGAGCGTACGACCCACTTCGTCGCCCATGATGTCTGCCGACGAGGTCACTCAGCGAGGCAACGCGGGCCAACGAAAGGCGCCCCCGTCGCGCGCAGATGGAGACGGATTCGATCTGCTGGCGAGGGTCATCATGCAGCCAGAAGGCCGGCGTTCCATCTCGTTCTTGCGCCAGGCCCTGTGGGGGCTGGTGCTGCTCGCGGGCGCCAACGCCGTCTTGATTGGCTCCCTGGCCATCGTGGTGCCGCGGGACAAGCTGTGCGCCAAGATCACACACGCCTTCGCCGAAGGCACGCTGCTCACACGCGACTGGCCCTGGCACGACGAGGTACGTGGAATCGACCCGTACAGCGACTGCGCCCTTCTTCAGATGTCCGTGTTCCAGGCGAACCCCGCCTGGAAGAACGCGATCAGCTCCAGCCTCCTGGGCGATGTCATCCCTGGGGAGAAGCCGGTCAGCATGTGCCAGGTGCTGCGGGAGGTGTGCGAGCACCCGGGCGCGCTGGATCAGCATTACCGCCACTACCACCGGTATTGGTTCGGACCCCGCGCCGTGAACGCATGGTTGCTCGGTCTGCTCGACATTGCCCCGCTGCGTGTTCTCTACAAGACGTCGAACTATCTCTGCTTCGCCCTGCTGGCGCTCCTCGCGCTGCGGATCTCGCTGCGCCTGTTCGTGGTGGCGCTGCCCATCTCGCTCGCAGGGATCTTTGCGTCGGGGATCTCGCTATTCGGCCCCACTCTTTCACACGCGCCGGCAAACCTATGGGCGTTCCTGGGGCCTGCGGTCCTGCTCGGGATTGGGCCGCGCCTCTCGGGCGCGGCGCTGCGCGGCGCGACGCTCCTCGTCGGCTGCATCGCAGCGTACCTCGACATGATGAATGCGCTCCCGATGAACGGTGCGCTCCTGGTCGCCTTCGTCTACCAACTCGAACGCGAGCGAACCGGCGAGGGCTGGACCGCTCTGCGCAGCACGGCGTTGGCGCTCGGCGCATGGGCCGTGGGTGTCGTCGGGACAGTCCTGCTGAAGCAGTTGATCGCGGCGGCGGCTTTCGGGCCAGCGGAGGTGTTCTCGAGCTTCATCGGTCAGCTCAGGTTCCGGCTGGGCGCCAGCGATCAGAGCGCGTTGGGAGTGGAACCGTCGCTGGCAGCCCCCTTCTTGAAGCTGCTCCACGAGACCCCCTGGCTGGTCCACGGCTCGCGCCCGCTCGCAAACCTGGCGCTGATCCTCGGCGCGGTCGGATGGGTCTCGGCCACGGCCACCGCGGCCTGGGAACGCGTGCGCGGCAGAGCCCCGCGCCATCTCGCGGACCTGGCGGCGATGGTGCTTGCGTGCGGGGTCCTGCTCGCGTGGTACGTGATCTTCGGAAGCCACACGCAGATTCACAGCTGGTTCATGGTGCGCCCTGTCTTCGTCCCGATCGCCCTCGGGTGGACGGTCGTGGCCGCGGCGCTCTATGACCACCTCGCCGGCCTCCGGGGCGACACGGCCAAGGCGCCGATCCGCGGGTTCGAGTAGCCAGCACCGGCGCCGCCCAGTCCGGGTCGAACTGGCTTCACGTCAATGCCCGAGCCCGGCGCGGACGCCGGCGAGGAGCCGCGCCACGGCGTCTTGGAGCGAGAACGTGAAGGCGTCGGCCACGAGGGCTCGGAGGCGATCCGGGCATCCGACGCTCACGGCGATGTCCTCGGGCCCCTTCACGAGGCCGGGATCGACGCGCGCGTCGAGCGCCGCGCCGCTGCAGCGCAGGATCTCGTTCAGGACGTCGCGCGTCGCCACCGGGACGCCGGAGCAGACGTTCACGATCTCGTCCTCGACTTCCGGCCCACCTAGCGCCCAGAGAGCGCGCGCCACGTCCTCCACGTCGAGGTAGTCGCGGAGCGTGGAGAGATCCCCGACCGTGATCTCGCGCCGGCCCTGTGCCAGCGCTGCGAGCGCCTCGCGTGCGAACCGGGAGGGCGCGAGCCCGGGCGACATGCCCGGCCCCATGATGTTGAAGGGCCGTACCACCGTGACACGCATCCCCGCCCGACGCGCGACGAGCGCGAGCCGGGTCTGCGCGAGCTTCGCGACGCCATAGGCAGCGACGGGCCGCTCGCGAGCGCCCTCCGGGATCGGCGAGGCCCCGAGATCACCGTACTCGGCGGCCGAGCCGGCCACCAGCACGCGCGGGCGCTGCTCCGGCACTTTTCGCAGCGCCTCGATCAGGTGCCGGGTGGGCGTGACGTTCGCCGCGAAGGGATCGGCCGCGGGCCCGCCCGCGAGATGGTACACGCGGTCCGGGCGCCACTCGGCGAGCAGCCGCGCGAGGTCGCCGGGGCCGGCCGCCAGATCTATGCGGACGTAATCGCTGCGATCCCGTGCCGCGCGCCCGACGCCGAGGACGGCGGCCCCTGCGCCTCGCGCGTGCCGCTCGAGCGCGGAGCCGACGAACCCGGCGGCGCCGATGATGAGGACGCGCTCAGCCATCGCGGGGCAGGAACTCGTCGCGGCGGCGCTCGAACTCGGAGGTCGCGATCTCGTAGTCGTCGGTCCGCCCGATGTCGAGCCAGTAGCAAGGCTCCCGGTGGCAGGCCACGCGCTCGCCGGCGGCCACGATCTTGGACACGAGGTCGGGCAGGTCGAGCCGCTTGCCGGGCTCGATGAACCGCAATGCCCCCCGGCTCAGCACGTTGATGCCCATGCTCACGTCGAACGAGAGCGTCGGCTTCTCGACGTACCGACCGAGGAATCCGGGCTCTCCCTCCTCCACCACGCCGAAATCCACCTTCACCTCGCGGCGGTAGAGGCTGATCGAGGCGAGGACTCCCCGGCGCACGTGCGCCTCGAACGCGTTCCGGTAGCTCAGCGTCGTGAGGAGGTCCCCGTTCATGACGAGGAAGTGCTCCTCCAGGCGATCCGCGACGAGCGCCAGTGGGCCCGCCGTCCCGAGGGGCTCCTCCTCGTGCGAGTAGTGGATGTGCAGGCCCCACTTGCTGCCGTCGCCGCAGAACAGGCGGAGCAGCTCGGCGAGGTGGCCGGTCGTGATGAGGACGTCCTTGAACCCGGCCCCGGCGAGCTGGCGCAGCACGATCTCGATGATGGGGAGATCGCCGATCGGCATGAGCGGCTTCGGAAAGGAGGTGGTGTAGGGCCTGAGCCGAGTGCCCTTCCCGCCTGCGAGGATCACGGCCTGCACGAGATCACCTGTTGTAGACGTCGGGGCGGAACCGATCGCCGTTCTTGCGCACGAACTCGATCGTCGCCGCGAGGCCCTGCTCGAGCGTGTGCTGGGGCTTCCAGCCCGTGATGGCCTCCGCCTTTCGGCGGTCGCAGAGCAGCGTGAGCACCTCGCTCTTCTCCGGGCGGACGCGCTGCTCGTCCGTGACGATCTCCTTCTGGACACCCATCAGTCGCAGGATGAGCTTCACCAGGTCACCGATGGTGATGGCCGAGCCGGAGCCGACGTTCACGACTTGACCGACCGCGGCGTCGCTCTCCGCGACGGCGATGAAACCCTCCACCGTGTCCAGGACGAAGTTGAGGTCGCGGACGGGCGTGAGCGACCCGAGCCGGATGGTCGGCGACGAGAGCGCCTGGCTGATGACCGTCGGGATCACCGCCCGCGCCGACTGCCGGGGACCATACGTGTTGAAGGGCCGGATGGTCGCGACCGGCAACCCGAACGACAGGTGATAGCTCTCGGCCAGCTTGTCGGCGCCGATCTTGCTGGCGGAGTACGGCGACTGGCCCTGGAGCGGGTGCTTCTCGTCGATGGGCGTGTACTGGGCCGAGCCGTACGTCTCCGAGGTCGAGGTGTGTACCAGGCGCCGCGTACCATGCGTCCGGCAGGCCTCGAGCACGGCCAGCGTGCCGGTCACGTTGGTAGCGACGAAGCTGGCCGGTGCGACGTAGGAGAAAGGGATGGCGATGAGCGCCGCGAGGTGGAAGACGACGTCCTGACCGCGCACCACGGATGAGACGAAGTAGGGGTCCTCGACGTCGCCGGCCACCACCTCGACTGCGCCGCGGACGTCAGGGGCGACGAGCTCGAGGTTGGAGTGATCGGCGCGGGCGTCGTAGTGGACCATGGCGGTGACGCGCGCGCCGCGCCGGACCAGTGCCTCCACCAGGTGGCTTCCGATGAAGCCTCCCGCCCCGGTCACCAGGACTCTTGCTCCCTCGACTCTCACGCGACCTCCTCTGTCCCCGCCCCCGGCGAGTGGGTGATCCCGGCCAGCCGCCGGAACGCGCCATAGTAGCGCTTGCGAACCTCCGAGATGGAGAAGCGCTCCGCGACGCTGGTCCGGCATCGCCGCTCCACCTCGGCGCGGTCCAGGGCGAGCACCTCGCGAAGCGCTCGGACGAAACCTTCCACGTCGCCCGGGTCCACCACGGCGCCGGTGACGCCGGGCACGACCACCTCGGGCAGCGCCCCGACCCGTGAAGCCACCACGGGCGTGCCGAGCGCGAGCGCCTCGAGAGAGACGAGCGGCAGGCCGTCCACGTCGGACGGGATGATCACCGCGTCCGCGCGGCGCAGGTAGGGGCGCGCGTCCGGCACGAATCCGAGCATGCGCAGCCGCCGCCCGAGCCCCAGCTCGTCGGCCCGGGATTGCGCCTGCGCACGCATGGGGCCGTCGCCGATCATGGCAAAGCGCAGGCTGCGGTCGTTCGCGAGACGCGCCGCGATCTCGAGGAAGCGCAGGACACCCTTCTCCTCGGAGAGCCGGCCGGCGAAGAGCACCAGCCGCTCGCCGGCCGCCAGGGTCAACCCGTCGAGCTCGTCCCGGCGAGGCACGGCGCGCGGGTTGTGATGCTCGAGGTCGATCCCATGATGGATTACCTCGATCCGCTCGGGCGGCTCGCCCTGCTCGATCAGGGCTTGGCGCACGTCGGAGTTGGCGACGATGTGGAAATCGATGAACCTGGCGAACTCGCGGTTGCTCGCGAGGTGCCCGACCGTGTTGTAGAGATGATCAACCACCTTGACGCCCGGCAGCTCGGCCTTGAGCCGGGGCAAGAGCTCGTAGGTAGCGCGCGAGCCCACGATGAGGAGGACCTGGGTGTCCCGGCTGCGCAGCAGGTGGAGGATCGCGTCGGGGTGCGCCGCGGCTGGGAGCTCCTTCGGGAGCTCGAAGACGTCGGGCGTCAGTCGCGCGAACTCGTCCGCGGAGCTGCCCATGCTCGCCGGTGACTCCTGCGTCGAATAGACGAGCAGGCTCGCGTCGCGCGAGGCGTGGTCGGCGAAGATCTGCTGCAGCAAGTGGTCCGACCCGCCGATGACCAGGAACGGGTTCCCCACGGCGAGCCGCAGGCTGCTGTGGTGTCGCTGGGTCGGGCGGGCCAGGTTTGCCGCGCGACCGGGTCGGAACGAGGTGTCCCGCTGGACCTCCGATACGAGCGAGACGGTACCCCTGCGCAGGGTTCCGCCATAGCGGGCGTGGATTCGAGCCGTGAACTGCTCGTACCTGTGCCGGAGTGAATCCGTCATGCTGTCGCCGTGCACACGGTAGCGCATGAGGGGCTCGTCGATCTTGAACCCTCGAGCCGCCTTGGCCGCGAAGCGCAACCAGAAGTCGTAGTCCTCGAGCTCGATGTCCGGCTCCGTCCCATACTCGATGCCGAGCTGGCGCCAGGTCTCGGTCCGGAACGCCGCCACCGTCGGGACGACGTTCGCGACGAGCATCGCGTCGAGCGTGAACTCGGGGCCGGTATCCCAGATCCAGGATTCGCGGCCGAACAGCTCGACCGAGGGGTACACCAGGTCCACCCCGGTGAGCTCGAGGGCCACGATCGCCTTCTCGAGATACGTGGGTGCGATCAGATCGTCGGCGTCGACGAACACCGCGTACTTGCCACGCGCGGCGCGCAGTCCCTCCAGCCTATTGAGCCCGACGCGGGTGGCGTTCGGCTGATAGATGACCCGGATCTTCGGGTGCTGGATGGCGCGGACGATGTCGGGCGTCACGCCATCCGTCGAGCCGCCCTCCACGATCACGATCTCGAAGTCCTGCAGCGTCTGCGCGAGCACGCTGTCCACGGCCTCGCGAACGAACTTGCCGTAGTTGAAGCAGGGGATGATCACCGAGACGAGCGGCATCTCGGGGGGCCAGGCCGTCTCCGGCCGGTGCGGCTTCCCGAGCTCACGGCGGACGGCGGGCGGAAGTGCGGCCTCCAGCGCTCTGCATAGCGCCGCCCGAGCAAGGCGGGCGGCGCGCGCCACGGTCCGTCGTACCGGCTCGCGGACTGGCCCGGGAGTGGCGAGCGCCAGCGCTGCGAACGGCACGCGCCAGGCCTTCCAAGGGTCACCCTTCACGCTGACGATAGTACGAGCGAAGCGGTATGCCTCACGCTGGTGAAGCGACTGCTCCCGGGCCACTCGGTTCGCGAGATCTCCCTTCAGCGACGCGATCGTGCGGCGGGCTTCCGCGAGCTCGCTGCGGAGGCGATCCGTCTCGCCTGACGGAGGTCGCTCAGGTCCTGGCTGCACCTCGGGCGTCGTTCTGCCGGTCTCGTAGCCTGACCCGTCCACAGCCGTCCTTTCGGGGCGGGGACAGTACCCGATCAGCTCTGCTGCGCCAAGACGAAGCGTGCCGACGTCAACTCGGGAGGCCGCGATAGCGGCCCGACCAAACGACCAACGCCGTTCGGCGATCCACGGCCCGCGCACCGGCACAGGCATGTCGTCTTCGGAAGGTCCATGGTATCTCTCGGCGCGAGCTTTGACGTCACAACCCCTTGCATCGAACTACGTGCCCGCCCAGTCAACCGTGCCGTTCTGACCCATGCGCATCGGCATCGACGCCACCCTGTTGCGGCCGGACCGGCTGACCGGGATCGAGCGTTACGCGCTCTCCCTCACCACTGCGCTGGCACGAAAGGCGCCGGGAGAGATCGTCCTGTTCACCCGGCCGGACGCGCCCGCGGCGCTCAGGGTGCTGCCCGTCGAGCAGCACGCGTCACCGTTCCGCCAGCGCGTCCCGACCGAGCAGGGCTGGCTGCCGCTCGCGGCGGCCAGGGCGGGCGTCGAGCTCCTCCACACGCTCGCCTTCCCGACCCCGCTCCTGTGGCGCGGTCCGGCGCTCCTCACCGTCCATGACGCCACGCCCTGGCTGCATCCGGGCACCGTCTCGGTGGGCATGCGCTACTACTACGGCCCGCTCTACCGCCAGGCGCTGCGGCGGGCGGCCGGGCTCCTCACGGTCAGCGAGGCGGCGCGCGACGACCTGGTCGCCACCCTGGGCGTCGCCCGCGAGCGCATCCACGTCACCCACAACGGCGTCGACGCTCGTTTCTTCGAGGCGTGCGCGGCCGAGGGGCCGCGCTCGCCCTACCTCCTGGCGGTCGGGACGCTCGAGCCGCGCAAGAACATCCCGGTCCTGCTCGACGCGCTGCGGCTACTCCGGGCCGAGGGGCGCGACCTGCAGCTCATCATCGTCGGGCGCCAGGGGTGGGCCGATGCGCTGCCGCTGCGGGAGCTCGGGGCGCACGTCCGCCTGACCGGCGCGGTGGAAGATCCGGAGCTGGCCGAGCTCTACGCAGGGGCCGCCTGCTTCGTCCTCCCCTCCGTCTACGAAGGGTTCGGGCTGCCGCTGGCCGAGGCGATGGCAGCCGGCGCCCCGGCGCTGGCGAGCGACATCCCGGCGCTCCGCGAGCTGGGGGGAGACGCAGTCCGATACGCCCATCCCGACGATCCCCGAGCGTTCGCCGACGCCGTCTCGCAGACGCTCGATCGACGCGAGGAGACGGCCTCCATGGCCCTGCGCGGCCGTGAGCGCGCGCGGCGGTACTCGTGGGACGCCTGCGCCGAGGCCACGCTGGCGGTGTACCGGGAGACCACAGCGGCGCGGTCGAGCGGTGGGCCGCCCTTCGGTCCGCGACGGCGTGCTTCGACTACGGCCGCTTCGCGGCCTACGCTCAGCACGAACGGTAGGTTTCCTTGACGCCGGGAACAGTAGTGAACACCTCGGCCTCGCCGAATTGCTTCCCGGCCGCGTCCTTCGCCGACACCGTGGGGGCCGTCCCGATCGTCGGCCAGGCGATCGCCAGCTCGGGATCGTCCCAGCGGATGCAGCGCTCGTGCTCCGGGTACCAGTAGTCGGTGGTCTTGTAGAGGAACTCGGCGGAGTCCGAGACGACGAGGAATCCGTGGGCGAAGCCCTCCGGGATCCAGAGCTGCCGCCTGTTCTCGGCCGAGAGCGCCTCACCCACCCAGCGCCCGAACGTCGGAGACTCCCGGCGCAGATCCACCACGACGTCGAAGACCTCGCCGCGCACGACGCGCACGAGCTTCCCCTGGGGGTGCGGCAGCTGGTAGTGGAGCCCGCGCAGCACGCCCTTCGCCGACATACTGTGGTTGTCCTGCACGAACTGCAGGCCGCGCCCGACGGCCTCTTCGAGCACGCGCTGATTGAAGCTCTCGAAGAAGTATCCGCGCTGATCGCCGAAGACCTTCGGCTCGACGATCAGCACGTCCGGGATGCTGGTCGGACGGACGTTCATCAGTACACCTTCGTGGCGAGCAGGCTGCGCAGGTACTGGCCGTAGCTCGACTTCCCGAGGCTCGCCGTGCAGCGCTCGAGCTGGGTGTCATCGATCCAGCCGTGCCGCCAGGCGATCTCCTCGGGGCAGGCCACCTTCAGCCCCT
>WNGR01038227.1_pt1 | contig 13106 bp, 13 predicted proteins | sample 5407581 | NCBI WGS metagenome assembly WNGR01 (sample SAMN13153383, study PRJNA577476) | soil metagenome | isolation source: 80 cm soil or saprolite under Garry oak tree replicate 2 | place: USA:California | collected 2016-06-15 | reverse complement strand
GACCCGAGCTCATCGAGCGAATCGTCACCGTCGAGACGCGAGCGGGGAAGCTCGACGCCCACGAGATACGCCCGTTCCGGGGGCGTCTCGGTCTCGATCACGTCGTCGTCCCTTCGAAGACGTAGTCGGCGGGGCCGGCGAGCTCGAACGTGCGCGGACCCGGACGAACGAAGAGCTCGCCGCCGGGAACGCGCACGGTCACGCGCTCGGCGAGGCGCTGCTCGCACGCCGCGGCCGCGACCGTCGCGCACGCACCCGTCCCACAGGCGAGCGTCTCCCCCACCCCGCGCTCATCGACCCGCAGGAGGATCAGGTCGTTCGCGAGCACCCGGGCGACTTCCACGTTCGCTTCGCCCGCCGCCGCGCGCGCCGATGCCGCGAGCGCGGTGAGGTCAGCCTTCGCGGGATCCGCGACGAACAAGACGACGTGCGGATTGCCGAAGCTCACCCGGTAGGCACGCGTTCCGTCAAGCGCCACCGGTTGCGGCGGGCCTGGCGCGGCGAAGGTGATCGCGATGCCAGCGGCGTCCCTTCGCGCCGTCACCGTCCCTCCTGGAAATGCCAGATCGAGCCCATCACCGCCGTGGCGGTCCAGCAGATAGCGGGCGACACACCGTGCGCCGTTGCCGCAGGAGTCGCCAAGCGAACCGTCCGCGTTGTGGATGATCACGGGCCAGCATCGTTCCTGGGCGGCGCTGATAACGAGGATGCCGTCGGCTCCGATCCCGCGACGCCGATCGCACAGGTCGCGCACGCGCTGCGCGGAGAGCTCGGCCGGTCCATCGATGATCACGAAGTCGTTTCCGCAGCCGTGCATCTTGGTGAACTTCACGCGGCGGCCTCGACGATCTCTTCCAGTGGATCCGTCACCGTGGGATCGAACCACCGGATCGCGGCGTCGCGGCGGAACCAGGTCATCTGGCGACGAGAATAGGCGCGCACATCGCGGGCCGTGAGCGCGATCGCGGTCTCGAGATCGATCTCATGCCGTAAGAAAGCGGCCCAGTGCACGTAGCCGTGCGCGCTCATGCTCGGGAGGCGGGGGTCGATCCCCTGCGCCACGAGAGCGCGCGTTTCGTCGAGCACGCCGGCATCGACCATGTCGCGAACGCGCCGCGTGATGGCCGCGATGAGGACCTCGCGCGGCGGCCGCAGGCCGATGCGAAGCGTCGCGATGGATGCGCCGCGCCCGCGACGGACCGGGCCGCCCGCGATCGTCGCGACTTCGAGATAGCGCACGAGGCGCCTGCGATTTCGCGGATCGACCCGTGACGCGGCATCCGGATCGATCGTGCGAAGGCGTTCGTGTAGCGTCGCGGGGTCCTCGGATTCCAGACGCGCGCGCACGGCCGGATCGTGCGGAAGCGAGCCGAGGTCGAGCCCGCGATGAGGTGATGCCGGACGCGCGCGCGCTCTCCGATGGTCGGCTTCGCCGTCCCGATGTCCATCGTGCGGTAGACCTGACGCGAATCCGCGGAGACGATCTCGCCGCCGAGACGCTCCGCGACGCGCATGACGAGCGCGCTCTTGCCTGATGCGGTCGGGCCCACGATCGCGATCACGTCCGTACGGCCGCCTCCACCGCGCGGAGCGCGTCGCGCGCCCGGACAACGGTGTCTCCGTCCGGTACCTGCTCCCCGTAGCGCAGATCCTCGAACGCGGCCACGATCGGCGACGCCGCGGCCCAGCGCGGATCCGCGCCGGTGATGCGGCGCTGATGTTCCGACGGTGTTTCCGAGGCGGCCCGCCAGCCCTGGCCCGCGCGCTCGGCGAGCGCGAGGAGGCGCCAGTAGATGAGCCGCAGCGCGGCCGCGGGCGTCCCGTCATCGCGGGGCGCACGCCGGATGGCCGGGCGCCGCGGGAAGAGCGAGCGGAGCGTGGCGCCGAGCGTGAGGCCCGAGGTGGCGACGCGCTCCAGCTGAGCGCCCTCCGGGAGCGTGAGCCGCCGCTCGCGCACCGCCCGCTCGAAGAGAACGAGGGCCACGAGAATGACGACGATCACGATGACGATCTCGAATCCCCCGACGACGAGCGGTCGCGTCCGTTCGATCTCGCGAAGCAGTGCTTGGTCGTCGCCCGGCGCGACCTGAGACGGCCTCGGCGAGAAGAAGGCCACCCGCCGAAGGAGAGGTTCAAGGAGCGCGTACACGAGAGCGGCGAGATAGCCGAGCGGCAGCAGCAGGGTGAAGATGAGCTCGTCGAACGCGGGCGAGAGCGCTTCGCCGAGGTCGCGGAGGACCTGATCCACCGCCGGCGCCGCGAGCGCCGCGACGAGCGCCCCGACACCGAGCGCGAACACGACTGAGTTGGCGGACGAGAGCCGGGCGGGGCCGGCCTTTCCGGTCGTGAGAGAGAGCTCCTCGGCCGAGCGCGCGACGGACAGCGCGACGGCCGACGCGGCCACGAAGATGAGCGCGAGCGGTACGAGCGGCGTGCGGTCGACAGCAACCGGCGCGACCGAGGCGAGAGCGAGAGCCACGGCGCCGAACGGCACGCCGTTCCGTGCGTCGCTCCAGCGCACCGCACCCCGCGCGAGCGATACGACGCGCCACAGATAGACCTCCGCGAGGATGACGAACGCGATGATCCGCCCGCCCCAGGTCACCAGGTCGAGCGGATGCGTCGGCAGCACCACCGCGAGCAACAGCGCCGCTCCGAGCGTCGCCGCCACGACCGCGGTGCCCCGAGCCTCGGAGCCTGTCTCCCGAAGCGCCGCGAGGAGGACGAGCGTCCCGCCGATGATCGCGAGCGTCGTCGGCGTCAGCGCGAGCGGCTCGAGCCCACCGCTCATGTGCACGAGCGCGAGAAGACATGCGAATGCGATCGCCTCCATCACCGTGCGCGCGACGAGGAGCGCCGCGAAGGCGCGCGAGCTAGACCGCCGCACTTCGCTCCCTTTGAGTGAGGACGTCGTGCGACACCCCGTGGACCACCAGGTGCGCGCCGAGTGCGGCAGGTATGTCGCCCACGCAGACGATCAGGACGCGATGGTGCGCGCGACGAAGCGCGACCGCCGCGTTGGCGAGGCCCTGGCCGAGCCGCGGGGTGACGATCACGAGCGTCGCGCCCCACGGCAGGCGGCCGCGCTCGCGAAGAAATACCGTCTCCGGCGCGCCCACGGCATACGGGCCGAGGCGCGCGAGGATCTCGAGGCTTCGGGTAAGCGATCGCGGCCCGCGGCCAAGCGCGGACCGGGGCCGCTCGTGCGTCAGGTTGTCGATGCCGTTCGTCACGAGCCCGACCTGCCTGCCGGCGCCAGCCGCGAGGCGCACGAGCTCAGCGGTAGCGGAGACGACGAGCTCCGCGGCCTCGGGGTCGGCCTGTATCCAGTACTGCTCGTACGAGGCGACGTTGACGAGGAAGATCGAGTCGAGGCTCGTCGCCGGCTCGTAGAGCTTCGTCTGAAGCTCGCGGAGACGCGCCGACGCCTTCCAGTGGATCTCTTTGCGCGCGTCACCCCGGCGGTGCGGCCGGACGCCGCGGAAACGAAGCGGGTCCGGCACCAGCCCGCGGCGCGTGGCGGTCTCTGCGAGAGGGCGAAGCGACGCGAGCGCGCGGTCGCGCACCGCGAGCGGTGCCGGGTACGCGATGACCTCGGGGGCGACCGCTACGGTGCGCTCGGTCTGCGTGAACCCGAGCCAGTCGCCGCCGCGCAGGCGCAACGGGCCGATCGCGTACGCGCCGCGAGCAGGAACGCGCACAGGGAGGCGCACCACGACGCGCTCCCGACCCCGTATGGGGAAGCCACAGTCGATCCAGCCGCGAGGCGTGCCGGGCGCAGGATCCGGCGGCTCAACGCCTTCGCCGAGAAAGAGACGTGCCTCGAGCCACGGCAGCGGCACGGGTTTGCGGTTGACGATCTCGACCGTGGCGACCGGAAGCTCGCCGGCGACGATCCGATCCGGAGCCAGGGTGACGCGCGCGTCCACGGCCGCGAGCGCGAGGCGACCGGTGATCTCGACGACGAGCCAGGTGATCACCGCGCCGAACGCGAGAACGATGAGCGCAGGCGCACGGCTGATTGCCGCGACGGCGACAAAGAGCACGGCGGCTTGCCAGGGGAATCGACCGGTTCGCGCGTCGAGCGGATGGCTCTCCATCGGTTCAGCCGGCCGTCGCGGCGACATCCTCCGCGGGGACCGGCGTGCGCGCTAATACCTCGGCGACGATCGCTGTCGTCGTGCGCCCGCGCATCTGGGCATCGGCGTTCAGGAAAAGGCGATGGCGGAGGACCGCGACCGCCTGCGCCTTCACGTCGTCGGGCAGGACGTACGCGCGTCCGCGCATCGCGGCGTGCGCCTGCCCCGCGCGATAGAGCGCGAGGGCCGCTCGAGGACTCGCTCCGAGGTCGACGCCGTCGATGCGCCGCGTCCCCCTGACGATCTCGACGGCGTAGCGACGTACCGCGTCGCCCACGCGCACGGCGCGCACCTCGTCGCGCAGCTTCGCGATCTCCGCCGGGCTGAGGATCGGCTCGAGCGTTTCGGCACGGACGTTGGCGGGGCCGTGGATTCTCAAAATAGTGTCCTCATCGTCCGCGTCGGGGTAGCCGAGGTTCAGAAGGAAGAGGAACCGGTCCAGCTGCGCCTCGGGCAGCGGGAACGTGCCCTCGAGCTCCACCGGGTTCTGCGTCGCGATGACGATGAAGGGATCCGGCAGGGAATGCGTGGTCTCATCGACGGTGACTTGGCGCTCCTGCATCGCCTCGAGGAGCGCCGACTGCGCGCGCGGCGTCGCGCGGTTGATCTCGTCGACGAGCACGACGTTCGCCGCGAGCGGCCCGGGCCGGTACTCGAACGCCTCGGCGCGCTGGTCGTAGATGGACACACCGGTGATGTCGCTCGGTACGAGATCCGGTGTGCACTGAATGCGCCGGAAGCTGAGATCGAGCGACCGCGCGACCGAGCGCGCGAGCGTGGTCTTCCCTACCCCGGGCACGTCTCGAGCACATCGCGGCGGTCGTTGTCGGAAAGCGGGAGGTGACCGAGCAACTCCTCGGCGCGCTTCTCGTTGAAGGCCACGTTCTCCTCGACGACGTGCCCGGGGTAGGGAAGACCACGCTCGCGCGCTCGGTCGCGCCCTGAACGGTAAGCGTCACCCGAGAACTATGCAGCCTCCAGTTTCGACATGGAGGTGCGCTTCGACGCGGAGCCACCGCGAATCACACCCGCGGTGACGAGCGCGAGTGCGAGGCTCGCGAAGGCGCCCAGCGCATGCAGGCCCAGCACGATCGGGTCCTGCTCGCGCATGGAGAAAGGTGTGAACGACCGCTCGATGAACAGGATGAGCGCGATGCCGATGAGCGCGCGCAGCGCGAGCTTGGCGCCGTGGACGGCACGCGCCGCGACCGTGAGCACCACGGCCGCGAAGAGGTAGACGAGCCATCCTGACCCGTCGAGCGACGTCGTCCAGTTCTTCCCGCCGGGCGCGTAGCCCTCGTAGAGGCCGTCGGCCACGAGCGCGATGGCCAGGACGAGCGCCACGCCGCCGATGAGCCACGCATTCCGCGTCGTGATCGCAGAAGAGCCGCGCCGCCGCACCTCTGGGCCCGGCTCGGGACGTGTGGCGGCCGGTGTCGATCCCTCGAGCGCGAACAGCGCGTCGACGTCGGGGGCGGCGTTGCCGAGGCGCCAGACGCGAAGCGCCGTGACGAGGATGAGCAGCTCGACCCCCGCGGTCGCGAAGTGCGTGACGATCGACTCGATCGGCTTCGGCCCGAGCGCGAAGGCAGTGACGGGACGTTCGATGAGGAAGAAGACCGAGAGGCCGATACGCGACTGCAGGCTGCGCTCGCTTCCACGCGCGACCATGACCGCGACGACCGTGTTGATGATCGCGAAGACGTAGGAGCTCTCGGCGATGTTGTCGTATTTCCCCGTGAACCACGCCGGGCCGCCCGGATAGACGCCATCGAAGAGCCCATCGACGACGAAGAGGACCGAAGCGAGCAGCATGAGCACGACGACCGGCCGGAGTGCGCCCGCCACCCGAGACCCCCCTCTCCTCGCGCGGGCGAATGCTATCCCTAGGCGCGCTTCCGCCGTGATTCCAAATGCTCGATCGTCTCCGGAGGGACGAACACGCCGCCGAGGTCCGCGCCGTGCTCCCCGCGGCCGTGGAAATCGCTGCCGCCGGTCGGCACGAGATCGAATTCGCGCGCGCGTGCGAGGCAGCGCGCGGTCATCTCGGGTGAATGCTCGCCGTAGTAGGCCTCGATGCCCGCGAGCCCCGCAGCGACCAGCTTCGGTAGCAACGCGTCGAAGCCGATCACCGTCCCGGGGTGCGCGAGCGACGGAACGCCGCCGTGCTTTCGCACCAGCGCTACGGCCTCGAACGGGTCCAACCCGATCCGTGGAACATACGCCGGGGAGTCCTTCGCGATGAGTGTGCGAAACGCGTCGTCGTAGCTTCGGACGTATCCCTTCTCGAAGAGCGCCTGCGCCAGATGTGGGCGCCCGAGCGCACCGCCCTGCGCGATCTCGAGCACGCGCGCGAGGTCCACGGCGTAGCCATGCGCGTTCAGCTTCTCGACCATCAGCTCGATCCGTTTGCCGCGGTTCTCGCGGAGCCAGCGAAGGCGCGCCTCGAGCTCCGAGTCTGCGGGATCGATGAAGTACCCGAGGATGTGCGCGTCGCCCCACTCGGACTCGGTGTTGAGCTCGGTCGCCGCGATGATGCGCACGCCCAGCTCGCCGCCGGTGGCCGCGGCCTCGGCGACTCCCGCCAGCGTGTCGTGATCGGACAGCGCCTGGATCTTCACGCCGCGCGCCGCCCCGCGTTTCACAAGGTCCGCCGGCGAGAGCGCGCCGTCCGAGCGCAGCGAGTGCGTGTGCAGGTCGATCGCATAGCCCGCGGCTATGACGCCCACTCCCGGTCAAGGCGTCCGATCGATCGCGCGCGGCCGGTCTCATCATCGATGTCGATGACGACGCTGTTGAACTGCACGATCCCCGAGGCCAGCTCGAAGCGCCGCGGGAGGTGGTCGAGGTAACGCGACACGATGATCGAGGGCTCGATGCCCAGCACCGAATCGCGCGGCCCGACCATGCCGGCGTCAGCGACGAGCGCGGTTCCCTGCGGGAGGATCCGCGCATCCGCGGTCGGCACATGGGTGTGGCTCCCGAGCACGGCGGAAAACCGCCCGTCGAGGTGCCACCCCATCGCGAGCTTCTCGCTCGTCGCTTCCGCGTGCCAGTCGAGGATGCGTATTTTCGGCGCGCCCTCGCCGAGCTCCGCGAGGAGCGCATCGACGGCGCGGAACGGGTCGTCCTGCTCGGCCATGAAGACACGCCCGATCGCGTTCACGACGAGCGCTCCGTTCTGGATGACCCAGCCCTTGCCGGGATTCCCCGGCGGAAGGTTCAGCGGGCGAACGCAGTACTCGAGCGTGTCGATCTCTTTGAGAAAAGCCCGCTGGTCCCAGACGTGGTTCCCGTTGGTGATGACGTCCGCGCCCGCGTCGTGAATCTCGCGCGCGATCTCGCCCGTTAGTCCCGCGCCGCCCGCGGCGTTCTCACCGTTGACGATCGCGAGGTTGATGCGTTCCTCGCGCTTGATCGCGGGAACGAGCGCCGCGACCGCTTGACGTCCGGGCTTGCCGACGACGTCGCCCACGAAGAGGACCTTCATCGCGTGTGAGCGAGGGTCAGCAACGCAGCGGCTGTCGTGCGAGCGCGTTCCGTTGTTCGAGGTCCTGATTGAAGGCGTCGACGCGAGCGTTGTTCTCGTTCACAAGACCGTTGTACTGGTTGATCAGCGACGTGTAGACGGCATAGACGTCCGGCGGCATACCCCCGGGATAGGCGCGTTCCATCGATGCGATCTGGCCCTCGATGTTCCCCAGGCGCGCGTTAGTCGCATCAATCGTCGCGCGGCTGGACGCAAGGCTCGCGTCGAGCGCTCGCTGAAGCGATTCGGGCACGTAACGAATCCCGGGAACACGAGACAGGTCACCGGATGCGTCATCAGGCCAAAGCGATCGACGCCTTGAAGAAGCGGGTCCGCGATCGATGTGAGCCAATGCCCATCCGGTCCGGCATCGGAGCCACGGCAGCACCAGATGTGACCGAGCTCGTGCAGAGCCACCGCGACGGAGTTCTCGGTCGAGACCGGGCCGAGGTCGTCGACCATGAAAAGCAGAATCCGCTGAGAGCCATCTGGCGAAGTGAGGTGCACCGAATCGCTCCGTCCCGGTACGACATAGATGACGATGTCCGCGGATGACGGCACGAGCTTCAGCGTGCCGAGTGCTCTCGTGGCCGAGGACCACTCCTTGACGAGCGTGTTGTTGAGCCGCGCCACGCTCGCATCGCGCGCGGCGACGAGTGATGGGTCGAGCTTGGCGGTGAGACCGTCGAGGCCAGTGATCGGGTCGACGCCTTGGACCCGCGCCGTGAAGCTCTTCGCGTCGAGGCTCTTGAGGCCGATGTCGAACTGCGACCACGTGCTCCGCGCGCCCACCGCGCCGGTGCAGGTCACCTCGTGCCGTCCATTGCCGGCAGGAACGAGTGGCGCGGCATAGGTGAAGCTCACGGTGCCGGTCGCGTCGGCTTTTCCAGCGAGCGTCTTGGGCGGGCCGTCGCCGAAGACGCCGGGCTCGACCTTGATCGCGACATCGCAGCTGTCACCCGGCAGCGTTTTCAACTCGAGCGCTCCGTAGCTCGAGCTCGCGATGGTCAACGGGACCGGCGATGCGGTGGGCGCGATGGTCGCCGTGGCGCCGGCGTCGGCGGTCTTGTCCGGCGCGCCGCGCGGTGTTCCTGCCGGCGCGCATGCGGACACGAGGATCGACGCGAGCAGGACGAGCCGCGCACCCCTCACTTGCGTCGATTGTGAGGGCCGGTCCTAGGCGGCGGTGTTTCCGGAGTGGAGCGTTATTTGGCGTACTCCACCGCTCGAGTCTCGCGAATGACCGTGACTTTCACCTGACCTGGGTACTGCAACGTGTCCTGGATCTTCTGCGCGATGTCTCGGGAGAGGCGCGCGGTCTGAAGGTCGTCGAGCTGCTCAGGCTTGACCACGACGCGGACCTCCCGACCCGCTTGGATCGCGAACGATTTCTCGACGCCGGGGAAGCTGTTTGCGACGCTCTCGAGCTCCTGCAGACGCTGGATGTAATTCGAGACGATCTCGCTGCGAGCGCCGGGCCGCGCCGCGCTGATGGCGTCGGCGGCCGAGATGAGGGTGCCGACCATCGTCACCGGCTCCACGTCGCCGTGATGGCCGACGACGCCGTCGATGACCGCCTGCGGAAAGCCGTACCGCTTGAGGAGCTCGCCGCCGATCACGGTGTGCGGGCCCTCGACCTCGTGGTCGATCGCCTTGCCGATGTCGTGGAGTAGACCGGCGCGCTTCATCGTCTGCGGGTCGTAGCCGGTCTCGGATGCGAGCATTCCCGCGACGTGCGCGACCTCGATCGAGTGACGCAGCACGTTCTGGCCGTACGACGTGCGGAAGTGCAAACGGCCAAGCAATTTCACGAGGTCAGGGTTCAGTCCACCGATGCCGACCTCGTAGATCGCAGCCTCGGCCGCTTCCTTCATGACCTGGTCGATCTCGGTGCGAGCCTTGCCGACCATCTCCTCGATGCGCGCGGGATGGATGCGCCCATCGACGAGAAGTCGCTCGAGCGCACGCTTGGCGATCTCTCGTCGGATCGGGTCGAATCCCGACACAACGACAGCCTCGGGGGTGTCGTCGATGATCAGGTCGACTCCCGTCAGGGTTTCGAGGGTCCGGATGTTCCGGCCTTCACGACCGATGATCCGTCCCTTCATGTCGTCGCTCGGAAGCGCCACGACGGTCACGCTGTGCTCGGCGGTGTGCTCGGCTGCGTATCGCTGGAGGGCCATGGTGATGATGTCGCGTGCCCGCTCGTCCGCCCGCTCCCGAGCCTCGATCTCGAGCTCCCGGACCTTGCGGCCGGTGATGTCACGCATCTCTTCCTCGACCCGGTCCAGGAGAAGCCCGCGGGCCTCCTCCATGGTCAGGGAGGCGACCCGAGCCAGCTCCGTGCGCTGCTCGTCCTGGAGCTGTGCGATTTTCCCCCGCTCACCCTCGAGCTCCTGCTCCTTCTGACCGACGCGACGGTCGCGCTCGTCGACCTGCGCGATCTTCTGGTCGAGCTGTTCGTCCTTCTTGTCGAGCCGGCCCTCGTAGCGCTGAAGCTCGGCTCGGCGCTCGCGGTTCTCCAGTTCGGCGGTCTTGGCGACCTTGAGAGCCTCATCCTTGGCCTCGAGGATGATCTGGTTCTGCCTGGCTCGCGCCTCGGCGAGCAGGCGATCAGCGTTCGCCCGCGCGGTCGTCTCGCTCGCGAGCGCGAACGAGCGTCGCAGAAGAAGGGCAATCCCGAAGCCGACGAGCGCCGCGACGAGGGCCACAAGGCCCACGACGAGCATGTCGGGCATGACGGCGATCCTTTCCGTGCCGCGTGTGCGGGGACGCTCGCTTGACTGGGTGCGCTCGCCCCCGTTTTCGCGTAAGTGACCGGCGGAACGGGGCGCTCCGCCAGCCACGTTGGTTCACAAAGTTTGGTGTCGTCAGGATAACGCAGTTCGGACGGCTCGTACGAAACGCGTACAGGCTAGTGTCGAGCCGTGCCGGTCCCTGAGAACGAGACACGACTCGACGAGGCCGCGCTGGCTTCCCTTCTCGCCTCCGGCACAGGCTGGACCCGCGAAGGCAACGCCCTGACCAAGACCTTCACGTTCAAGGGCTTCAAGGGAGCGGTGTCGTTCGTCAACCGGGTGGCTGAGGCGTCGAATGCGGCGAACCACCACCCCGATATCCACCTCGAGGCCTACAAGACCGTCCGGATTGTCCTCACGACGCACATCGCGCATGGCCTGACGGACGCGGACGTTGACCTTGCGAAGAGGATCGATGCTACCGAGAGGCCTTGAGCAAACAGAGCAGCGCAACGGGCCTCAGCGGGCTCGACTTGGGACACTGATCTGTGCGCTCGCGGCACTCGTCGCGTGTTTCCCGCCGAACGCCGTCACAACACCTTCCCCGAGCCCACCGCTGCCCCCTCCTACAGCAGCACCATCACGATGGACGCCGCCGAGCGCGAGACCGCTGATCTGGTTCGCCCCCCTCGACCCATACCCGCGCCCGCTCGCGAATGGCGTCACGCTTGTTGGATCGCCCGACTTCCTCGACCTGTTCTCGGCGACCGCCCCTTGGTCCGACGCGGCGACGCGGGTGCATGTCTTCAAGCTCTACCCGCAGTTCATGGGGACCGCGAGCGACGTCGACCTCGTGCGAGTGGTGACGGACCTGAATCGGCGCGGCATCGCCATCGCCCTGGAGGACGGCCCGCTCACGGCGAGTGCGACGTGCGGCCGTGGCGTCGAAGGATTCGGCGGTCTCGCGAACGGTCTTCGCAGCGTCCAGCGGATCAGGTCCGCCGGCGGGACGGTCCGGTACATCGCGCTCGACGAGCCGTACTACTTCGGAAGCCTGTACACGGGCTTGAACGCCTGCCGGCGGTCGGCGGAGCAGGTCGCACAGGAGGTCTCGAGTTACGTCCGATCGATCCGCAACGCTGCTCCTGACATCGTGATAGGTGACATCGAGCCGCTTACCGCGGATCTCGCGAGCGACGTCTACGTCCGTTGGCTGGATGCGTACCGCTCCACGACCGGCGAAACCTTGCCGTTCTTCCATCTGGATCTTGACTGGTCGCGCCAGGATTGGCCCGCTGCCGCGAGGTCGATCGAGGCGGCGGCGAGGCAACGTGGCATCGAGTTCGGGATCATCTATTTCGGGAATCCCGACGACGTGTCGGACGCGGCGTGGGTCGCCCACGCCGCTGACCGGATGGCCGTGTACGAGGGGAGGACCGGGGGAAAGCCCGAACACGTGATCTTCCAGTCGTGGCACGACCATCCCGACCGCGTGCTTCCCGAGACCGATGGAACCACGTTCACAGCGCTCATCGATCGCTACTTCCGGACGCGGACCGCGCTGACTGTTTCGAGCGATCCGGCGGCGTCGCGATCCGTCGTCGGGCGGCTCACCGACGATGCAGGGAAGGGCCTCGACGCGGCGACCGTGGACGTGTCAGTTCGTGAGCTCGACGGACCGGGTCGCTATGCGGAGCGCACGCTAAGCGGCACCGTTCCCGTGGGAGCTACGCAGGCGATCCTCGGTCTGCGCGTGAATACCGAATGCGGGTGTTCAAACGCAAGCGATCTGGCTCTGTATGGCGTGAGCTACACGGACGCCGGAGGGGCCACGAACCGCGTCGCGAACGCAGACTTCGCAAGCGGTATCGACCGATGGGGTCTGTGGGGAAGCGGCACGACACGCATCGAGCCGAGCGACCGCGGCAACGGAGACATCGCGGGTTACCCTCCGGGTCGATCCCGAAGCAGTCGTAATCGGCTCGGCCGTGACCAACGCCAGCGGAGTCTTCACGATCGCGGACGCCGATCGCCTCGCGGGCAAGCTCATCGTCGAGGCGACGTACGTCGGGAGCGAGCGATACTGGCCCTCTTACGCAGAGCAAATCATTCCTTGAGATTCACTCGTTCGCCTGAGACCCGCGGACTACGGGCCGACGACAGCCCGCCAGCTCAGCACAGCGATCGGTGGCAGCGCGAGGTTGTCGAGCCCGAAACCCAGGGACCCTTCAACGACCGCAAGAATGACGGCCGTGGCCACGATTGGCCCGAGACCGATCGGCGACCACGCCGCCGCGACGAGGCCGATCAACAGCGCGACGCCGATGAACGCCAGCGAACCGCTGAGCGACTTCGTCCCTCGCCACACGCGCCATCGGGCACTGGGGATACGGTCGCCGACGGTGGCGGCCGCTGGATCGGCGAGCGCGAACGTCATTACGCCGAGTCCGTAGGCCGCGGGGTGCGCCCAGCCGATCGCAGCCGCTATCGCAAGGCCGAGTGGGAACAGCACGGCTCCGAGGGTGGGCCGATCGACGCCGTGCACCGAGCTCAGCATTCCGCGCATGCGCGTCCACGCAAGAAACGCGGCGACGACGAGCGCAAGACCGAGGTATTCCCCCAGTGACAGAAAGGCGGGAAGCATCGCGGCGATCGTCGCGCCGGTCGCGTGGGTGTAGCGCCGCGTCGCATCCGTCGAGA
>WNGR01005915.1_pt1 | contig 13107 bp, 12 predicted proteins | sample 5407581 | NCBI WGS metagenome assembly WNGR01 (sample SAMN13153383, study PRJNA577476) | soil metagenome | isolation source: 80 cm soil or saprolite under Garry oak tree replicate 2 | place: USA:California | collected 2016-06-15 | reverse complement strand
CTGTGCTTGAGCCCTGGCAGCGTTTGCAGTTCGCCAGGTACACCATGGCCCCAGGTTCTGGGTCGAACAGGGGCCAAGACCAATAGACGGTCTGGGCGCTTCCGGGTCAATGTTGGCTTTCTGATTACTTGCGGATTCCCAGTTTGCCGATCACGTCGCGGTAGCGGTCCGTATCATGCGTCTTGAGGTAATCCAGCAGGCGGCGGCGCTTGCTGACGAGCATCAGAAGTCCGCGCCGGGAGGCATGGTCCTTCTTGTGGAGCTTGAAATGCTCGGTCAGTTCGCCAATCCGCTCACTCAGAATCGCGATCTGGACCTCGGGCGAACCCGTGTCAGTATCGTGGGTGCGGAAGCGTTCGATCAGGGTCGTTGTCTTAGCAGTCGCCAGCATTGGCGTGTGTTACTCCTCTTGCGTTCTCAGTCCACTCTCAAGTGTCTAAGGTGAGATTACCATGAATGGCTTACGAGCGGGAACCTCGATGAGGGCGGAACCGGGATTGCAACGGAGCTCATCGACAGCTAAATCCAGACATCGTTCTGAGCGGTGCGTTGGCCGCCCTCATGGCCGGTGTTCACGACGCCGCGCGGCTCGATGAGGAGTAGCTTCACTTCGTTCTCCGCAAAGGGCTTGTGCTCCACGCCCTTGGGCACGACGAACATTTCGCCTGCGCCCAGGGTGACATCGCCATCGCGGAAATCTATGCGCAGGCTGCCCTGGATCACAAGAAAGGTTTCATCGGTGTCTTTGTGGTCATGCCAGACGAAATCGCCCTGAAGCTTCACGATCTTGAACTGGTAATCGTTCATCTCGGCGATGACTTTGGGAGCCCAATGCTCGGAAAACAGGCCGAACTTCTGCTGGAGACTGATTGCTTGGTAAGACATGCCGACTCCTCTGAGTTTATGCGGGAACATCGGATGGGAACTTTTGTCTACTACTCATCCGCGATCCAGTAGTTAGCCCGGGCGACCATATGCGCTCCATAATCCTGTGCCAGGCGCACCCGCAGCGTGTGCAAACCGGCCGTGGGATTCGAGGGGCTGAACGTCAGCAGGTACCGATTGCGCGCGTGTTTCGCCGCGTCGACGACTCGCTGCTGGAAGCGCTTATCTCCGGTGAACGTGGTGTATTCTCCCCCACTCATCAACGCAATCTCTTTGGTGACGTTCTTGTGGAATGCCTGCACCAACGCCATCAGGGCCGACACCATGCTCAAGGTTCGCTGTTCGCCCGAGTCCTTCGCGTCGTGCAGGAACTCCGCGCGCAAGGGGGAGAATGAGACGGTCAACACCAGCACATCGGACTCGCCGATCTTCTTGATTACCTGCTCGGGTTTGCTGTGCTTGCTGCCGTGGTCGCGCTCCTCACTGATGAGCAGGAGCACGCGCCGATACCCTTTGGGCTGCGATTGCAGCAGATCGACGGCGTAGCTAACCGTGTCGAGAATCGCGTCTCCGCCGTCGCCTGGTTCCATGTGCTTGAGCGAGTCGTTGAGTTCTTCGCCGTTGTGGGTGTAGTCATGGATCAGGTGCGGCTGCGAATCAAACCCCACCAATGCCGCCTGGCTACGGTCGTCGGATAGGAATGTATCGAGCAGCGGTCCGAGTTTGGCGATCTTGTCGAATTCGAGGACGCTCATGCCCCCCTGCTCAACGGCGACGACGAGAGATACGGGAGCCGTGTCCATCTCCTCCTGGACGCGGAGCTTCTGCTGCACGCCGTTGTCTTCCAACAGGAAATCGTCGGCCTTGAGGCCGTAGACGATGCCTCCGCCCCGCTTTTCGACCAGCGTGGGAACCAGCACCTCGTTGGTGTTGATGCGCAAGGTGGGAGAGTCGGAATGGGTTCCCGGCATGGGTTGAGGGGGCTCTGCGGGAGGCAGCTGCTGTGCCGGTGCAGGCGAGGCAAAAAGAAGAAACGCGGCAAATGCAATTTGATGGAAGCTGGAAAGAGAGTGCAAGGAACCTTCCGTTCGTTGCCGCTGCTTAGGCAGGCTTCTGGACTGCGAGAACGTGTTCTTGCTGCACATCGGCGCGTCGAGTTGCAGCCCAGGCAAGTAGCACAATGCCCGCAAGAACCGAGCCAGCACTGGCGAGCTGGGCATTGGATAAGCCCAGCAATATCTTAGGATTCCGCCGGATAAATTCAACCAGAAAGCGAGCTGCTCCACTGAGAATCAGGTATTCGCCGAGGATGCTGCCGGCGGGACGCGGCTTCCCTCCCCTGATCCAGAGCCAGAGGCCGATCAGAAGTCCGGCGCCGAATTCATAGAGGGGGGTGGGGTGTACAGGAACAGTCGTGGGCACAATGCCGTTTGGGAAGCTCATTCCCCACGGCAGGTCAGTCGGCAAGCCATAGCACCCATCGCCGGAGAGAAGGCACCCTATGCGCCCGATTCCATAGCCGATTGCTGCTGCCGGAGCGGCCAGGTCGAGCGTTCGCAAGCTTCCGATGCGCATGCGCCAACCCTGAATCAGCAGCGCGGCGATGCCCGCTGCCAAGCCCCCAAACCACGCGAATCCAGCGGTATCCCAGAGCACGCGCCAGCCCTGTTCGTGAAACTCTGACGGGGTATCAAGCACATGCCACAGCTTGGCACCCACGATGCCTGAAACGGCAGCTATGACAACCATGGTCATGGCGTCAGCGTCGATGTGGGCACGGCGAAAACCCCGGCCCATGACATAGGCGGCTGCCACGATGGCCAGCCACAGCATGAGGCCGAAAGTGGGCACGTTCAGGGGTCCAATGTGAATAAACGGCAGCATCTCTTCAAGTATAGACGTTGGTGCGACGGAGACGATTCTCGGCCGCGTGACACGTTTTTCACAGATTCACTTGCCTGTCGGGCCGGGCTTCAGGCGATACTGTCCCCATGGCTACCACAATTTATCAGGGCCTTGAGGTCCTCTATACCCGACAGCAGATCGCCGAGCGCGTTGCCGAAATGGGCGCTGATATTACCCGCGATCTGAAGGGCGAAAAGCTGGTGATGGTGGGCGTTCTGAAGGGCGCCGCGCCCTTTCTGGCCGACCTCGCGAGGGCCGTGCAAGTGGACGCGACATTCGATTTCGTGGCCGTTTCAAGCTATGGCAAGGGACAGCGTTCCTCAGGCGCAGTCAAGCTCATAAAGGACCTGGACCAGCCCGTCGAGGGCAAAAATGTGCTCATCGTCGAAGACATTCTCGACACCGGACTGACGCTCTCCTATCTGCGCAAAATCATCCTGCAACATCATCCCAAGACGCTGCGCATTGCTGCACTGCTCGACAAGCCCTCGCGCCGGCTGGAAAAAATCGATGCGGATTACGTCGGCTTCTCCATTCCCAACCTGTTTGTTATCGGCTATGGCATGGATTACGCCGAACGCTATCGTAACCTCCCGGATATCTGCCTGATGGCGCCGGATCATCCGGAATAACTTCTGCCCGGAGGCTCCCCGATGACTGACGAGCGCACACTCCTCATCCAGGCGTATCGCGACTTCAATGCCCGCCGCCTCGACTCCGTTCTGGCGCTTATGCAGCCCGATGTCGTTTGGCCGAACGGCATGGAGGGTGGCTACGTCCATGGACATGAAGGAGTGCGCGATTACTGGACGCGCCAGTGGAGTCTTCTCGATCCTCACGTTGAACCCTTGAGGATTGAGCAGGATCGGAGCGGCCGGTTCGTCGTGGAAGTTCACCAGGTGGTAAAGGATTTGACCGGAAAACTGCTTTCCGACGCGGTTGTTCGGCACACTTATCAGATCCGAGACGGCCTGGTACAAAGGATGGACATCGAATAAGACGTCAGGCAGATGGAGCGCCTGCTATTTCGCAACTGGAGGCTGGCTCCGACCGTCTATATGCTGTGATCCACGTGATTGGTGTGACCCTCCAGAAAGTTCTATACTCAACAGCCGATATAACCAGTGAAGCCGCCAAACGAGCGGCGTCTCGAAAGAAGAAGGAGCATGACCATGGCCGCGATTTCGCCCATGCAGGAAGATGTTGATTTTGATCACGGCAGTTTCGACTCCGCCGCATTTGCAGCCCAGACTCTAGCGAATTGGAAAGCCCTTGCCGCAGTCGTCGACCACACCCTGCTAAAGCCCGACGCCACTCGCGAACAGGTTGAAAACCTGTGCGATGAAGCCGCTCGTTACCGCTTCGCGTGCGCCATGGTGAACCCCATGTGGGTCTCTACTGCGGTTTCAGTGTTGGCCGGTACCGGCGTCCCCGTCGGCGCGGTTATCGGTTTCCCGCTGGGAGCCTCGCTGGTTTCGACGCTGCGGCACGAAGCCTCTACCCTGATCCGCCTGGGAGTCCGCGAACTGGACATGGTCATTCCCATCGGCCAGCTCAAGAGCGGAAACCACCAGGTTGTCGAGCACACCATCCACGCCGCCGCCACTGTTGCCCATCATCACGGCGCTCTGCTCAAGGTGATCTTGGAAACCTGCCTGCTCAACGTGGAAGAAAAACTTCGAGGGGCGGAGATCGCTATCCAGGCCGGCGCGGATTTTCTCAAGACCTCCACCGGCTTCTCGTCGGGCGGGGCGACCGCGGCCGATGTCGCCCTGCTGCGCGGCGTTGCGGGAGGCCGATCCGGAGTGAAAGCCTCCGGCGGAATCCGAACTCTGGCCGACGTGCGCACGATGCTTGGAGCCGGCGCCAACCGCATCGGCGCTACGGCAAGTGTCGCCATCGTACGGGAGTTGGGAGCGGAGTGAAAGACAGGGTTCAGTGATCAGTTGATGTTTCCTGAGTTCGTGCCCGATCGATCCTCAGGAGACGAGCGGATACTCGCAGGGGTAACCATATCGCTGCGGTCTGATCACTGATCACTGTCCCATCAGCTATCATTCCCTTCGAGCCATGTCCTCCAATCCCCCATCTCCTCCAGCGGAGCCCGAGTTCGAAGGCGACTACCGCCCAGCCAGCGGTTCCGCTCCGTTTGCCCATCTTGACCCCGTTAACGCGCGCGTGGAACCGGCCGATCTCACCTACCTGGTGCAGCTTGCGGATGCCCTGAATACCACGCTCGATCTGCAGACCCTGCTTAACCGCACCTCCGAACTGGTGCGCGCCATCATCAGCTACCGCATCTTCGCGATCCTGCTTCTGAATGACCGCACCCACGAGCTTCGCATCCGCTTTCAGATCGGCCACAGCCCGGAAGTGGAACGCATGCGATTTCCGCTCGGCAAGGGCGTGGTTGGGCAGGTTGCGCTCACACGCCAGCCGGTGTTGTTGAACGATGTGACCACTTCGCCGAACTATATCTCGACTAATCCCGACGTGCGCTCTGAACTCGCCGTTCCGCTGATCGCCAAGAACCGGCTCATTGGCGTCATGGACCTGGAAAGCGAGGAGGCAGGCTACTTTCGCGCAGAACACCTGCACCTGCTCACGCTGACCGCATCCCGCATCGCCCAGGCAATTGAAAACGCCAGGCTTTATGCCCGCGTCTCGCGACAGGCGCAAACGCTCTCGGTACTGAACGAGATTGCCACCGAGCTCACTTCGATTCTTGATCTCGACCCGCTGCTTGAACGCGTGGGCCAGTTGCTGCGCCGCCTGATCGACTACCAGATGTTCACGATCATGCTGCTCGATGAACGAGGACAGATTCTAATTACGCGCTACGCGTGGCGCTTTGGATATGCACAAGCGCCGACGCGCCGCATTCCCATCACAAGCGGCCTGGTAGGCGCGGCGGTGCGCGAGTGGCGCGTCATCAATGTGCCCGATGTTCGCCGCGACGCACGCTACCTGGAAATGAATTCCGAGACGCGCTCCGAGTTGATCGTGCCGCTGTTCCACAAGGGCCGCATCATCGGCGTGCTCGACCTCGAGCACACGCGCACCAATTTCTTTAACGAAGAACATGAACGGATGCTCACCACGCTGGCCGCGCAGGTCGCCATCGCCATAGAGAATGCCCGCCTCTACCAGGCAGTCATTCGCCAGGAACGGCAACTGGAGCGCGATATCGCCATGGCGCGCGAGGTGCAGCTGCGCCTGCTGCCCACTGTACCTCCAGAGCACATTCATGCCGAGATGGCGGTGCGCTTTTTACCCGCCCGCACCATTGGCGGCGATCTCTACGACTTTCTCGAATACGGCCCCCATCAGAGTGCCATCGTGCTGGGCGATGTGAGCGGCAAAGCAGCGCCAGCAGCGCTGTTCGCAGCGCTCGTCAGCGGCATTATGCGGTCGGCAGCGCATCAGCGGCTTGAACCGGCAAAGATGCTGGCCACGCTCAACGATGCCCTGCAGGAGAGACGCCTGGAGTCGCAGTATGTCGTCATGCTGTATGCGCTCTGGAATGACGAGAACCAGACCCTGCAAGTGGCAAACTCCGGCGCCGTGCAGCCGGTTTTTTGCCGTTCGGGACAATCAACAGTGGTGCGCGCCGAGGGCTTTCCTTTAGGCATGTTTCCGGACGTAACGTACGAAGAATTTTCGATCGCCACACAGCCGGGCGACGCCATTGTCTTTGTCTCCGACGGTATTCTCGACGCGGAGAACGCAAAGGGCGAGATGTACGGCGATGACCGTCTCGCCAGAATGCTTTGCTCGCATCGAGATCACGCAGCCGCGAACATCGCTGAAGCCATTCTCAACGACGTCACACGCTTTCAGGACGGCCACGATCGCTTTGACGATGAAACCATTATCGTGCTGAGAGTGCGGTGAGGACAGTGGACAGGAATCAGTGAACAGTGAACAGAATGGCCCGATCACTATCAGGGTCCAGCATGCGTCCTTCCCACAGAGCCCTGACCCCTGCTTTTAGTAAACTGAATGGAACTCATTTCTGGAGCCCTCTTGCACAGCGCAACCGAAGAACGCATCATCCGCCCGGCACGCAATGTTTTCGGCACCTTGCGACTGCCCGGTGACAAATCGATCAGCCATCGCTACGGAATGTTTGCGGCATTCGCCGAAGGCACTTCGCGTTTTACGAATTTCTCCACCGGTGCCGATTGTGCCTCGACCCTGCAGTGCATGCAGGCGCTGGGTGCAAGCGTTAAGCATGACCAGCGGACGATTGAAGTCACCGGCGTGGGCGGCCGGGTAACGCCGTCGACTGAACCGCTCGACTGCGGGAACTCGGGCTCGACCATGCGCATGATCTCCGGATTGCTTGCGCCGCAGCAGGGCAGCTTTACACTCGTCGGCGATGCTTCGCTGTCACGGCGGCCGATGCAGCGTATCCAAAAGCCCCTTGAGGCTATGGGAGCGCGCCTGACACTCACCGAAGGCCACGCTCCGATTCTCATCGAGGGCTCGCCTCTCAGGGCGATCGACTACACCACGCCTGTCCCCAGCGCACAGGTGAAGACCTGCGTGCTGCTGGCTGGTCTGCAAACCGAGGGGACCACGACAGTCCGTGAATCGTTGCGCACGCGGGATCACAGCGAACTGGCTTTGCGCGCCTTTGGGGCCACGCTCACGCGCACCGTCGATTCCGTCTCGATAGCGGGACCGCAATCGCTGCATGCCATCGACGCGGCGGTTCCGGGCGATATCTCTTCCGCGGCCTTCTTTCTTTGCGCGGCTACTCTTTTTCCGGGATCGCAATTAATTCTCGATTCGCTTGGGCTGAATCCCACCCGCGCCACGCTGCTTGACGTTCTTACCGCGCTGGGCGCACACATCAGCGTGCTGAATCTTGAAGAGAGGAATTCCGAACTGGTGGGCACCGTTCAGGTAACCGCCCCGCCTGAAGGACTGTTATCGACCGAAGTCAGCGGCGCGTTGGCTGCGCAGCTCATCGACGAACTGCCGGTGCTGGCCGCCATCGCACCCTACACCAGCGGCGGCATCCGCATCCGCGACGCAAAAGAGCTTCGGGTGAAAGAGTCGGACCGCATTGCGCTGGTCGCCAAAAATCTGCGGGCCATGGGCGCCGAGGTGGAGGAGTTTGAAGACGGCCTCGATGTTCCGGGCGGCCAGACCCTGCACGGCGCCACGATTGACTCAGGCGGCGACCATAGGATTGCCATGGCTTTCAGCGTAGCCGCGCTGCGAGCAGAGGGAGACACGCTTATTCAGGGCGCTGATTCCGCCGCGATCAGCTTTCCTGAGTTCTTCGATTTGCTGGACATGGTTGCTGAACGCTGAACCTCTACTTAACCCTAAACCAACATAGCCCGGCTCGCGGCCGGGCTATGTTGATGAGATGTGAGTGTGCGTTACCGCGTAGAAGGCAGCGCTGTCGGAGCCACGCGCCGATCGGTCGCAGGCTGCAACCCAGGAATTGCCGGAGCCGCTTTCACTTCACCCGTGGCCGCATCGTTGAGGTTGATGCCGTAGTGCTGCAGCGTCGAAGCCAGAATCTGATACAGCGCTGCGCGATCCTTCGCGTAGGTTGCGTTGGCGTTGATCAGATTGTTCTCGGCCACGGCAAGATTGCGCTGTTGCAACAGCACATTGGCTGTGGTAGAGGCTCCGAGTCCGAGCTTTTTCTCTTCGGAATCACGGCTCTGATGCGCGAATTCCTGCGCGGCGGTGGCAGCCTGCACCTGCGCGCGATCGTTGGTCAACGCATAGAGCTGGCTCACAACCTGCATGTGGATCTGCGTGTAGAGCTGTTCGAGGTGCAGTTCGGCCTGGCGGTACTCAATCAACGACCGCGCCTGATCTGCCTGGGCCGTGCGGTTGCGAAGAGGAATATTCAGGCTGAAACCGACGCCCTTGTCGGGTGAGGTGCCGTTCACCAGGTTGTTCAGCACGTCCGGATATCTGATCGTCGTCGGCGCCGCGCACGAGAATCCGAAGATGTTGCAGCCCGCGTTGGGGGAGCCGCCTGCTGCTTGCGCCCCGTAGAAGCCATACACATCGAGCGTCGGAAGAAGCGCGTTGCGGGCTCCGCGAAGCGTGATCCCGTCTTTCTTGATGGAGAGCACAGCCTCTTCGAGCTCGGGACGATTGCTGAATGCCTGCTGCACCAGTTCCTCAGACGTCAACTTCTCTTCAGGAAGCTGCTCAAGGCTAACGCGGTCGGTGGGAATGATCGGAGCAGAAACCAGTGCGGGATCGTTGAGGTTACGAGCAATGGCCTGCTTGAGAATCAATTGCTGATAGTTGAGGTTGCTCTGCGAGCTGATGAGGGCCTGCTTGTCGGTGGCCACGGTCGACTGGGCATTCACTACATCCAGAGGAGCCATGGTGCCGATGTCAAGCTGCTTCTTTGTATCGCTCTCAAGTTTGCTGCTCTGATCAAGAGCGCGCTCCTTGGCCTGCACATCTTCATAGGCGCTCACTACCACCCAGTAGATATTCTCCACCTGGTTGACGGTGGCAAGAATTTGCTGCCGGAAGGTCGCGTCGGTGATGCGCCGGTCAAGAATCGCTTCGTACATGAAGCGCTTGTTGACCCAGATGCCCGCCCCCTGCAACAGATGCTGCGTTACGGTGGCCTTGAAATTGGACTGCAGCGCGGGACTGAAGCTGCTGAACGGGCTGGTGGATGAAACACGGTTGTTGTTCCACGCGAGCGCAGCCGAAGTGCCGGTGACGAATCCCTGGTTGTAAGTGACGTTGTACTGGTCGGTGTTCGTGAACGAACGAGGCGAAAAAGCACCGGTCTGCGGCGACTTGGCGCGCTCCAATTGAACGGTACCGGCAAGCACGGGGTCCAGTTGCTCCGGCGTCGGTCCGGCGCCGTCAGAACTCAAAACGATACCCGCTGTACCGGTTGTAGCTCCGGAGACGTTGCCGGGCGCGCCGCTGGAACTCAGGGTCTGCGATGTTCCGCCCAGCGTATTCTGCAACACTGTCGCACCGACGCCCCGCAGCCCTGATCCAGCCTTCGACCGCAAAATGTCGAGGTCGGCGATATCGAGGTAGTAGCGCGCGATGGCGATGTCGTAGTTGTTCTCGAGAGCCAATGCAATGGCGTCGGAAAGGCTCAAGTAGATCTTTCCGTCCTTCACCAGGTCGGTGAGGCGAACTGAATTGGTGAAATTCGCCTTGGCAATCGAAGTGGGCCGGTACTTGTTGATGGGGTTGCCCAACATGCCGCCCGCCGGCTTTGTGAAGTCGCGAGCCGATGACCGCAGATACAGCGGTTCAGTCACGGTCGGCGTTGGAGCTGAAGGGAGGTTCGATCCAGCCTTATCAGGGGTCGTTGCCGTAGCCTGCTGGGCAAATCCTGAAGGCACTCCTGCAATCAGCGACAGCATGACTGCCGCTACAGCGCGTAGCCTGTTACCTGCCTGCCCGCGTACTGCGCGCACAGCATCACTCTGGCGCTCAAACACACGTGTACCGTACAAATGCATGATTCCTCTCCACGATCGGTTGAGGCATGTGGGTTGCCATTCATCAAGACGGACGGAGACCGGCTCCGGACGCAAAATTATGATTTCCCGCGGCGTTTTACCGCTTTTGCTGCCAACCTGCGGTTATCGCTCTCCGGTCAATACGCGCTCGGCCCGCGATTCGTTCCCGCAATGGCCTCATACGATTCGCGATTCGGCGCCGCAACACTTCCACGGTTTGCAGAAACCTGAGTATATCCCACCTCGCTGTCGCAGCCTGTGACCCCGGGACAGTCGGGTACCCTGTTAACAACGTCGCCTTATCCATGCCATCTCTGTGAATCAGACCGCCCAATCCGAATCTCAATCGCAGGCCGATCTGCGGACCTGGAAGCTGACCGTGGCTTATGACGGCACGGATTACAGCGGCTGGCAGGTTCAGCCCGGGCAGCGCACCATCCAAGGCGAACTGCAGGCCGCTCTCGGCCGTGTCACGGGCGAAGCGCCTCTCCCTCAAGGCTCCGGCCGCACCGACGCCGGGGTTCACGCGCTGGCGCAGGTGGCCAGCTTCGGACTGCAGGCGGCGATTCCCGAGGACAATCTGCGCCGCGCCCTTAACCGGACTCTTCCGGCCGCCATTCGGGTAATTGAGACGAAGATCGCGGCAGACCAATTCCATGCCCGGCACTCGACCGTGGCGAAGACATATGAGTATCGGGTGTTTCTGGAACGGCCCCGCCAACGCGCCAAATTGCCGGAGCGCGACACCCAGTGTCCGCCGTTCCTTGCCCGATACGTCTACGCTTATCCTTGGCCGATGCAGTTGGAGGCGCTGCAGGCGGCAGCACTGGCCTTTGTCGGCACCCACGACTTTCTCAGCTTCGCGGCCACCGATCCCGATGTTAAGACGCGAACGGGCGGGCAGGATACAGATTCCGAGCCGGACGAGGAAGACGGAGCAACAATTCCTGCTCCCAGTGCAGTACGAACGATCTTCTCCTCAGCCTGGGAGCAACGTCCGATCGAAGAAGGCACCCTCCTCGTCTATCGCGTCCGAGGAAATGGCTTCCTGCACCACATGGTCCGCAACCTTGTGGGAACCATGCTCGATGTGGGCCGGGGCTATCGAAGCGCCCGCGAGATCCCTGCCATGATCGCGGCGCGCGCCCGAGCCGCCGCTGGCCCGACCGCGCCAGCGCGGGGACTATTTCTGCATTCTGTCGAATACGGTTTGGATTCCGGTACTTGAGGGACGATTCTCACCTCGCCCCTTTGCGGTAATCGGACGTCGATTCGAGACACACCGCTCCCCTGCTACCCTGAAGTCATTGGTATGTCGATCTTTTCGCGTACTTCCGCGTTTTCAAGGGTGACGACCCTGGCCTCGAAGCGGCCGGTACACACCGCTTTTGCGTGGCTGCATGGGAACCCGAAGACCATCATGGACTGGCAGGCGGAACTGTGCGCTATTCCCGCTCCTCCGTTCGGCGAACAAGCCCGTACGGAATGGCTGGCGGCACGCTTCTCTGAAGCCGGCCTCTGCAAGTTGGCAATCGATGACGCGGGCAACGTGATGGCTTTTCTGCCTACTCCGCATCTTTCCCCCGAAAGCACTGGCCCGGTTGTTGCGCTGTCGGCCCATCTCGACACGGTTTTTCCCGCGGGAACTCCACTGAATCCAGTCCTCAAGCCCGCCGACGGAAGCGACCGCCTCGAAGCACCGGGTGCCTGCGATAATGGCGCCGGCGTCGTGGGCATGCTTGCGCTTGCCCACGCGCTGGTCCGATCCGGGGTCGAACTTCCAACACAACTACTCTTTCTGGGAAACGTAGGAGAAGAAGGCGAAGGCGACCTGCGCGGCGTCCGCCATTTTTATGCGCAAAGAGCGCTGGCGGGCCGGATCGCCGCTCATATCGTGCTCGATGGCGCGGGGGCCGACTCAGCGGTAACGCAGGCCCTCGGAAGTCGGCGTTTCCAAGTGACGATCACCGGCCCCGGCGGCCACAGCTTCACCGACGCGGGCACACCAAACCCCATTGCGGCGCTGGCGTCGGCGCTGGCCACCGTGGCCGCAACGCCTCTGCCGGACGAGCCCCGAACAACGCTCAACCTCGGCACCATTCACGGCGGCACCAGCGTGAACTCTATTCCTGAAAGCGCCGCTGCAACCATCGATTTCCGCTCGACGAGCGCCGCGGAGCTGGTGCGTCTTGAAGTTGCGCTGTATCGCGCTGTTGAAGATGCCGTGGAGTTTTGGAACACCAAGACAAAGGCCGAGTCAGCCCGTATTCGTGCCCCACTCGCTTACGCCATTGACGTTATCGGGAATCGCCCTGCGGCCCAGTTGCCGGATCAGTCGCCTCTGCTTGAGGCCTTGCGGGCCGTGGATCGCCATCTCGGACTTCAAACCGGCGTCCGGCTCGGCTCGACCGACGCGAATATTCCGCTTTCACTGAACATTCCATCACTCTCGATGGGCGCGGGCGGCGAGGGCGGCGGAGCCCACACCATGGCGGAGTGGTACTCCGCGAAAGACCGCGAAGTAGGACTGCGGCGGGTGTTGCTGCTGACTCTGGCAATGCTGGAGTGGGCTGTGGAGCAGTAGCGGGGGTCTGCTAAACTCCGCCCATGCGCACCTGCATTTCGCTGCTTGCCGCCGGCCTTGCTCTCACTCCGTTTAGCCTCGCCCAAAGATCGGCCGCACGCCACACGGCCAACAAGACGCAGAAAGTACAAGTCCGCGTAGCGACTCAAGCCGACATGATTTTCTTTCATGGCGTGATCTACACGGGCACGGGTTTTTCCGAGGACAAGCCGCAGATCGTTGAGGCTATGGCTGTCGGTGGCGGCA
>WNGR01019291.1_pt1 | contig 13108 bp, 11 predicted proteins | sample 5407581 | NCBI WGS metagenome assembly WNGR01 (sample SAMN13153383, study PRJNA577476) | soil metagenome | isolation source: 80 cm soil or saprolite under Garry oak tree replicate 2 | place: USA:California | collected 2016-06-15 | reverse complement strand
TGTTTGCCATCAATGGGCCATCGGGCAGCGGCAAATCGACCCTGCTCAATATGCTCACGGGTATTGATCGCCCCACGAGCGGGCGCATCGTCTTTGGCGGGGAAGAGATTCGCAAGATGAGCGAAAATAAACTGGCGCAATGGCGCGGCAAACACGTGGGCATCGTCTTCCAGTTTTTCCAACTCCTTCCTACCTTAACCGCTCAGGAGAACGTACTGTTGGCCCTGGAACTGGGCGGTCTGCTTCCACGGCGTCAATGGAGCGCACGCGCGAAGGAATGCCTTGAAATGGTTGACCTGGCGAGCTATGCCAAACGCCTGCCGAGCGAACTCTCGGGTGGACAGCAGCAGCGTGTCGCCATCGCACGCGCTCTCGCCAATGACCCACCCGTGCTAGTAGCAGACGAGCCTACAGGCAACCTTGACTCAAAAACGGCATTGCAGGTATTCGGCCTTCTGGAAGAGTTGACGCGGCGCGGCAAGACTGTTATCTACGTGACGCACGACCGCGACCTGGCAGCCCGCGCTACCGAGCGTGTCGATCTGCTGGATGGGCGGGTGGTGAGTCGCAGTGGCGCGTTACGTATGGGTTAAAAATGGCGAGGAGGTAAACTTATGCGAGCGTCAACTGTCAAAGTATTCAAGGATATCTTCCATCGCCAACTGCGTACCACGCTGACCATAGTGGGGATCGCGATTGGTATTCTGGGTCTATCGGCCATCAATATTGCCTCGAACCAGATTCGCAGCAGCTTCGCTTATACTTCGGATCTATCCGCGCAGCCCGACATTCAGTTTTTCACAGCCCCAACGAGTGCATCGCTAGTGAGCGTGCTGCAACACCAGCCAAATGTACAGGTGGTGCAGGCCGAGGGGTACGTTCCGACGCGCTGGACGATTCCTTCCGGCCATATCTCGTTGAATATTACCGGCATTGAAGACTTCCAGCACGTCCAGATCAATAAGTTCGAGTTGGTCGAGGGCAATCTGCCGGGTGCGAATCAAATTCTGCTGGAATCGAGTGATAAAGCCCTTGCTAACGTGCATGTGGGTGATCAAATCGAAGTCAGTGTGCGCGGGACCACACAGAAATTGACCGTTTCTGGCTTTGCGCGTACTCGGGGCCGTCCATCATCTGGCTTGCTCGAGCGGGGGTTGGGATATATGGATGAAGGCGACCTGGAGAAGTTGTTCCAGACGCCTGGGGTGAACAATTTTCTCTTTCAACTGCATAATTATAACCAGCGGAATGCGACGGCCAGGCAGTTGGCGCAGGTGTTTGAACAGCAGCATGTGCTGGTGTTAGATATCTCAGTCGGGCACGACGACGAAACCTCTGCACTCGCAGATGGACTGTTCGGAACGATGCGCGTCCTCTCGATCATTGCGATCTTACTGAGCATCTTCTTGTTGCTCGGCACGGTGACGGCCCTGGTAACGGAGCAACTGCAAATTATTGGTACTATGAAAACCCTTGGGGCTGTTCGAGGCAAGGTGATGCGACATTATCTGTCGATTGTGCTGGTCTATGGTATTGCCGGTACCCTGATTGGGCTGACCCTGGGCGTGCTGGGTGGGTACCTGCTCGTCAGCTACTTTGGGAATCTGCTCAACCTGGATATCGGCGCACTCGACGTACCGCCGTTATTGATAGTGGAAAGCGTTGCGATAGGTATCGGTGTACCATTACTGGCGGCAGCCCTGCCGGTCTACTTTGGCACGCGCATTACCGTACGCGAGGCCTTGAGCGGGTATGGATTGGATGGAGGCGGGCAGCGCGGCGGCAAATGGGGAAGAGTCTTTGGTTTCCTAGCAATCCCACAAACTATCCAACTGGGAGTACGCAGCCTGTTCCGCAAACGCACACGCGCCTTACTTACGCTCATAACGCTGACCATAGCAGGCTCGGCATTTCTGGCTGTGCAGACAACCACCTATTCCTTCGGCACATTTCTTGACCAGGTATTTACCGCCTACCACTTCGATGTACTGACAGGCGTACAGCCAGGCACGCAGCTTTACCAGAAGCAGCTGGTTGCCGGTCGCTGGTTTGCTGCTGGCGATCAAAGCGCTGTGATCATCAGCCAGGATGCTGCCGATAAATCCGGCCTGGGAGTAGGAGATAGCATCTCCTTTCATGGCGCCGTCTCAAGTGCAAGCTGGCATATCATCGGCATCGTCAAAGACTATAACGGTATTGGCCCTGGCTCGCTGGGAGTCTTGCTGGCGCCTATTGCAGAGGTCAATGCTTTCAGACGACTCCCACAAGATTTTGTACAGACGGTTATGGTCCAATCCCGCGATAACAGTTCGGTAGGGGTGAACGCACTTGCCACACGCATCGATACAATACTGAGCAGCACTGGCATTCAGGCGAACATCATCACTGCCCAGCAGCAGATCCAGCGCGACCAGAACGAATTTCAAATCCTCTATGCGCTGCTTTATACCGTCGTAGTGATTGTGGCACTGGTAGGAGCTATCGGCCTGTTCAATACCCTCGCTATGAGCGTCTTGGAACGGCGGCGTGAAATTGGTATCCTGCGTTCGATGGGTGCGACCGGTAGAAAAGTGGCGCAGGTCTTCTGGACAGAAGGTCTGACACAAGGTATCTTCTCCTGGCTCATCACGCTTGCTCTAGGGATTCCAGCTGCCTATGGATTCGTGCTGCTCCTGGGGAATATCCCGGTGCCAGTTCCTTTTGCTTTTGATATGACAAATCTGATCTGGATGCTCGGATTTATTATAGTCGTTGTCACGATTGCCAGCATTGGACCAGCCTGGGGAGCGGCGCGAGTAAAGGTGGTGCAGACTCTGCGTTATGAATAAAATGCTTGTTGGAACGCGCGTTTGGCTTGACTTTCGTGAAACAAGATGGTATGCTATGAGTGTCCCAAGAAGGGACATTCCAGGGAAGCAAAGAGACCCTGGCATCTGGCGAGAGGACTCGCATTGGTAATCCGAAAGGAGACTTTATGCAACCAATGAAGAAACCAATACGCCTTTTAGGGATGGTATTTCAGATCGACCAGTAGGGCCCGTGCAGGCGGGCAATCCGAGCCTCTGAGCTACTAGCCAGTACCTGACTTAACCGCGTCTATGTCTTGTTTGCACAGAATAGCCGGTCTTTTCGATGGCTTACGTCGCGGGTTGGCAGTGGTAAACAGAGGAACAATTACTAAGGGCATATCTCTACAACTCGTGCCCCTCTATATGTAATAAATCTCGGTTGAACGTGACACGGGAGTTGTGCAGAAAAAAACACAGAGGGCCTGGATAAGCACTAATCCAGGCCCTCCTGCTTTTTGGAAAACAGGGTTCCTCGCTCCATTCCACTTTCCTCCTTTCTACCTCTTCTCCCTTTGAATGATTTATCCTTTCAGGTAGTCCGCAACTTCAAATCCGGTAGTCGATTATTCCTCATTCTATTGCATTACATGGTCAAACCCTGTATACTGGTGTGGACGAGTTCTAAGGCTATCTCTACTGCATTAGTATGTTATAAATGCTTCATCAAGAGCATAGAGAGGTTAGGTCACTATGACTTCGCAAAGCAAATCTGTCGGCTTTATCATCGCAGCAATCGGTGGTGGTGTGGGGCTTCTCGCCTTTTTTGCTATGCCCTTATTTGCCTATAGTATTATATCCCTCACAGGGCAGCAGGTAGCCAGTCTGGCACAGCAGGCTTCGCAGTTGGGCAGTAGTTCAAATAGTGCGCAGGCACTCCTGGTCCTCTGGCTGGCACCTATAGTGGCTGGCATTATCATTCTGGTTGCTGTATTGCAGTTTCGCAGCACGGTACAGTTCTCGGCAAAAAGAGCAGCCGCAGGCTGGCTGATTGCATTAGCCATTATCGGGATTGTCCTGTATGTAGGCATACTCATCTATCTAAATTCGCTCATTTCGTCCTCAACCTCCTCCTTCAGTTCTAACACACCATCAGTTTTTACCTTCATAGGCGTAGGATACTGGGTCTACCTCGTTTCAATGATCGCCGTTATTGTTGGCGCATCAATGGCGCTGTCGGGAAAGGCACAGGCGCAGGCAATCTCGGGACCTCCGCCTGGTTCACCGTCCTATCCTCCTTATGAGCCACCACTGCAGAACGCATCTCAATACCCTCCGCAGTATCCGCCTTATCAACAGCCCTGGTCGCAGCAGCCACAACAGCCGCAGTATCCACCAACGGAGCGCGCGCCAGGCTCCTCGCAATGGCCGCCGTCGCAGCCATATCAATAGGATACTGCATTTGCTCAGGATAAGTTAGAAATTTTGCTTGATAATCTCTAGACAATCATGTTAATATGGAGTCTATAATCATAGTGGGCGTCCCAGAGAGAGGCATACTAGTGTACAAAGCTCGTAATTGGCCCCTCTTGAGACGTTAAAGGGAAAGGTCAGGTTTGCTATGGAAAAGCTGAAAGAACAAAGGTATCGCGGCTATGTTATTGCAGGTATTGGTGGCATTGTTGCTTTTATCGCTTTCTTCTTGCCTTACGTTTCGGTATCGGCTGTCATTATCAGCATTTCGGCCAGTGGATCACAAATTGGAGGGTGGCTCTGGTTTGAGTTTCTGGCAGCGCTGGTAGCGATTGCAATACCCCTGGTACTCATTTACAGAAACAACGCCTTTGGTTTGACCAACATGCCAATTGAGAAACAAATTCGATATGGCATTTTCACACTGATCGGTGCAGGCGCGGTTGGCCTTCTGATCGAGCTTATTGCAGCGCTTCAAATTCATAGTGCCCTCAGTGGTACGACAGGAGTAGATCCGACCACCCTTGGTGTGAGTGTTAGCTTGAGTATTGGCTACTGGCTCTACCTGCTCTCCGCGATAGCTATAGTCGTTGGCGGTGTGATGGCGTACAGAACGATGCCTGCTTTGATAGCAGGGCAGTCCTGGCAATATCCATCATCAACACAGTATCCACCTTACGGACAGCAATATCCGGGGCCATCGACTCAGTATCCTCCCTACCAGTCTGGGGATCAGACACCATATCCATCATACCCTGCGCAGTATCCCCCGGTAGATCAGCAGCAGTACCAGCCAACGGAACTGAAACAACCCTATCCGCCGACGGGTCCACAGCAGTACCAGCCAACCGAGCAGCAACAGCCGCCCTACCCACAGCAACAATATCCGCAGCAGCAATATCCACAGCAACAGTACCCGCCACAGCAGTATCCGCCATCTCAATAGGAGTTGGTGTCTGAGAATACTTTTGAAAGAACTGCGTGAGGTTCTCTTACGCAGTTCTTCTTCGTTAATCCTCCAGCGACAGGATCGCCATAAACGCTTCCTGCGGAATCTCCACGTTGCCCACCATCTTCAGGCGTTTCTTGCCCTCTTTCTGCTTCTCCAGCAGTTTGCGTTTGCGGGTGATGTCACCACCATAACACTTGGCCAGCACATCCTTGCGCACTGCTTTGACCGTTTCGCGGGCGATAATGCGCGAGCCGATAGCCGCCTGTATGGGTACCTCGAAGAGCTGGCGCGGGATGAGGCGGCGCAGCTTCTCAACCAGAGAGCGTCCCTGCGTATAGGCTTTGTCGCGGTGTAAAATCAATGACAGCGCATCCACCGGCACACCGTTGACGAGGACATCCAGCTTCACCAGGTCGGCTTCATGATAGCCGCCAAAAGTATAATCGAGCGAGGCATAGCCCTGGGTGCGCGACTTGAGCTGGTCATAAAAATCGGTAATCAGTTCGGCCAGAGGGATGCTGTAGGTGAGCAGGACCCGCTCTGCCTCGATGTACTTCATCTCTTTGAAGGTGCCGCGCCGGGTCGTCACCAGGTCCATAATGGTACCGATGTAGCGCGTCGGCGTGAAAATGGAGATATCCATCCAGGGCTCTTCAATTTTCTCGATCTCACCCTCATCAGGAATGTCCGATGGGTTATCCACCTCCAGCAGCTCGCCATTCGTCTTGTACACGTGGTATTCCACGCTGGGTGCCGTCGCCAGGATGTCCAGGTTATACTCGCGTTCGATGCGCTCCTGGACGATCTCCATATGCAAGAGGCCCAGGAAACCGCAGCGAAACCCGAATCCCAGGGCGGTGGACGTTTCCGGCTCGTAGAAAAGCGATGCATCGTTGAGTTTCAGGCGATCGAGCGCTTCACGCAGCAGGGGATATTCGTTGCCCTCGACAGGATAGATACCCGCGAAGACCATCGGCTTGGCCGGCTTATAGCCTGGAAGCGGCTGGACATGTCCAAGCGCGCTGGGAACCGTCACGGTATCGCCCACACGACAATCCTTCACATTCTTAAAGCCGGTTGCGATATAACCCACTTCGCCGGCCGAAAGTGTATCGACGGAGATCAGGCGCGGCTGGAAGTATCCGGCCTCCAGTATCTCGGTGGTGCTGCCGGTCGCCATCATAGCGATTTTTTCGCCCTCGTGTAACTCACCATCGACGATGCGCACGTAGGCAATCACGCCCTTGTACGAGTCGTAATGTGAGTCAAATACCAGTGCGCGCAGTGGCTGTCGCGGGTTGCCCTTCGGCTGGGGAATGTGTTTGATGATGGCTTCCAGGATATCCTGGGTGCCAATGCCTTCTTTCGCCGATGCCAGGATGGAATCTTCTTTGGGCAGCCCGATGACATCCTCGACTTCCTGCTTCACCCGTTCCGGGTCGGCGCTGGGCAGATCGATTTTGTTGATTACGGGAATTATCGTCAGGTCTGCTTCAACCGCCAGGTAGAGATTTGCCAGCGTTTGCGCCTCGATCCCCTGTGTGGCGTCGATGACCAGCAGCGCGCCTTCGCACGCAGTCAGGCTGCGTGACACTTCGTAGGTGAAATCGACATGACCGGGGGTGTCGATCAGGTTGAGTTCGTACTGTTCGCCGTTGAGCGCGGTGTAGAGCATGCGCACGGCCTGCGCTTTGATGGTGATGCCCTTCTCGCGCTCCAGATCCATCTGGTCGAGCGTCTGCTCCATCAATTCGCGTTTCGATACGGTTCCGGTAAATTCGAGCAAACGGTCAGCCAGGGTCGATTTGCCATGATCGATGTGGGCGATAATGCAGAAATTTCGAATATGTGCTTGATCTGTCATTCAATAATGCCTCCGCACAACACTTCATCATCATCCTCGCCGCCATAGAAGACGGCTGCCTGTCCAGGTGTGATGGCACGCTGTGGGCGTGTAAATGTCACTTGCGCTCGCCCTCCCTCAAGAGGAGTAACGCTCGCATCTTGTTCTAGCGCCTTGTAACGAATGCGCACGCGCGCCGTGAATGGCCCAGTTGGAATCTCCCCGCTGACATAATGCATTTTGCCGACGGTGCAACTTGTCTTCTCCAGCGCTGAAGCCGGGCCGACAACCAGGGCGTTTTGTTCAGCGTCGATTTTCAGGACGTGCATCGGTTCAGGTGAGGTAATGCCCAGCCCCTTGCGCTGTCCAATCGTATAATATGCCAGCCCGCGATGGCGCCCAAGCGTTTTTCCGCTCGCGTCAAAGATGGGTCCGGGCCTGGGAATCTGTATCACACCGCTTGCTTGCGCTGTTGTGGCTCTTGCCCCAACGCCCACCAGTTGTGGCTCTTGCTCCTCTTCCTGGTTGCTGGCATAGCGGTCAATAAACCCGCGATAATCGTTTTGCGCGACGAAGCAAATTTCCTGGCTTTCAGCCTTACTTGCTACGCTCATGCCGCGTTCCGCCGCCATAGCCCGCACCTGCGGCTTGGTGTATTCGCCCAGGGGAAAGCAGGCGTGAGTAAGCTGCTGCTGGTTGAGTACGTGCAGCACATACGATTGATCCTTTTCTGGATCAATGCCTCGCCGCAGTCTGCGCTTGCCTGTTATCGGATGGTCATCTACACGCACATAGTGACCCGTTGCCAGGTAATCGGCATCAAGCGCCAGGGCGCGATTGAGCAGCAAGGTGAAGCGGATATGGCGGTTGCAGGTCAAGCACGGGTTGGGTGTGCGGCCTGCCACGTATTCCTGGTAGAAGAGATCGACCACGTTTTCCTTGAATTCTTGCTCCACGTTGACCAGGTAAAATGGCATGTCAAGCATACGCGCCACGCGCCTCGCATCATCGACGGATTCAAGGGAGCAGCACTTATTTTGCGCAACACGCTCCACGCCATCGTCATCGATGACGCCAGGCTCAGACCAGAGGCGCAGCATGATGCCGATCACCTCGTGTCCCTGCTCCTTGAGTAGCGCGGCGGCTACCGAACTATCCACGCCGCCGCTCATTGCGACGACTATCCTTGCCATGATGATGCTCCTATGCTTGTTTGTGATGCTTTCCCTGATTCGTATAGAGAAAAATGACTAGCCGTGTGGGGCTAGTCTTCTGGTGGTGCGCCTGCATTGTAATATGTGCCTGGCTGGAATTGCCCTCCGTGCCATGTTAAGGGTAGCATAGAGTTGCTACCTTGTCAAATAGCATAGGGCTTGTGAAAGGCGACCGCGAGGGTCGCCCTGGTGATAATTCACAAACAAGCAAAACATCCCACAAACATCCCATCCCCTCGACTCAATGCTTTCTTTCGTGTATAATGATGCGGACGATACATATGCCGTATCCTGTACGATGCTCATACAAGTTGAAACGCAACTTTCACTATTTAAGAGACGTTAGCAATCGTAATGGTGATGTGAAGAGTAGCCAATAGCAATAATTCGCCCACATGCCTGGATTATATATAAGGGGCGGTGGGCAGGGAGTATGAAACCATGGCCAAGAAGACAGCGAGTGCGCGCAGTGGAGCGTCACGCAACAATGCGCCCGGTCTCAACCGCCACTGAGCTTGAAGTTGACGACAGCGAAGAAGAGGCGACCGGCACGGTAGCTACATCCACTGCCGCTGAGCCCACAGTTGAGGCTGAGGTGGAAGAAGTGGAAGTCGAGGAAGTGGCGGAAGTCAAAGAACCGAAGGCAGCGAAGGTCGTCAAAGCGCCCAAAGTAGAGGCCACTAAGCCTGTTGTGGAAACGACTGCCGCGCCTAAGAGCGCCTCCGCCCGTCTCGCGGCGCGGCGTCAGACCGCCCAACAGACGCAGAAGCGCGCACCTGCTACTATGATCTCGGCAGAAAATTATAAATATGTGCGCAAAGACTTGATTTTCATCGCAATTCTGGCGGCCATCATGTTTTCAGCGATCATCATCCTGCATTTTGTCCCGGCCATTGGTGGCTAAGGATAAACGTGAGAGCAGGAGGAACCTCAAGGGTCAGTTTCTCGCGGTATGGGAACCTGGCGTGACCTGAAAGCAAGTCGAACAAAGAAAGAAGCGCTGATCGTAGCAGTCGGTTCAGCGCTTCTCTTTATGTTTATGGTACCCGGTGGCTGATGTCGGAGCCGTATTGCCCCAGAGCCAGATATGTGAGATCCTGGTCGGTTTAGTGCAACAGGGGGCCGGTGCCAATGCCAGCAGGGATGCCATGTCGGTATGCTGCCGGAATAGTCACGCCCAATACTCGCTGCATAGCCATTGTATGACTGCAATCCCCCCAGTCATGGAAGAAACGACAGGTACAGTGCCACTCTCCGTTATCATAGTTCGTGGTGTGAACATCGTTCTCGCCCCGGAATGTCGCTTCGAAACGAGTGAACTGGATTCTTTCGGGTTCTTCCGCGTAACGCTTGGCTTTAGCAATCTTACTGATCATACTTGAATTCACTGTCGGTAATCTCCTTCAAATCTAGCAAACCACTCCGCACCCACTTTTCGTTTGAACTCTATACTCAAGTTAGGTACGTAGCCTCAATCTATCTGCGTAGGCCTACGTAAGTACGCGCCGATAGCTCGTGAAAGACTTCTTCGTTCCTCCTTTCGTGAATAGGATATGCCCGTTTCCGGCGAGCATTCAGTAAATTGGCCCACAGAATGAAGAAAAATCGATGAGCCCGGCGTCCATGCGCGTATAATGAATGAAGAGAAAAAAAAACACCAGGGCAAACTGTCCCTAGTGTGTATTTACGTATCACCATCAGCTGCCACTGGCTTCACCAGTGATGCAACTCGTGATATTGAAACCGCGTCCATAGACAAGTACCCTCGTGACTTCTTTATCGCCTCGGATTTCCGTGTCTGAATGGGTAGATTATACCATATGAATGCTCGAAAGTCCACCCTTTTTGCGGGGTGAAAACGCCATTTTATCCCTGCCATAAAGTAAATGATAGGTTGTGATGATCCTGTGATACCTGTGGAAATTTGAATGCGAGAAAGGTTGCTTTTTTCCTTGAAGCAAGCCAAATCTGCCACGTTGATGCTCCGCAAGGTACCCTCCCTCACCTTCTGTACCTTTATAGTGTGACGTGTCAAGATTTCCAGGATCAGGGGGGAACCTTTACTGGCAATGGTATATGGGAACCCATCGCGACAAACGAGTTGAGTGAGCCTGGATGCCCGGGAAAGAATGCGCGATGGCTGTTTGCATTTAGCGCGGTTGGCTACTCTATCGTCTCAGGAAGCTACCCTGCCCATTAGAGGATAGGAAGCATCTGCACCAGCTGCTGGCGAAAGCGCTCTAAATCTTGCAAGGTCTCATCCCGATCATTCGATGACATAATAACCCTCCTTGACTTGAATACTGCCTCATCGTGTTATAATTACGTTGTTCACAATCGACCAGCCTCGCAGGATGGTGAGTGCCTCGCTACCCCGTACACGCCTGTAGTTTACCTGGGAATAGAGGGAATACTAGAGTTTCCCTGAAAAAGAATGGGAAAGATTGAATTGTAGTGAACAAGGGAACCACAACATGATGGGAAAATTGGGAAATGAAGGACTTTGGACTATTCCTGTGTAACCTGCGTACGAGCGCAGGGCTTTCTTTGGAAGAGCTAGCAAAACTTGTCGGTCAAAAATATCCATTCGACAAAAGTATGGGAATACAGCACTGACATACAGTTCGACAGACAGGGGAACTTCGCTCATTCCCGCACCCATTAGCATTCAGTGCATCATTGTGACACAAGATAAACAGATCATCCTCATGCAACGCTCGCATTCTGTCGCGTTCTACCCCAACCATTGGTCTGCTTCCTTCGAGGAAACAATGAATGCACCAACTGGTCCAAAAGAAAAACTTGCACAAAAGGGAGACGAAAACTTTTTTACCGGCGCTATCCGGGGGCTTGACGAGGAGTTTGCTGTCCCTGCTCAGGCTGTTCGAGATATTAAAGCACTCTCCTTAAATGTCGAGTATTTGACCTTCTCAATAGATGTCATCACAGTCATCGAGTTGGAGATGAGCGCAGACGAGATCAAGCAGAGTTGGATGTTGAGAGCACGTCATCGGGAGGAGGCTTCCAAATTTGCGCTGCTTTCTACCGAACTCCCTGTCGTCGTAGACAGGTTATTCATGAGGACCTTGTGGCATCCGACTTCCAGGATGCGGCTCATCCAACTCCTCTTTCATATCTATGGAATAGATGAGGTGGCTCGAGCAATAAAGACAAAGAGAGATGCACTTCCTCAGTGAGCTCAGTAATCCGGTTCTGTATTTTACGATAATTTATCAACAAAAATATGAATGAGATGGCATTTTATATCACAAAATTGTAACAATATACGATATCTCATTTGACACGCTAGACACCGCGACTAATCGCTCTGCGAAACCACCATGTTCCTGTCTTGCATGCTACCAGCAAGTAAACCCACCCGATTGGTTCCCCGATAACCCAGTAACTGGCTGTCATCGCCAGGAAAAAGAGGCAGGCGAGAGCAGAGAGTTGCTTCAAACGCCAGTTGCGCAGGTACCATTGGAAGCTACTCAACCGACTATCGCGATAGAGCCACATAACCGTTCCGGCCGCTATCAGCAATGCAGTTGTTCCCAGAATACCAAATCCGGTGAGATACAGTGAAAGAGTATCGATATTGAAGATAGTGCCGCTCATTTGGCCGTCCCCTGAATACGTGCCTGCGATGAACCTATCTACATGACATTCTGCTTAAAATTATAGCATGGGGGAACGAGTGGATGTTATACTTATCTGAATGAGGAAGGGGTCGTGTATTCGATAAGTACCTTTGAAGCGCTGGAAATGGCCGGTCTGAAACCTGCCGATCACCTGGAGCCGGGAATAGACGATGCCCTGGAAATTATGCGAGCTGCCAGAACTCTGACATCAGTTGTGGCCTGGGCATTATTTATCGAGAAGACAGCCTGGGATGAATGGCTCTTTGCCAGTGGAGATGATGGGGCGGTCATAGATAAAGGAGAACTCCTGGCCTCTTATGCGCGACAGGGACGTTGTGTGCTGATGGGAAGTCGAACGGCGCATCATTAGTGGGAAACAAGGCAAGTCGCTTTCCTATAGCCAGAAATATAAAGGATGTTATCGGAATGAATATGGAGCAATCAACCTCGCTTGTCTGGAATCCGATCTTGCGCCAGTACCTGGTGAATGCAGCGCATCGCATGAATCGCCGCGAGGGTACAAACACCTGCCCTTTTTGCGAAGATATGACACAGGGCAAAGTGGGCCCAGATACCCAGGTCTGGCTACATCCCAATGACTTTCCGCCGTTGCAGCCGCCGGTGGGTGAAGCCTTTGTTGTGATATACAACCGCGATCATCATCGCTCGTTCGTGCAGTTGACGGTGGATGAGGTCAATGCCGTCACGCTGCTCTGGCAAGAACTGTATCGCGATCTCGCCTCGCGTTATCCTACTGTAATGATCTTTGAGAACAGTGGCGAGTCCATCGGACAGACACAGCATCACCCGCATGGTCAGGCATTCGGCGTGGCTGTTATCCCGCCCATATTGGAGCGTGAGATGGAGACTGTGGTAATGGATGATGCCGCCGGACGTGGGTGCCCTTTCTGCCGCGTACGTTCTGAACTGACGGAGAGCGCGTGTCAGGTGGCTGCGAATGCTACCTGGCAGGCCTTCGTGCCGCCTTATGTACGCTATCCGTATGAAACGCACCTCTATCCACGCCGCCACGTGGCAAACCTGGCCGGAATGCAGGAAGATGAACTGCGCGACCTGGCCGCCTTACTGCTGCAGGTTGTGCGTGGGTTCAATGGCCTTTATGATGGTGCAATGGCCCCTATGCCCTACTTGCTCGGCTTGCACCAGCTCGCTGATGAACGCTTTCATCTACATATTGA
>WNGR01011142.1_pt1 | contig 13111 bp, 10 predicted proteins | sample 5407581 | NCBI WGS metagenome assembly WNGR01 (sample SAMN13153383, study PRJNA577476) | soil metagenome | isolation source: 80 cm soil or saprolite under Garry oak tree replicate 2 | place: USA:California | collected 2016-06-15 | reverse complement strand
TGGGTCGACCAGACGCGCGCCCCGGGCGCGCCGTGCCGCCGGCGGATCTTCGTCGCGACCGTGGACGCGCGGCTCATCGCGCTCGACGGCGCCAGGGGCAAGGTGTGCCCTGATTTCGGGACGCAGGGCACGGTGGATCTGACGCGCGACTTGCTCAACGCGCCCGAGTATGCGGGAGAGTACGAGGTGACGTCGCCACCCGCGGTGGTGGGTGACCTCGTGATCGTGGGCTCCTCGGTCGCGGACAACCATCGCACCAACGCACCGAACGGCGTGGTGCGGGCCTACGACGCGCGCACGGGGAAGCAGCGCTGGAGCTGGGATCCGATCGCGCGCGCCCCCGGCGCGCCCGGGGCCGCGAACGCCTGGTCGGTGCTCTCAGTCGATCCGGCGCGCGACCTGGTGTTCGTCCCCGTGGGCAGCGCGAGCCCCGACTACTACGGCGGCGCGCGCCCTGGCGACAACCGCTGGGCCAACTCCGTCGTAGCGTTGCGGGCGTCTACCGGCCGGTTCATCTGGGGGTTTCAGGTCGTGCATCACGACCTGTGGGACTATGACGTTCCAGCGCAGCCGGTGCTGTTCACGCTGCGGCAGGGCTCCGCGCGCACCCCGGCGGTCGCTGTGGCGACGAAGATGGGCCACCTCTTCGTTCTCGATCGCCGCACGGGGAAGCCGCTGTTTCCGGTCGAGGAGCGCCCGGTCCCGCCGAGCGACGTCCCGGGGGAAGAGGCCTGGCCCACGCAGCCATTCCCCGCCGATCCGTTCCGCCTCGTGCCGGAAGGGCTCACGGCCGCGGATGCGTTCGGCGTCACGCCGGAGGAGCAGGAGCAGTGCCGGGCCCTGATCGCGTCGCTGCGCTCGGGACCCATCTTCACGCCGCCGTCGCTCAAGGGGACCGTGGTCTTTCCAGGAAACCTCGGCGGATCGAACTGGTCGGGCGTGGCGATCGATGAACGCCGCGGCCTGATCGTCGCTCCGACCAACCGGCTCGCGATGATGGTGACCCTGGTACCGCGCGCCGAGCTACACGCGGCGCACATGGCGCATCCCGACGTGGAGGTCGGCGCAATGAACGGCAGTCCCTACGGGCTGCTGCGGGACGTGCTGCGGATTCACGACCTCCAACTCTGCACGCCGCCGCCCTGGGGAACGCTCGCGGCTCTCGACCTGACGGGGGCTCCGCACGTGCGGTGGCAGACTCCCCTCGGCACCCTTCCCTGGCTCAAATCCGTCCCCGGCTCGCACGCGTGGGGCTCCGTGAACCTCGGCGGCGCGATGATCACGGCGGGGGGGCTCGTGTTCGTCGCGGGCACGTTGGACCAGCGGCTGCGCGCCTTCGACGAGGAGACGGGCGCGGAGCTCTGGAGCGCGCCCCTTCCCGTCAGCGCTCACGCGCAGCCCATGACGTATCTCGCGGGCGGGCGCCAGTATGTGGTGATCGCCGCCGGGGGACACGACCGCCTCCCCGGCGCGATGGGCGACTACGTGCTCGCGTTCACGCTGCCCGGCCCCGGTGCTCCGCTGCCCGACACGGCGGCGTACCCGGCTGCCGGGGTGTTCTCGGGTGAGATGCGCAGCGGCGCCGATCGCCACGCCACGACGTTGACCCTACGGGCCGAGGGTGACTCGCTCGCCGGCACGATCGAGTTCACCGTCCCCGCCGCCACGGGCACCGTGACCGGCCGTCAGGCGGGGGACACGCTGTGGCTCACCATCCCGTTTCACTCTCCCGAGAAGCGCTGTGACGGCACGCTCGGGCTGCGCGGCGAGCTGGCGAACGGGGGTCGACTGCTGGATGGGTGGCTTCTCTTCACGGGACCGTGTAGCGGCACCCCGCCCGACTCGGGCGCGCTCAGCCTGTGGCGTCAGTGAGCAGCGCCGCATTGGGCGCAGCGTTAATTTCTCCCCATGCCCCGAGTTCACAGTTCCTTCCGCGAAGGCGTCGTCCTCGGCGTGATCGTCGCCACGGCGATCTGGCTGTGGCTCGCGGTCGTGGACGGCCTCGCCGGCCAGCCGCTCCGCACGTTCCAGGTCCTGGGGGGCGTGGGCCTCTTCACCGTGTTGCACTACCTCCTGTGCCTCGCATACGGCATCGTCGTCCTCACCGTCGTGCACGGCGCGGCACGCGCGCCGTCGCTGCTCATCTTCGCGGCCTTCTGCTTCTTCATTCTGGAGTTCGCGTTCGTCATGGCGACGGTGCTGCTCGCGAACGTAGGACTGGGCCAGCTCGCCTGGGTGCGGATCCTCGGCGGCAACCTTATCGGCGCGGTGCTGACGTTCGTGGTGCTCGCGCGCGGGCACCCCCTCAAGCGGGAGTTCGAGGCGGCCGATCGGGAGGAGTAGCCGTCACCGCAGGGCCTCGCGTCGCACAGCATAGTCCGGCGAGTGGTCCCGAGCCCGGGCTCTCAGCCCGGGAACACGGCGACTTCAATGGGGCGAGTATTCGACTCGCGCGCAGCGAGGGGAATCCCCCCGGTACGCGTGTATAATTGAGCCCCACTTCTCGCTCGGAGCACGCTCGATGCTGAAGCCAGATCGTCTCATCACCGTCCTCGCGCTCGGCGCTGTTGCGGCGCTGCCACGCCCCGCCCGCGCCCAGCAGCTCGCCGACGTCTGCAAGGCGGTCACCGCCGCGACGGTCGGCCAATGGGCGTCGTTCGACGCGACGGGGAACGGCTCTGGCACCAGTAAGCTGCGGCTCGCGGTCGTCGGCTCGGAACGCGCGGGCGACTCGACGCTGTACTGGTTCGAGGCGAATTTTGCCGGCAAAGACGCCAGTCACAGCGGCATCGTCCAAGTTCTCACTCCCAGCCTCAGCACCGGCACGGCGGGCGCGCACGCCGTGATCGTCAGAGCGGGCGGCTACCCGGCCATGCGCGTATCGGGCCAGACGGCCGGCATGCTGGCCGACCGCGTGGGGTACAACAAGTTGGCGGCCGAGTGGGCCGCGCGCTGCAGCATGGCCCAGGTGGTCGGCTGGGAATCGGTCACGGTGCCCGCCGGGACGTTCCGCGCCCTGCACGTGAAGGCCGACGATGGAGGCGAGGCCTGGGCCTCGCCGGAGATCCCGTTCGGGCTCGTGAAGGTACACGACAAGGCGAACGAGCTCCTGCTCACGGGCCGCGGCTCGGATGCGAAGTCATCCATCACCGAGAAGCCGCTGGAGATGTCGCTGCCGGGCATGCTGCCGAAACCCTGAGCCGCTGTTTCGGAGCGTAACCGCCCGCCCTTGCGGCGTTCGGCCTTTCCGTGCTACGTGGGTGACTCCGCCGCTCACCCATCGTCAGGAGGTCGAACCCCGTGTCCGTTCGCTCGTCGGCGCTCCGCGCCGTGCTCGCCACCGTCATTCCCCTCGTCTTGCCCCCGCGGCCTGCGCCCGCCCAGGCCTACGACTCCACCGTCTTCGCCGCGCTCACCTGGCGCGAGATCGGCATTTTCCGCGGCGGCCGTAGCGTGGCCGTCGCCGGCTCGGCGTCCCGCCCCAATGAATACTGGATGGGCACAACGGGCGGCGGTGTCTTCAAGACGACTGACGGTGGCGATACCTGGCTGCCTGTGACCGACAAGTACTTCGGCGGCACGATCGGCGCGATCGGCGTGAGCGAGTCGAACCCCGACGTCGTGTACGTAGGGACGGGCGAGTACCCGATCCGCGGCAACGTTTCCCACGGCGACGGAGTGTTCAAGACCACAGATGGCGGTAAGAAGTGGACCTCCCTCGGACTCGCGGAAACGCAGCAGATCTCGCGCGTGCGGGTGCATCCCACCAACCCCGACGTCGTGTGGGTGGGCGCGCAGGGCCACGCCTTCGGGCCCAATGCCGAGCGCGGCGTTTACAAGACCACCGATGGCGGCAAGACCTGGCGCAAGGTGCTGTTCCGCAACGACTCGACCGGGGTCTCGGATTTGGTCCTCGACCCCTCGAATCCCGACGTGCTCTATGCGGCGTTCTGGCAAGCGCAGCGCAAGCCGTGGCAGCTCGTGTCGGGCGGGCCCGGTGGCGGGATCTTCAAGTCCACGGACGGCGGGGAGACCTGGACCGAGCTGACGCGCAATCCTGGCCTGCCGGCGGGTCTGCTCGGCAACATCGGACTCTCCGTGTCGCCCGCGAAGCCGGCGCGCGTGTGGGCGCTGATGGAGGCGGAGGCGGGCGGGGTGTACCGCTCGGACGACGGCGGTGCGACGTGGCGCTACATCAACAACGAGCGGAAGCTGCGGCAGCGCCCCTGGTACTACTCCCGCATCTTCGCCGACTCGAAGGACACAAACACCGTCTACGCGCTCAATGTGCTCGCCTACAAGTCCTCCGACGGTGGCGTGACGTTCCGGCACTTGCCGGATCCGCACGGGGACAACCACGACATGTGGATCGCGCCGAACGACCCCCAGCGCATGATCGAGGGAAACGACGGCGGCGCCAACGTGTCGTTCAATGGCGGGAAGACCTGGAGCGATCAGGATTACGCGACCGCGCAGTTTTACCACGTGACGACGACGAATCACTTCCCCTATCGCGTGTGCGGCGCGCAGCAGGACAACTCGGGCGTGTGCGGGCCGAGCCGCTTCCCGGGTGGCATCGACCGCGCGCAGTGGTACGACGTCGCGGGCGAGTCGGGCCACATCCAGGCGCGACCCGACAACCCCGACGTCACGTTCGGGGGCGACAACTCGGGGTTCCTCGCTCGCGTGGACCACAAGACGGACTTCTGGCGGATCATCAACCCCTGGCCGGACAGTCCCGACGGCCACCCCGCCGGGGAGGGGAAGTACCGGTTCCAATGGACCGCGCCGCTCCTCATCTCGCCGCACGATCCCCGGGTGCTGTACATCGGCGGCAACGTGCTGTTCAAGTCCGTGAACGAGGGCCAGAGCTGGACGGGCGTTTCGCCCGACCTCACCCGGCACGACTCCGCGACGCTCGGCGTGTCGGGGGGGCCGATTACGTCGGACCAGACGACGGCAGAGTACTACGCGACCATCTTCGCGCTCGCCGAGTCGCCGCGCGTGAAGGGGCTCATCTGGACGGGGTCGGACGACGGGCTCGTGCACCTGACGCGCGACGGCGGCAAGACGTGGAAGGATGTGACGCCGCCCGATGTCGCCCCGTTCACGCGCATCTCGATCATCGAGGCGTCCCACTTCGCGCCCGGCACCGCCTATATGGCCGTGAACCGGTACCAGCTCGAGGACATGGCGCCCTACATCTACCGGACGACCGACTACGGGCGCACCTGGGCCAAGATTGTGAACGGCATCCCGGCGACCGAGTTCGTGCGCGTGGTGCGCGAAGACCCAGTGCGGCGCGGGCTCTTGTTCGCCGGCACGGAGCGCGGAGTCTGGGTGTCGTTCGACGACGGCGCGAACTGGCAGTCGCTGCGCCGCAACCTGCCGATCGTCCCGGTGCACGACCTCGTGATCAAGGAAGGCGACCTCGTAGCGGCGACGCACGGGCGCTCGTTCTGGATCTTGGACGACATCTCCCCGCTCCGACAGCTGGCGCGCGCGATCCCCAAGGCGGCGGCCTACCTCTTCAAGCCGCGCGACGCCTACCGCGTCGACTGGGGTGGCGGCTTCTTCGCGGGCGGAACGGATGCGCACCCCATCGGCAAGAATCCGCCCACCGGGGCGATGATCTACTACTGGCTCAAGGACAAGGGCCAGGAGGTGCGGCTCGACGTGCTCGATGCGGCCGGCCGCGTGGTCCGCAGCTTCACCAGCAAGCAGGACTCCCTCACCGCCGCGGACAGCCTTCGGGCGGACAGCGTGAAGCGCGCTCGGACCGACAGCCTCAAGCAGGCCGGCGTGACGGACAGCGTCAAGATCGACAGCATCGTCTCCGACACGCTCAAGGACCGGGACAAGCCGTGGCCGCGCCGGCCGCCGCCAGCGCCGCGCCCGCCGAGCAAGGCGGGGTTGAACATGTTCGCCTGGAACATGCGCTCCCCAGAGGCGGCCGCGTTTTGGGGAATGGTCGGGGTGGCGACCGACGGCCCCATGGTGCTGCCCGGGGTCTATCAGGCGCGCCTGCGCGTCGGCGGCAGGACGTACGCGCAGCGGTTCACTCTGAAAGTCGATCCCCGATCGAAGGTGACGCCGGCCGAGCTGCGGGAGCAGGTCGCCTTCCTGAAGCGGCTGCGCGATACCGTCCACGCGGCGACCACCGCGATCGCTACGATCCGGAACGTGCGCAGCCAGCTCGACGACCGCCTGGTGGCGGCTGCGGTGGGAGCCGACACGGCGCGACTGGCCCCGCTCGCGCGGGCGCTCGGTGAGCGCCTGGGCGCCATCGAGCAGGCGTTGTATCAGATCCGCAACCGCTCGTTCCAGGACCCCCTCAACTTTCCGCCAGGGCCGCTCGAGCGGATCAGCGGCCTGGTCGGCGTCGTCGCGGGCACGGACGCGCGCCCGACCGCGCAGTCCTACGACGTATTCCGCATCTTCGCCGCGGACATTCAGAAGCAGCTCGTCGCGCTGAAGCTGGTCCTCGGTCGCGACCTCCCCGCTCTGAACAGGGCGCTCCGGTCGGCAAGCGCCGCGGCGATCGCGCCGCGCGCGGCGGAGGTCAGGCCGCCCGCCGCGGAGCGGCCGGCGTCGTGATCGAGGACGACCGGTGATGAACAGCGCCGTCGGCACCGCCGGTTTCGTGGCGTTGCTGCTCGTGTCTCGCGGCGTGGCGGCGGCCGAGCAACGGCCCCCGGCGGCGCGATCCGTTCACGACCGCTATGGCGCGCTGCTCGCGAATCCGCGGCAGCTCGCCGACAGCACCCGCCTCCACGAGCTGTTCCGGGTCAACTGGGAATACCAGATGACCGAGTACCCGGAGTTCGCCACCGACGTCGGGTACCCGGGACAGAACGCCCGTTGGACGGACAATTCCCTCGCCGCCATCGCGCGGCGCAAGCGTGAGCAGCAGGAGCCGCTCGCCGTCGTGAACTCCATCCGGCGCGAGCGGCTCGCTGCCGCGGACCGGCTCAACTACGACCTGTTCAAGCGCGGAGTCGAGGAGCAGGTCGCAGCGAGCCGCTTTCCCGACGAATACCTCGCCGTCACCCAGCTCGGCGGCGTGCAACAGGACGTGGGGCAGCTGCTCGCGCGGATGCCGACGGCGCGGGTGAGCGATTACGAGGACATCCTGGCCCGCCTGAACGGCGTCCCCACGCTCGTCGACCAGACACTGGTGCTGCTCGAGCAGGGCCTCGGCGCGGGCGTCACACCGCCGCGGATCACCCTCCGCGACGTGCCGCAGCAGATCGCGGAGCTGATCCCCGACAGCGCGCTCGCGAGTCCGTTGCTCAAGCCCTTCACGCACTTCCCGGCGGCGATTGGCGCCGCGGAGCGAGCGCGGCTCGCGGCCGCGGCGGTCGCGGCCTACACGGAGCGCGTCGCGCCGGCCTACCGCAGGCTGCGCGACTATCTCGCCGGCACGTACCTCCCGCGCGCGCGCGAGACCGTGGCCATGAGCGCCCTGCCGGACGGCGCCGCGTGGTACGCGCTGCGGGTGCGGCAGTTCACGACCACGTCCCTCACGCCCCAGCAAATCCACGAGTTGGGGCTCGCCGAGGTGCGGCGCATCCGCGCGGCGATGGACAGCGTGATCGCGTCCACCGGGTTTCAGGGGACGTTCGCCGAATTCGCGCGGTTCGTGCGGACCGATCCGCGATTCTTCTACGCCGACTCGGCGAGCCTGGTGCAGGGGTATCGTGACATCGCGAAGCGGATCGACCCGGGCCTGATACGGCTGTTCGGGCGTTTGCCGCGCCTGCCATACGGCGTGACGACGATCCCGTCCTATACCGCCCGCTCGCAGACGACCGCGTACTATCAACCCGGCTCGCCCGACGCGGGTCGCCCCGGGTGGTTCTACGTCAACACCTACGACTTGAAGTCGCGCCCCAAGTGGGAGATGGAGGCCCTGACGCTGCACGAGTCGGTGCCGGGGCATCATCTCCAGATCGCGCTGTCGCAGGAGATGACGGGGGTGCCCGAGTTCCGCCGCTACGGCGGCTACACCGCCTTCGTGGAAGGCTGGGGGCTGTACGCCGAGGGCCTGGGCCCGGAGCTGGGGCTGTACGAGGATCCATACTCCAAGTTCGGCCAGCTCACCTATGAGATGTGGCGCGCGGTGCGGCTGGTGATCGACACCGGGATCCACGCGCTGGGTTGGAGCCGGGAGCGGGCGATCCAGTTCTTCAAGGACAACGCGCCCAAGGCGGAGCAGGACATCACCGTCGAGGTGGACCGCTACATCGTCTGGCCCGGGCAGGCGTTGGCGTACAAGATCGGCCAGTTGAAGCTACGGGAGCTGCGCGACTCCGCCGCGCTGGCCCTCGGCACCCGCTTCGACGTCCGCGCGTTTCACGACGAGGTGCTCCGGAACGGCGCCCTGCCGCTCGATCTGCTGGAGCGCGACGTCCGGGACTGGATGGCGGCGCGGAACGTGAAGTAGTACGAGGGTGCAAGTTCGTTGACTCGGGCGCCGGGTGGTGCTACCGTCCTGAGCTTTCGTGACCGACACCGAGGACCGTCGACGCCGTGCCGCGATTGAGATTCTGGCTGCTCACTGCCGCGCTCACCATCTCCGGGTGCGGCGGCCCCTATCCACAATCGACGCTCCACCCGCGGTCCGACTTCGGCCGGGCCGTGGACCATCTCTTCACCGACATCTTCTGGTGGGCGGCGGGCGTGTTCGTCGTGGTGGAGGCGCTGCTCGTGATCGCGCTCATCCGCTTCCGGCACCGCGAGGGCCGGCCGGCGCCGAAGCCGACGCACGGGCACACCGTGCTCGAAATCGCCTGGACGCTGGCGCCGGCGGTGATCCTCGTGTTCGTCGCGGTGCCCACGGTGCGCACCATCTTCGCCACCGCGGGCGAAGCGCCGGCGGACGCCCTCCGGGTCGAGGTGACCGGCCACCAGTGGTGGTGGGAGTACAAGTATCCCGACCTCGGGATCACGTCGGCGAACGAGATGCACGTGCCGGTGGGCCGGCCCGTCCAGGTCGCGATCACCTCGGCCGATGTGATCCACTCGTTCTGGGCGCCGGCGCTCGGCGGCAAGCGGGATGCGATCCCCGGTCACGTGAATCGGATCGCGTTCCGCGCCGATGCCGTGGGGGCGGACCCGCCGCCCCGGCCGCGGGCAGCCTCGCCGCACGCGGGAAAGAGGTGTTCTTGCACTCGCCCTGTCTCGCCTGTCACACGATTCAGGGGGTGTCGCCCGGCGTCATCGGACCGAACCTGACCCACGTCGGCAGCCGGGGCACGATCGCCGGCGGGATCTTCCCCAATGACTCGGCGCACCTCGCGAGCTGGATCGCCGACGCTCCGTCGCTGAAGCCCGGCTCCCTGATGACGCGCATGAAGCCACCGCTCACCGACGCCGATATCGCGGCGCTCGTCGCCTATCTCCAGAGCCTGAAATGAGCGAGGCCACAGGGGGAGGGGGGGGGCTCAAGAGCTGGCTCACGACCACCGACCACAAGCGGATCGGGCTGCTGTATTTCTGGACGGCCTTCGCGTTCTTCCTGGTGGGCGGGGTCGAGGCGCTCGTGATTCGGCTCCAGCTGGCGCGCCCCGACGGCCACCTCGTCGGCGCGGAGACGTACAACCAGCTGTTCACGATGCACGGCACCACGATGATCTTCCTGGCGCTGATGCCGCTCGGCTCGAGCTTCTTCAACTACATCGTGCCGCTGCAGATCGGCGCCCGGGACGTCGCGTTCCCCCGGCTCAACGCCTTCAGTTACTGGGTGTTCCTGTTCGGCGGGCTGTTGTTGAACGCGAGCTGGTTCGCGGGGCCCCTGTTCCACGCCGGCGTGCTGAACGTGGCCCCCGACGCCGGCTGGTTCGGCTACGCGAACCTGACGGAGCGGCAATACTCGCCGGGACCGAACATCGACTTCTGGCTGCTGGGCCTCCAGGTGCTGGGCATCTCATCGCTCGCCGCGGGGTTCAACTTCGTCGTCACCATCCTGAACCTGCGGGCGCCCGGTCTGAAGATGATGCGCCTCCCGACGTTCAGCTGGATGACGCTCGTCACGAATTTCCTGATCATCACCGCGTTTCCGGTGATCACGGTCGGCCTGTTGTTTCTCATGTTCGACCGGTTCTTCGGCACGCACTTCTACGTGCGCGAGGCGGGCGCGACGCCGGTCCTGTGGCAGCACCTGTTCTGGCTGTTCGGCCACCCGGAGGTCTACATCCTCATCCTGCCCGCGATGGGGATCGTGTCCGACGTGCTGCCGACCTTTTCCCGGAAACCGCTGTTCGGCTACACGGTCGTGGTCTATTCGGGCATCCTGATCGGCTTCATGGGGTGGGGCGTGTGGAGCCACCACATGTTCTCGGTCGGCCTCGGGCCGATCGCGGACTCGGTCTTCGCCGCGACCACCATGCTGATCGCCGTACCGACGGGGGTCAAGATCTTCAACTGGATCGCGACCCTGTGGGGCGGGGACATCCGCGGCACCACGGCCCTGCACTTCGCGGTCGGGTTCATTGCGATGTTCGTCATCGGCGGGCTGTCGGGCGTGAGCCATGCGTCGCCGCCGGCGGACCTGCAGCAGACGGACAGCTACTACGTCGTGGCGCACATCCATTACGTCTTCTTCGGGGGCACGATCTTCGGCCTGTTCGCCGGCATCTACTACTGGTGGCCCAAGATGACGGGCCGGCTGCTCGACGAAACGCTCGGCAAGGTCCACTTCTGGCTGCAATTCATCGGGATGAACTTGGCGTTCTTCCCGATGCATTTCATCGGTCTCTTGGGCATGCCCCGCCGCGTCTACACCTACTCGCCCGACCTCGGCGTGAGCGATCTCAACCTCGTCTCGACGATCGGCGCGCTCCTGATCGCCCTGTCGATCCTGATCTTCGTGGTGAACCTGTGGCGCAGCCGCACGCACGGCGCGCCCGCCTCGAACGATCCCTGGGGCGGCGCCACGCTCGAGTGGGGCATCCCCTCGCCGCCGCCGCCGTACAACTTCTCCGTGATTCCCACGGTCGAGAGCCGGCTGCCGCGCTGGCGTACCGAGCGCCACGGGCCGATGAAAGACCCGCCGGCCGTGCCGCCTGCGCCGATCCACGTACCTGGGGGCTCATGGTGGCCCGTGGTGGCCGCCCTGGGGCTACCGGTCATGGCGCTCGCGCCCCTCACGCACACCCTGTGGGTCGTGTTCGTGGGCGCCGCCATCCTCCTCTTCGGCATCTATCGCTGGGCGTTCGAGCCCTTCGAGGTCTGAGCGATGACGAACGCCGCGGCCGCGATTCATCACACCAGCATGGGCCTCGACAGCCGCAAGATGGCCTTCTGGGCGTTCATCGGCTCGGAATGCCTGCTGTTCGGCTCGCTCATCTCGACGTATCTCGTGTACAAGGGCCGGAGCGTCGTCGGGCCGTACCCGCACGAGATCCTGAACATTCCCTTCACGTCGGTCAGCACGTTCGACCTCCTGATGTCGAGCCTGATGATGGTGCTGGCGCTCGCCGCGGTGCAGCGCGGCGACATGAAGTGGGGGAAGATCTGGCTGTTTTCGACGGCGTTGCTGGGGCTCGTCTTCCTGGGCGGACAGGTGATCGAGTTTACGGAGTTCGTCCACAAAGGGCTCACCATCTCGACGAACCTGTTCGGGTGCACGTTCTTCGTGCTGACGGGTACGCACGGCGCGCACGTGACCGTGGGGGTCCTGTGGCTGCTCACGCTCTGGGTACGCGCCCTGCAGGGTAAGCTCGGGCCGGCCAACGCGATGACGGTCGAGATCACCGGCCTGTACTGGCACTTCGTGGACGTGGTCTGGATCGTGATCTTCACCGTGGTCTACCTGATTCAATAGACGGATAGACGGGTAGACGGATAGACGGATAGGCAATACGCACAGGGGGACGGTGATGGCGGAAGACGGTCACGCAGCGCACCCGACGGCGGGCGTGTATCTCCGGGTCGCGGCGGCGCTCGTGGTGCTCACGGTGCTCGAGGTGGGCGTCTTCTACGTCCCGGCGTTCCACGCCGTGCTCGTTCCCACCCTGCTCGTGCTGTCGGCGGCGAAGTTCTCGCTCGTGGTGATGTTCTACATGCACCTGAAGGCCGACAGCCGGTTCTTCACGTTCCTGTTCGGGGCACCGCTGTTGCTCGCGACGGGGGTGCTCGTGGCCTTGCTGCTGCTCTTTTTCGGCGCGCTCACGCTGCGGGGTGCGGTGGGAGGCGGATGACCCTAGCTCCGCCAGGGCCCTGGCAGCGCTGGGACCTCCATCCGAGTGTGGTGATCGGGCTCGTCCTCCTGGGCGGGCTCTATGTGTCTCTGGGGGGGCTGCGGGCCGGCCCGCGGCGGGTCGCGTCGTTCGCGGCGGCCCTCGTGGTGCTGTTCCTCGCGCTGAACGGGCCGCTGCACAACCTCTCGGACTCCTACCTGTTCAGCGCGCACATGGTGCAGCACCTGGTGCTCACCCTGGTGTTCCCTCCGCTGTTGCTCTACGGCACGCCGGCGTGGGTGGTGCGGCCGCTGCTCGGACCTCCGGCCGTATTCCGCGTGGCGCGCTGGGCCACGCGGCCGCTCATCGCGGGCGTGATCTTCTCGGCACCGATCACGCTGTGGCACTTCCCGAGATTCTACGAGGCGGCGCTCGAGCACCACGCGCTGCACATCGTGCAGCATCTCGTGTTCCTCGCGACCGCGGTGATCATGTGGTGGCCCGTGCTCTCCCCCGTGCCCGAGCTGCCGCGCGCCAGCTACCTCGCGCAGCTGCTCTACCTCTTTGCGCTGGGGCTTCCGATGTCGCTCGCGGGGGCCCTCATCACGCTCTCCGACCGCGTGCTCTATCCGTTCTACGTGGCGGCGCCGCGCGTCTGGGAGGGCCTCGCTCCCCTGGCGGACCAGCAGCTGGGCGGGCTGTTGATGTGGGTGGTGGGGACGATCTATCTGTGGGGGGCGGCGAGCGTGGTCTGGTTCCGGTGGTCCGTCCGGGAAGAACGCGGTGACGCGGATGGGGCGGTGCCGCTGGAAGCGTACGGCAACGCGGAAGTCGAAACGCGGAACGCGGAACAGAGCGGGCAGGCTTCAAGCGCGGAAGACACGTGACACGGCGCTCGCCCTTCTGTTCCGCGTTCCGCCTTCCGCGTT
>WNGR01009603.1_pt1 | contig 13113 bp, 11 predicted proteins | sample 5407581 | NCBI WGS metagenome assembly WNGR01 (sample SAMN13153383, study PRJNA577476) | soil metagenome | isolation source: 80 cm soil or saprolite under Garry oak tree replicate 2 | place: USA:California | collected 2016-06-15 | reverse complement strand
ACGCGCGTCAGCACGCCCGGCTTGTCTTCAACGTATGCAACAAATGTATGCAGCATTCTCTTAGCTCCTAGCCTCTAGCTCCTAGCCTCTAGCTTTTCCCGTGATATCCCACAATTTGGCTTCGGGATATCTTTTCGGCTGTAACTACACGAATGTAGCTAGGAGCTAAAGGCTAGCAGCTAGTAGCTGCTTCTGTTACACGTCGTCCGGTCTTTCCACCAGCGGATTCTTCCCCGGCCGGCGGATCATCTCGTGCAGTGCGCTGCCCGCGGGAATCATCGGGTACACCGAGTCTTCCTTGGCGACCATGAAATTCAGCAGATACGCACCCTTCGCGGACCTTGCTTCTTCCACGGCGCCGGCCAATTCAGCCCTCGTGCTTACGGCGCGTCCCGGAATACCGTGCGCGTCAGCCAGCTTCACAAAGTCCGGGCTCACAAGCGGCGTCGATTCGTAATTCCGCTCGTAGAAGAACTCCTGCCACTGCCGCACCATGCCGAGATAGCCGTTGTTGATGATGGCGATGTTGATCTTCAAATTCTCCTGCGCAATGGTCGACAGCTCCGGCGATGTCATTTGGAATCCGCCGTCACCCGCGATCACCCACACTTCTTTGTCAGGGCAAGCGACCTTGGCGCCAATCGCCGCCGGCAGCGCAAACCCCATCGTCCCCAACCCGCCCGAAGTGATCAGCGACCGTGGCTGCTCATGGTGGAAGTACTGCGCTTCCCACATCTGATGCTGTCCTACGTCGGTCACCACGATGGCGTTGCCGCCGGTGATGCGCCACAAATCATGCATCACGTGCGCCGCATACAGGTGCCCCGAATCCGGCAGGTTTTTAATATCGCGCACCGCGCAGGCGCCCTTGCTGGCCTCAATCGTCTTCAACCAGCTCGAACCTTCACGACCGGCGATGCGCGGCAAAAGCTGCTCCAGCACATCGCTCAAATCTCCCACCAGCGCAACATCCACCTTGACGTTCTTGTTGATCTCCGCAGGATCGACCTCGATGTGAATCTTTTTGGCCTTCTGCGCGTAAGTGGCGATGGTGCCCGTCACGCGATCGTCAAAACGCATTCCACACGCAATCAGCAGGTCCGCTTCCTGGATCGCGTGGTTCACCCATGCCTCGCCGTGCATGCCCATCATCCCAAGATTCAATTCGTGCGAAGCAGGAAAGGCGCCCAGCCCCAGCAGCGTCAGCGCCACCGGAATCTGCGTGCGTTCTGCCAGCGTGCGCAGCGGCTCCATCGCGCCAGATTGAATCACTCCATGCCAGGCAAGAATCACCGGACGCTTCGCATTTTTGATCAGCTCGACCGCCTGCTCGAGGCCGGGCTTCTCCACGCGCAGCATCGGGTGCGGGCGATAGCCCCGCGGCTTCGCAGCGGCAAAGTCGAAGACCGCCGTCCCCTGCTGTGCATCCTTCGTGATGTCCACCAGCACAGGCCCGGGCCGGCCTGAAACGGCGATCTGGAAGGCATAGCGAATCGCAGCCGCGATATCTTCAGTGCAGTTCACAAGAAAGTTGTGCTTGGTGATCGGCAGAGTGATTCCCGTGATGTCCACTTCCTGGAACGCGTCGGTGCCGAGAATCTTGCTCGACACGTTCCCCGTGATGCACACCATGGGAATCGAATCGAGCATGGCCGTAGCGATGCCGGTCACGAGGTTGGTCGCGCCCGGGCCGCTGGTCGCAATCGCCACTCCCACCTTGCCCGAAGCGCGCGCATAGCCGTCAGCCATGTGGGCCGCGCCTTGCTCGTGACGCACCAGGATGTGGTGGATGGGAAACTTGCGCAGTGCGTCGTATGCCGGCAAAATCGCGCCGCCCGGATAGCCAAAGACTTCCGTGACACCCTCACCTACCAGCGTGGCCCAGATAATCTCCGCGCCCGTAAGCCGGGTTGGTGTGGTCAGGTGGGCATTCGATGATTGCGTGTGTCCGTTCGTTCCCATGGTTGACTCCTTTTTAGCCGCTAGCCTCTAGCCCTTAGCTGCTAGCTTGACTTCCAGAGCTGCTAACTGTGTTTTGATATCTTGTGCACCCAACTTCAATCGTCATGAACTTTCGAGATGCTGCCTTTAGCTAAAAGCTAGAAGCTAATAGCTAGAAGCTGCTCTTACGTCGTTGCACCCTCTGAAGCCGACTTCACGCGATCGACATATTTACGAAACACGCCCGCGGGCCACCGCAATGCCGGAGGCGCAAAGTTCTTCAGCCTCCCGGCAATTTCGTCGTCACTTACTTCCAGCGTGAGCGTCCGATTCGCAATGTCAAAGTGAATAATGTCGCCTTCGCGCACCGCCGCAATCGGCCCGCCCACAAATGCTTCCGGAGCGACGTGGCCCGCAGTGAACCCGCGCGTCGCACCAGAGAATCGTCCATCAGTGATCAGCGCCACGTGCGCGCTGAGTTCCGCATTCGATGAAATCGCCGCAGTCACCTGCAACATCTCGCGCATGCCCGGACCGCCCTTCGGACCCTCATAGCGAATCACCAGCACGTCGCCCGGCTTGATCTGTCCCGTCTGCACCGCGGCAAAACAATCTTCTTCGCAGTTGAAAACTCGCGCAGGACCGCGATGTTCAAGCCGATTCGCCGCGGCAATCTTCATCACGCAACCCTCGGGAGCAAGATTGCCCTTCAGAATCACGAGCCCGCCCGTCGGCTTGATCGGATTATCGAACGTGTGAATCACGACCTGCCCCGGAGTCTCTTCGGCAAGCGCCGCTTCTTCCGCCAGCGTCTTCCCGCTGATGGTCAGTGTCGAGCCATCGGCGTGCTCCGCATCGATCAGCCGCTTGGCAAGCAGGCGCGAACCGCCCGCAGCCTGATAGTCCGACGCAACAAATTTTCCCGCGGGCGTCAGATCGCAGATAAACGGCGTGCGCTTGCTGATCTCATCGAAATCATCGATCGACAATTCGATGCCCATCTCCCGCGCAATCGCCAGCAGCCGCATCCATCAGGATGTGGCCGGCCTCTCGAGTAGCAGCATACTTATCTTTCGATGTCGCAGGAACGCCCGACAACTGAATCGGCGAAATACCCAGAATCTCTCCCGACATCGCCATGGTGTTCGCGGTGAATTGTCCGCCGCATGCGCCGGCTCCCGGGCAGGCATTGGCTTCGAGTGCTTCAAGGCCCGCATCGTCGATGCGTCCCGCTGCATACGACCCTATGCCCTCAAAGACATTCTGAATCGTGATGTCCACGCCGTTCAGTTTTCCCGGTGCAATGGAACCGCCATAAAGCATGAGCCCCGGAATATCGAGCCTGCACAGCGCCATGATGATGCCCGGCATGTTCTTGTCGCATCCGCCGATGCCCACCAGGCCATCGAAGAGATTGCCGCGTGCGACCAGTTCGATGGAGTCGGCAATCACCTCGCGCGAAACCAGCGACGCCTTCATGCCCTGGGTGCCCATGGTGATGCCATCGGAAATCGTTACGGTATTGAATTCCATCGGCGTGCCGCCGGCCTCGCGAATACCTTCCTTCAGAGCCTCCGCCACTTCGCGAAGATGCACATTGCACGTGCCGATTTCAGTCCATGTATTGGCGATGCCGATGATGGGCTTGTGCAGATCCTCTTTTGCGTAGCCCGCCCCGCGCAGATACGAGCGCGCGGCCGCGCGGCTGGGTCCTTCAGTCAACGGAATGCTCTGGCGCTTACCTTCAATCGTCATTAGCTCTCTTCGTTCGCTAGCTACTAGCCTTTAGCCTCTAGCTTCTAGCCCGTTTGTGGTTCCGTTTAAGTTCTCTCGGCAATACGTAACAAAAGCTAGAAGCCAGCAGCTAGAAGCTGCCTTTGGCCTTCAACCACCCTGCCTCATCGTGCTTTGCTTCATACGCATCGAGCGCATCTTCATGCCGCAATGTCAGCCCAATATCATCCAGTCCCTCAATCAAACAGAACTTGCGGAATGGATCCATCTCGAAACTCGCCTTGAATCCGCGATCATCTGTCACCGTCTGATCTTCGAGTGAGACGGTCAACTGATAGTTCTCGATCGTCTTCGCATTGTTCAGCAGCTCTGCCACCTGGTCTTCGCTCAGCCTGACCAGCACGATGCCATTCTTGCCTGCGTTCGAGAAAAAGATATCGGCGAACGTCGGCGCGATCACTGCGCGAAATCCAAAATCAGACAGCGCCCATGCAGCGTGCTCGCGGCTCGATCCGCAGCCAAAGTTCTTGCCCGCAATCAGAATCTTCGCGCCCTTGTAGCGCGGATCGTTCAGCTCAAACTCCGGGTTTGGATCGCCCGACGCGGTGCGCCGCCAATCGAAGAACAAAAACTCCCCGTAGCCGGTCCGTTCGATGCGCTTCAAAAACTGCTTCGGAATAATCTGGTCGGTGTCGACGTTCGTCCTGTCGAGCGGCACCGCCAGCGAAGTAAGTGTGCGAAATGGTTCCATCAGGCCTTTACCTCTTCCCGTACTGCCCAGTTGCGAATATCAACAAAGTGCCCGGCAATTGCGGCTGCCGCTGCCATCTCCGGCGAAACGAGATGCGTTCGTCCACCCCGTCCCTGGCGTCCTTCGAAGTTGCGGTTACTCGTTGAAGCACAGCGCTCGCCCGGCGAAAGTATGTCGGGATTCATGCCCAGGCACATCGAGCAGCCCGGCTCGCGCCAGTCAAATCCAGCTTCGCGAAATACCTTGTCCAGCCCTTCGGCTTCGGCCTGTGCCTTCACCGCCTGCGATCCCGGAACCACCATCGCGCTCACATGACCCGACACCTTGTATCCAGCGGCGATGCGCGCTGCGGCGCGAAGATCCTCAATTCGCGAATTGGTGCAAGAACCGATGAACACGCGATCGATCTCAACATCCTCGAGCGGCGTACCGGCCCTCAGGCCCATGTATTCGAGAGCGCGTTCAAGCCCTTTGCGTTCCTGCTCGTTGGATGTGGCGGCAGGGTCGGGCACGCTCGACGTAATCGGCGCGACCATCCCAGGACTCGTGCCCCAGCTTACATACGGCACAAGCTTGGCAGCGTCAATCACCAGTTCGCGATCGAACTTCGCTCCCTCATCCGTAGGCAGCTTGCTCCACTCGGCGACCGCACGGTTCCACTCCGCGCCCTTGGGGCTGAACCGCCGTCCCTTGAGATACGCGAATGTCTTCTCGTCAGGAGCAATCATGCCCGCGCGCGCGCCGGCCTCGATGCTCATGTTGCAGATGGTCATGCGGCCTTCCATCGAAAGCGCACGGATCGCCGAGCCCGCGTACTCCACCACGCAACCGGTAGCGCCATCGGTGCCGATCTGCCCGATGATGGCGAGGATAATGTCCTTCGCCGTGACGCCGGTCGGCAACTCGCCTTCGACAGAGATGCGGAAGGTCTTCGGCTTAGATTGCGGCAGCGTCTGCGTCGCCAGCACGTGCTCCACTTCGCTGGTGCCGATGCCGAAGGCCAGCGCCCCAAATGCGCCATGCGTCGAGGTATGCGAGTCGCCGCACACAATCGTCATGCCCGGCTTGGTGATGCCCAACTCCGGCCCGATCACGTGCACGATGCCTTGTTCGCGGCTGTCCACGTCGTAAAGCTCTATGCCAAAATCCGCGCAGTTTTTGCGCAGCGTGGCAATCTGTGTTGCAGCGATCTGATCGACGATGTGCAGCCGGCCCTCGATCGTTGTCGGCACATTATGATCGACAGTCGCGATGCAGCGGTCGGTGCGTCGCACCTTGCGGCCGGCAAGACGCAGCCCCTCGAACGCCTGCGGGGAAGTAACCTCGTGGAGCAATTGCAGGTCGATGTAGAGCACCGTTGGCTCGCCCTTGGGCTCCACCACCACATGCTGCTCCCAGACCTTTTCGAAAAGTGTTTTTGGTTGGCTCATTGCTTCTTTCATCTCTCCTGTACTGCTCTAGCTGCTATACCGCGACAACGGGCTCGCGCCGGCTGAGGATCTGGTGCAGGAATTCACGAACCTTCTGCCCCATCGCCGCCGTGTGCAATACCGTGAACTGCTTCGGATTGTGACGCGCCAGGTCGGGCGTACGGAACCCCATTTCGAGCACCCTGCGCACCGCGGTCTCAATGGCGTGAGCTTCCGTCTCAAGTCCTGCCGAGTGCCGCAGAATCAGCGCGCCTGTCAAAATCGCACCGAGCGGATTGGCCAGCCCCTTGCCCGCGATGTCCGGAGCGGATCCGTGCACCGGCTCATACAGGTTCACCTTGCCGCCAATGGTCGCCGACGGCAACATCCCCAGCGACCCTGTGATTACGGCCGACTCGTCTGACAAAATGTCGCCGAACAAATTCTCAGTCAGCACCACGTCATAGTTCCGCGGCTGGTTCATCAGGTGCATCGACATCGCATCGACATATTGATGTTCGAGCGTCACATCGGGAAACTCAGCGGCGACTTCGTTCACCGATGCGCGCCATAGCTGCGAAACTTCGAGCACGTTCGCCTTGTCGACGCTGGTCACTTTCTTCCTGCGATGCTGCGCCAGCTTGAATGCAACCCTCGCCACGCGGGCTACTTCATCGCGCGTGTAGCGCATGGTGTTCCATGCTTCGTTGGTGGTGCGGTTCCACTCGCGCGGCGCTCCGAAGTAAAGCCCCCCAAGCAATTCGCGAACAAAAAGAATGTCGGCGCCTTCTACAATCTCCGGCCGCAGCGGGCTGTTGACCGTGAGTTCTTTGAACGCAAATGCCGGCCGCAGGTTCGCAAATCCACCCAGCGCAGAACGCAACTGTAGCAGCCCGGCCTCGGGCCGCTTGTCCGGCGCCAGTGAGTTGAACTCGTTGCCGCCCACCGCGCCGAGCAGCACCGCATCGCTCGCCAATGCTTCGCTCAGTGTGTCCGCGGGCAGCGGCGTTCCGTCCTGCACAATAGCCACGCCGCCGATGCGGCGCTCTGAAAAGGTGAAGTCATGCCCGCCCAATGCGGCCACTTCTTTCATCACCGCGACCGCTTCGTTCGTCACTTCCGGGCCGATACCATCGCCCGCAACTACCAGGATTCTCAGATTCATTCTTCTTTCCAATGATTGGTTGTCAGAGATCGATTTACCAGGAAGGACTCGACAGCCCCCGATCAGTCAAGCTCCGAAACCGCAACATGGCGGCGTTCGCGAATCTGGTCGGGAAGCAATCCAACCAGGTCCTGGTCATAGATATTCTTCTTGCGATCGGCAAGTGCTACAAAGCGGTAATAGGTCTGCTGCAGCTCCTCGCGCGTGAGCGTAAATCCGAGCTGCTCCAGCCTGTGACGCAGGGCCGCGCGGCCGGAGTGCTTGCCGAGGACCAGGTGCGTCTTGGCCACGCCTACAAGGGCGGGCGTCATAATTTCGTAACAGAGAGGGTTGGCCAGCATTCCGTGCTGATGGATGCCGGATTCATGAGCGAAGGCATTGTCGCCCACGATGGCCTTGTTGGGTGAGGGCTTGAAAGTGATGATCTGACCAAGCACCTCGCTGGTAGGGTAAAGTTGTTCGAGCTTGATGCTGCTGGTTACTCCATAATGATCGCCGCGCACGTAAAGCGCCGAGGCAATCTCTTCAAGCGCGGCATTCCCGGCGCGCTCGCCAATGCCGTTAATCGTGCACTCCACCTGCCGCGCACCGTTCTGAATAGCGGCCAGTGAATTTGCAACAGCGAGTCCAAGATCGTCGTGGCAGTGCGAAGAGAGAATGATGTTCTCGGCATCCACAGCGGGAATGCGCTCCCTCACTTCGCGGAACATCTGGCCGTATTCCTCGGGAGTGGTATAACCCACAGTGTCGGGCATGTTAATCGTGGTAGCGCCGGCTTCTATGGCGATGCGCACCATCTCAATCATGTAATCGCGATTTGACCGAGTCGCATCTTCGGGCGAAAACTCCACATCGTCCACCAGCGAACGCGCAAGCCTCACCGACTCTGCCGTCTGATCCAGCGCCTGCTGCCGGCTCATCTTCAACTTGTATTCAAGGTGCAGATCGCTCGATGCCAGAAACACATGGATGCGCGCCCGATCGGCAAATTGGATCGCCCGCGCAGCCATCTCGATGTCTTCCTTCTTCGCTCGTGCCAGCGACGCGATCCTCGGCTTGCGGATCGCCTGGGTGATCGTAGCGATCGCTGCAAAGTCACCCTCCGACGCCATCGCAAATCCGGCCTCGATAATATCCACGCCCAGATCCTCAAGAGCGTGAGCCATCGTCAGCTTTTCCTGGGTAGTCATGCTGCAGCCCGGGGACTGCTCGCCATCGCGCAATGTCGTGTCGAAGAATGCTACGTGATTCTGAGTCATGATCTCGCCTGCCAGGGGAAACTTTCTCACCCACTTCAATAGTGTCTCCCATTCCTGGCATATAAGGCAAAGTTATTCTTGTTGTAGAGTCGATTACAATTGCTTATGGAGCAGTGGTCAGTGATCAGTTTTCAGTTTTCAGTTTTAAAGCCCGGGAAGAAGGCCGGATTTTAGGCCCGATTGGCCAGGGTTTGTGAGTCGCTCGCGGTGCTGACAACTGATCACTGACCACTGTCCACCGTCCACTGCCTTTCGGAGCAATGCATGGAACTCAGCCAACTCGAAACTTTCCTCGCCGTAGCCGAAGAGAAGAGCTTTTCGCGGGCCGCCGTGCGCCTTCATCGCACCCAGCCCGCCGTCAGCCAGGTAATTCGAAAGCTCGAAGAAGCGGTCGGCGAATCGCTCTTCGACCGTGCGGCCAGGGACGGTTCCCTCACCGCGGCCGGGGTGCTTCTTCGCGACTACGCATTGCGCCTCATGGCTCTTCGCCGCGAAGCGACCAGCGCCCTCGGCGAACTGAAAAGCCTTGAGCGCGGGCGACTGCAACTGGCTGCCAACGAATACACTTGCACCTATCTGCTTCCCGCCATCGATGCTTTCCGCCGCGAATTCCCCCACATCAGCGTCACCGTTCAGCGCATGCTCGCTTCGCACATTCCCGACGAGCTCAACCTGCGCACCTTTGAACTGGGCATGATCTCCTTCCGCCCCGATCCCGCGCTCTTTCGCACCATCGCCGTCTATGGCGACAGCCTCAAGCTGATCGTGAGCCCCTGCCACGCCCTCGCTTCCTCAGAGCGGGTCTCGATCAGCGAACTTGGCAATGAGATCTTCATCGCCCACAACGTGGCCTCACCGCTCAGGCGCAAGGTGATTGAGACCTTCCAGCGCTATCGAACTCCCCTGAACATGGGCATCGAGTTGCCCACCATCGAGGCCATCAAGCGGTTTGTCGCCATGGGCAACGGCGTGGCCCTCGTCCCGCATCTCACCGTCGCTCGAGAACTCGAGACCGGAGAACTGGTCGCCGTTCCCGTCAACGAACTGGAGATGAAGCGCGTTCTGCGCCTCGTTCATCGCCGCCAGGGTACGCTCTCCTATGCCGCGACGGCTTTCCTGCGCACCGTGCGGGCGCTGGCCAAACAGCATGGGCCGCCCTTCTATTACAACGTCGAAAAAACCGACTAGCACCTCGAGCCGCGCCCTTTTCTCAATTTCAAGGCCCCCCAGCAGTTCTGCCGCGGCATCGAGAAGCGAAAGCCGCTCGGTCCATTTCTCCTGCATACCCGAATTCAATCCGCTTCGTCCAATGTTCAGACATTCAGGAGCAATCGGCGTTTCCGCGGTGCCCCGTTCCGGCCATTTACAATGCTGAGAGCGGGGCCCGGCACGAACCGGAGCACCGGAATCGACAAGCTCGTTGCCAGCCGGGACGGTTGTGCAGTCGTGAGGTTCAGGACCGAATGAAGAAGATCGTACTCGTTATTTTCCTGTTGGCCCTCTCTGTGGCCGCGGGCCGCGCCCAAGAAAGTCGTCAGGACATCAGCCTCAGCGGTTTCGGGCTTGTTGAACCATTTGTTGCCTCATCAACCGACGTTCAGGTCCACTCCAATTACGCTTTGGGGGCATTGGCCAGTTATCGCTTCATGCTCACGCCATCCAGCGCGCTTGAAGCAAACTACGGCATGACGTATCAAAACACCCTCCGTTACCTGGTCAGCAATACCAATGACTACAAAGTGCTGACCCGCACCCAGGAAATCTCAGCCGCCTACGTGCGCAGCTTCACCTTCCGCAAGTTCAACCCATTCCTTGAAGCGGGCCCGGCGGCATTGATCTTCCTGCCCATTCGGAATTCCGGCACAACCTCTTTGGACGTGAAGCAGCAGACGACCATCGCCGGCATGTTTGGCGCCGGCTTCGCCTATGAGGTCAGCCCCAGCTTCGACATCCGAGTCGAATATCGCGGCCTGGTCTCCAAGGTGCCGAACTTTGGCCTGGGAGGCAGTAGCTCGACCACCAACCTCACCACCAACAAGTGGTATACGCCCAACATTTATATGCCCACCGTCGGCGTGGCGTATCACTTCTAGGACTCTCCGCGGCATACAGAAAAAAAGGGACAGGCCTCAAGCCCGTCCCCTTTTTTGTTGTTCGATCTTTCGGATTCCCTTCGCTAGCTTACCGAAGCCCTCTCGGGCTGAGCTTCCTTGTAGCATCCCAGCGACTTCACCATCGCGCAATGCGGCTTCAGAGCCTTGAGCGCCTCGTTGCCTTCTTCGCGCGAACTGATCTGGCAATCCACATAAAAAATGTACTCCCACGGCTTGCCATGAACTGGTCTGGACTCGATCTTCGTCAGGTTGGTGCCAAGGGCCGAAAGCTCTGAGAGAGCCGCGACCAGCGACCCCGGCTTGTTTTCGACCGAAAACGCCACGCTCAGCTTGTTTGCCGCTTCATCAACTTTTGCCTCGCCCGCTCGCCGCACCAGGAAGAAGCGCGTAAAATTCTCTGGATTGTCTTCAATATTCGCTTGGAGAATCTGCGCTCCGTAGTACTCCGCGGCAGCGGCGCTGGCGATTGCGGCGGCATGCCGGTCGCGTAGTTCCACCAGTTGCTTGACGCTGCCCGCCGTGTCGTAAAACGAGAACGCTTCCATCTTCGAGTGCTGTGCGAGGAAACGCCGGCACTGCGCCAGCGCCACCGGATGCGAGAACACCCGGTCGATGTCTGCGACGGTCGTGCCCGAAATGGCGATCAGGTTATGCCGGATGCGCAGCAGCGTTTCGCGCTGCACCGCCACATCGTGCGTCAGCAGCAGGTCAAAGTGTTCTGAGACCGAGCCGGCCAGGCTGTTTTCTATGGGAATCACTGCGGCGTCAGCCCTGCCGTCATCAAGAGCCGAAAAAACGTCAGCCGACAGCGAGCAGGGAAGAATCACCGCATCGTCAACCAGCTTCATCGCCGCCTCATGGCTGAACGATCCGGGCTCGCCCTGTATGGCAATCTTCATTTTGTCGCCTGATTTCTCTTGAATCTTATCGGATTTTCTTTGAGGTCCGGCGACCGGCCCGGACTGCATTCTGGCACCATACCACAGGTGCAAAGGAGAGTCTTTAGGCAGCGAAATGGGCGGCATGCGATTCAACTCCGCATCCATAAGTCAGTCGCGACAAAAATCAAAAACACCATCGCGATAACGCCATTCATAGTGAAAAAGGCGGCATTCAAACGGCGCAGATCGCGCGGCGAAACAATCGAGTGTTCATAGGCCAGCAACAGGCCCACGGCGCCGACGCCAAGCCAGCCCGCGATTTGAAAGTGAAATAGCCGGCCGAACCACACCAGCAGTCCCAGCATCAGCAGGTGCATCGAGCGCGCTGCCCAAAAAGCCGCGGGAACCCCGATGGCCTGGGGCAGGCTGTGCAGCCCGGCTTCACGATCATGTTCGAAATCCTGGCAGGCGTAGAGAACGTCGAATCCCCCGGCCCACAGCGTGACCGCTGCGGTCAGCACCAGGATGCGCGCGTCGAGGGTGCCTCGCACCGCAATCCAAGCGGCGCTTGGAGCGAGGCCCAAGGCAAGGCCCAGCACCAGGTGCGACCAGCGCGTGATGCGCTTCATATAGCTGTAGCCCAGCAGCACCAACAGCACCAGGGGCGACAGATACAGCGTCATCCGGTTGAGCGCGGCCGCAGCCAGCACGAATATCAGGGCCGTCAAGAACGTGAATCCAAGTACGAAATCACGCGAGAGCATGCCGGCGGGAATGGCGCGGCTGCGGGTGCGAGGGTTCGCTGCATCGAGTTCCGCATCGGCCCAGCGATTAAACGCCATGGCGCACGAGCGTGCCGCAACCATCGCCACCAGGATCCAGCCGGTCGTGCGCAGCGCGGGCAGCCCGCGAGCCGCCAGCAGCGCGGCCGTCAGCGCAAACGGCAAAGCAAAGATGGAGTGCTCCCACTTGATCATCTCCAGGGTCGTTCGCGTCTTGGTCCACAAGTTCGGCATGGCTGTTCTCAATGGTCATTTTAAATGACCGGACAAGCCAAAAGATGTTAGCCCATAGATCTACGCGTTCGACTCTGCTTCTGCCACACTGGTTGTGATGGGGATAATCCTGTCGACCTTCGTGTAAGTCAGAATGAGCCTGGATACATTTGACCTGGATACATTGAAACCTGGATACATTGCCTGCCCTTGCACTCGGGACTCGAGTGCAAGGGCCAGCACAATGGTTTGCGGCGGCGGAAATCAAACTAGCGTTCCTTGCGCGTCTCCGCCGGTTGGTTCGCGACTTGCAAATGGTTCTCCACACTGAAGACGCCCGGGACTCCGTTGGCGCGAATGTTGGCGGTGTCCTTGTCCGCTTGCGTGTCCACCATGCCGAACAGCTCAACGTGCCCATTCTGCACCGAGATGCGGATCGGCTTTGCCGGGTCGATCGCATATTTGTTCAGTGACGGATAACCGTAGATCGCGCGCGCAACAGCGAGGCGAGTCTGGTCGTCCATAATCGATACCGGATCGACCTCGATATCGTCGACCACTTCTTTCACTCCGGGATAGGTGCTTACCAGGGATAATGCAGAGTCTTTGTCGACATCGGTGCGTGCATGGCCTGAGACTGTGACAACGCCGTTTTGCACATTGACGCCGATCGAATTGAAGGCATTCCCGTATCCCACCCTGTCATACTGCAGCTTCTCAACCAGCTTGTCCCGCAACTGCTGATCGGGCAGACTGGGTCCCGCAACTTCGATATCATTCCGCACGGCCCTGACACCTTTGACCTTGTGCACGCGCCTGTCGGCCTCGGCTTTGTATTCGTAGAGATCGACTGTTCCCGTCAAG
>WNGR01008093.1_pt1 | contig 13116 bp, 11 predicted proteins | sample 5407581 | NCBI WGS metagenome assembly WNGR01 (sample SAMN13153383, study PRJNA577476) | soil metagenome | isolation source: 80 cm soil or saprolite under Garry oak tree replicate 2 | place: USA:California | collected 2016-06-15 | reverse complement strand
TCGCGCGCATAATCGTCGGCGTCCAACGTAATGGTGGCGACCACCGCCTGCAGCGGCGACAGCCAGAGCTGCAAATGGCCGGCGAAATGTTCCAGCATAATGCCGGTGAATCGCTCGAGCGATCCGAACATCGCGCGGTGCAGCATCACCGGCGTGACCTTGTTCGAATGCTCGTCGATGTAGAACGCGCCGAGCCGCCCCGGCATGTTGAGGTCGACCTGAACCGTGCCGCATTGCCAGTCGCGCCCGATCGCGTCGCGCAATACATATTCGAGCTTCGGCCCATAGAAAGCGCCTTCGCCTTTGTTCAGCGTCCATGACCGGCCTGACGCTTCGAGCGCCTTCATCAGCGCGGCCTCCGCCTTGTCCCACACCACATCCTCGCCGATGCGCTTTGCCGGCCGGTCGGAGTATTTGATGGTCACATCGTCGAAGCCGAAATCGGCGTAGATTCTCAGGATCAGATCGTTGACCTTGATGACCTCCTCGGCGATCTGCTCCTCGGTAATAAAAATATGCGCATCGTCTTGGGTGAAGGCACGCACCCGCATCAGACCATGCAGCGCTCCGGACGGCTCGAAGCGGTGCACTTTGCCGAACTCACAAATCTTGAACGGCAGATCGCGATAGGACTTCAGCCCGTTCTTGAAGATTTGAATATGGCCCGGGCAGTTCATCGGCTTGACCACGAAGGTGCGCTCGTCCTCCTGGCGCGGCTCAATCAGAAACATCGAGTCGCGGAAGGTCGCCATGTGGCCCGACGCAACCCATAGCGAAGAATCGATGAGCTGCGGCGCGTTGACCTCGGCGTAGCCGGCATCTTCTTGGCGGCGGCGGATGTAGTTTTCCAGCGTCTGGAACAAGGTCCAGCCCTTCGGATGCCAGAACACCGAGCCCGGCGCCTCTTCCTGGAAATGAAACAGGTCCATTTCGCGGCCTAGCTTGCGATGGTCGCGCTTCTCCGCCTCCTCGATCTGCTTGAGATAGGCGTCGAGCTCCTCCTGCTTGGCGAACGCGGTGCCGTAGATGCGTGAGAGCATTTCGCGGCTGGAATCGCCGCGCCAATAGGCGCCGGCCACTTTCATCAGCTTGAACGCATTGCCGACCTTGCCGGTCGAGGTCATATGCGGACCGCGGCACAGGTCGAACCAGTCGCCTTGCTTATAGATCTTGATTTGCTGATCCTCGGGGATTGCGTCGATCAGCTCGACCTTGAACAGCTCGCCTTTGTCGCGAAAAATCTTTTTGGCTTGGTCGCGCGGCAAGATTTCCTTGGTGAACGGTTTGTCGCGCGCAATGATTTCACGCATTTTCCTTTCGATGGCGGCAAAGTCTTCCGGCGTGAACGGCTCGTTGCGGAAGAAATCGTAGTAGAAGCCGTTCTCGATCACCGGCCCGATGGTGACCTGGGTGCCCGGCCATAAAGTCTGCACCGCTTCGGCGAGCACGTGCGCGGCATCGTGGCGGATGAGTTCGAGCGCGCGCGGATCGTCGCGGGTGAGAAACTCGATTTTCGCATCGTGCGCGATCGGATCGGACAGGTCGACAAGCTTGCCGTCGAGCGCCATGGCCACCGTGCGCTTGGCGAGCGACGGCGAAATACCCTTGGCGATGTCGAGGCCGGTTGAGTTTTGCGGATAGTCCCGACGCGCGCCGTCGGGAAAGGTCAGCGCGACCATCATTCACTCCTGTTGCTCACTCGCTGCCTACGAATGCAGGTAAGCGTGGCGGTTTTTCCGAACGCGCGTCTTGCGCTAACGCCCTGCCGCGTCCGGTCCGGCAGGGTGTGGCGACGATGGAGATGGATTGGTGCCGCGCCATCGGCCGTAGCGCCACGGCATATACCAGCGCGATTTTTCCGGCAACGCCTGCGGTACAAAGTCCAAACCTGACGTTCCCCATGGCTGGCAGCGGAGAAGCCGCGCCAATGTCATCCAGCCGCCGGCCCATAGGCCGAAACGACCGAGCGCCTGATCGGCATATTCGGAACAGGTCGGCAGATGGCGGCAGCGAAAACCGACCAGCGATGCGAGCGTGTAGCGATAGATTGCGATCAAGCCGCGCCCCAACAGACGCGGGGCATTACGGCAGTTTTGCGCAAGCGACGGCATATGATTGAGTCAAATCACTGCGTTGCCGTTTCGCCGGCGCGCTTCGCCTCGATCTGGCCGATGGCATCGACCACGGCGTCAAACGTCAGCAGCGTCGAGGCGTGCCGCGCTTTGTAATCGCGCACCGGTTCGAGCACGGCGATGTCGGTCCACTTGCCGTTCGCGGGCGGTGCGCCGTTCTCTTTGAGCATTTTGCGCACGCCCTCGCGCAATTCCCGCAGTTCGTCGGCTTTGGCGCCGATAATATTGCGCGCCATGATCGAAGACGACGCCTGGCCGAGCGCGCAGGCTTTCACCTCGTGGGCGAAATCGGTGACCGTATCGCCATCCATCTTCAAATCGATGGTGACGGTTGAGCCGCACAGCCGCGACAGCGCGGTCGCCGTGGCATCGGGCTTCTCAAGCCGCCCGATCCGCGGGATCGCGGCGGCGAGTTCGAGAATGCGGCGGTTATAGACCTCATTGAGCATCGGCGAAGCGCAGATTTGCCCGCATTAACGCGGGTTTATTGAGTCTCTTTGACAATCGACTATATAAGCGCGGCCGGCGCGGATTTGAAGTTCCGGGTAAAGCGAAATGGCTTTACGTTGAGTCCACTCGACTCTGGACCGCTCGTCCCCGCGAAAGCGGGGACCCAGGTTGTTTTCAGAATATCCTGGATTCCCGCTTACGCGGGAATGAGCGAAGGTAAAAACATCGTGCTCTGATAGCGAGGGCGAACTTGGCTGATCGAACTGAATTTGCACCGCCCGCGGGCTCGGCCGAGCTCGAGGAGGGGGCGGCGCTGACACCCAAATTCGATACTGACGGGCTTGTCACGGCCGTCGCCACCGATGTGGGTTCGGGCGATGTGCTGATGGTCGCGCATATGAACGCCGAGGCGCTGGCAAAAACCATCGCGACCGGTGAAGCGTGGTATTTCAGCCGGTCGCGAAAGGCGCTGTGGAAAAAGGGCGAGACTTCCGGCCATACGCAGCGCGTGATCGAGATGCGCATCGATTGCGATCAGGATGCGGTGTGGATCAAGGTCGAGCAGGTTGCCGGCGCTTGCCACACCGGCCGCTGCTCGTGCTTTTATCGCGCCGTGCCGCTTGGCGCTTCCGCCGGCAAGGCCGGCGCAGTGAAGCTCGAATTTCGGGACGAGCGCGTGTTCGATCCCAAAGCGGCGTATCGGGATAAGCAGGAGTGAAAAGACTCACCCCCGCTCGTCCCCGCGAAAGCGGGGACCCCGCAGCTTATCGGCGCTTCGGCGGATTCCTCTGGATTCCCGCTTGCGCGGGAATGAGTGGAAAGTCCTAATCGCTCGATCGGACAATGTTCTAAATCTTCGCCGCCCGCGCGAGCAATTGTTTCGCCCGCGCCAGATGCGGCCGGTCATACATGACCCCGCCGATGCCGACGACGCCGGCGCCCGGCGCCGCGGCGAAAGCCGCGACAATCGATTGCGCTTGGGCAATGGCTTCGGCCGACGGCGTGAACACCTCATTGATGATCGGCACCTGCGCGGGATGGATTGCCATCTTGCCGACGAAACCGTCGCGGCAAGCCTCCTCGCATTCCCGGCGTAAGCCGACGCTATCGCGGAAGTCGACAAAGACCGTGTCGATCGCTGGCACTGCGGCAGCGGCGGCGCCGGTGAGGCACAAGGTGCGCGCCAGGCGATAGGGATCGAGGAACCGGCCTTCGCCGTCACGGTTCGCGCGCGCGCCAAGCTCGGCGGATAAATCCTCGGCGCCCCAGGTTAGCCCAATCAGTCGTGCGCTCGCGCCGGCAAATGTGCCGGCGACGAACAGCGCGGCGGCGGTCTCAGTCGCGATCGGCAAAATCTTGATATGGCCGTCCGGCAAGTCGTTCTGCGCCTCGCGCACCGCAAGCTTCGCGTCGACATGAATGACTGCGGCTCCGCCTTCGGCTTTCGGCAGCATGATCGCGTCCGGTCTTGCCGGTGCGACGGCATCGAGATCGGCATCGGTCAGCCCGGTCTGCAAGCCGTTCACCCGCACCATAAGACATGGCCGTGTCGCGCTCGCCGTTGCCTCTTTGACGAATGCGGCGGCGGCCTCGCGCGCGCGCGCCTTGCCGTCGAGCGCGATTGAATCTTCAAGATCGATGATCAGTGCGTCGGCGCCGCTCGACATCGCCTTGTCGAGCTTCCTGGCGCTGTCGGCCGGAACGAAAAGCAGCGAGCGCATCAGGTCGCAATTATTTCGGCCGCATCCGCATGAAGGCCTGGCGGCGGCATTCGGCGACGAGCTTGTTGTTTTGGTTATAGGCGCGGTGATGAAATTCGACGATGCCGGCGCCGGGGCGCGATTTGGATTCGCGCTTGCCGATGATCTCAGTCGTGCAATGCACCGTATCGCCCTCGAACAGTGGATGCGGGAATTTGACGTCGGTCATGCCGAGATTCGCAATCGTGGTGCCGACGGTCATGTCAGAGACCTGGATGCCAATCATCAGCCCGAGCGTAAACAGCGAGTTCATCAAGGGCTGGCCCCATTCCGTCTCCTGCTCGCAAAAGTGCCGGTCGATATGGAGCGGCTGCGGATTGAGCGTCATGTTGGAGAACAACATGTTGTCCATCTGCGTGACGGTCCGGGTAAGGTGATGCTCGACGATTTCGCCAGGCACGAAATCCTCGAAATAGAGGCCGCCGCGCTTGTGCCGCGTGGTCGTCTGTTGCGCCATCGATGCCTCCTGCCGTGTCGGTTGTTGAGGTCGGTTATTGCGTCCGATTGTTCACCGACAACTACCACACTTGTTAACGATCTCTAATCGCCGCGCCGCACTGGACCGACAGCGAAACGGCGCAAAAACCCGGTGGTCGCGAGCGCCTGGCGGACGGTTACGCCGGGACGCGCCGCTTCCGGAACTAGCAAAGATTTATGGTAAACCATTTGTTAAGGCCGCCCTGGCTAGCATCGGAATCAAGCTTCAATCCGGTGTGGCCCGGCGATGATGATCGTCCGCGACTTCCTGCGATGGCTCAATAGCGCGCCGGCGAGCGACCGCGCCGAGGCGGCGGGCGCTTTAGCGCGGGCCTATCTTTGTTCCGATCTCGAAGCCGATGCGATCGCCGCCGCCGAAGACGTGATGCTCAAACTCGTCGACGATCAATCCCCGCTGGTGCGGCGTGCGCTGGCCGATGCCTTGGCGGCAAGCCCCATCGCGCCGCCAGTGGTCGTCATGGCGCTCGCCGCCGATCAGCCGCAGATTGCGGCGCCGGTCTACGCCTTATCGCCGCTTTTGGTCGACGCCGATCTGTTGGACGCGGTGGCGACCGGCGGCGAGATGATTCAAGTCGCGATCGCCAGTAGGGCCGTGTTGCCGTCGGTGGTCGCAGCCGCGATTGCCGAACTTGGCGCTGCCGAGGCCTGCCTCATTCTGACGGAAAATCATGCCGCCGAAATCGCGCCGTCCACGATTGAGCGCATGGTCGAGCGGTTTGGCGAAGATGCGGCAATTCGCGAGGCGCTACTCGCGCGCGACGATCTTCCTGCCGCGACCCGCCAAAACCTGGTGACCAAGGTATCGGAGACGATCGCCGGTTTTGTTGTCGGCCGGTCCTGGCTGGAGGCTGATCGCGCCCGCCGCATTACGCGCGAAGCCTGCGACAAGGCGACCGTAATCATCGCCGCCGAAAGCCCCAAGGCGGAGCTTCGCCCGCTGATCCGTCATCTTCGCGGCAGTGCCCAGCTCACCGCCGGCCTCATGTTACGGGCGCTCTTATCCGGCAATCTTGCCTTGTTCGAAGAAGGCTTGGCCGAATTGAGCGGCATGCCGGTGCGGCGTGTTTGCGGACTGGTGCGGGATCGCTTCGGCGCCGGCTTGCCGGCTTTGTTGGAGAAGGCACAACTGCCACCTTCGACGCATGTTGCTTTTAAGGAAGCAATCGCGGCGCTGCGCGACGGCTTTGCCCGCGACGCCGGAGGTACCGCGCGGCTGCAGCGGCGGATGATCGAGCGGATTCTCACGCGCTATGAAGACGCCGATGTCGGCGAAGTCGCGTCGCTGCTCGTGCTGTTGCGGCGCTTCGCCACCGAGGCCGCGCGCGATGAGGCGCGCCTGTTCTGCGACGAGCTTGTCGCCGAACCTCCGGCGATCACTTACTACGCCGCGGCATAACGGAAGCGTCGCTTCGCACCGGTTGCCGTATGCCGGCCGCTCGTCCCCGCGCAGGCGGGGACCCAGATTTTTTACTGGATTCCCGCTTACGCGGGAATGAGCGGAAATGACAACAGGAGGTTCAATTCGTCCCGCTCAGTGGCCGAATTGCTCGCCGATAATGCGCTCGTCCAGGCTGTGGCCGGGATCGAACAGCATATGCATGGCGGTCGCATGATCCATGTGGATCTCGACCGAGCGTACCGAGCGCACCTCGTCATGATCGGCGACGGCGGCGACCGGGCGTTTGGCCGGCTCAAGCACCTCGATCGTGACGCGCGCGCGATCCGGCAGCAGCGCGCCATGCCAGCGCCGCGGCCGGAATGGACTGATCGGAGTGAGCGCAAGGAGCGGCGCGCCGACCGGAATGATCGGTCCCTGCGCCGAAAGATTGTAGGCCGTCGAGCCGGCCGGCGTCGCCAGCATGATCCCGTCGGCGACGAGTTCGGCGAGACGCTCCTTGCCATCGATCAATATGCGCAGCCGCGCCGCCTGGTAGGTCTGGCGGAATAACGAAACCTCGTTGATGGCGCGGTGGCGGTGGGCACGGCCGGCGGCATCGCGCGCCCGCATCAACAGCGGATGGATCACCGTGACCTGCGCGGCGGCGAGCCGCTTGAGGAGGTCCCGTTCGTTATACTCGTTCATGAGAAAACCGACCGTGCCGCGATGCATGCCATAGATCGGCTTGCCGCTATTCATGAACCGTTGCAGGGTCGCGAGCATGAGCCCGTCGCCGCCCAGCGCGACTATGACGTCCGCCATCTCGGGCCGCGCGTCGCCGTAACGCTGGACCAGGCGGCGCCGCGCCCGCTGCGCCGCGGGCACGTCGCTGGCAACGAAGGCGATGTGTTTGTAACGAGACGCCGGACGAGATTTCGCCATAGCAGACTGGTTTTCAAATAAGCGGCCAAGCAAATGGGCAAGCCGCGCAGGAGATCGATATGGACAAGAACAATGAACGCGTCGTGTTCGTGTATACGACCTATCCATCGATTGTCGAGGCGGAGCAGGCCGGGCGTGAACTGGTTCAGCGCCGGCTCTGCGCCTGCGTGAATATCCTGCCCGGAATGGTCTCGCTGTATTGGTGGGAAGGCGCGATCGAGCGCGGCGAGGAGGTGGTGATGATCATCAAGACCCGCGCTGCGCTGGCCGAAGCGGTTTGCTCGGCGGTGCGGGGGATGCACTCCTATACGACGCCTGCCATATTGGTGCTGCCGATCGAGAGCGTCGATCCGAATTACAACGCCTGGCTCATGGCGGAAACCGAAAAAAGTTGACGCGCAGAGAAAATTGGCGCGCCTCGGCTTGTCTGCTCAGTCCCGCGAAAGCAGAAACCCAGAAAAGACGTGATCCGCTGCGTCCTCGCTTTGGCGAGGACGAGCGGATCACAACAACCGATAGACACAAGTTTTGCGGCGCGATCGAGCCGCTTTAGTACGCTTTAGTAGCTGCGCGTGCCGTCGATCACTTCTTTGAGCGCGCCATATTCACGGCACTCGGTTCCGCAAATCAGACGCACCTGCTCAAGGTCGTCCTTGGCTTTGAGCAGGTTGCCCTGTTCGGCCTGCCACATGCCGTAATAGGACCAGGTCAGGGCGTGCTTGCGATCGGCGGCGAGCGCCTTCTCGTACCAATATTTGGCGTCGTCGTAGCGGCCGAGCTTGCGGCTGGCATAGCCGAGCAGCGTCGCCACATCGGCGTTGTCGTCGTAGCCCATGGCGCGCAGCGCGGTGATGCCGCCTTGGTAGTCGTCCTTGTCGTAGATCAGCGCATAGGCGGCGTGATAACGGTCCAAGAACTCCTTGGCCGAGCTGCTCTTGTCGTTCTTCTTCTTTTTCGAGCCGGTCTTACCGGACGGCTTGCTGCTGCTATCCGATGGCGGCGTGGGATTGCTCGATCCCATTGCAGCGGCAAGCTGCGGAGCGCCGGAAATGGCGGCGGCAAGAATGACGGCTGCAAGCAACGGCGTTTTGCGCATGGTACCTCCGGTTTTGGCTGGCAAGTCCGGTCTCTGACCAAGTTCCGTGATCTTTGACCAAGTTTCGTTCAGTCTGCCTAGCGTGAAGAATCTGCAATCTACGACTTTATTCCCTGGCGCGATCCCTTGGCGCGACGTCCCCAAGGAATCCGATCCAAGCGGGCTAACACCGCCATCCTAGCATTTCTTCCAGCGGACGGCGTGCGCCTGCCGTAGCCAAACGAAAAATTGATGCGTCGCGGTATTACGAGAATTTCACGTAGGTGAACGCTAAGCACTGCGGCACTTCAGACCGCGTTCAGCGGCCGGGGCGTAAATCTCTCCTCGACGATCGGCGCCAGTTCTAAGCCGAAGGTTTGGCCGGCGCCGCAGAAAAAGGAGAACACAATGTTGACGAAATTCGCCGCCGCGCTGCTCGCGACCAGCTTGATCGCCGGCTCGGCGATTGCCGCGCAGCCGTCGGGTAATACCGGCTCAACGCCTGCGGCCCAAACTCAGGCGCCGTCCGCGCCTGCCGCGACCATGAACAAGGCGGGCAAAACGGTGAAGCATACGGCGCGGCACCGCTCGCATGTGCGCAAGCATGTGGCGCGCGGCAGGAATCATGTCGTGCATCATGCCCGGCATGCCAAGCCGGCCAAGACGCATCAGGCCGGTGTCGCCAGGAGTTCGTAACTCAACTGCCTGCGGTCCAGAATTAGCACCAGATGCGGTGCGAACCGAGGCCTGGATCGTACGCACCGGCTTGCGGCTGCCAGCGGCACCGCCGCCTGGCCCGCAAGTCGGATCTTTAAAGCATGATCCTGAAAAGTGGATACCGGTTTTCGGAAAAGATCATGCTCACGCAAAAAGCATGATCGTGCTTGAACAGTAGTCGTCCCGGGCGAACAAAAACTTGAAAACCCCGGGCTTGTTGCCTCACGCGGTGCAGCGCTGACGCGCTGCACCGCCAATCCGAGATCCTCGCATATTCTAGTTTGTAACGATCCCCTGGGGTCAGCGGCGCATCGTTTCATGCCGCGCTGCGCCGTGCCTCACAATGTCGGCTGCCACTCGACCGGAACATGCTCATAGCCGCTCGCGGTCTTGATCAAATGCCCGCAGGCCGGGAAGGGGAAATGATAGCCGGTGACCAACATACGGTCGGCGGCGGCGCGGTCGAACAGCTTCTTGCGCGTCGCAACCGCCGCGGCGCCGTCGATATCGAACACCGCCTGCCAGTCGGGATGGCGCGCAAACACCGCGGGGTGCTGCGCAGTATCGCTTAACACCAAAAGCGACTGATCGCCGGAATGAATCGCAAAGACGGTATGGCCGGGCGTGTGTCCCGGCGCTGGCAGCGTGACAACGCCGGGCGCCACTTCCTTGCCGGGCTGAAATTGCGTCACCTGCTTGGCGATATCGGAAAAAATCCGCCGCTGGTTGAGAAAGGTGATTTTCAGATCGGCCGGCGCGGCGTTGAGGTTGGCGTCATCCATCCAATAGGCCCATTCCGGTGCTGGGACCATGATTTCCGCATTGGGGAAAATGAGCGCGTTGTCCTTATCCTTGATGCCGTTGATATGATCCGGATGGAAATGCGAAATGACGATCTGATCGACCGCTTTCGGATCGATGCCAGCGGCGGCGAGATTGCCGCGCAACGCCCCGGCTGACGGCGCGATCTGCCCGCCGGTGCCGGTATCGAGCAGGACGAGTTTCGTGCCGGTATTGACGATCAGCGTGGTGAACGGCGTCGCCAGTTTGTCATGCGGCATAAACGCCGCATCGAGCGCGTGCTCGACCTCCGCAAACGGCGCGTTGACGATGAATTTGTCGTCGATCGGCCGATACCAGATGCCATCATAAAGCGCGGTGAGCTCATAAGAGCCGATCTTGTAATGATAGATTCCCGGCGTGGCCGCATTGCGCGCCGGCGCTTCGGCAGCCGCGCGATCGGTGGAGATTACGAGCGCCGCCATCGCGGCGCCCGCAAAAAGATTACGCCTTGTCAGTTCCGCCATTCTCATTGCCTTTTTGCTACGACCGCCCCGCGCGCTTGCCGATAATAACCGACTGGCCGCGCCGATATTCCCCACAAATTCGGTGCGCTTTGCGTCCAAATCGCGCGGCGCGGCTTGGCTCCTTAACCGTGCTGGCGACCGTTCTTATTGCGCTGCCTGTTGCGGCTTATTGCACTTGCTGCCGAAATGGACCAGCATCGGACAAACACGGGCCGACTCTATGACCGAACCTCGATTGCCCAACGATCGTAATGCTTCGACCAGTGAAGACCGCTTTGGCCGGCAAGACGATCGCAAATATAGCGGCTGGTCTTCGGCGATAACGATTGCCGCCATCGTCATTATTCTAGGGATTGCCTTCTACTATTTTGAAATCCGTTAGCGGGCGGCAATTTGGCCGACGCAATCCACCTGGCGTGGAAGGGGCGCGCTCGGACCGCGCCATGGGGCGCAACTAAAAGATCACCTCGTCGATGTCGCTGTAGCGACTACGCGTCGCCACAAAGTCAGTTCGCGTCACCGCCCCGGGTAATATTGGCGCGGCTGCTGCGGCTGATAATTATAATTATAAACCGGTGCACCTCGCTCTATAACCTGAGCGCCATTGCCACGCCGCTCTGCCTGCCACGTGCCTTCGCACAATCCACTGGTGCCCTGGCCGCGCCAAACGCCACTGCCGGTAGTCGTGCTCAAGCGGCCAGAACCGTCGGCCCACGACCCGCCAGCAGACTGCACCACCACCCTCACGGCGCCGGTCGGCGCAACGCGTCCTTGCACGGTGACCGGCGTGTCGCCGGCGTTGCCGACAATTCCGTTACTGATGGCGACGGGATAGCGCAGCGTCGGCGTGCAGGCTCCGTCACGCGTCACAATGACGACGCTCCACTCGCCGTCAAAACTGCTGCGGGCAAAGCTAGGATTGGTCGCCCCCAAACAGGTCAACGCCAAGGCACAGGCTGGGATAAAGAGACCGAACCGTCGCCGGTTCGTGTGGGTATTTGTGGGGGCATGGCTGGTCGGTCGAATGAGGTCAATTCGGCTGGTGTTGCTACGCATCGCGATATTCCCTGATCGAACCGATTTCTTGTTGGCTTTTTTTGTTGGCTTCAGTCATTGATGCGCGTCACGCAGCGGTCGGCAACCGCGCGTGGCACATCGCTCCGCCGTGCCAACCACGCCAACGGGTTCCGGTTCCCGATAAATCGCGTTCGCTGAATGTTTGCCTTGCCGAGTAGATACAGCATCCGGGATTTGCCAAATTTACGGAGCAATTGCGCGCATTTAACGCGTGTACGATGTGCTTAGTTCCCGGAGCAACAGAAACGGGATTTGCGTGCGCAGAAGGGGTCATTCACGTCACTTCGAGGCCGCGTTAGGCATTTCCGGCTGTTCACCCAACTCCAGACGTAATGGTACGCCGCAGCGCAGATGGCTGGGGTCGAGGCGGATGATGGAAATCAGCGCAGCGGCTCCGGCAGCTTTACAATGTTCGCCGCGATCCGCGCGCCTCGCAAATATGGCTTTCTAAGCCCAGCAATAAATCTGGCAATTTTGCGATGTTGAGCGCGATCCTTCGCGCCTCGTCGTGCGTGAGCGGTTTGGCCGCCGATCGCCGGCCCGGCTCCTCCTCGAAATAGACGTAGGCCAGCGCTTGTCCTCGCAACTTTGCCGCTTGAGCTAGCGGCGAAGCGAGACAGCTGCTTCGAATCGTCTGACGGCGAGAGATAGTCGATTAAGTTCTTGTTATTCAAATCTTGCCACGATCCGGTCCTGATCGAATGGCTATGTCGTTCGGGGCGTAAGTTGGGGGCAAGTGGTGTTGAAAAAATCTCTCGCTCTAGCGCTGCTAGGGGCTTTTTGTTTCACGTGTGGGGGATGCGCCTATAACGGGCCAGCTGCTCCATCGTTCGCAGCTATGCCCGGCCCGAACAAGTCTTATGGGTCTTTCCAGGGTGACGATCAGTACTGCCAGGCTTCCGCTCAGCAAGCGATAGGCTACCAATCCCCTGGCCAGGCGGCGAATGACGCTGCAGTTGGCAGCGCTGCCGTTGGCACCGCACTAGGCGCTCTGGCAGGTGCTGCAATTGGATCAGCGGCGGGACATATGGGGACAGGCGCGGCAATTGGCGCTGGTACTGGGTTAGTCGCGGGCAGTGCTGTGGGAACAGGGAATGCTCGCGCCGCTGGTGGCTCACTGCAAGCGAGATATGACACCGTTTATGCGCAGTGCATGACTGCCAAAGGCAATCGGATTGCGGCACCGCCTGTTGTTGAGCCAGTCTATGTCTATCCACGCCCCTATTATTGGGGTGGATATTAGCTGGTAGTTGGATCTTCGCCGGTCCACGGCGGCGGGAAGCGGCGATCCGTCATTGCGCTGAACGTTTAACTATTACAACTGCGCCAAAGATTCATTGTCCGTGCAGGCAAGCAGACCTCAATTGAAGTCCTCAAAAAAGGGCGGCGCTTTCCGTGCCTCGTTTTGACCCCCTCAAGTGACCCGCGAGTTCAGTCGTCGTATTCGGCGGAGACGTCCTTGCCGGTATAGTCCGGCATGTACGCCGTCGAAACCAAGCTGATCACCGCGCATACCGCCAGATAGGCGGCGACGGCGTAGCCGGTGTGGTAGGTTGCAAACAGCGCGGTCGCGATCAGCGGCGCCGGGCCGCCGGCAATCACCGAAGCGAACTGATAACCGAGCGACGAGCCGCTGTATCTCAGCCGCGGCGTGAAAGCTTCGGCGATCAGCGCCGCCTGCGGGCCATACATCATGTCGTGCGGGATAAGCGACAGTACGATGGCGATGAATATCGCCGACGGATTACCGGTATCCAGCATGCCGAAATAGAGGAACGCG
>WNGR01005907.1_pt1 | contig 13119 bp, 19 predicted proteins | sample 5407581 | NCBI WGS metagenome assembly WNGR01 (sample SAMN13153383, study PRJNA577476) | soil metagenome | isolation source: 80 cm soil or saprolite under Garry oak tree replicate 2 | place: USA:California | collected 2016-06-15 | reverse complement strand
CTTACGGATTCCAGCCTGGATGGCGGGTGGGCGCGGGCGGCGGTGGCGGGATCTTGAGCGGCTGTTGCTCCAGCGGTGTTTCGAGCACGATGTGGGAGTTGGCATCGGCGTGCTCGCCGATCCGCTCCAGCAGCGATGACAGGTGCGCCATCGAGGCGGCCCGTACCTTGACCATGGTGCATGAGCTGCCGCTGAGCCGGTGGATTTCCGCGATCTCCGGGAAGTTCTCGGCTGCGGAGGTCTTGAGCAGGCAGCGGCCGGGGTGGCAGTGCAGCTGGACGAACGCCGCCACCGGCCAGCCGGCGGCGGCGGGGCTGATCTGGGCGTGGTAGCCCTGGATGACCCCGGTTTCTTCCAGGCGGCGGATCCGGGCGGCCACGGACGGGGGCGGACAGGTTCACGCGCTTGGCAATCTGGTTGAACGACAGCCGGGCGTCGCGCTGGATCTCCCCCGATGATGGCCCAGTCGGTCGCATCCAATTCCGTGCCCATGGAACGAAACGATATCCGGCCCGCTACGTTGCGGACAGAACGCGGGATCCTCGGATGCGCTTCGTCCGGGATGGCGAGGACGCCGCGTGCTTGGCTAGCGTTCAGGTGAGCACGCGTCAGCGTGACCAGGTCGCCGGACCGGCCCGCTGGGCGGGCATCGCCCGCGCCGCGACCGTGGCCGCGGACGGCCTGGGCGCCCGCCATCCCGGTGCCGGCACAGGCGTGGGAGGGCCGACTGGGTTAGCGCCGATTTCCGCGCAACTGGTTCGGGGCAAGGTTCAGGCGAGTTCGTAGCGGAGGGTCCGGCCTTGCCACCAGAGGATGGCGAGGGGGCCGGGATCGGGGGCAGCTACTTGGCGGGCGGATCGTCGACGTTATCGCTGTGGACAACGCGCCCGAACATCATCGGACCGGGGGTCTCGGGAGGAGGCGCCTGCCGCCGGGCGATCTCCGCGTTGACGAGGTCGCGTATGTGGTATAGCTGCTCAAGGCTCAGGCTCGCCAGCGGAATCCCGTTGACTGTTGCGTCCATGCTTCACTCCGTGTCTGTCTTGACGCCGGCAGTCGCACTCATCCAATCAGACTGGAAGCCCTGGTCGGGTGTGGAAAACATCTTCCGCGACGGCAAGCTCGGTGCCGCTCTCCGGCATCTCCCCTCCGGATACCCCCAGGTCAACATGGCCTGGATGTGGGGGGCGCTGCTTGCCGCCAGCATGGCCGCCTGGCTGCACCAGCTCACCGCGATCACCGCAGGCGAGGACATCCTGGCAGGGCACGGCGTGCGCGGCGGCAAGGCCATGATCGCCACCTTGCGGTGGCGGCTGATCGCCGTCCCCGGCCGGCTGACCCGCCACGCCCGCCACCTGGTCCTGCGGCTTCCGCCCGGACATGCGCTGCTTCCTGAGGTCCTGGCCCGGCTACGGGAACTGCCCGTCCCAGCCTGACCTGCGCCTCCTGAGCCTCGGCTCCCCGTCCTCGTCCGCGGCCTGCCAGCCCCGACCCGAAGGAAGGTCCCAAACCGCGAACCCGGCGCCAGCTCCGGGGCCGTAAGCATGCCTGCTACCAGGAATCCGGGCGCCGCAAGATCATTTACGAGGGCAGCGATCAACTCACCGCGCTATTCGCGGAATCGGGTCAGAAAAGGCGACGCCGGCGTGTTGTACGAGTGCGCCCACCAGTATTACAGTTGCAGTTTTTCGATCCGTGATCGCGCTGCAGCTCAGCGTGGCTCGTGGTTCAGATGCGATGCTTACTTAGTGTCACCTCCTTCCGGCCGCCGCCGGTCAGGTCACGGCGGGTGTCAGGCGTGCGGCGTAGTGGTGCCAGCGGGCGCGGGCCTGGTGGCGTCGGCGCCATGCGGACCAGCGCAGATGGAAGGCGAGGCGGGCCCGGCTGATGAGGCCGGCTTTCCAGTCGCGAGCCAGCCGGTCGATGCGGGCGGTCTCGGCGGCCGACAGCTCGATAGGGGGGATGCGGGGCGGGCAGGGCTGGCCGCCGAGGTCCGGCAGCGGCTGGTCCCTGTCCAGAACTGCAGGTCAGCGCCATCGGCGGGCAGCTCGCCGGCGACCGGCTCGCAGGCGGGCGGCGGGGCGGCGGCGGGTGCGGGAGGCAGGACTGCGGTTCCGGTGAGCGCGGCCTGGATCGCGGTGGTGCGCAGCTGGGCGAGGGCGGTCAGCGCGGTGTGCCTGTTGATCGCGTGCCAGTTCCTGGCCTGGCTCCGGTCCCAGCCGAAGGCATCCTTCCCTGTTTTGAAAGTTATTTCTACTGGCCACCTGCGGCCTGCGATTGTGATGAAGTAGGTCAGGGTCGCGGGACGGCCTTCCGGCGCCCAGCACAGGTAGAACGCGTACTGGTTTTTGTCCCGGTCCGGGAACCGGCGGATCAGCAGGAACTCCCGTGGGTCCGAGGTGCCCGCCAGCGCCCAGCCGCCGTAGCGGGGGCCTTTCGTCCCGTTCCCGCACGACCGCTCCTCGAACACCGCATCACGGACAGCCTCGTCAGCGCGGATGACGGTGCCGGAGGCGAGGGTGATCCGGTAGTCGCACGGGATGATGACGACGTAGGCCAGCGACAGCGCCCGCAGCGCCTCCCGGAACTCCCCGCACCGTCCGTACACCTCGTCAGCGGCGGCCCAGGTGACCCGCAGCCCGGCCGCCATCAGCCGTTTCACCTGCGCGATCGCCAGGTCCGGCTTCGTGGCGAACGCCAGCGTCTCCGGGATCCCGGCCGTCCTCCTGCGCGCCGGATCCGTCGCCCAGCACTTGGGCATGTACACGTCGAAGTCGGCCCAGGCCTGCCCGAGCGCGGTGACCAGGGCCGCGAACACCCAGGTGACGCAGTTTTCCACCTTCCCGGTGACCCCGGCGTGCTGCGGGGCCACGCACGCAGTCGATTGTCCTTTGCGCAGGTCAGCGGTCTCGTCGAACGCCAGCCCCGGGCCGATCAGGTCATCCGGGTCGTCCGGCAGCACCTGCTGGGCCAGACCCGGCAGCAGGCCGCGCAGTTCCTCCCAGGACCAGGCGCACCTGCTGAGCAGGGCCTGCATCCGGTACGGCCGCTCATGCCCGGCCTTCAGCGCCAGTTCCCAGCAGTTCGCCCGCGTGTCCTTCGACAGGACCCCGATGTACTCCAGCGCCGTCGCCACAGTGCGCTGCTGCCGCATGACCCGGCGCAGCAGGCCCGTGACCAGCGCGTCCGCTCTCACGCCGCACTCCGCGGCGTCTTCTATGCTGGCCACTGCGGTCGTGGCCATGTCTTGTTTTTCCACAAAATCCAGGAACGGCCACGGCCGCCTTGCGTTACACCCGTGTCATTCCGGGCCGCGGCAGGAAACCTGTCACGCGACGTAACGCCGCCCCGGTGCCACACTGCTCACGTGCAGGACGCATGCGTGCACCCAACGTGAAACCGCAACTGTAATACCAGTCGACATTCTTCATGTACCTCAGTGATGGCGCGGGCCATCCACGGCGAGTTGCGCGTTCTGGTCCGTCCATGACATCGAGCGGGAATCGCCGATCTGAAAGACCGCGGCGTGACGTTCGAGCGCTACGACCTGCCGGGCATGAACATGGACGGCGACATCGCCACCGGGGGCGGCACGAAGGCCGCATGGTTCAAAGACCCCGACGGGGACCATCCTCGCTCTCATCCAGCAGCTGAGCTGAACCGCGCGGCGAAACCGACCGGTCACCAGCCCACCGAGCATGAGACGGAAGTAGGCACCCATGGGCCAGCAAACCGGATCAACCCGCCCAAACGCCGGTCAGCCCGCACAACGCGGGTGCTGCTGCTGGTAGATCAGCAAGAAGGATTGTTCAGCAGAATCCATGAGGCAGAGCAAACGCGGCGCAACCTGCTTGCTCTGGCCCGGGCCGCCCGGCTGCTGGGGATACCCGCGGTGCTGACCACCGCGCTCGCCGATGGGCCCAACGGGCCCCAGCTCAGGGAGCTGACCGATGAGCAAGAGGCGTGAGCGTGCAGTGCGCGTGGGACGAGACCGCACAACCTCCCGGGGTGAGGATCTCCGATCTTGCCCAGGGATGTGATGCAAGTCTTGCTTGGGCACTGCGCGGTGCAGTAAGTTCGCAGTTAGTTCGCAGCAAGTACGCATTCAAGCGGTAGCCACCCCAGTCTGCGCCTTCTTGCATCAGCTAGGGGCTGACTAGCTCACTGCGGACGGGACAGGTTCCGCCTCGCTCAAGCTCCCGGCTCAGCTATCCCCCCCCCGGCTGGGCCGGGGTTGCGTTCACGCCCGCTGCACGGGATCCGCGGCGATGGCCGTGGCATCGCCACCGCTCTGAGCGGGGCGGGCGCGCGGGTCGTCGGGGTTGCCCGCGACCGCTGCTCGCCGGAAGAACTGCGCGCAGAACTCGGCGAATTCTCCACCGCGGTGTCGGCCGATGCTGCCGACCCGATGGTGGCCGGGCCCCCGCTATGAGATCCGCGTCGACGGCGGCCCGAGCCCGGGCGCCTACTGGCAATTCCTCATTCCAGCCGCTGCTGACCTGACGCCACACAGCGGGGCGCGGTGCCGGAAGGCGATGGCTGCCGCGTCAGCCCTCAGTCCGGCGGCAGCTCGTAGCAGGAGCCCCGCTGGGCTCGGTCGGCGCGGCGGTGGCGTTGCTGGTGCGGGCAGGGTCACTGCCACTGCCGCCTGTGCCAGCCGCGGTGCCACCAGCCCAACCGCAGCATCATGATCGGGAGCAGCCACAACAGCGGCCAGAGCACCCACCCGCCTGAGGCGGCTCCGGCGATCAGGAATGTCGCGGCCAGCAGCGGCACCAGGATGAGCGGGCCCGGTAGCCGCGTGCCTGGCTGCGGGGGGCTGGATTCTTCCCGCGCCTGTGGCAGATCTGCCAGCAGCCCGCCAAGGTCACTGCGGGTACGCGCGGACAGGGCCTTGGTCACCCGCTCATCGAACTCCGCCTGGTCGAGCCGGCCTTGGCCGAAGTGCTCGCCCAGCTCGGTCACCACCGCATCGCGCTCGGCGTCGGACACCCGCAGGTCCGGGCGGGCATCCCAGCTGTTTCCGTCGGGCTGACCGGCCTGCGACCCGCCGACGGGCCATGGCCGCCGCCGCGCTGCGGCTCGTGCTGCATCTTGCCTGGTCTCATCCATGTGAACACACCTGGCCTTTGCCTGTGGCGACGGGACGACCGGGACGATCGCCCATCTGATTTCATCCTGAAACGATCACGATACGCAACTATATTCCCTCGCTATGATATCCTCGGCAGATGGATGAAGGTCCGGCGAGCCCGCCCGGCGCCGGCGAAGAGGACTTCGCCTACGTGCTCGTCCAGCTCGGATTGCACCTGGCCCGGCAGTTCGGCGAACGGCTCGCCCCGTTCGGCCTCGAGCCCCGCCACGCCGGGATGCTCACCCGGCTGGCCGCCCGCGAGGGGCTCTCCCAGCAGGCCCTCGGCGAGCTCATCGGGCTCAACCCGACCCGGATGGTCTTCCTGGTCGATGAACTCGAACAACGCGGCCTGGTCGAACGCCGGCGCAACACCGCCGACCGGCGCTCCTACGCGCTGTACCTGACCCCGCAAGGCCGCGACACGCTACAGCAGATACAAGCCGCCGGAAGCCGCCACCAGGACGAGATCGGCGCTTCCCTGACCCAGGCCGAGCGCAGCCAGCTAGCGAGCCTGCTGCGCCGGCTGGCCACCGAGCAGGGAATCACCGAAGACAACCTACCGGGAATCCCGCCGCGGCCACCCCACGTGGCACCGAAGGTGCACTAGCGTCGCCCACGCGGCACCGCATAGATGAACGCTGAGCCGTGTCCGACGGCGCTGAACCTGTCGTAGAATCACCGCGGATCGCGCCTGACCAGCGGGGAATTCCCGCCCGCACCCACGACCCGCGCTGCCGTACCTGGGTCATTTACGGGATTGAGCCGCCATAACCACATGCCGCTCTGTATCGTCCGGTTTCGTGAGAGGCGGGGAGCACAAGGCTGTTCATGCACGCCCGGCCGGCCTGGCCAGGCTACGGGATGCCGTCGGCTCCTGGCCGAAGGAAGCCAGCGTCCGGACAGCCCTCGCCGCTTCCGCTGCGGCGCTCCTGCTCATCGTGGCCGCCGTCGCGATCGCGCTGCTGGTGTCCGGCCACGGCATGGTGGCCGGCCCCAATACGGAGGCCGGCGCGGTACGCGGCGATCCGGCCGGCACGGCAGGAACGTCCGCCGCGATGCCGACGGCTTCACCGCAGCAGCGCGTGATCGCGCTCCCTTCAGCATCCCGGGCGACGCCTGACCCGGCCGCCTCGTCCCCGGCCGCGAGCCCCACTGCCGCTGTGACGAATCCCTCCCCATCTGCGACCAGTTCCCTACCACGCTGCCGACACGGGCACTCAAGGCATCGCCACTGCTGAGCCTGGAACTACGCGTGCTCCGGGACCGAACTGGAGACAGGGGTTAACACCACGGCGACCCGCACCTCGCCGGGCTTCTATGCGGCTCGCTCGTATTCGTTGATGAGACCGCCGAGGACAGGTCGGCGCTGGATCCGTGCCCGGGAAAGGTCCGCGACAGGGTGGTCGGGCCGCGGCGGGCAGAGCTGTCGGCTGCGATGGGGGCGGCGCCCGTTGTAATGGGTCTCGTACTTGTGGGGTGCCAAAACTGTGTCATGTGCTCTGACCTGCAGTGTCTGGACCATGTGAGGGTCGCTGTGGTGCCTGCTTGTCTCTGGCTGATCGGCGGCGGGGCCGAGAGCCGTTCGGTGATGAGCCTCCAAAATGCTTCTCGGCGGCGCGCTGCCATCGAGGGGACGTTGCAGGTCAAAGGCGATGACGCCGTTTCCGCACCCACAGGTGGGCCCGGTGTTTCGGCGCTGCTCAGGGCGTGAGGTCGACGGTCGTTGTTACCAGGGCATTCACACCTCGGAGCGCCGGCTTTGCTGCGTCAGCCGAACGCGCAGCGACCCAGAACCTCCTGGTTATGACCGCGGCACGCGCACCCGCAGGATGAGAGTCGCTCTCAGATGGAGGGGTTCCAGGCCGAGGAGGGACACTGCCGTCTGTTCGTCCGCCTTACCTGCGGCGGGACCACGCGGCGAGGGTACCGATCTGAAGACGCCTGGCAGGTACCCCGGCAGCGGTACCCCGGCCGGCCCGGCCTGCGCCACCGTCACGGCCACTGCCGGAACGCCTCTTCCCGGGGTGCCGGCGCTCAGCGTGTCGTCGTCCTCGTCGGCGAGGCACAGGGCCTGCTCGCGTTCGGCTGCCGCTCGGCGTTCGCGTGCCCGCGAAGGCGCGCCCGTTCAGGTTCAGCGGGAAGCTGCCCGGGAGCATGCGGTTGTGCGTGACGTGTGCGGGCCTGGGATCTGGGGCTGGCCCCGAAGCCATGCCCCGCACCGACAAGACGATGATCCCCAATGATCCGGCGACGGCCAGCAGCCTCCCGGGCGACATCGGATTTACGGCTTCTGGTCCGTGCACGGGAAGTAGAACTCGGCCGGGCCGTTCTGCCCGGTGAGGTCTTGGGTGCACACCATCCCGTAATCCGCCAGGCCGCCCACGATGGCGCTCAGGCCGCTGACTTTCCCGGAAAGCCCGTCGTAGCTGCTGGCATTCGCTGACCGTGCGTTCTGAAGCTCCTGGCTCATCGCGGTGAGCTGGTGCCGCATCCGGGTGAGCTGAGCCGAGGCCGAGCCCTTGTAAGACAGGAATATTGCCAGAGTGACCGCCACGGCTACCAGCCCGAGAACCCCGACAATGTAAGCGCCGATAACCGCCCATCTCCTTCCTGCCCGCGGCTGAGGCTGGAAGGCAAGTGGCATCGTGTGGTCGTCGTACTGGGGGGTCTGAGAGTACATTGTTTCCTGCCTTCCGGTCTAAGCGTTCGGCTAGCCAGCCCATGTCACAGGCCGGGCGCAGAGCCGTGTGCAAGTCGTCTAGCTCGGCGGAACGGTGCGCGGTCTCGGCGAAGCCCTCGGAGTAGGCGAGACACTCCGCATCCAGGTGCCCGGACGGCGGCCCGGCCAGCCCTGCGGGGTTCGCCGTCCCGGCTGCCCGTCCGGCCATCCGCGCTGCAGTCGCTACGGCACCATCGTCATCAGTCACGGAGTTCCTTCAAAGAGCGCTGAATGACCGTGGTCGCGTCTCTGCCGGTGGCGGCCGCTTCGCGCAGCAATTGCAGGTATTTCTCGTAGCGTGCTACCTGTTCCGGCTCGGCTAGCTGGTTCTCGCCGTCGATGGATTCGTTGATCACCAGGTCGTCATAGAGCCGGAAACCGAACGGCCAGACCGGCACCGCTGCTTCAAATGGAATGATCCCGAGCTCCAGCGACGGCAGGCCCGTAACGGCGATGAGCCGGTCGAGTTGTCCGGCTAGCGTCGGCACGGACACGGCACGGGTCCGTAGCGCCGCTTCGAGCATGACGACCTGGACGTGCTTGCCGGGCTGGTAGATCACCTGCTGCCGCTGCATCCGCTTGGCGACTACCCGGTCAATTTCGTCCTCGCCTTGAAGGCTGGTCGGCATGCCGGGCAGGCGCAGGAACTCCCGCGCATACTCAGCGGTCTGAAGGAGCCCGGAGATCAGCGCCGGCTGAAACTCGGCGATTCTCGTGGACTGCGTCTCAAGCTCCAGGATGCCGGCTTGCACGCCGTCGGCGCCGGCTACGCGGTAGGCGTCCTTCCATGCTGTGTACTCGATGCGGGCACCCCGGAGCATTGCGAGCAGGTCAGTGGCGGCTTCGGGCGAGCCGCCTGTAGCGCCGACCCACGCAGTTATGTCGTCGTCGCTGGGAAGCTGCTTGCGGGTCTCGATTTTCGACACCTTGCTCTGCTGCCAGCCGAGCGTCTCGGCCAGGCGGGCGCCGCTGAGGCCCGCGCCGACGCGGAGCGTCTTGAGGGCCTCAGCGAGCTGCCTGCGCTCGCGCTGGTACGTGGGTGTCGTCAACTGTGTCCTTTCAGGATGCGGCCCATAGCGCGGCGCGGCGCATGTAGTCGGCATAGGGGAGGGCGTAGTGCAGGGCGGCGTCCCGCCAGTAAGACCGGGTTACGATCGCGCCCAGGTCGGTGACCTGCTCGGCGTACTGGAACCTGCCGTCGCTGCCGTAGCGCATGACCCACAAGTCGCTTGAGTCGAACAGCCAGTAGTCCCCGAGCGCCGCGAGCGCGGCCAGCTCCCCGGCGGGAACCATGTGCTCGGGCAGGATGCGTACGTCGTCGCCTGCTTCCGTGTTCGGCCGGTACCACCACTCCAGTTCGTATCGCAGGTAGTCCGACAGCGGCTCGGTCACGAGGTGGATCCGCTGGAACGTCTTCCCGTCTGTGACCGCGGCGCGGATCATGCTGGTCCACTCATCCCGCGCCGGGTCCGTTACCGGCGGCTCGCCGGCGAGGAACGTCCGGAAGGACTGGTCTTCGTAGCCAACGCCGTACTGCTGGAGGGTTTCCAGCCGGTAGGCGGTGTGCCGGAAGCTGGTGAACAGCGCGGCGAACTCCGCGCTGTCCAGATCGGTGATGCGGCGGCCCATGGCTAGGCGAGCCCTCGCCGGCGGATCTCATCGGCTGCCGCGAGGATGACCTCGGGCCTGATGTAGACGCCCCGCTCGCCGGGCAGCACGTTGGGCAGTCCCGCGAAGGTGGCCGCGTCGACCTCGGGTGCCTGGACGACGGTCATGCCGTCTTCGCGCCAGTGAACGGACGGGCATCCGCCGCCGCCTGAGTCCGGGTCCTTGGCCAGCAGGTAGGTCTCCATGATCTTTCCCTTCTCACCATAGCCGCATACTGCGGCTTACGTGAAGCACTGAATGAGCATGACGAGCATAGCTCGGGGAGAACAGTGCTGGTAGACCCTAATATTGAAGAATATTCTGAGCATAATGCTTGACCTATGTCAAGTCGGACGCTTACGGTAAGTCGGTAAACCCACAGAGTGAGTGGATGCGCTCATCGCGCGGTGCGAATTGGCCGCTGAGCACGAATCCACTCAAGCAAGCGCACTGGCGCAGCTAACGCCTGGGGGTTGGGACGGAATGGCCGGTGATCGTGCCGAGCGGAGGTGATCGGTAGTGGCCTGGGAGGTCCTTACCGGGCTGGCGGTGGAGCTGGTGCTGCTGGCGGTCGCGTTCGGGCTGGGAGCGTGCCGCCGCCGGGCGGTGGTCCTGCCCTCGCCATTGATGGAGGCGGAGATGGCGGAACTGCGGAGGCGACTGCTTGATGCGCTGGACCGCGAAGAGCACCTACGCCTGGGCCAGGCGCAGATGCCGCGCACGCAAGGCTGGGGCGAGCAGGCGTGAGCGAGCAGGGGAGCGTGCGGGGCTCGGTGCCGTGGACCGGGTCGGCGCGGAACGGGATGCCGCCCGGCCGGCCGTATGCGTGGCGGCGGCAGGGGCCGGTGGTGGCGTGCCCGGATCATCCGGGCCAGGTGCTGTGCCCGCTGCCGGGCGGCGGGGCGCGCGGTACCTGCCTGGTGGACGGGGCCAGTTACCAGATGGATGCTCCGGAGGCGAGCCGGTGACAGGCGCCACGATCCCCAGGCAGCGCGCCCGGGAAACAGACCCGGCGCCCGGCTGCGCCGCCTTGGCCGTCGACCCCTGGTGGCGGGCCAGGGCACCCGCACCCCGTGACCGGGCGCGTGCGCGCCCCGGTGAACGGACGTCGATTGGCAGGCAGGAAATGCTCAAGCTCTACGCCGTGCTCGCGTATGCGGCACTGGCCGCCGTGATCGTGTTCTTGATCTGGCGGCTGACCAAGGCCAGGGAAGCCCTGGCCGGCGCCCGGCGGACAGCCGCCCACGCCGAGGCGCGGCAGCAGGCCGCCAAACAGGCGGCCCGGACGGCGGACCAGCGGTGCCGGCAAGCGCTCGGGCAGATCGAGCGGTCACTGGCGCAGACCGGGCAGGCGCTGGAGATCGCCGGGCACATCAAGCTGGTCAGCCAGCAGGTCAACGGCCTGATCCAGTTCATCGCCGGCCCGTTCGAGGAGCCCCCGCCGGTCGGCCCGTCTGAAGAGCCGCCGCCGCTCCGGCACAGGCCGGGCCGGCACGCCCTGCCCGGCGGCGCGGGTCACCAAGACCTCAACGACGACGCGGAGACGCAGATGGAGTTCATCCCATGATTCTCGCGGTGTATGTCATCGGCTCGGCCGTCGCGCTCATCGTGCTGACCATCCGGTTGCGCGACATGCGCGACCAGCTTCGCCGGATGACGCGGGAGCGCAACACGTGTGTCCGCACCATCGAAACCTCGCTGCGTGCCCTTGCGGCCGAGGACCCGAGGGCGGCGCCGGCCGATGGTTCCGCGCTGCCCGACCCGATGCAAGGTCAGCGGTGGTGATGCGCGGTGATGTCGCTGGATGACGCGCTGGCGCTGGCCGGGCAGGTGCTGGCCGACTATGAGACCTCCCACGCGCGGGATGGGTCCGGCCTGGCGCTGGTCTGGGTTGACCAGCTAGTTGACGTCTTGCGGGAGCTGGCCGCCGCCGCCCGGCATGCCGGGTCGGCCGGCGATCTGGCGCATGTCACGCCTGCAGGCTGCCCGGCGGGCGGTCTCGGCGGCGGCCGCCTGGGCGGAAACGGGGGCTGGCTGGCCCGGATGGTGATGGCGTGGGCTGGCCGGGTGACCGGGAGGGTACCCGAGCCGCGGGTGGTGCTGTCGGCGGCCGAGGCGGACACGGCGCGGCAAGCGCTGGCTGATGCGGGGGCCTGGCACGGCGCGTTCGGGGATTGCGCGGCGTGCGTGGCGGCCGGGCGGTGCGCTGATGGTGCCCGGCATCACGGGCCCGCCGTGGCGTACGCGGCGCTGCGAGCCCGGCTGGACGGTGACCGGCCGACCACGGCGGTGGCGTGATGATGTCGCTGGATGACGCGCTGACGCTGGCCGGTCAGGTGCTGGCCGACTACGAGGCCTCCGGCCTGGACGCCGCGGCCGGGGCTGAGCGGATCTGGCCGGGCCGGCTAGCCCAGGCGCTGCGTGACCTGGCCGCCGCCGCGGCCGCCTGGTACGCCAGCCCGGTCACCGATCCGTCGGCGGTCGCGCTGGGCGCGGTGGTCCGGCAGCTGCATGAGGGCGTGGCCCGGGTGGAGGAGCAGGCGGCCCGGCTTGAGGCGGCCAGCACCACGCTGGCCCGGCAGCCCGCCCGGCCCGGAGGTGGCCAGGTCGGCCTGCGGCGGCTGGTGCGCCGGCAGGCAGACCGCGCGTCTGCGCGGCCCGAGCCGGGGTCGGTGCTGCTGTCGCCGGGCGAGGCCGATACGGCCTGGCAGGCGGCGGCCGATGCGGCGGCGTGGCAGGCCCGGTACGGGGACTGCGCCCAGTGCCTGAGCGGCGGGGGGTGCGCCGACCCGGCGCGGCACGAGCTGATCGCCGCCGCGTACGCGGCGCTGCGATCCCGCCTCGGTGGTGAGCGGCAGTGAGCCGCGGGAGAAGCGGCCGGACGGCGTGCCGCGGGCCCGTAGACCGCAGACGCATGACGCGGGCGGGCTGTGATAACACGGCCGTGGGCGTGGTGATCACCGGCGATGAGGGCCGGTACCTGATGTCGGTCCGGACCGCGTGGCCAGCCGGGATCGCCCCGCCGGCCGGGCACGTGTTCGACTGGGACCGGGCCGGCAGCTACCCTGATGCGGCCCGCGCCCTGGTCGCCGCCGAACTCCGGCTGCCGGTCAAGTCCCTGGACCTGGCCGCGGCCGGAGGCTGGCGGGCCGACCGGTGCGGCCGGCCACCCGGCTTGCGCGGGGCCGGCCACCAGTGGCAGATCTACACCGCGACCGCGTCCGGCGCCGCCGACCCGCCGCGCAGCCGGGCACGCCAGTCCCGCTGGCTCGACCCCGGCGAAATCCAGCAGCTCGCCACCCGGACCGCCGGGTACGCGCATGGGCAGCTGACTGACGGCCAGTTCCGCGCCCGCCCGGGGATCGAGGCGGCCTGGGTCGCCTTCCTCGCTGGCCTGGGCATCATCACCCTGACTGGGCACGACCTGGCCGTCATCGACCGCCTCGCCCAGGCCGGAGGCCCGCTGTGACCGGCCCGGCGCTGGCGGTCCGGGTGTTCGCCGGACGGCCCGAGCACTCGGGCCAGGTCCGCGCATGGGTCCGCGCCCTGGCCGCCGTGGCCTGCCCGGCGGCCGCTGATGACGCCGAGCTGGCCGCCGCCGAGCTGGCCGCCAACGCCA
>WNGR01006149.1_pt1 | contig 13124 bp, 6 predicted proteins | sample 5407581 | NCBI WGS metagenome assembly WNGR01 (sample SAMN13153383, study PRJNA577476) | soil metagenome | isolation source: 80 cm soil or saprolite under Garry oak tree replicate 2 | place: USA:California | collected 2016-06-15 | reverse complement strand
GTCTGCTGTGCCAATCTGGATCACCTCTCTACTGCGCTCATTCGAGCGAGAGAGCGCTTGCGGCACAAGCGCGAGGTCATTCGCAGTTGTTCGCGACAATGTGGCTATTCGGTTTAGTTTCTTAGCGCGAGATCAGTAATACTCCCATTCATCTTTTCTTGCCCACGGAATCATCTCACCCTACTGGAAAACGGGGTGTGAAACAGATGCTATTATTGCCGGGGCAGTGAAAGGGTCATAAGCAGTGAGAATTTTCCAGGATATCCCTTCAGGGAATGGGGATAAGGCGATACAGGAGGCTAGCGCTGCAATTCTCGAGAGCGCGCAGGAATTGCACTTACTATCCCGAAAATGGTCACTGGCAGAATTGCAACTTGATAATGAGGACTTTGCATGGCTTTGTGGCTGGGCGTGTAATCTGAGCGGGAAAACTGTTCAGTTGTACTTAGAAGAGCGGCCCTGGCAGACATTGCAAATAGGAAACCGCAAATGTACATACTCAGCTGCACTTGGAACGCTCCTGTTGCTCTTCACGGCGGAAACGGCACGCCGGAAAGCCACCGAAGGCTTTCTCTGGTCAATATTCCAACATGATTGCTTTCTCACAAGTACTACACGTGTTCTTTATACAGGAGGTCAACCGACTCGCGCCTATAAAGATGTATTGGAAGGAGGGGCCAGATGGCTCAATCTTCGTCACGTCTTTGGTGTTGAGGGACTGCAAAACTGGTTCGATACGGTCTACCTACAATTCGGTTTCACCTACGGGGGATTTCATCGTGGACTTCCAGAGTGGCTGGTTGGGCAAGGGCGAACGCAGGCTATTCAGCATTTGCTGGATGGGCCGATGCAAAGCGATACGTTCCGTACCTTATGGGATGCGCTTCGTAACTTTCGGCGAAAAAACTTGAGAGCGGAACAACTGCGATCGAGGATTGCGAACAATCCCTGGATATTACCAGAATGGATTGATGATCTTCTAACGCAGGCTACTGCACGGATTGAGATAGGGGCGGGGACAGAAACGGATAGTGCAGAACTCGGCGATGAGATAATCCCGTTTGTTACCGAACCAAACCTCAGTTGGGATTCACCGAATGCTCCCCAGTTTCTTTGCTATGTTACCAATATCGCGCAATTTGAGCTCACAGAACCGACCTACTATGTGATGATAAATGGACAGGTGTACACTCAATTACAGAGAAGCCCTGATGGAATTTATATATTGTATCCATCAGAAGAGATCACGTTACCGACAATGCTCCCGATTCTCGTTGCAACGCTTATCTCCTCAACTGGGCAAGTTATAGCCAGCAATACTCTTACCCTGTGGGATATAAATGATGGCATTACTGTGTTTCGGGCATCATCTGGGAGGCGTATTGACGCTTGGCAGGACCTGATGCGTTCGGAGGCGGCCTACTTCATTGTCACCATACCAGATATCACTATTTCGCCTCAACCATCCTATTGGTACAAACTTGATACCCAGGGGACGATGCTTTCTTTGCTGAATGCCGGATGGCCTACCTCTATAAACATGCAATTGGATGGGCAGCAATTCTGGCAACCCAATATAAATAATCTCACAAAACGAGAAGAGCCTCGTTGGGCGCAGTCAGTGGATGTATCACTCCGTGATACATCCAACCAGGTCTCCTTCGGAGATCTGGTGCAGGCGACAATCCGCCATCCGAAAGATGTAAGCATCTCTTTTATTCGCTTGGGCTCAAAACCTGTCGATTTTACAGACGAAATTGGGGAATCAACTCTCACCGAGCCGATCGCGATCAACCCAGATATGTTCTTTCATGGCTCGCATCTTGCCGAACTCAGTTTTACTATTGGTATGATGAAAGATTCATCTTTTGTCCGTATTACTCGCAGCATCAGTATCGAAGTTCTAGGAGCTGCGATGCTCACTATCCAGGGCTGGGTAGCGGTCAAACCAGATATGACAATCACGGTTGAGCAGGCCAAAACCTTCCCGGTCCAAATATTCAGGCCACACATTAAAGAATGGGCATTGCTGGAGGGTGATTCCTGGATCGGGCGTCCGCAGGCTACTCCTCGTCCGATCGGCTCACTTGCCGGATTAGGAGCATCGATGAGACTTCGTCGTGGTCCATACAATGCGATTGAGCCGGATGTACCCCTGGTGCGTGAAGTGGTGAACCGAGGTATTATCGTCGACATGAAGCTGCGTCATGAACATGACGACACTGCGTATGACATCCATCTTACCTATCCAATTGAGCTAGACGAGCAACATGAGGTGATTATTTGGGATGAATGCGGCCAGCTTCATGTCAGCGATCCAGATTATACACTGGTACAGTTACGACAAACCGGCACCTGGATCTTAGAACTGCCAGAGGCTGCCGCGCGACCACTCGTTATTGCCATCGCTTACAACAGGGTACGGCTCGGAGCATGGTGGGAGAACGATTGGACCTATATGTTGCTGCAGAACACACAAGATGTCAAAACGAAAGCAACCATGCTCCGCTGGTTTCAGCTACCAATCTTGAGCGACCTCAGTCGTGCCCAGGTGCGACAGTTTGTGGACCACTCGGGAAGTACTATTCTGCCGATATGGCTATCGAATGCTCCACTTCAGCTCGATCTACGATGGACCGGAGCAGATGAGCAGTGGCTCGCCTCGGTACGCATACTCTTCAGGCGCTGGCAACCCGACGAAATGGCCGCGCGACAATTGGTGACGCAGCTGGGAGGATCAGATGAGAACCTGGAGGATCCGTTGCTCCGCACTGCCTGGCGGCTTATGCGGGTCGATCCGCTGCTCATGGGAAAAGTATTGCAGCCCTTTGTGTCCAACGCCTATCTTCCTCAATTTGGTACGAGCGCCGTACGCAAGCTCTTTCGCACACTGTTGTCTACGTTGGCCGAAGCCCTCAACGAAAATGATTTACAACAAAAAAAGACTGAATTGATGAAATCAACTTCTGACACAATGGGATATGTTGATCCCTACTTCATTCGCAGAGGGCTTCTAGAACCCGCACTACGGGCGTTCAACCGTAGTACTATTACGCCGTTGGAAGAGAACAATATTGCCCTGGCACTCAGCATTGAACCTTTCCGGCGCCTATTAGGCATTCGCGTTCTCGAAAGTATCGAACAGTCCATTGTTACCAGGAGGTAAGGGCGCCATGAGTCAACTCGATGCTATTGCCCTGTCGCAGGCAGTGAAGCAACGTCTTGTCGATTTTGCATTAGACGATCACTTTGTGCGAGATGGCCAGCTTACGGGTATATGCCGTGAGATATGGTCAGGCGCCCCAGAAAAGGGAGGATTGCTGAGCGATCTATGGATCGAGGGCGCATTCCCGGCAAAAGCTGCCCTCGAATCGGTAGAAGATCTGGTCAAGCAAGGGCGATTCAATGCTGAACTCTGCCGCCAACTGGATAAACGAGGGGCGGTACCCAAACAACGCCCGCTTTACCTTCACCAGCGCGACGCAATCCTTGAGGCGCAATCCACGTATTCCAATGGAGCCAAACCTGGCCTTGTCGTTACGGCGGCCACGGGCGCCGGAAAAACGGAAAGCTTTCTCCTGCCCATTCTCAACGATCTCTTTACGAATCGTGAAGATAGCCGATCTGGCGTCAAATGCATTATCCTCTATCCTATGAACGCCCTCGTCAATGACCAGGTGGATCGCCTTTATGAATGGTTGCAAGGGCAACGCATCGTGACCCTTTTTCATTTTACGAGCGAAACGCCGGAAGATTGTTCCCGCGCAGATAGAGAAGGCGTCCTTGTTTGGGATGCCTGCCGGATGCGGACGCGGCGCGAGGCGCGGGGGCTGGAAACGCACGACGGAAAAACGATTGATATCACGACTTCATCACGTAGGCCAGTTCCTGATATTATCATTACCAACTATTCGATGCTGGAATATACGCTCAGTCGTCCACAGGATGCAGTGTTTTTCGGGAAAGCATTGCGGGCCATTGTGCTGGATGAAGCGCATCTCTACACCGGGACGTTAGCAGCAGAAATCACACTCCTGCTCCGCCGTCTACTTGATCGCTGTCAGCTACTACCAGAAGACGTTCTCCAAATAGCGACCTCCGCCACCATCGGAAAAGAGACAGATGCGTCGGAAGAGTTAGAATGCTTTGCAGCGCAGTTATTCAGCAAAGACCAGTCTCTCATCAAAGTCATTCGCGGGGAATCGACACGCATCTCACTGCCACCCGAAGCTCCTCCACAGCGCTTGCCCTTTGCCAACACGATTGCAGAGCGTACCTGGCTCACCGGCCGAACCATCGAACTTAACACGCCTCAAAGCGAAGCTATCCTCGCAACAAATGCTACGATGTGCCAGACACTCGCTGGAAGCCTGACGTTACTTGTTGATGAGCAGGTCGTCAAAGAGGCGATCAGGAGAAGTGATAACAAACCTGCCCTTCTACTTTACCATGCTCTTGGGCATTCACCGCTACTCCGCAGACTCGAAACTCTTCTTTGGGAGCGCAAGCAGTTATCTCTCCCTGATCTTGCACAGCGCCTCTGGGAAACTGCCGATGAAGATGCGAGGCAGGCAACGATGCTTTTGTTGCAAATGGGAGCGGCAGCGCGTCGCACCGTCTCCGACTATCCCCTTCTGCCTCATCGTATTCACTTGCTGGCCCGACCTACTGATGGTTTAGTAGTATGCTTGAATAGCAAATGTAGTGGGCCTGATTATCTTAAGTTGTCCGGCTTCGGCTGCGTCGCCGAAGGATTGCATGACCGTTGTGCCTACTGTCAGAGCGCCACGTTGTCGCTCTACCGCTGCGCTAATTGCGGAAAATGGGTCGTGGCTGGCGTCAAAGATCAAACATCTACATATCTAAAGCCTGTTCCCTCACTTCATTCATCAAGAGATACACAGTTCTTGGCGTTTGAGCCGTATCCAGATGCAGTGCAGATCAATATCGACAGTGAAACCGGTCAGTATGGTAACAACGGACGCCTCTTCTATACAATTAAACTGTGTCCCTGGTGCAATGCTGACGACGTTGAAAATTGGAAACCATTTGCGCAGCTTCCCACGCTGGCCCTCTCAATTCTCGCAGAGAGCGTGCTGACCGAGCTTCCTGTGTATCCCGCACCGTATAACCGCTGGCTACCTGCGCGTGGGCGGCGAATGCTCGTCTTTAGTGACAGCCGACAAAGCGCAGCACGACTTGGCCCACGCCTGACACGGCAGCATGAAATACAATTGGTTCGTTCTGCAATGGTGCAGTGTTTAAGAGAGTCGCCTGTCGTTGATGCGGCGCTCATGGGGGTAATCCAGGACGAAATTGCCAGCCTGGAACAACAGCTAGCACAAGATACCCTCTCTCTTCCACTGCGCCAACATAAAGCTCGTCAGCTTGAGCAGGCGCGTCGGCAACTCACTGAATACGGCGTGGGTGGTTCGTTGGATCACTGGATAGATGCTCTAGCGAATATCATTGTTGTGCAGGAACTGATTGACGCAGAATCATCGGCGCAACATGAGGCTACTAGCTGGTTACAGCATCCTCAAGAGTACTGGGACAAGAACGCCTCGCATATTCAGGAACGCCTCAAATCGCTGCTGGCACGCGAATTTGCCAGACCAACCCAACAGAAGATATCCCTAGAAACGCTTGGATTAGCCGAAGTGACCTACCCCGGTCTGGACGCTCTCACTCTACCGGAGCATCTTGAGGGAACGCTGCCAACTCGTGCAGTCCGCGAGCGGTTACGAACATATTGGACGGCATTTCTAGCTGCCTTGTGCGATACCTTGCGTACCGATGGCGTTATAACCCTGGGATCAGATGAAGAAGATAAAGCCTACCAATTTGCCATATTGATTGGTAATTGGTGTACTGAGGACAAAGAGTTAATTATGCGCTCAGTGCGCTTTGTAGGCGCCACGAATAAACAGCGCCGTCGCAGGTTTGCGGCAGAGGTAGTGAGGAAATGTGGTATCCCTGATAGCGATATTGATCGTTATGCTCAAGCATTGCTCAGAGCAGCATTTCAGCAATTGTGTGAGAAAGGGGGGAAGTCCCTGGCATGGTTAGAGATCAAGCAGAGACAGTCAAAAGAGGGTGGAGCGACACAGGCAATTCGCATCAAGTTTTCAGGGCTAGGACTGAGGCGGCCTCTAGCGCTCTATCGCGGCGTGACAACCGGTCATATATGGCTTCGAGAGGTATTAGGATGCGCTCCTGAAACCGGGTGTAATCACTTAGAGCGGGTCGATGATGAGCAATTGGATAACGATCCACGTATTATGCGCCAGCGCCGTGAGTTCACTTCCTCACCCGTTTTCACTATTGGGCTATGGGCAGAAGAGCATAGCGCCCAACTCTCTCCAAAGGAAAACCGCCGATTACAAGATTTGTTCAAGGCCGGTATACGTAATATTCTGAGTTCGACGACCACCATGGAGCTTGGTATTGACATTGGTGGCTTGAATGCCGTACTGATGAGCAATGTCCCGCCCGGCAAAGCGAACTACTTACAGCGAGCAGGACGGGCGGGACGCCGTACTGATGGTTCTTCAATCGTGGTGACATTTTGTCATCCACATCCATTTGATAGAGAGGTCTTTCTCCGTTTTGGCGCATATCTTGCCCGCCCGCTGCGCCGCCCGAACGTCTTTCTTGATCGCAAACGTATTGTAATTCGGCATAGCCATGCCTTTCTACTAGGAAACTTTTTTCGCGAGATCTACCCACCGAACACGCATGTAGGCGCAATGAAAGCCTTTGGGGATATGGGACACTTCTATGGTGTGTCGCTTCCTCCGAAGTGGGAGAGAGTAGCAGAGAAACCCCCGAATCAGCCATACAGGCCCGATTGGACGCCGCCAGCAAGCGCTGTGTGGTGGAATCCGGCTTGTCACGAACTAGGGTTGGAAGGACAGTTCCTCGCATATCTCTGTTGGATACGAGATTGGGGCCAAGCAGAGATGCGACCCCATCTGGAGCGTCTTTTTCAAGATACCGTGGCTGCTGTATTGCTCGACGATTGGGTTGCATTCCTGGACGAGATCATTGACGATTTTGCGTCTGCGGTTCGCCAATGGCGAGCCGATTTCGACGCCATGTTCAGAGCATGGCAGCAAATAGACACCACCAACACAGCTCATCCTCGTGCGCAAGCCAATGCCTTGCGCTATCAAATGGCGGCATTGTATGAAACAACCGTCATCGAAGCGCTCGCCGATCAGCAGTTTGTGCCGCGCTATGGCTTCCCCATCGGGACACAACGACTACGCGTTATCATTCCTGATGAACGACATCCTGACAGAATTCGAGAAGAGGATCAATATCGTCTTGAGCGCAGTGGACTGGTAGCGATGAGTGAATATGTCCCTGGTTCGCAGTTGCTCGTCGGTGGAAAACTGGTGACTTCGCATGGGTTGCTCAAACACTGGACTGGAGCCGACATCAATAACTATCTTGGATTGCGAGGGCAATATACCACCTGCATCAATAACCATCTGTACTATAAGATTGCAACTGGCTCCCTGGGAATTTGCCCTATTTGTGGAGGTGAGCCGAAGAGTAGTCCTAGGGATTTTCTCTTGCCCATGCATGGCTTTAGTAGCGCGGCTTGGGACCCGCCTAAAATCAGTACCGATGTTGAGCACGTTGGACACACCGAGCAAGCCACCATTACCTTTATTCAGCGCGATGGAGCAGATATTGAAGAGCAAACTCAATTTGGAGGTATCGTTGGGTTGCGAGCATTATATCGGGAAGATGGAGAACTCCTTGTTTACAATGCTGGTGAAGACCAGAAAGGCTTCGCGATCTGCCTGAAATGCGGCTATGCTGATAGTGAAAAGTATCTGGGAGACGGAAAAATAAAGCTTCCATCTTTGTTCGAACAGCATGCGCCGCTGACATCAACAAAAGAAGAGAGATTTTGTTGGGGGAATCGTGAAACGCCGGGAGTGTTACGCAATCATGCATTGGCCGCCAGACAAACCACAGACATCTTACTGCTTGATTTCTCATCATGCCTGTACCACCTTGCAAACAATGCAGGGCTCCTCTGGACGCTTACTCAAGCTTTAGAAATCAGTGGTTCGAAACTGCTGGAATTAGATAGCCGTGAACTGGGAACGCTGGTTGTTCCTGCTGGAGAACGAGGAAGTGGATTGGGAGCAGTGCTGTACGATAATGTGCCGGGAGGAGCTGGACATGTGCGCGAACTACTGGCGATTGGGAGGCAGTGGCTCGAAGAGGCTCGCAATGTGATGTTTGTGAATGAACAGCACAATGAAACGTGTGAAACGGCGTGCCTGGATTGCCTACTGACATTCGATGCGCGGGAACCGATGCGACGTGGTTTATTTCAGAGGCAATTGGCTATTCGTGTACTCGACGCCTTGTTGAGCGGAATAGAGTTGTCAGAGATACAACAGACCCCGACGGATATATCAGTATTGCTAGCATCTCAGCCTGTAGCGTCACCGACTGAAGAACCATCTCTTAATACCTCTCCAGCCAGAACGACTGAGGAGAGACTCCAACGGGCAAGTCAGCTCATAGCGAAGCGAGGCAACCGCCGAATAAAGTCATAATGGTAGAATATGAGTATTCAGCGCGGACAATCTCTTGAGAGCTAATCTCGGTCAATTGGCTTATATGTTACAATTTATGTGAAATAAACTCACCTATAGCAAGGTTAGAGACGCATGTAGAGGCTTGCAATGATCGCGGAAATCTTAGCCAACGCGCTGGGAGGAATACTCAGTGAAGTGTTTGGCAATGTGTTGAAGCAGCCGATCAAACGGTTGCTTGACGAGCATAGCATGCGTGGTGCTCTCACTGTTGCAGTTAAGCATGCCGAGGAACGTTTCGCCCGTGAATATAGAGTCTCCGACGCTGAACTCACTGATGCATTGATTGCGCAATCTCGTTTCGCCGATATACCAAGTATACAGGTAGCTCTAAGGGAGATGCTCACTCATCCGTTTCATGATCCCGCCCAATCAGTAGCAACACTTCAGCGGACATTTAGCGATGTGCTCCCATCGCGAGTTGACCGTACACGGGTTGATGCCGCTGTAAACGCCTTCTTGCACTATTTGGGCCAGGAGGTACTGTATGTTCCACAGTTGCAGCACCTCTACGCACTGGCTTTTCAAAAAGTAAGTGCTGAGAGCAATCGCAGCATCGCTGCCAGTACTGCTGCATTGGTAGAAAGCGTGCGTGACCTACGTGACGATATCAAACAACTCCCGGCTGCACTGACTCCACCTGCTCCCACTGCTATTGAGCGCCCAAATGACCGTCCACACCCCTGGCATAACCTACCGCAACGCACCTACACCCACTTTGTAGGACGCGAGACAGAATTGCAGAAACTGACTCAGTTACTGTTGCCTTATCCACGCAGCCGTCACTTTCTGGTCACACTCGATGGTATCGGTGGAGTGGGTAAGAGCGCGCTCGCTCTCGAACTGGCCTACCGCTATCGTGATAACTATAGCACATTGCCTCCCGAGGAGCGCTTTGAAGCCATCATTTGGGTCTCAGCGAAGCGTACCCTGTTAACTGCAGGTGGCGTTCAGCAGAGGCAGCAGACCTTTAGCACGCTAGGCGACCTCTATCGCGAAATAGCGACTGTACTCGAGTTACCTTCCCTCATGCAGGCTGACCTCGAGCAGTGCCGCGGGGTCGTAGAGCATGCCTTAGCAGGTAGCAGGACACTGCTGATCGTCGATAATCTGGAGACAGTAGACGACGAAGAGGTGCTCACTTTTCTTCGCGAACTACCTGATCCTACGAAAGCAATCGTTACTACCCGCCACCGCATCGATATCGCCTACGCCATTCGTCTCACCGGTATGCCTCACACCGATGCCCTTGCGTTGATCAAATTGGAATCAGCAAATAAAAACGTTGCACTACCGACAGGCGCTGCCGAAGACCTCTACCATCGAACTGGAGGCATCCCGCTTGCGATCGTCTGGAGCATTGGATTAATGAGTTTAGGCTATGGTGTGGAGTCGGTTCTGCGTCGTTTAGGGAGTGGCCATAGTGACATTGCACGTTTCTGCTTTGCTGAGAGTATGGTTCGTATCCAAGGACGGGATGCCTATCGCTTGTTGCTGGCTCTGGCTTTCTTTGAGTCGAGCGTAAATCGTAGGATGTTAGGAGAAGTTGCTGGATTGGGTGACGATGAGATTGGACGCGATGATGCTCTGGCAGAGTTACTCCAACTCTCACTTATCAACCAACAAGGAGATCGTTTTACGTTGCTGCCGCTGACACGCTCTTTTGCCCTGGATGAGCTAGAACGCCAGCCAGAGCTCGAAGGAGTGTTGCATGATCAATGCATTGAGTATTTTACGATGTTTGCTCGGCCTTACGCTGGCTGGCACTGGCTTCCACACGAACTACGTCAGGTTCGGCAGGAAGGTATGCATCTGGTTACTCTCGCCTCCTGGTGCCAGCAGGTGGGACGACTCGATGTTATATTAAAAATTCTTCCTGCTTTGGGATTCTACCATGATATGATGGGGCAGTGGACAGATCTGCTTACCCTTGGAAAAATTGCTTTGGAGTACGCACAACTTACTGGTGATCTTGAGGGTATTGTCTTCACAGAGACACACAATCTGAGTTGGATATTGAGTCAACAAGGACATCACGAGGAAGCAGAACACTATCTCACTGATGCGCTTAAAATAGCCAAGCAGATGGGTGACATTGTCTGGCAATGTGAAACTCTGGTCAATTCTTCACAAGCGGTACGTCGTCATCAAGCGTTTGAACAAGCACTTCAATGTTGTCAAGAGGCGCTTGAGCTTGTGCCTCTGTCAAATGGGACACAACAGCAATATGTGCGAGCTACGATTGAATATGAGTTGGGCAAAATAGCTCGCGATAGAGGTGATTGGCAAGTGGCTCAGACCTATTTCCTTGATGCACGGAATGTATTCCGCTCCGATGAGAGTGATCCTGTCTTCAATATAGAGCTTGCCTGGGGCATCCTGAGTAATCTTGGCTTCGTTACCCATCAACTTGGCGAGCTTGATGAGGCAGAGCAGATGTACCTACAATCCCTGGGTTTTTTCAAAGAGCTAGGCGGAAGAGGCAATATGGCTACCTTATTAGTTCGGTTAGCAGCACTGGAAGAGCAACGCGGCAATCATGAAGCGGCATTAGGATATGCCGGTGAAGCCTTCGATTGGAGCCGAAGGTTAGGGTTGGTGCAGGAGCAAGCGCAAGTGGAAGCTCTCTATGTCCGATTGGCATATGTGCCAAAAACAAAAAAAGACCTGCGATTATGACCTGATCTTCCGTCCATCACAGATTTCCATGCCCGATGCTTATGGATTCATCCTTTAGCAGCACATGTTTTAAGGCTACCAATCAGTCCGAAGAAGAGGTCAGAAGGCTCCCTCTGTTTTGAGAAAGAAGCCTTCTGACGCATGTTTATGTAATTTAGCACGTTATAGAGTACGTATCACCTCGTCCGCTCAAGTCGGCCTTTGGTGTACCTCATTCACCATTTACCACCTCAACCGTTCTTTCAGGCTCACGAATTGCTGGTGGCCGATGATCAGATGGTCCACGAGCTCTATATCTAACACCTTTCCAGCGGCGACAAGCTGGTTCGTCACCTCCACATCCTCATGGCTAGGTTCCGGCAGGCCAGTGGGATGGTTATGGCAAACGATGATTCCCGGGCAATTGCGTGTGATGGCCGGGCGAAAAATCTCGGCGGCACGCAGAACCGAGCTATTGACGGTCCCGCGATAGAGCGGCATGTTGCTGACCACCCGGTTTTTCGTGTCGAGCACGATGACCCGTAATTGCTCATGGTCAAGATGTGCCATGTCTGGCATCACCAGCCTGGCGACATCGGCCGGCGCAGTGATCTGGTATTTGTCGCCTGCTGGCAGTGTATGCAGCCGCTTCCCCATCTCCAATGCTGCCTTGATCAGTGCAATTCTGGCGTCACCCAGGCCGTGTTCCTGGCTGAGTTCTCGACAATCAGTATGCAGTAACCCGCCTAATCCCCCGTATTTCACCAGTAGCCTGCTTGCCAACTCAAGGACGTGCTCACGAGGAGAGCCGCGCAGGATGATCGCCAGCAGTTCCTCCGTTAAGAGCGTCTCGGAGCCATAGGCATAGAGACGTTCGCGTAGCTGTTTCATTTCCTGTCCCTTTCACACAAAAACAGTTCCCCAGACCTTCAGGAAGAGGTCTGGGGAACTGTGCTCTCTACTAACAACAAGCCCGCAGAGCTTGTAAGGTTCTGCGGGCTCACCAATTGTAAGGAACGACGCGCCTCTCAGCGCTTCCTTCTGGCCACTCCATTGTTTCGCTCCTCCTGCTGGGTGTAGCGAACCGAATGCGCGTGACAGATGGCGATGGCCGCAGCGTCAGCCGCATCGTCCGGTCGAGGAATGGCGGTGAGGTGGAGCAGCAGACGCACCATCTCCCCCACCTGCTCCTTCTTTGCGGCACCGTAGCCGGTTACAGCGAGCTTGACCTCATTAGGTGTGTATTCCGCAATGGAAAGGCCACTATTCGCCAGTGCCAGCATGATCACTCCTCGTGCCTGCCCAACAGCTATAGCTGTACTTGCATTCTTGCCGAAGAAGAGTTCCTCTATCGCAGCCTCTTCGGGGCGATAGCTACTTACTATCCCGCCCAGTTGTTGGTAGATCTGTTGTAATCGTGGTGCCAGGGGAAGACCTGCGGGCGTTCCTGTTGTAATCGTGGTGCCAGGGGAAGACCTGCGGGCGTTCTAATGACGTCGCAAGCGATCATTCTGAGCGCATCGCCTTGTGCCTCCAGCACCGCATAGCCCACAATCGCCACACCAGGGTCGATGCCCAGGATGATCCGACTCGTGGGATCTGGTTGATGAATCGCCGACATACCTATCTCCTTGTACAAATAAGAAGCCTCGTCAGCATTTCCCTGACGAGGCTTCCTCACTCTTTGAGCGTTGTCTTGACGTTCTCTGCCATACCTGCGCAGCTTTACCGTCTGCCCTCTTCGCTGTCGAGCATCCATTGCCGGATGAGCGCGTGGACTTCTGCTTCATACTGCACAGGTTCTCTCATCTGGTAGAGCCTGCGGATACGTCCGCTCAGCAG